>Ga0315899_10007953_pt1 | contig 11383 bp, 12 predicted proteins | sample LakEriMetagenome_2_FD_203518 | JGI IMG/M metagenome (GOLD analysis project Ga0315899, IMG submission 203518) | Freshwater fungal communities from buoy surface, Lake Erie, Ohio, United States - Buoy 4 MA112 | ecosystem: Environmental > Aquatic > Freshwater > Lake | place: USA: Lake Erie, Ohio... | reverse complement strand
TGATAGAGATTTTGTATATTCTGCAATAAGTTCTGGTAAATTTTCTCACGGGTTTTATTATGTTTCAGATCGATTGCGGATGGATGAAGATGTTTTGCTTTTTGGTTGGGAACATGGCGCTGGACTATGGGGATTTCCGGAGAAGTTGTTGGATAGTGAAATATTTTTAATCAAATTATGTAAAATTAATAGTGCAAATAGAAGGGTATTATTAAGAGAGGTTTCTGTTCGTTTGAAAGCCAATGTCAGATTTATCCTTCATGCAATTTACTATGCACCTGAATCTTTTAAATATGCTGATGATACGCTTCGAGACAACAAAGACGTTGTAATTAAAGCATTAAAAACGCATCCGCATTCAATTCAAGGCGCAACTTTTCGCATAAGAGATAATGAAGAGTTTATGCTTTATGCAGTTTCAATTTTAGGGACTTTGCTTCAGTACGCATCCGATAGACTAAAGAATAAAAATAGTGTCGTGCTTAATGCAGTTAAAGAAGATGGCAGAGCCCTTAAATATGCCTCTGATTATTTGAAGAATGATGAGAACATTGTTATGGAAGCAGTCAAGCAAAATGGAAGTTCGTTGGGTTTTGCTTCGGAAGAATTAAAGAATAACGAAGAGATAGTCTTTGCTGCTACTGTTCAAAATTGGGAGGCACTTCAATATGCCTCTAAAGAACTATTAGAAAATCTAGAATTTGTAAAAAGAGTTTTGGAAGTTGATCAATCAATTTTGAAATTTATAAAGAACAAAGATGTTGTATTTAAATTAGTTAAAATTGATGGTATAATATTATGGGATACTTCTTTTAGAGATGACATAGATGTTATGACTGAGGCTGTTAAGCACTCAGGGGCATCTTTGAGATTTGCATCAACTCGCTTAAGAGATCATAAATGGGTTATTCTAGAGGCTGTGAAGCAACATGGAGAAGCTCTTTCATATGCCTCTGATCGATTTAAAGACGACAAGGATGTGGTAATAGAAGCAGTTAAGAAAACAAATAATTCAATTAGGTATGCTTCTGAAAGATTAAAAAGGGATATTGAATTAATCAAATTATCGGGAAGAATAGATTTTGCGGAGGAAAAATTAAAAAATGATCGACAATTTATTTTGGAGGTGGCCAAACTAAATGGTGAAGTCACATTGTACCACGCATCAGAACAATTTAAAGACGATAAAGAAATAGTATTAGCTGCAGTTATACAATCTGGTGATGCTCTGAGACATGCTTCGGATAGACTTAAAGATGACAGGGAAATAGTTTTAGCGGCAGTAAAACAGTCAGGTAAATTTTTGAAATATGCATCAGAGAATTTAAAGAATGATTTTGATTTTTTCAAAAATGTTTGTCAGAGCTTTGAAAACTTTGATTTTGTTGAATCTTCGTCTTTTAAAGAAAATGCTATTAAGGCATTGAGATTGGAATTAATAACATTGGAATGCCTGCCTGCTAGTTTTTATAATGACCGAGATATTATTTTAATATCCTTGAAGAAAAATTCTTATTGCCTAGAAAGGGCTTCAATTGAACTTAGAGATGATAAAGAACTAGTATTAGAAGCAATTGGTATGTCAGGACATAATCTTGAATACGTATCGGATAGGTTAAAAGATGACGATGAAGTGGTTTTGCATGCTGTTTTGGAAAATAGTTATAGTCTGCAACATGCATCAGAACGATTGAAAAGAGATAGAAAGATTCTTAAAGAGATAATTAGGAGTGATGGAAACTTGACATACGGTGATCCGAGTTTTTTTAATGATGATAAAGAATTAGTAATGGAAAGAGCGAATGACGGTGGCTGGTTCTTGCATTCTGTTTCAGAACGATTAAGAGATGATAAGGAAGTTGTTTTGCATTCAGTCAATAAATGTTCAACTAATTTCGAAAACGCTTCAGAAAGGTTAAAAATGGATAAGGATGTTATTTTTGCGTTAAAAGACATTAGTTACACCGAGGAGCGATTACTTAAAGTTGACCCAACTTTGAAAATTGAATTAATTTTAGAAGGTAAAATATAGAAACACATTAAATTGATATCATGAAATTATTACAGAGATTTTTAGTTTGGATTTTGGATTTGGCAGAGGAGTTACTCGAGCAAACAATTATATTTACAATAGGAATGGCCGCATTTATGTATTGGTTGGCAAATCCTGAAGATAAGAATTCAGAAGTTGTTGGTGGTGTTTTTATTATACTTGCAGTATATGCTTTATTCAATAAAGAATTGAAAATTTGGGGGGGGGTTTAGAGCATTGGGAATAGTGATATTCACACTTGAATTCCTAGAATACCGCAAAGACGATTTAAACGATAACAAACATTTGTTATGGATGCTCATTTGTGTGCTGGCAATCATAGGCGGTGAGATAGCGCTTTACCTTCATAAATTAACGGAATTCATGATATGTCCTAGATGTGTCGGCAAAGGTTTTGTAGACAAGAATGATATTACCAGACTGGGTATGGAAGGTTCATGGAGTCAAGGATATTGTAGATATTGCGACGGAAAGGGAAAAGTTGATGTTGGCAAAACAAAGAAGATTAATCCCAAAAGTTTCATTGGTCCAAGTTCTCATGAGTCTGATACTCATCAATAGTTGTTTTCTATTTAGTTTACTCAGGATCAATTAAGAAATAGGTTACAGAGTAAATTATAAATTCTGTAATTCATACCTCTTTTTTCGAACTTTGTTTATAATCTCCGGAGCTTTAATCGTTTGCGATTGATTCGAAGAATTGATCACGGTGGGATTGTAGTCCCCTCATTCTGTTTCTCCTACTGTTTCTCATTCTTGAGTTAGAAAGAAGTTCGAAGAATTGATCACGGAGTGATTGTAGTCCCCTCATTCTGTTTCTCCTACTGTTTCTCATTCTTGAGTTAGAAATAAGTTCGAAGAATTAATCACGGAGTGATTAATTATGTATCGCCGTGTCTCGAATAGGAGCAAGCAAACTGTCAATTTCTTCCTTAGAATAAACATAATTTCTTTTAAATTCTTCTACAACTTCTTGCGGCTGCGTACTTAACCACTCGGCTAGTTCTCGTTGAGATTTCATAGAGGCTCTGTGATATACTCGGTATTCTTTTTTCAGAGCTCTTTTTTCTTGATTACAGCTTAAAACTCCAACAAGGAAAACAGAAATTACAATGAGATGAATAACAGTGTTAGTTCTTAATCTATTCATGATTATAAAATTTTAAAATGACTTATCATCTCCGGCAGAACTCAATCGCCCCCTCGTTATTGTACACCGAAGGTTTGATCGCTTGCGATTGATTCGCAGTGATTGTGGTCCTCTCATTCTGTTTCTCTTTCTTGTGTTAGAAATAAGTTCGAAGAATTGATCACGGAGTGATTGTAGTCCCCTCATTCTGTTTCTCCTACTGTTTCTCCTACTGTTAACTCATTCTTGACTTAGAAAGAAGATATAAGCTCATGACTAAGGATATCAGGTATCGTTGTTTTTTGTCTCTAATTATTTGAAAAGACAATTATATTTGTTACAATCTAAATAATAATTATGGATCGTTGTAATATTTATTCTGTGCAAATCGGTGCAGTACAAAATTTAGTTTTCAAGAAATTAGATGTTCGTATCAGAGTGTTCATCTTACCTTTAGTCTCGGTATTAATATGGATTCTTGGTTCCGCTTTGATAATGAAAGATCCTGTTGGTTGGATTGAATATTTTGGGTTTGTTCTGTTGACGGTTACCAATTTGGGATTTATTATTTTGTTATGGGCACAATCTATTGAAATTGGACGTTACAACAGATGCATAGGTGATAGTGATTTGTATTTTGAAGGGGATCAATTTGTTTTTTACGAGCAAATAGGAAAAAAATTAACTTCCGTTAATTTTAGTTTGAAGGATATTGAGGAATTTCAATTATCAGATGAAAATTCCCGAATAAATATTAAGACTAAATCAAATATTTTTAAGCAAAGAAATGGCAACTTTGATGATAAGATCTCTTTGGATTATCTCGGTGACTTATCGACTGCTTTAATGATATCTGAAAAAATTCAGTTAGCCAATACGGCAAATCAAAATTCTTCTCAAGATGATAAAATGATTGGATTATTGAATGATATAATGCGCGAATTGCAGGGAATTAGATTGCAGAATATGCCTATAACCGATTTGAAAAAAAATATTTCGTTGAATCAACGTTTTAATTTCTATAAAGGACTTTTCAACTCAGATAATGAAAAATATGAACTTACGATTGAACAATTGAATAACTCGAGCAAATCGGAAGCTTTCGCTTTACTTAAATCTCTGGGTGAAGAGTTCAGGTGGAGTTCTAATTCATCATTGGTATTTGAATTTACACAATTAGTAATCAGACGTTTTTTATAATCTGAATCATTGGATTTGTGAAGGAAGAATATACTTCAATTTTTAATTTAATATTTTTATGATAATTCCAGGCACAGACCAAATATCAAAAATTCATAATTACATTATAATACTACTTTCCGGAAGTATATCTTTATTACCATTGTTTTTTTTATTTTATTGTCATTATAATGTGGACTCAAGTGCATGATTTTTAGCTTTTGTCGCAATTGTTTTTATGGGAATGTTAATTTATGAGAGTACATTGATTATCGAAGGATATATTATTGATCCAATTATTGAAAAAAAAGTATCTTGGTCAAATGAGCTAAAAGAAATCCAATCTAGCCCATATTTAGTAAACTGCTATAGCTTTCTTTTAAAGGGTAAAAAGGATAAAGAATATCTTCATTCTGTTATTGAGCAAATAGCCTTTAGGCTTTTGTTTTGGATTTCTATTGTTATTTCGGGATTTCTTTTTGTTCTGACAATTTGCTTGGTTTTTTGGAGCTTAAACCCTTTAGGTTGTCTTTTATTAGGAACTATATGTTTGATACTTTTCGTTTTACTTGTTGTAAGAATTTGTGAGCTCGCTAAATTTTTATTTATTTTAAGAGAATTATCGTTAATTGAAAATCCAAATGTTATTAGTATGATTGATTCAAACAAAAAATGCTGCTTTCATAACCACAAAATATGCGATAGTGAAAAAATTCAGAATGAAGAAAATTGCCACAACAAATGTTGTCACATTCAGGAGGATTTTCCAAAAGAAGGAGAATGTGTTGGAGTATTGTTAAGTCGATATCGTTATTTGTATTTTTTACAAGATACTTTTCCATTTATTTTTATGTGTGTTATCGGTTTTTGGCTCATTAAAGATGAATGGATTCTTCTTAAAATATTTGGTGTGATTTGTATTGCAATTGGTATTTACGAATTGTTTCGATCAAGAGTCAAAAGAAATGGCAGTATTGTATATTTTAGTAGTGGTTTGGTATTTCTGAATTCATCGGCAAAGTTGAATCGGTCAGACGTGTTCGTTAATATCGGCTCAAACATTCAAATCTTGGGCGTTAACACTAAGTATTCCATTCCAGGTAGATTTCGAGATCACCCTGAGAGATTGGTTTCATTCTTAAATATGAAACAAGAAGAATGGAGTAGTCAGGATATATAAGTTGCTTAATAAAACTAGAGATTAATCCCTTCAATTGATATGAGCAACGAACCAATTTCTTCCAACGAATCATTGAAATATTTGAACAGAAAGGGACTCATGTTTTATGAGCCCTTCACAATACGTTTGATAATATTTGTTTTACTAAGTCCTTTATTTATATTTATTTTAAAGGATATTCTTTCTTTTGATAGATATAATTCTGTCTCGGAACTTAGTTTTTTTTTAGAGTATCGTGGTGGTAACACTTTTTTGTTATTATTATCTCTCGGAAGTTTAATATGTTTGTTCTTAGTTTTTCTTGCGCTCCTTGGGTTGATTTTTTTTGTACCAGGGATTAGCGAAATCTATTTTTTAGAGCATTCATTGCTCTTGAAGTACCGTTTGATTTTCAGAAAGAAGTATATAAATACATTGGAATTTAAGTATTCTGACATTGAAGACTCATCGAGTTGGTTAGGTAAGAAAATTATACTAGATATTCGAAAATTTGGTGGGAGAATTGATAAACAAATATTTCGAGTTTTAAACGAATCGGAATTTAGTTTACAGTATTTGTTTAATACAAGAGTTCTTGCAGGAAGACTTCAATTTGAACCGGGGCAGTTGGGTGTGAAAATTGGTCGAAGAGGAACTGAAATGCCTTGGCACTTGGCGCTTGTAATTTGTTTCATTTCTTTCCTATTTTACGTCTGTTTCCAAAATCTTTCATATGAAGTGAGTGTGATTCAATTGATATTAGTTTTTCTGGTTGTGTGGTTTCCCATTTGCATAATTGTATTTATATTTTTATCAATTAAAGAAGTAGTAACTAATCGCAAGTCTTCTCTGTACTATAGTCCTATTGATTCAGCCATAGTGCTGAGTGATTTTGTGAATGGTCAAGATTATTACACTCAGATTTATTTATCTCATATAATCAGTTTTAATTTTAATATGGGAAAAAAATTAGAACTAGTTTATGTGCAATGGGATGAAAACTTGAAAGAAACAAAAAAAACAATCAATTTCTTATTTTCTCAAAAGTTATCGAAAGAGACTATTCAATTTCTAGAGTTAATGATTTCAGAAGAGGAGGGGGGATTAGGAAAAATAGGCTCAAAAGCATGGGATGCTTATTCTGATCAAAAAAGCAAAAGTAAAGTTTTGTAAGATTTCCCTTTGGGATTCGTAGTCAAAAAAAATGTGACGATTTTCTAGTTTCGTTAAACTGGTCGCAATATTTAATACATCTCTCCGTATTAAAGTAAGAATTCAGAAATCAGCGCGCTTTTATCTAATTCAGAAGTTACCGGTTCATAAACGTATTAACCCCTAATTCTGATTGCCATGAAAAAGTTCACTTTTATCCTTGTTGCGGTTTATTTAATGTCTTTCCTTTTGCAACGATTCATAGGTATGCCAGGTTATCCAATACATTGGCATGTTTTCCTAGCTCAATGGGGACTACTCAATAAGTTTATTCAAATCTTTCTGGTTGTTCCATTCGGTATGCACGCTCTATATCGCTTAACGAAAGATTATTCACTTTAAAATCTTGAGCCATGAAAACCTTAGCACTTTCCCTACTATTGTTATCATCTGCTCTCTTTGCGAAAGCAGATAAAATAACCGTCCGAACTTACAATGTAAGACACTTCAATCATGTCACAGGTATATCCACGAATGAGGCTATAAATTCAGGAGCTATGAATTACCTGAAATCTCAGGTTGGAGAAAACGTTTTTGTGTTCGATTTCGATAAGAATACCATAGTTATAAATAACCAAGATCCTTGCAAGATTATTGAAATAAAGGACTCCCACGATCTAATAGATTGTGTGGCTTTGGACAATGGCGTTAAAGTCTTCTATTCGTTAGGTGAAAGAGAAAATGGCGATGTCCGATTTTTATCTGAGTGGGAGTGGGAGGGGAAGGTTCAGGGTTATTATGCCTTCAGCTCCACGGAAGATTTAAAGTTTGATGTTGAAAATGAATTTCGACATATCATTGATTACGAACATTTCGATCATAAACTTCTGGAAAGACTCGTTTTCGAAGAACTAAATAAATATCGCGACTCTTTGGGCATAGTTGATTTACTCTGGTCCGACGCGATATACAAACATGTAACATGCAAACAAACCGATATTATTGTGAAGGGGAGTGCGCTTTACCATCCTGATATTAATGCCGTATTCACAGATGAGTTTAGAGCTGCGCTTGCTAAAGAATCGCAGAAATTAACAGGGATTAAAAGTGCCTTTAATTGTGAAAAGGAGGCTGTAAGTTACATTGGAGAGAACGCATTTTCATGGAGCTTGGTAGACATCACCTATGAGAGAATGGCGAAATGTGCGATTATGGCTTGGGATAGATCAACAGAAGGTCATAGGGAAGCGCAAAGAGCGCCGTATTTGACCAGTGGTGGCGGAAAAGGTTTCGTTGCTTTTTCGGCAAGAGTGAATAATGCAAAGACCAAAGTCTTTATTTTCTGCGATTTCTCGATGGTTTACAAGGAAAGAACGGATAGTGATTAAGAGAGTGAAATTAATTGATGTAATAATGATTGATCATGAAAGCTAAATTGTTGATCGTAATGCTCGGAATAGTGGGCAATGTAAATGCAGACATCATTACTGTTCGTATTTCATCAGTGAGAAATTTTAGTCATATTTCTGATATTTCAACCCGTAAGGCTATTGAATCAGGTACAATTAAATACATCTATGCTTTTTATCTTAATGGGTGTGGGGTGGTAAAGTGAAAGGGTATTTTTCGTCAGCCTCTAGAAACGAATTCACTTTCTCATTGGAAAACGAGTTCAGGCATTTAATCGATTACGATAATTTCGATAACAGGTATCTAGAGCTGTTCAATGATAAACGTATTAACCCATAATTCTGATAGTTATGAAAAATGGACTTCTTTGCTTATTCTTTGGTTTAAGTAGCTTATTTTGTTCTTCACAGGAGAGATTACACCTTCGAATCAATGTTTTTGCTGTCCAGAAAGAATTTATGACTCTTTATTATAAGCGAGCGGATAGTTTGAAACACGAAATTGCTGAGGACAAGTCTTTACTTTGTCTAACTCAATGCCAATTGAATTACCTCAAAGGAGTAGAGCATATTTCACACGAACAAAAGCCAGGATCTGCCCATTATTCCCTTGACGATAGATTCAATTTTTACTATCCGACCACAAGTGAAAGGAGCAATTCAGAATTGGATTATGGAGAGGTGATTTGTCAATTGGGAGGTACGGACATTCTATATGAATATACCAATAAGGAGCTGGCATATGAATTATTCAATGGATTTATAACATCAAAAGGCCATCGAGAAATTATGGATAATGAGAAATTCGTTAAAGTAAACTTTCAGGTAGCAATTACTCGATTTAACAAGGTTGTTGTGGTTGGAGTCCTGTCTAATCAAACAATGAAGTAAGTAATTGAGAGAGTGTCATTTAATAACAATTCCAATGATAACGAAAATTCAAGCCTTAATTCTTTTAATTCTTTCTGGAATCACATACGCCTACGGGCAAGACGAGTGCTATTTCGAACCAAACATAACAACTTCATATATTTTAGATTCTCTGAACATTCCCTATTTGCCCATAACTGAGAGAAACAAAAAATCGTTGATCGTTCACGGGTGCACAGAGATTAGTATTAATGCGTTCAAGAGCTTCTTCAATAAAGGCGAATTTGTTTACTATCCAGATAAAACAACACCCAGAATTCCACTAGTGGATTTAATGGGAGGGAGCAACTACTTAGCAGAGTCCGATGAATTTATTATGAATTTCTTGTTCTATTTCGATATGCAATTCATTGGCTTCGCCGATGTGCCAATCGATGATCCAAAATACGCATTAGTGCGAATTATTGAGACCGCTCAAGTGAACGATGCTTACACCACTATTTTACTTCTTCGCACCCACGATGGACAGTGGGATTATATTGATGAAGACGTTGAAAGAGTTGGGGAAGATTATATTGTTACATACAAATAAAATAGTTCTGAATATTTTATTCTAAAACGCAATAATTCAAATGATGTCTCCGTATTATAATTAGAATTCAGAAATCAGCGCGCTTTTATCTAATTCAGAAGTTACCGGTTCATAAACGTATTAACCCCTAATTCTGATAGTCATGAAAAAGTTCACCTTCATTTTTATTACCCTGCACATTGTAACGCAATTGCTATACAACACTTTTGTCCCTGGGGTTCCTGAACGTTATTTCCTCTTTTGGGTATGGGTCAATATTATCAATAGATTCTTCCTAATCTTTATTGTTGTCCCCAGCGGAATGTACACTCTGTATCAATCGATCAAAGATTACATTAAATAATAAACCTTTAAATCTCTATATATTATGAAAACGCAACGTACCGCACTTGTTGTGCTCATCTTTCTAACCACATTTTGTTTCCTAACCAAGAAATGCCTTGAATGGTTTGCCAGTGACCCCGATAGTCTTAATCAATTCTTTGGGATGATCAGCTACCACATTCTTTATATGGGAGTCTTACCGTTAGCCGGTTGGATCTTATTAAAATCGAATAAGAATACTTGAATTGAAATCGCCATGAAATGCCCAACACATTTTTTACTATTGGCTGCTGTTCTCATACTTCCAGCATTCGGACAAGCCCAGGTTTTCGAAGTTCATACCGACACCATTCAGTATTTCGAACATCCAATTGAAATGAAATTCCTCGAGGCGTTGGAGTCTGAACAAATTACTTACTCAAAACTGGGTAAGGGAGATGTTCAATACACCATAGATTTGGACAATCGGAAAATGGTCATGATTCCGAATGCTGGAGAAGAGAGCTACTCTTTTGAAATTACTGAAGTCTTCAATACAGGAGAAGATATACTCACATCCTTTGAATGCAGAGACGAGTCAGGGTTTCTCGGGGTAATACTTCTCTATAAATCAGAATATGAAGGTGTGAACATGCTCGTCGAATACAAGATGAGCGATACCGTAACAGAAGGGTATATGTGTTTCAATGTTTCTGTTAATGAATAGCTGTTTTCAAATCAATAAATATCCCCATGAATAAGATACTTGCCGCCATTTGCATATTGGGCATTCAAGGGTTGAATGCTCAAGTCATTACTATAAAACTTACAAAGTTCCAGAACTTCAATCACAGTGCTCTCATCACTACGTTCGATGCAATGGATCAGGATTTAATCGAATATCCAAATTATGGAATAGGCGATAACATCTACACCTTCGATCTGAATAAAAAGAATTGTCACCTAGAGAATATTAACGGATCATTCGATATGCCCATTACCGAGATCTTCGACACCCAGAATATTTTAGATTGTATTGTCATGGACAATGGAGTACGAACTTATTTTACCTTGGGTAAAATTGAACATGAAGACACTCTTGAATTCATAACAGAATATGATAAAGCAGGAAGAATTTATGGCTCTTTTTCAAAAGGAGAGGATGTTAGTTATTCTGTGAAGAGAGGAGAATAAGTTTAGCATTGAAGAATAACAAATAATCTGACACTCAATTCTTAATTGATATATATCTTTGAAGATATATGCAGGAGTAATATGAAAAATTTATTTCTTTTAATTTTTGTTTTTATCTGCGGTGCAAACATAACTGCCCAGCAATCCCTTCTGAATCACGAAATGGTTTTTGTTGAAGGTGGCACGTTTCAAATGGGAAGTAACTCAGGAGAATCCGTTGAAAAACCAGTTCATTCGGTTACGCTAAGTTCGTTTAACATGGGCAAATACGAAGTAACCCAAGCGCAATGGAAGGCGGTTATGGGAAATAATCCGAGTTACAACAGCGGCTGCGATAATTGTC
>Ga0315899_10007951_pt1 | contig 11385 bp, 8 predicted proteins | sample LakEriMetagenome_2_FD_203518 | JGI IMG/M metagenome (GOLD analysis project Ga0315899, IMG submission 203518) | Freshwater fungal communities from buoy surface, Lake Erie, Ohio, United States - Buoy 4 MA112 | ecosystem: Environmental > Aquatic > Freshwater > Lake | place: USA: Lake Erie, Ohio... | reverse complement strand
TCATCCAAAGTCAACGTCGCAAAAGTCCCGTCCCGCATCACAATGTCGCAATCGCGCAAAATGTCCTTCACCTCGCCGCCATATGCGCCGCCGTTCATGCGAACAAAGCCGCCGACAGTTCCTGGAATAGAGCGCAGAAACTCAAGACCAGCAATTTTATTGTCGCGCGCGGTGGAGGACACCAAAATGCCTGATGCCCCTGCACCGCATTCCATCGTGACAGCGTCGGCACAAATGACTTTAGCAAATGCCTTACCCAAGCGGATAACGACACCCCTGACGCCGCCATCTCGGATGATCAGGTTAGATCCCAAGCCAAGCGCCATGACCGGCACGGCTTGGTCAAGTTCGTGCAAAAAGGATTGCAGATCGGCGATGTCTTTAGGCTCAAACAGATATTGAGCGCAGCCGCCCGACTTAAACCAGACTAAAGGCGCCAGCGGTGCGGCTTGCGTCAAACGTCCTTGCACTTGCGGCATATGCAGCACTGTCATCCGCGCGCTGCCTGAATTGCGTCGGCAAGGCCAGCCGCCCATTTGGTGATGTCGCCAGCGCCCAAGCACACGACCATGTCATGCGCCTGAACAACTTCGGCCAGCTTGCGTGCCAGATCATCGGCATCGGCCACAGTCGCAGCCGAACGATGCCCGCGCGCCTTTATGCCATGCACCAGCGCATCTGCATCTATGCCGTCAATCGGACCCTCGCCAGCAGCATAGACGGGTGATATGAACACCATGTCGGCATCATTAAATGCTTGTTGGAAATCATCCATATGGTCGCGCAGCCGGGTGAAGCGGTGCGGCTGCGCCACGGCAATGACTCGCCCCTGCGCACCTTCGCGTGCAGCCGACAGCACCGCGCGGATTTCGACGGGATGGTGGCCATAATCGTCGATGATCGTAACGACCCCACCGTCAAGGACAACTTCGCCAACCTTGCTAAATCGGCGCTTAACGCCACCGAATTTGGCAAAGCCATGCGCAACGTCTGCGTCGCTCATCCCCATTTCAAGGCCTACGGCGACCGCGGCCAGCGCGTTCTGTACATTGTGGCGGCCCGGCATGGGAAGCTGAATACCCTTTATCGTACGCTGCGATCCATCGCGTGCGCGTACGACCACATCGAAACGGTTGCCGCCCGGGTTCGGGGTTACATTTTCGCCGCGAATATCGGCCTGCGCCGAAAATCCGTAAGTGATAATCCGACGGTCGCGGATCTTGGGCAAAATGGCCTGCACTTCGGGATGGTCGAGACACATGATCGCCGCGCCATAAAAGGGAACGTTTTCGACAAATTCGACAAACGCCCTTTTGATCGCGTCAAAATCCCCATAATGGTCGAGATGTTCTGGGTCGATGTTGGTGACCACCGCCAGCGTGCCGTCAAGCCGTAAGAAGCTGCCATCGCTTTCATCGGCTTCAACCACCATCCAGTCACTTGCCCCAAGGCGCGCGTTGGAACCATAGCTATTGATGATCCCGCCGTTGATGACCGTCGGGTCAATGCCGCCATGGTCAAGCATCGCGGCGATCAACGATGTCGTGGTCGTCTTTCCATGCGTGCCCGCCACGGCAACGGTATTTTTCAGCCGCATCAATTCGGCAAGCATTTCGGCGCGGCGTACCAGCGGTATCCGCCGTTCCAAAGCTGCATCGCGCTCGGGATTGCCTTCCTTGACGGCAGTTGACGTTACAACGACGGTCGCCTCGCCCAAATTGTCCGCACTGTGGCCGATCATCACCTTGATGCCGCGTTGGCGAAGGCCATCAATGACATAGCTGTCCGCAATGTCGCTGCCTTGCACGTTATAGCCAAGATTATGCATCACCTCTGCAATGCCTGACATCCCTATGCCGCCGATGCCGACGAAATGGACAATGCCAATATCGGTAGGAACACCCTTCACGCTGCATTCTCTTTGGCAAGTGCAGGGGACGTATTGAACGCGCCCCTGTGGTCTGATGGGGACTTTATATGATGCATGATTGGGGCGCGGCCAAAAGACTCGACAAGGTCGGCAAGGTCGGCAACCGCATTTGGCCTGCCACAGTTTTTCGCTGCCTTCGCCGCATTTTTCAGCGCACCGGGCTCAAGCGCAATTTTCTCGATCTGCTTGGCCAACTCTACCGCGGTGAATGCTGGCTGCGCGATGGCGCGGGCGCCGCCTGCTTGGACCATTTCCTTAACGTTATAGCTTTGGTGGTCATCGGTTGCGCTTGGTAGCGGTACCAATATGGCGGGCCGTCCAGCGCAGGTTAGTTCGGCTATCGTTGACGCCCCTGCCCGCGATATCACCATATGCGCCCAGCCAAGTCGTTCAGGCAGGTCAGGCAAATAGGTCGCCAGTTCGGCCGGAATGCCGTGGGCGACATATGCTGCGCGCACAGCCTCAATGTCTTCGGCGCGGCACTGCTGCGTTACCTGCAACCGACGCCGCAAATTTAGCGGCAGTTGGGAAAGGCCATCGGGCACAACGTCAGAAAGCACGGTTGCGCCTTGGCTTCCGCCCGTCACAAGCACGCGAAAAATGTCCTCGTCCAAAAGCGGGGGATAGGGTTTGTCGCGCAGGGCAAGCACCTCTTCACGGATCGGGTTGCCGACAAGATGCACCTTGCTTGCGTAGCGCGGCGACAGGCGAAGCACTTCGGGATAGGATGTGGCAATGGCATTCACGTGCCGCGAAGTGAAGCGGTTGACGCGGCCAAGCACGGCATTTTGTTCGTGAATAATCGTCGGAATTTTCTCGGCAAAGGCACCGAGAAGCGCTGGAAATGCGGGGTATCCACCAAAACCAACCACAGCGCTTGGTTCAAATTTTTCGTATAAGCGGCGCGCCATCTTGCGGCCTTGGGCAATCGCCAGGATCCCCGAAAACCAGCTGTTGGGTTTTTTGGTGATCCGGCCAGCGGGCAGCAAATGGGTTGCCATCTTGTCTGGGCAGCCCGGAATCTTTGCGCCACGCGCATCGGTAATCAAAGCTACATGGTGGCCGCGGTTTATCAGTTCTTGCCCCAAGGCAAAGGCAGGGATCAGATGCCCCCCGGTTCCGCCGGCGGCCAAGACATAATGCCGATATATGGTCATGGCCGTTGTCCCTTCACCATATACAACGACCGGTCAAGATAAGGGTTTCGCTTCGTCAGTGCGAGTATAAGACCGCATGTCATCGAAAGCGCAACTATGGATGATCCGCCATAGCTAATGAAGGGCAAAGTCATGCCCTTGGAGGGAAAGACCCCTAGGTTAACCGCAATGTTAATCATCGCCTGCCCGCAAAACTGCGCGCCCAGCCCCGTAACCGCCAGCACTACAAACTGGTCCTTTTCATCCAGCAAGCGAATGATGATGCGCACCAGTATGGCAAAGTACAGTATGGCGATGACCATGCAGGCAAGCAGACCGAATTCTTCGCCTATCACGGAGAAGATGTAGTCGGTATGCCCCTCAGGCAAAGAATATTTTTTGACCCCAAGTCCTGGGCCGAGGCCAATAAAGCCCCCATTGATCAATGTCGCCAGCGCCATCTTGTCATGAGTTAGGCCCTCAGTTCCAAAAATCCAGGCATCGATGCGCTGCGTTGCAACCGGGTAATAATTATAGGCCAGCACGATGAATATGATGCCGCTAACAATGAGGCCCCAGAGACGGCTTGCAGGAACGCCAGCGACCATCATCAATGCGAACCATGTGCCCATGAACAATATCGTCTGGCCAAGGTCGGGTTGCATCAAAAGGAAGATACAGACAGCTGCGGTAACAATGCTGCTGATAAACAGGACTGGCAGAGTCGGGTCTTTCAACCGCCAGCTGATAATCCATGCCATCGTAACGGCGTAAAAGGGCTTTAGGAATTCCGATGGCTGAAGCCCCGCAAAACTGGGGCCAATCCAGCGGCGCGATCCATTCACTTCGCGCCCTAATACAGGCACGAGCACAAGCAGCACGAACACAATGCAGAAACCATAAACGGCAATGCGTCGGGCCTTTTCGCGCGGACACATCGAGATAAACAGCATGATTGGCACGCCAACAATCACCCACATCAGCTGCCGATAAAAGAAATACAGCGAGGATAATTGCGATGTCGAAGCCGACAGCCGCTGCGCACCGGCGGGCGATGCCGCCGCAACCGCAAGCAAGCCAATCGCAATCAACACCATCATCAACGACAACAACACGCGGTCAAGTTCCCAGAACCAGACGCCCAGCGGCGAACGGTCACCACGGCCCAAACGGTTGGCAAAGCCGATCTTGCCCGTCTTTGCCGCCAATACCCAAGGAACATCTTTGCCGTCGCTCATAACGCTTCCACAATTGCGCGGAATGCATCGCCGCGCGCTTCGAAATCCTTGAACTGGTCAAAGGACGCGCACGCAGGTGACAGCATGATAACGTCACCGGGTTGCGCCTGTGCCGCCGCCGAGTGCACTGCGGTGCCCATCATCTCGCTGCGTTCTACTGGCAAATGGGGGGACAGCAGTTCGTGAAACAGCGGCCCCGCCTCACCAATGGTATACGCCTTTACAACATGGCCGAAATTGGGAATGCATTCATCAAGATTGTCGGTTTTAGGCAAGCCGCCGACGATCCAGTGCACACGCGGATATGCCGCCAGCGCAGGCGCGGTGGACGCACCATTGGTCGCCTTGCTGTCGTTGATGAACAATACGCCGTTCCGTTCGGCAACAACCTCCATGCGGTGGGCAAGCCCCTTAAAGGTCCGCATAGCAGGCCGCCATTGCGCTTCGGTCACGCCAAGCGATTCCACGATGGCGATGGCCACTGCTATATTTTGAAGGTTATGTGGCCCTTGCAGCGACGGCCATTCTTCTTGACCGCTGACCGACTGCGGATCCACCAAATGCACAAACTCCGCCCCGCGCCGGGTAAGCACGTCGCGATAGACCCGCTCGGTGTCGGTGTCGCCTTTGCCAAAGACCGACGTTTCATGTCCCGTCTGCATTTCGAAAAGACGCGCTTTCGACGCCATATAGCCTTCATAGCCGTCATAGCGGTCAAGATGGTCAGGCGACAGGTTGATGAGCGCGGCAGCATCGCAAGCAAGCGTATGCATAATATCGATCTGGTAGCTTGAAAGCTCAAGCACATACACGCCGCCTGAGGGCAATGGCGCTTGCGACAATATGGGCAGCCCGATGTTGCCGCCCATGCGCACCGGCAGCCCTGCGCTTTCCAACACATGATGCACAAGCGCCGTCGTCGTAGATTTGCCATTGGTTCCGGTAATGCCGACCACGCGGTGCGGCGGCAAATTAGGCCGCGCCATCGCAAACAATTCCATATCACCAATCAGCGACAGGCCTTCTTCCTGTGCCTTTTCAGCGATAGGATGACGGTTAATCGGTACCCCGGGTGATACCACAATCGCGTCATAACCGGACAGGTCACTCAGCAACGGGTCAGCAATCGTCGCGATGTCAGCGACTTTGGCGCGTGCGCCTTCATCATTGTCCCACGCCAATATCTGCGCGCCGCCTGCCACGAGGGAACGTGCCGCGGACAGACCGGAGCGCGCAAGCCCCAATATAGCGTACTTCCGGTCTTTAAAGGCAGGGCTAGTAATCATCTGAGCTTAAGGGTTGATAGCCCCGCAAGCGCCAATACGAAAGCCACAATCCAAAACCGAATGACAACGGTCGGCTCCGACCAGCCCAGCTGTTCAAAATGGTGGTGAATCGGGGCCATGCGGAAAATGCGCTTTCCGGTCCGCTTGAACCAGAACACCTGAATGATGACCGAAAGCGCCTCAATAACGAAAAGTCCGCCGATGATGGCAAGAACAAATTCATGGTGCGCCACAACGGCAATCGCGCCCAGCGTTCCACCCAAAGCAAGGCTTCCCGTGTCGCCCATGAAAACAGCCGCAGGCGGGGCGTTGAACCACAAAAAGGCAAGGCCCGCGCCCACAATCGCGCCACAAAGCATGGCGAGGTCCCCTGCCCCCAAAAAGAACGGAATACCCAGATATGCTGCATATTTGGCATTGCCGACCATGTAGACGATCAACATAAATGCAATGGAGGCAATGATGACGGGCATCGTCGCAAGGCCATCAAGGCCGTCGGTCAAGTTTACTGCATTGCCGAATGAAACAATCACAAACGCACCAAAAGGTACATACCACCAGCCCAAGTCGATCACGGGGCCGTTAACAAACGGCAGATACAAATTCCCACCTGATTGCGCGACAATCAGCGATACCGCAACGCCCGCAATCGCAAACTCCCACAACAAGCGGACTTTGCCAGATACGCCTTTGTGGCTGCGTTTCTTGACCTTATCATAATCATCGAGAAACCCGACGGTGCCGAAGCCCACGGTCACGAGCAAGCAGGCCCAAACGTAAACATTCTTCAAATCCATCCACAACAGCATGGAAATGCCGACCGAGACCAATATCATCAGCCCGCCCATTGTTGGGGTGCCCACTTTTGCAAGATGGGATTGCGGCCCATCACTGCGGATGGGCTGGCCCTTGCCTTGGCGCACGCGCAGCATGCTAATGAAGCGTGGACCGATAAGCAGGCCGATAACAAGAGCGGTTGCAACCGCAGCTCCGGAGCGGAAGCTTAGATAGCGAATAAGGTTAAGTATCCCAGGAAAACCTAGATATTCAGCCAAAACATAAAGCATCAGTTTTCCCCACCCGTCAGCGCGCTGACGATGGTGGAAAGTCCCATACTGTTGGAACCTTTGACCAAAATCGTGTCCGATGCGCAAAGATATTGTTGCAGAAGGGCAAGTGCCTCCTGCGCGGTCGCGCAATGCGCGAATTCCTTCGGTCCCTCAACCCCTGCTTTCAACTCATCAGCAAGAATTGTCATCTCTTTCCCGACAAGGATAGCAAAATCGACCTTTGCAGCAGCCAGGGGTGCTGCAAGGGCGCGGTGATAATCATCGCCTTTGTCGCCAAGTTCTTTCATAGACCCCAGCACAGCGATGCGTCGCCCGCCGCCCGACAAGCCCAATTGGCCGATAGTCGCGGCCATTGAGGCAGGGTTGGCGTTGTAGCTTTCATCGATCAAATGGGCGGTGCCTCCGGCAATCGCAACGTCGTGCCGCGCACCGCGTCCGGCAAGGCCACCCATTTCCGCCATGGCAAGGCCAGCAGAGGCAAGATCGCCACCCGCTGCCAACACTGCGGCCAATACGGCCATGCTGTTACCGATCCAGTGCCGCCCGGGTTGAGACAGGTTGAAAGACAAAATTGCGTCGCAAACCTTGGCCGTAATCAGCGTGCTGTCATGCACACTATCCAAATGATCGATCACGCGGACATCTGCATCCGCGCTGAAGCCAAAAGACAATATGGCGTTGGTGTATTGCTCTGCTGCTGCGCGCAAACGCGGATAATGCACATTGTCGGCAGGCAATATCGCCGTGCCGCCTTCGACCAAGCCTTCGAAGATTTCGGCCTTGGCGTCGGCAATACCGCTTTCGTCCTTGAAAAATTCGATATGTGCAGGTGCAATGGTGGTGATGATGGCGACATCGGGCCGGACGATATGGCTAAGCGCGCGCATTTCACCAGCGTGGTTCATGCCCATCTCAAAAACGCCGAAGTCGCAATCCGCGGGCATCCGCGCAAGACTTAAGGGCACGCCAACATGGTTGTTGTAGCTTTTGACCGAACGGTGCGCCCGCCCGCGTGAGCAGCGATCAAGCGCGGCAAACAGCGCCTCCTTCGTGCCTGTCTTACCGGCGGAACCCGTAACCCCAATGATTTTCGCCTTAGTCCGCGCGCGTGAGGCATGACCAAGCGCCTCAAGCGCTTTCATCGTGTCTGCAACAAGAATGTGCGGATACGGCACGGCCTGCGACACAATCGCGCCCGCTGCGCCATTGGCAAAGGCCTTGTCGACAAACAGATGCCCATCGGTCTCTGCACCCTTCAACGCAAAAAAGAGGTCGCCTTTGCCGATTTCACGGGAATCAAACGCAACGCCCGTAACGTCAAAATGCCCCGAAGCTGTCCCGCCAGTTGCCGCCAGCAACTCCTCGAATGTCCATAACACGGTCATGCCGCGCATTCCCGGGCGACTTCAACATCGTCAAAAGGCAGAACGCGGCCCATAATGATTTGCCCTTGTTCATGGCCCTTGCCCGCGATCAGCACGATATCGTCGGGTTCGGCATGTTCAATGGCAAAGGCGATCGCATAATGGCGGTCGCCAATCTCATGCGCGCCCTTGGCACCTGCCATGACGTCAGCCCGGATGAGCGATGGGTCTTCGCTTCTTGGGTTATCGTCAGTGACAATCACAATGTCGGAGTCCGCGACGGCCACAGCGCCCATCTCCGGACGCTTGCCTGTATCGCGGTCGCCGCCTGCGCCGAACACAGTAATCAGCTTACCCTTCGTGTGCGGGCGCAATGCTGCAATGGCCGCGCGCAAGCCGTCGGGCGTATGCGCATAATCGACATACACGGGCGCGCCACTTTTGGTGATGACGGCACGCTCCAGTCGTCCCCGCACTGGCTGCAACCTTGCCAGATGCGACAGCAGGCTCTCCACCTCTCCCCCGCTTGCCATAACTACCCCTGCCGCGACGAGCGCATTTGCGGCCTGATAGGCGCCGATGAGCGGCAGCTTAACCTTATGCACATCGCCCTGAATACGCAGCTCAAGCGTCTGCCCAAGCTGGGTCGCTTGGCGGGATATCAGTTGAATGCCCTTGCCCTTTTCCCCCACGGTGATCAGACGCAATTCGCGTTTGCGGGCACGCGCAATGACTTGGTCAGACCAAATATCGTCTGCCCAGATCACCGCGCAGCCATTGGCGTCGACGACTTCGTCAAACAGGCGCATTTTGGCCTCAAAATAATTTTCCATCGTCCCGTGATAATCAAGATGGTCACGGCTTAGGTTAGTGAAAGCGGCAACCGAAACGGGCACGCCTTCACTGCGATATTGCGACAGGCCGTGGCTTGATGCCTCGAATATCGCATGGCTGATGCCTTCACGTGCAAGGCCAGACATGTTGGCAAGGAAAGTCACAATGTCTGGGGTTGTAAGGCCAGTACTTGCCTGATCGGAAGCCGTTGTAATGCCCAATGTTCCGATAGATGCCGCATTGTGCCCCGACATTCGCCACAGCTGCCGCGTAAGCTCAGCAGTCGAAGTCTTGCCATTCGTTCCGGTGACCGCTGCCACATTTTCGGGAAATGGCCGAAAGAATTTTGCCGCGAGTTCGGCAAATGCCTTGCGTGGGTTGGCGTCGGCAACATGCACAGCGCCATGCACCATAGCCTCAGGACGCGCGACAACAGCAACTGCACCGGCGGCGATTGCAGCGCCGATGAAATCTTCGCCGTTGAATGCGGCGCCCTCAAATGCGCCAAAAACTGTGCCGGGCGCAATTTTCCGATGGTCGATGGCAAAGCCGGTCACTATTCTTTCGGCCAATGCCGGATCGGCACCGCTTACCAATTGCCCGAGCTTCACTATTGCTCTCCCTTCGCCTTCCACAATAAAGGCATCAGTTCAGATACATCAACATCGCGTTTCATGTCAGGTATAATTCCCATCAATGGCCCAATGCGTGTAATTGTCTTACGGACAACGGGCGCAGCGGTATAACCGGCGGTCCGCTGAAAGCTTGAGGCTTCGGTACCCTGAGGTTCGTCGAGCATCGCAAGCACCACATAACGCGGGTTATCCATCGGGAATGCAGCGGCAAAGGTGGAGACGACCAGATTGCGGCTATAGCCGCCAACGCCTGGCTTTTCCGCAGACCCCGTCTTGCCGCCAACGCGGTATCCCAGTGCATCGGCTTGGCTGCCCGTGCCGTCCACGACGATCATGCGCATCAATTGCCGCATCCGTGCACTGGTTGCCGCGGTAAAGACCCGCTTACCGGGAATTTTGGCATCGGCTTTCGTCTTGAACATTGTGGCCGGACGATAAATGCCGCCATTGACCATCGCGGCATACGCGCTCGCCAAATGCATTGGCGTAACCGCGATGCCATGTCCGAACCCGACGGTCATATTGGTCAGGCGGCCCCAAGTCTTGGGATATAGCGGCATAGATTTTTCTGCCAGTTCGATATCCGGACGCGCGTTGAAATGCATTGCACGCAACATCGCGTCCATGCGGACAGCACCCAATTGGTCAGCGATTTGCGCTGTCACAATGTTAGAACTGTGGATGAGCGTCTCTGGTGTATTGATCCAGCGGTTTAATGGGTGCGAATCCCGTATTTTAAACTTTCCAACTTGAAGTGGCTTGGTGGCGTCATACTGAACGGAAAGATCGCGCACAGTTCCCGCGTCCAAAGCAGCGGCAACAGTAAGCGGCTTAAAGGTAGAGCCGAGTTCATATACACGGTTCGTTACGTTGTTCGTCTGCCGCGAAATGGGATAGCGACCGTCGGTAATCGCTTGGCCAAGATCGGGGATGTTCGCAAAGGACGGCCGGTTCGGGTTGAACGAAGGCAATGTTGCCATGGCAACCACTTCGCCCGTTTGCACATCCAACACGACCCCGGCGGCACCCTTGGCGGCCGTAGCGGTCATGCCCGACGCCAGTTCGCTCTCCAACGCTGCTTGAACTCGGACATCCAAGGCGAGGTTCAAAGGTGTCCCACGCTTGGCTGGATCTCGCAGATAATCGTTCATTACCCGCTCCATGCCCATTGCGCCTTTGCCGTCACGGTTTACGAAACCGAGGACATGGGCGGCCATGTCGTGTTGCGGATAAAGCCGTGTGGCTTCGCGTGGAAACTCAATGGCGATTTCGCCAAGATCATGAACCGCGCGGACTTGCTCCGGCAATGCGCGGTTACGCAAGTAACTGGGCTTGTCATCGGTCAGTTTTGCATAGAATTCAGCCGCTGGCGTATCTGGAAAAATTGCCGCCAACTGTGTTGCCAATTGCTTGCGGTCGCCAAGCAGGTCGGCAGGCTTCACCCAAATGGCATAGCCATAAATGCTGCGCGCCAGAGGAATGCCGTTACGATCAACAATGTCACCGCGATCTGGCACATAGTTTGTGCTGGTCGCACCGTAAGCGCGGCTGCTTTCGAATAAGGCCAAAGTCGCAAGCCGCCCAATGAGCAACGCAACGAACATGCCAAATGCAACCAGCAGAATAAGCATCCGCCAGAAACCATGGGCCGCAAAAGGCGGAGGGTTAACGCCGCTTTTCCGAGTTGTCGTGCGGGCGATTTGGGGAATCATTACCGGCGGCGTTCGTTAGCGGCCTTAGCCGAAATATCCCGCATGAAGTCGTCGGACAAAAGCTTTTCGTCCATCCGCGCCAGCCGCTCGGTCCGCGTCTGCTCAACCTTCGGTGCCGCAGGCTTAGGTGCGGCGCGCTTTACCGGCTCGGCAAAGATCGGCGCCGCAACGGCTGTGGCA
>Ga0315899_10007950_pt1 | contig 11385 bp, 24 predicted proteins | sample LakEriMetagenome_2_FD_203518 | JGI IMG/M metagenome (GOLD analysis project Ga0315899, IMG submission 203518) | Freshwater fungal communities from buoy surface, Lake Erie, Ohio, United States - Buoy 4 MA112 | ecosystem: Environmental > Aquatic > Freshwater > Lake | place: USA: Lake Erie, Ohio... | reverse complement strand
TTGTTTGACCAGCTTTCTAAATCTTGCCGTAAACGAGCCTGATCGCCTAAACTAACGGTATATCGTTTGGACACGATTAAAGGCTTTCCCTCGTCTGTTTTTAGCGGAAGTCCTGCATCATCGTCACCATGCAATTCCCAAGTAAACACGACCTTGTGCATGATCTTGGTTTCGCCAGCCCATTCTGTAGCTTGGTGACCTAGATCAATAATAGAATAAAGCCGTGCCATATGTAAGCCAGCAGGGGCAATCTTAAAATCTTTTTGCGTATCAGTAATAATCATTTTTTATCCTTTAAAATTTGATCGTATTTATCGGTTAAGTCGCTAATAGCATCTTTAAGAATGTCAGCTTTCAAAACCCAGTTTTGGCTTTCAAACTCGTCTGTAAACTTAATTTTTGTTTCGTCACGCTCAAGCCAGCGAACATTAAAGGCATTAATCATTTGTTTGCCCCAAAAGTTGTACCAAAGTCATCGAATACGGCTTTAAGAACTTGGTTTGGTTTGTGTTTTACAGGAAAGCCACAGCAATGGCGTAGTAGGTCTATTTGACGCTCGGTAAGAAGTACACCATCTTCCAAGTCTTTAAATACTTCATCTAACTCAAATTCAGTTTGAACTTGGTCTGCTAACTGCTGGTCATAATCACTCATTTTTAGTCTTTCTCACCCTGTTGGGTAGTTATCACGGCACATACCGTACATCAATATTAAGATACCTTAAATCACAAGTCAACAAATATTTGCAAAAAAGATACACATAAGTTAAGATACCTTACATGAACGCAACAGCAATTATCAAATTATTGGGTGGATGTACCCGTGTGTCCAAGATGGTTGGGGTATCTGTCCCAGCCGTATCTATGTGGCAGAACGGGGATATACCAATGGATAAGCTGGTGATGCTGGCTGCAACATTAGAAAAAGAATCGCATGGACTAATTACCCGTAAAAGCCTTTTTCCTAAAAATTACAGGTTAATTTGGCCTGAGTTGGAATAGTTTGGTATACTAGTGCTGTCGAGATTGGCATCTTAGACAAACCTAGAAGCGTTACAACCCCAGTAATTTTAGGCGGGGTATGTGTAGTTATAGACAATTAGCGAGAAACCGCTTCTAGGAATTGTTTGTAGTTGCCCATGCCAAGGGACATACCCCACCTAAGACTATTGGGGTTTTTCTTTGCATAAATCTTGACTGCACAAAAAGCGAGTGTAGATAAGAAAGCTAGATGGGGTAGAGGTCTGTTGGAGAATGAACAGAAGCGAGGGTCGACACCTGCGATACCCCCAAGTAATCGGTACAAGCCGACTTGGACAGCCTTGAAACGGCATACATCACTTGTGTAAAACCCACGCTGGTGGTTGGTCGTTCTATGGAGAAATGAAATGCTTGAAAACCTAGTTTGGCAAGAAAACCCATTACCTACAAGCCTAGATTTGTGGAATAACCACAATCTGCTTGAAACCTACAACTACACAACACGCCCCGATTTAAAGGCTTTTATTGCAAGTGAATTTTGGTGGCGTACTGAGATGTTGCAAATTAGCGACACTAGGGAAACTACTTAGTAATTAGTGTTTGCAATAGTTAAGATAACTTAATAAACTGGTGTTACTCAATAACGAGTGAGATAGAAAAAGGAGCAACAAATGCAAGTAGAAATTAAAAAATTAGACACAGGTTATTTCAGAGCATTTATTGATGGCGTTCAATCAGATTACGCAATTGTTATTACTAGCCATCCAAGCGGTACACGCAACAAATCTACATACAAAGTAATGCACGGTGCGGTTGAAATTAGCCCAAAACCTACAAGTATGTTTTGTATTCAAATGAATTTGCACAAAGCAAAAGCGTTTTTGTTAAAAGCAATCAACAAATAATTAACCAGCCCCTACGGGGGCTACCTTTAAAGGTGAGATAGACATGAAAGATTTATTAGGTGCTTGCATACTTGGTGCAATTCTTGGCGCAATGATCGCCCTTTCAATATGATAGAAACCATAATCCTTGTGCTTGCTGTTGGGGTATTTGTCAGCCTTTTGGCTCTTACTATTGTGTTTCTTATTTGGACAAAACTATGACATTCTTAGTAGCTAACATACCCCCCGTTAAATGTTTTGTCCGTAAAGAGTACCTTTACAACCATGAGAAGGGTCACGGAGAACTAGAGCCGTGCGTATGGATGACCGCCAAAGCTATAAAGGGTCAAGCCTTTCGCATTGAATCCATGCTGACTAACTACGGTGCGCTGTACGATAAGCTGCCAATTAGTGCTTATGTATGGAAAGAAGTAACCGAACCCCTGCCGCTGGATTATTTGCAGATTTGGGATTGTCTGTCATACGATATGGCGGTAATCGAAAAGTCTAATCTGCGTGGGATAAAGGTTAAATACTTTGGTAAAGATAAGCAGTTTCATTTTGGCAACTACTTGTTCACCATTGACTTTGCCGATCCCGACAGTAATCGTTTGGATACAACCTTTAGCGAGGGTGTTGAGGAACACAAGTCGTACAACTTTATAAAACTAGATAACGGTCAATTTGCTTGCCAGCCTAATAACCGTTGCCTTTGGTACGATGTTTCGCTTGTGCCAGCCGAACTAAAAACCCCTGATTTTAAAATACCAACTGAAGTCTACAGCGTTGAAAACCATGCTAAATGGTCAGCCAAAGACGAATGGTTTTATAACTTTGACGAAATAACACGATGAACTTTGCTGAATTTTATGCTTTGTATCCCCGTAAACAGGGGCGCAGGGCTGCTGAAAAGTCTTGGGATAGGCTAACCCGTCAAGAACAAGAAGATGCGTTCTTAGCCCTTCCTACGCACTTGGAATACTGGAAGCTAAAACAGACTGAAAAAGACTATATACCGCATCCTGCTACTTGGCTTAATCAGGGCCGCTGGGAAGATGAACTGGACATGGAAGTTAAAAAGATCAAAAAACCCGAATTGCCTTGGTATTCAAGCGAAGAACTTACCAAAGCAAAAGCGCAAGAAGTTGGCTGTCAGGCTTATGCAGGTGAGGGTTGGCAGCAATGGCGAGCAAGAATTAGCCAAAAGATAAAGCAAATTGAAGAACAAGCATGAAGATTACCTTGTCGATTGGTATATAGGCGTAGCTAAAAGACGGGGCTGGGATGAAGTTGTACGGCTACTTGCACAAGAAAAAGACCAAGAACGCATGAAAATGTTAATAAAGAAAAGACTAGGAAAATGAGAGAGATAGACCCCAATAAATGTATAGACTTTATTCTTGAGAACGCTGGTAAGTACGCAGCCGCTAAAGGTGAACTGGCCCAGTTAGAAACCTTTAAAAGCAGCCTTAAAGCCATAATGATGCAGAAGTCAGGCGAACAGACAATAGGAGCGCAAGAGCGTGAAGCCTACGCTTGTCAGGAATACCAAGATTTATGTAAAGCCATAGGCATGGCTACGGAAAACGCAGAAAAGTTAAAATGGGAATTAGAAGCAGCTAGACTTAGACACTCTACATGGCAAACTTTAGAAGTATCAAACCGCAACCAAGATAGAATCTTAAAATGACACAATTAAAAATTACCGAAGAATTCCTTATTCTCAAACTGCTTACTAAGATGTACGATGATGCTCTAAGGCGCAACGATTTAACCCAAATGCTAGAGATCAGCGTAGATATTGCTGAATCCGCAGAAAAGTTAGAGCAGATGACCGTAGATCACATAAATGGTCACTAAGGCAGATAAACAACTTTATGATCGAGTGGCGAGATTGGGGTGCATTTTGTGCAAAAGACAAGGCAATGAGGGAACACCGTGCGAAATACATCACATTAGACGAAGTGGCATACGAAGCCGCTCGCCTATTATCGGCCTCTGTACCTATCACCATCGAGGAACAAATACCAGTATTCACGGAATGGGTAGAAAACGCTTTGAAAGGGAATACGGAGTTACAGAAGAACAATTACTCGAAGAAACACTTGAACTTATAAAATGAGTGCAAACCTAATAATTATTACAGGCTTAATTTATGTGTACATCGCTGGAGAGCAGTTGTTTAAAGGAGATTTTGGACTGGCTTGTATGTACGCTGGATATGCTTTTGCGAATTATGGGGCTTACTTGATTGCTACTAAATGAGTTTTACTATTTATACCCATAAAGGTATAAAAGTTATTCAATACTTTTTTAGTATGGATGAACTTATAAAGTCAATGCTTAACAACCCTAAAGACGCTTACCACCGCAATTTATAATTCTAGCGGATCAAAACCTAGTTCTGCTGCAACCATTTTGCAACGAGTTCTAAACGGCTGACCATGCTGCGACCACTTTTCGCCTTTTTGTTTATGAAAACTCATGTGTATACATTCATGGGCAAGCGTAGTCAAAACGGTATAAAAATGACTGCAACGACCTGAAGATATGGTGATTGTATGTTCATAGTCGCCACCTGTATCTAGCAGGTAAGTACCCATTAGTTCAGGATCAGCCGTAACAATAAACTCAATTTCATCAGGCAAAGGCATAGGCCACTTGGTAAACGGGTAAGTGCAGTACAGAGATGAATACAGATTTTTTAGTATTTCAGGCGTTAGTTTCATACTTTGTTGATACAACCCCGAAACTCAAACTCACCGTTTTGTTCATCCGTTACCATAATTAATTCAGGCATTAACATACGACTTTGATCAAATGAAAGCATTACAAAGCCGCTACGCCAGTCTTTAGGCCCATCTTCACAATATTCAAAACTAGGTGACATAGGATCAGCAAGGCAGCCAGTCTGTACGCCCCAATAAGTGCCTTGGTAATTACTAATGGGTTGGCAGGCTAAAACGTGCGTATGACCAGTAATAATGTTTGTGTTTCCTGCTGCCAGCAAATTGTTATAACCTGCATTTCGACCACCACGATGCCGATGTTTAACTATGGTATCTTCACCAATCCAGTAAGACCAGCACGTTTTCCATTCAGGAAAGTGATATTTAAGGCTAAACCCATCAACACCGCTATATTCAGGCACTTTATTGACTAACCACGATTCATACCGCATATCGTGATTACCTAAAGTCCATATCAATTCACACCCTGCTGGGCGATGTTTAACAATTTCGTCTAAATGGTAACGGCAAGCGTTTAATTCTTGTAATACATTGGGCTTTTTATCGTAGTTGATACTAGGGAATCTACTAAGTATTTGCCCATCAAACGCATCACCATTACAGATAATGACCTGCGGCTTGAACTCTTTAATCATTACTAACAACGCTTTAAACGCTGTCGTAGTGGTATCAGTAAAGTGAGCATCGCTAAATACAATTACTCGTTTTACTTTATCTACATCAATGCCCCTGCGGACATTGTGCGCTGCTAGTTCTCTTTTTTTTGGTTTTTCTTTTTTTGGATCACGCAATGAATTATGAGTTGGCAATTTAATACCATATCTAATTTCCAAGCTATTTCGCCTGTTTGATACGCTTCTTGGATTTGTGCGAGTTGCTTGAGCTACTAAAGTTGGACTACCTAATTTATTCCAAAGCGCAATAAATTCTTGATCTTTCTTTACATTTGCTTTAGCCACAATACATCCTTTATGATAAAGTTTCCCAATACTAACTGAAACTCATGAATAATCAATGACATACGCAAGAGTAGACACTAATCACAAGGAAATTGTAAAGGCTTTAAGGAATGCTGGGGCTACGGTTGTATCGTTAGCCGCAATGAAGCACGGCTGCCCTGATTTATTGGTAGGTTATGAAGGTGAAACCTTGCTTATGGAAATAAAAAAGGATGCCAAAGCTAAGTTTACACCCGACCAATTAGACTTTATGAGCAAGTGGAAGGGCGGTGCTGTAAGTCGTGTGGATAGTGTGGATGCCGCTATAAGAGCGTTAGGAATTATCCAAAAAGTGTTATAAAATAAAGCAAAAGGAGCTTTTACATGGAAAACTGTGCATTATTTGTAGCTACATTACTACATTCTGCGACCAATACGCATTTCTTTCATTGGTCTACTGACAGTTTTTCTAAGCACAGCGCACTTGCCGAATACTATGACGGCATTGTGGATTTGACCGATACTTTTGCCGAATCTTATATGGGCAAATACGGCAAGTTCACTAGCTTTCCAAGCGTGTACCACCAGCCTAAAGATTCAGTACGCTACATGGAATCCTTGCAAAAGTTTGTAGAAGAAGCCCGTCAAGACTTGCCGCAAGACAGCGAATTACAAAACATTATTGATGAGATCGCAGACCTTATCAACACCACGACTTATAAACTTAAGTTCTTGAAATAAAAGGATATTTATGCCGCTCATCAAATCAGGATCAGCCGAAGCAGTCGGTAAGAACATCAAAGCCGAGATGAAAGCTGGCAAACCAAAGAAACAAGCCGTAGCCATTGCACTTAGCGTTGAGCGTGAAAACGCCAAAGGTGATCGCAAAGCCAAGCTAGAAGATGCTTACGCTAAGTATATTGAAGAAAAAGCATGAGTAGAAGGGATGACATTCGTGCCGCAGTAGAAAAGCACGATAAGCCTATTGCCAAGACAACTAAGGGCAAAGGCCGTCATTACCAATCAGTAGAAGAAGGCGCAGGTATGACCGCAGCAGGGCGCAAAGCATACAACGCCAAGAACAACGCAAATTTACAAGCACCTCAATCTAGTGGGCCAAGGCACGATAGTTTCTGTGCTAGGTCGGCAGGTTGGACTGGGGAACGGGGCAAAGCAGCTAGAGCAAGGTGGAAATGCTAATGAAACAAGGACTATACGCAAATATTCACGCTAAACGGGAACGCATCAAAGCGGGATCAGGCGAAAAGATGGCTAAAAAGGGTGCAGAAGGCAGACCCAGCGCACAAGACTTTAAAGATGCTGCTAAGACTGCCAAGCCACAAAGCCGTAAAGACATGATCCGTGACAAGATGAAGGATATGTAATGGTTAATCAGAAATTAGCTGCTGCGTTGCGTCAATTTGACCCATCGAGTGCTGATTATGACTACACGACTGCTATTGGCGCAGGGATGCAACCCCAGCAACAAGGCGGTGAAAACAAAGGGCATTGGGGTTCAGTAGCCCCTACACCCTTGCAATACCGCTTTGACTACCAATTGCCTGAAGATTCCTACATGATGCTGAAAGGTGCTGGACACCCTACATTTCAGCAAGGCGTAGAAGGCGAACAAAACAGAGGTTATCAAGTAATGAAGTTTGGTGACCGTTATTTTTCAGTACCAGCAGGGTTTACCAGCAAATAAAGGATATGTAATGACACCTATTACCCCTATGAGCCGCAAATACAAAAAAGAAGATGCCATGCTTAGACCTGAGCATCAATCTACGCTAGAAAAGAATCAGGCTGACCGCATTGCCCGTAGGAAGCTGATTGCTAACAAACTTAAAGACTTGGATAAAGAAGTTAAGTAAATGGCTACGCTTGCAGAAATGTTGCGCCAAGGTGCGGACAGGCTTGTAAACCTGCCGTCTGAAGCACAGCGTTTTGTTACCAATCCACAAGCATTTACCCAGTTATTGACTGGTAAGAACCCATTGCCAAGGGAAACAGGCTTTGCCGCAGGTGCTACAGGACTACCAGCTCAAGAGATGAGCGTGTTAGACCCCAACCAAGCACCTTATATGCAAGGCTACACACAAGGCGAACCCATCGGTTATGCAGGTATGGCAGCCCCTTTTGCTGCCCCAGCCGCAGTAGCCACCGCTAAAGCACTTGCACCCAAAGCAGGAAGAATGGCTGAAAATTACATGGTAAAGCAGGGCTTTATGCCAAGCATTGTGCCGCAAGGTGCAGATAATACAATTACATCGGCAGAAAGAATGGCAATTGCCCAAAGAAATGCTGCATTGCCTATATCTGAAGGCGGTTTAGGTTTGCCAGCAAGCAACACAGCGGCACAAAGAGCAGAAGCAATGGGGTACAACATTCCTGTTTATCATGGAACAAATGCAGACATAGATGCTTTAAATGTGCAAGGTAAAGGCAAAACTTCAGGCGCAGGTGCTTTTTTAACTACTAATCCAATTACAGCAGAAACTTATGTGTCAGCTTCAGGCGGTGGAAATATCATGCCGTTATTGCTAAAAAAAGATGATTTTTTAACAGCAAACGCTAGGGGTAGAAGCTGGGCTGATATAAATACAAACGATTTGTCAGCAAAATCAGGCAAAACCCGTTACACGCCACAAGAATTAGGCTTAGACATTAACTCTGCAACTACTACTGATGAGTTAGGAATAATTGCCAATGAATTAGGTAAAAAAGGCGTTAAAATTAAGAATGTAAAAGATTTAGGCCCAAATAGCCATGTAATGAGGGCAAAAGAGTATTTGTTGCAAAAGTATGGAATTGTGCCTGATCCAACTTGGTCAAATGTAACTGGTAGTCAGCACCAAGAAGCACAAAGAGCAATGACAAAACTTTATGATGCTCAAAAAAGCGATATTTATGCCATACAAGACCCAGCCCTAATAAGGTCAAGGTTTGCTGCGTTTGACCCTAAACAAGCAAGCAATCCTAATCTTTTAGCTGGTGGTTTAGCTATTCCTATAGTAGATGAAGATAACCGTAAGGCTATGTTAGAGAAGTTGTTTAACAGCCAATAATAGAGTAAAATTAACTTATCTTAATCAACCACTTGGGTAAGGTATGAGTAATAAACTGTCGAAATCTGTAGAAGATAATCTTAATCGTGCTGGCAGACCCAAAGGGGTAGGCAATAAAAGCACAGGAATGGCTCGAGAGGCGATTGCTCGGTTCGTTGATGGTAATGCCAGCAAAATGGAAGAATGGCTACAGAGCGTTGCCTATGGCGTTCAGGCGCATGATAAAGAAGGCAAGCCAAAGTTCAGCACAGATGGTAATCCCGTTTATGTAGTGCCACCTAATCCTGAAAAGGCTTTTGGTATGTTGCAGAGCGTCATGGAATACCACCTGCCTAAGTTAGCCCGTACAGAGCATTTAGGTGACGAGGATCAGCCAGTCAAAATAATCCACGAGCATAAGTTCCTTGATTAAAAAAAGGGCTTTCGCCCCTTTTCTTAATGATTTGTTGGAAAAACTGCTTCAATCAAACAGTCTGCCAAAGTCATCCATTGCTTGTGACCTAGTTCAGGGAATAACTCTTTTGCTGTTTCGTAAGCCTTTGTCCAACGCTTGAATTGCTTGATTGCTTGTTCTGCTGCTTGTGTATTTAGATTTGTGTTCATAATTTCCTTAATTAAACAGCTTAATTGCTGTCATACCTATAGGACAAATGAGTGTGCGATTTGTGAGGGTTTTTTAAATAATTTATGAAAGAATTAGTAAAGCGGTACGAATACCCGTACAAGGCTAGAGATGCGTTCTTAGACTTTCACAAACGGGATCAACGCTGGGCAGTCCTAGTCTGTCACCGCAGGGCAGGTAAGACTGTAGCTACAATCTGCGACACCATACGCAGGGCAGTCATGGAAAAGAAACCTGATGGCAGGTACGCTTATATTGCACCGTTCTACGCACAGGCTAAAAACATCGCTTGGGATTACTTACTCAAGTTTGCAGAGCCAGCTATAGTTAAAGCCAATCAATCTGAGTTATGGGTAGAGTTAGTCAATGGGGCTAAAATCAGGCTATTTGGTGCTGATAACCCTGATGCCTTACGGGGTTTATACCTAGATGGCGTAGTGCTAGATGAGTATGCCGACATGAAACCTAGGCTATGGGGAGAAATTGTGCGTCCCTTATTATCAGATCGGCTCGGCTGGGCTACTTTTATTGGTACTCCTAAAGGCCATAATGCGTTCTACGATATATACAACAATGCTCAAAAAAGCCCTGATTGGTATGTCAAGACCCTCAGAGCCGACCAGTCAGGACTACTGCCTGAAGCTGAATTACTTGATGCACAAGCCACAATGTCTACAAACCAGTACGAACAAGAGTTTCTATGCTCGTTTGAAGCTGCCATATTGGGTGCTTTCTATGGTCAAGAGATGCGTAGAATCACGGACTTAGAGCGTATTACCACCGTAGACTATGACCCTATGTTCCCTTGCCATACAGCTTGGGACTTAGGATTTAACGATTCCACAAGTATTTGGTGGTTTCAGGTGGTTTATGGGGAAATACGGGTACTTGATCACCACTCCAGCAACGGTCAAGCCATACCGTTTTACACCATGCTGCTAGACCAAAAAGAGGATGAGTTTGGGTACAAATATGGCTACCATTACCTGCCGCATGACGCTAGGGCAAAAACACTAGCAAGCGGTGGAAAGAGCATAATCGAGCAGATTTCTGCAAAAATTGACATAAAACATCTAAAAATCGTACCAAATCTGTCATTACAAGACGGAATTCAAGCAACACGACTTGCATTAACTCGTGCTTGGTTTGATAATAGATGTGAAGAAGGCATTGAATGTTTGCGTCAATATCAACGAGAGTGGGATGATGATAAAAAGATATTTAGGGATCGCCCTAAACATGATTGGACAAGCCACTCAGCGGATGCGTTCCGTTATCTCAGCATTGTATGGAAAGACGAAGATAGCCCTATCTTGTTGGATTCAAGAGTTAAAGGCCTTCATGTCGGGCAAACAGAAGTAACCCTAAACGAAATGTGGAAATCTACCCCCAAAATCACGAATACTAGGATATAAGCATGGATCACACTTACGAAGATTGGTATAACTGTATTGCCCAGTACGAGCGTACATTTAAGGAATGGGAAGGCAGAGCCGATAAGATCGTTAAGCGTTACCGTGACGAATCCCGTAGCCGCAACAACCCACAAGCTAAGTTCAATATCTTGTGGAGCAATGTACAAACGATTACCCCAGCGGTATTTGCAAGACTACCAAGACCTGATGTAAGCCGTAGATTCCGTGATAACGACCCTATTGGTCGTGTAGCGTCAATGATGCTAGAACGGGCATTAGAGTACGAAATTGAGCATTATGGTGACTATGCCAGCGCAATGAAGCAATGCGTTCAAGACCGTTTACTTGGTGGGCGTGGTACAGCATGGGTTCGTTACGAGCCACATATTACTGGTGAAGCTGGCGGTATGGGTGAAGGTGCGCCCGAAGATGGCTTCCAAGTTACAGAAGATACAGACGAAGCAGAAACCGAAGGCGGCATTTACCGTGAAGATCAAGAGCGTATTGAGTATGAGTGCGCCCCTGTAGATTATGTTTACTGGCGTGACTTTGGACTTACCGTTGCCCGTACATGGGAAGAAGTAACCGCAGTATGGCGCAAAGTCTATATGGAACGAGCAGCCCTTGTTGAACGCTTTGGCGAAGAACTAGGCGGTAAGATTCCGCTAGATACCAAGCCTGAAACATCTAAGTCATTTAATGAAAAGATGGGCGAAGGTTCACGGGAA
>Ga0315899_10007949_pt1 | contig 11388 bp, 10 predicted proteins | sample LakEriMetagenome_2_FD_203518 | JGI IMG/M metagenome (GOLD analysis project Ga0315899, IMG submission 203518) | Freshwater fungal communities from buoy surface, Lake Erie, Ohio, United States - Buoy 4 MA112 | ecosystem: Environmental > Aquatic > Freshwater > Lake | place: USA: Lake Erie, Ohio... | reverse complement strand
AAAAGCGTGCAAAAAGTTGGACAAAAGTTGGACTGTCGAATAAATGTCTCAAATTGTAATCGCTTTACCTGCACAAACGCGGAGAGATACGGCGCTTGAAAGAAGTCACACAAAATTACCCCCAACATTGACACTCCCTATGACATCCTTGACGCAACCAATCGGGAAAGGCGAAGTGAACACGGTACTGAGCGAGGTACTGGAGGAAGGTGTGGTTGTGGACGACCAGGCCGATCTTAAACAAATGCTGCGCGGTATTGCGAATGGCGACCGGACGTCGTTTGCGTCGTTCCACGGACGTTTTTCTGGGATGGTGTACGCGACGGCGGTGCAGGTGCTGCACAATCACGAGGACGCGGAGGACTGCACGCAGGAAGTGTTTTCGTCGCTGTGGCAGAAGGCCGGGATGTATCTTGACGATCGCGGGAAGCCGTCGACGTGGCTGGCGGCGATGGCGCGGAACCGGGCGATCGACAAGCTGCGGGCTCGTCAGCGTCGCGGGCGGCTGAATGATTCGTTCGAGGACGAATGCCGGATTGATGAGCCGGTGACGCGGAATGATCCGTCGAAGCAGGCTGGGGTGACGGAGATGACCGGGCATGTGCGGAGTGCGGTGATGCAGTTGTCGCCTGAGCAGTCGGAAGCGATCCGGATGGCGTTTTTCGAAGGACTGACGCAGCTGGAGATTTCGCAGAAGACAGGGGAGCCGCTGGGGACGATCAAGGCGCGGATCCGGCGCGGGCTGGGGCGGTTGCGGCTGCTGATCAAGGAATGAGCGGGCGGAAAAGCTAGAAGAACAATCTGAAGAAGCCGGCGGAGCGATCTGCCGGTTTCTTTTTGCGTGGTGGAGGAGGGTGTGGGAGGGTGGGCGGCGATGAGGAGCGAGGGATTTTTCATGCCTGAAGTGGAGGAAGTGATCCGGCGGGGGCGGGAGCACGGGTTGGTGCCTGTGGGGGAGGTGCTGGTGGGGGTTCGGTGGGATCTGCGGTATGCGGGGGCGGGGAATTTTGCCGGGGAGGCGCTTTATCCTTGGGGGATGCCGTGTCTGCTGGCGGCGGGGACGGCGGAGCGGCTGGCGGTGGCGCGGGAGGAGTTGCTAGGAAAGGGGTGTGATCTACTGATCTGGGACGGGTGGCGTCCGGCGGAGGCGGCGGAGCGGTTGTGGGATCTGGTGCGGGATCCGCGGTATGCGGCGGAGCCTGGTGCGGGTGGCCGGTGGAGCTGGCATTGCTACGGGCGGGCGGTGGATGTGACCCTGACGGATCTGGAGGGGAGGGAGCTGGAGATGCCGTCGGATCTGGATGATTTCGGGGTGGCGGGGGCGGCGGAGTATGCGGGCGGGGATGCGGCGGTTGCGGAGCGGTTAGGGTGGCTGCAGGCGGCGATGACGGGTGCGGGGTTCCGGATGCTGGCGAGCGAGTGGTGGCATTTCAGTGATCCTGAGGCGGCTGTGCCGGAGCGGCCGGTGCGGGCGGGGGATTGCGGGATGGTGATTCCGAGAGGGCCTGGGGCGGTTGATCAATAGGCACCGATTTCTTCGAGGCGGTCGTCGTCGATGCCGAAGTGGTGAGCGGCCTCGTGGTGGACGGTGCGGAAGACCTCGTCGCGCAATTCGTCGAAGGAATCGCAGACTTCCTCGTGGGGCCACTGGAAGATGCGGATGCGGTTAGGGAGGGTGGCATCGGCATCGATCATGGAGTCGGTGAGAGCGGAGCCTTCGAAGAGGCCGAAGAGGTCTTCGTCGTCGGGGACGCCGTTGAGGCGGTAGTCTTCTGGGGAGGGTTCGTCTTCGATGGAGATCTGGACGCGGTCGAGATGGCGGCGCAGGTCAGGGGGGAGAGCGGCGATGGCGGCGGCGACGAGGTCGGCGAAGTGGTCTCTGGAGACGGGGTGCATGTACGAAGGTGGATTGGAAATGTGACGCGAACATACCCCCGCATTTGTGGGGGGTAAATTTATTGCGTCGGGTGGACGGCAGGATATTTCAAAAAATGTCCGCGAAAGCCCGCGGGCGTTCAGAGAAATCTCCCAAAATCCAATGAACACATCGAATTCCATAATCCGCAGTGTGTTCGTGCTGGCGATCGGACTGCTGTCCGCTGGTGCACAGGACGACGAGCCGTTTCCCGCGATGAAGCTGAAGAAGTCGGCGCGTGGCGCGGGCATTATCGGGGCCCTTGGGAACCGGTTTGGCGACGTGGCGCGGCATTATCGTGTGAGCGATAAGGAACTGGGGAAGATGTGTCTGCGGGACCGGGATCTTGGGGTGGATACGCAGGGCAAGCTGCAGTACATCTGCCAGACGGTGGTGGCGGAGGCGCCGACGGCGCAGAATGCGGCGACGGATGCGCTGCTGAGTTATCCTGAGAGTTCGACCTTTGTGCTGCACAGCAAGCCAGGGAAGACGCGGGTGATTTATCTGGATTTCGACGGGCATTTCACGTCCGGGACGAGCTGGCTGAATGGTGGGAGCATTACGTCGCCTGCGTATGACACGGATGGGAATCCGCTGGCATTCAGCAGCGGGGAACTGGCGGCGATCCAGGAGATCTGGAAGCGAGTGAGTGAGGATTATGCGCCGTGGGAGGTGGATGTGACGACGCAGCTGCCGCCGACGGAGTGGCTGAGGAAGACGGCGTCGACGGATCAGGCGTACGGGATCCGGGTGGTGATCGGGGGGAGTTCTTATGACTGGTTAGGTGCGGGTGCGGGTGGGATTGCGTATCTTGATTCGTTCGGGTGGAACAGCGACACGCCGGCGTTTGTGTTTCCGGTGCAGCTGGGGAATGGTTTTCCGAAGTACGTGGCGGAGGCGGTGAGTCACGAGGTTGGGCATACGCTCTCGCTTTCGCATGACGGGCTGACGACTGGAGCGGCGTACTACGGCGGGCATGCGAACTGGGCACCGATCATGGGGGTGAGTTACTACAAGGAGGTGACGCAGTTCAGCAAAGGGGAGTATGCGGGAGCGAACAACACGGAGGATGACACGGCGAAGATCACGACGTTCATTCCGCGGAGTCCCGACTTTGCGGGGAGCGACATTCTCACGGCGGTGCCACTGAGCGGTGCGGCGCTGAGTGCGACGGGGATCATCGAGCGCGTGGGCGATGCGGATCTGTATCTGATTGATGCGGGGGCGGGGTTGCTGTCGGTGACGGCGGGGAATGCGGTGCCGGATGCGAATCTTGACATCACGCTATCGCTTTACGACGGGACGGGGACGCTGTTAGGGAGTGCGAATCCTGCGACGCTGGGGTCGACGCTGGCGGCGACGGTGCCCGGGGGGACGTATTATCTGGCGGTGGAAGGCACGGGGGTGGGAACTGGGGAGACTGGGTATACGAATTATGCGAGCCTCGGGCAGTTCACGCTGGACGGTGCGGTGGCGGCTCCGGTGGGGTTGCCGCCGGTGGTGAGTGTGGGGGCGACGGTGCCTGCGAACGGGCTGACGGTGAGTTTCTCGAGTGCGGGGTCGTCGGATCCTGACGGTGGGGTGCTGGCGTACGACTGGGATTTCGGGAATGGGGCGACGTCTGCGGTGGCGAATCCGAGTTACACGTACGGGGCGCCGGGGACGTACACGGTTTCCCTTGTGGTGATGGATTCGAGCGGGCTATCGCGTGCGGCGGCGACGACTGTGACGGTTCAGCCGCCGGCTCCGGTGGTGCCTGTGGTGTATGTGGCGGGGATCACGATGTCGAAGGTGGCGAGCGGGCGCGGGACGCAGGCGAGGGCGGTGGTGACGGTGCGGGATGGGGATGGGAATCTCCGTCCGAACATCACGGTGACTGGGGTGTGGTCGAGTCTGATTAGCAGCAATGTGACCGGGGTGACGGGAACTGCCGGGACGGTGACACTGTCGAGCGGTGTGACACGGAACAAAGGGACGTTTGTGTTCACGGTGACGGGGTTGAGCGGGGCCGGGTATGTTTACAATCCGGCGCTGAACACGGTGACGAGCGGATCGATTGTGAGGTGAGGGGGTACTGAGGGAGATTGAACGAACGACGCGCGAAGCGGCGGCTGGGAACGGCCGCCGCTTTTTGCGTTGAGGAGGAGAGAGGGTGGGAGCGTGATCAATCTGCGCCGTGACCGCCTGTGCCGCCGGTTTTGGGTTGGCGGGGCTGGCGGGAGCGTTCGACTGGTTTGGCGGACTGGCGGGACGGGGTAACGCGCTTGGAGGTGGCGCGGATTTCGGTGGTTTGGTTGACTGGGGCGCCGGAGGGGAGTTTCTTTTTCATGGTGTGGGGGGTTGGGGGATTTATTCGAGGGAGCACCTGCGGAAGAAGGCTTCCTGCTCGTTGATGAGGGAGCCGCCGGGGAGGTCGTCGGCGAAGGCGTCGGCTGGGGAGATGGCGAGTTCGACGTGGACGCCTGCGTCGCCGAGGGAGGAGTGCTGGGCGGCGCGTTCGCAGATGAGAGCGATCTGGTGTTCGATGCGGACGGTATCGGCTTCGATTTCGTCGAGACGGCCGAGGCGCATGCGTGCGGTGCTGAGGCGTTGGTCGAGGAGGTCGAGGGAGTGCTGGCGGGCGGTGCGTGCGGCGTGGGTGAGGGAGGGGTTGGCGAGGTCAGCGGCGATGGTGTCGCGTTCGGTGGCGAGGGCGTCCGGGGAGCTGAGGGCGGCGCTGTCGTTGAGGTGGTCGCGGGCGATGAGGAGTTTGAGATGGAGCCAGAGGAGGTGTTCGCCTGGGGCGATGACGGTGGGGCTGGGACCGGGGGTGAGGTCGCCGAGCCGGGAGACGAGGGAGTGCATGGCGTTGTAGCGCTGGCGGGATGAAGGGCTGAGGCTGGCGACGAGTTCGGAGTTGCGGAGGAGGAAGGCGGCGCGCTGTTCGCTGATCCATGCCTGTCTGGCGCGGGTGCGGACGGCGGGGAAGATCATGGCGAGGGCGATGCTGGCGGAGACGGCGAGGCAGGCGACGAGAGGGAGCATGGCCCATGCGTCGGCTTTGCCTGCGAGGTCCATCCAGCGCATGAGGCCGAGGAGGGCGAGGCCTGCGGCACCGATGAGGAGGTGATTTTCGAAGAAGGATTTGAGCAGGCGGGCGTGGAGGCGGCAGGATTCTGCGAGGAGAGCGGCCAGCGTGAGTGGCGGGATCATGGGAGGGATGGTGTGCGGGAGGACCGGGGCAGGTCCTGAGGGTGAAGGTACCCGGAACCGGGTGTGAATGCACGGTAAATCGGCGGTTGGGCCGATGGGGTGGGATGAGGGGGGTGATATATTAGTGCTTGAAGCCCTTGAAACGGCTTGTAGCATCGCCCGCCAAACCAACCCCCTTACCAGCTTTTCAATATGGGCAAACAACTCAACAAAGAAATCAAGCGTCGTCGGCGCAAGCAACTGATCAAGCGCCGCAAGGAAGCGGTGCGTGCCGCGAAGGCGAACCCTGCGGCGGCGAAGTCGGCGGCGGCAGCGAAGACTGCGGCGGCACCGAAGAAGAAAGCGCCAGCGGCGAAGAAGCCAGCGGTGAAGAAGGCAGTGGCAGCCCCTGTGGTGGAAGCCGCGCCGGTTGTGGAGACTGCGGTGGTGGAAGCGGCTCCGGTGGTGGAGACAGCTGTGGCGGAGGTTGTTGAGACGGTGGTTGCGGAAGCGGCTGCTGAGGAGACGGCTCCGGCTGCGGAGTGAGGATTCTGGAAATTATTTGCCATATCCTGAATATTCGGGCATAAGGCAGCGTCGAAGACACTGGACGCTCTTGTGTCCGACAACCTCCTTCCATTATGAGAACCATCAGCATCAGACTTACATTGATCGCGGCTGCTGCCGCCCTTGTTTCCTGCGCGTCGGGACCGAATGCGACCACTGGGACCGCGCTTGGCGGGCTTGGCGGCGCGGCCCTTGGCGGGATTATTGGTCACCAGAGCGGTCGCGGCCTTGAGGGTGCGGCGATTGGCGCGGTGGCTGGCGGTGCGGCTGGCAACCTGATTGGCAACGGCCAGGACCAACGCAACGCGCAGCGGTATTACGGGCAGCCGGCGTACGCGCCGCCTCCCCCGCAGCCATACTACCGCTGAGGAGCGGTGGTTGGCGGGAAGCCGACCGAGATAAAGATCGAGCGACACCCGGACTGGAAGCGGTCCGGGTGTTTGCGTTTACGCGATTTCCCGCATTCGGCTGGACTTTTTTTGTTGCCCGAGGCGGGGAGGGCGGGCAATCTCGCGGCCCGTGCGTCGGCCCCTCCCGAATCAAGAGCCGCGGCTGTCTGGCAGGCGAATTCTGCCCGCATGCAAACTCCCAAACTACAATCAATGAACAACGAAGGTATAGCACCTAACGCCAAACGACTGCTGTGGGCAGGGTTTATGGCCATTCTGGCAGCTGGGCTTGGATTTGCCATCCGTAACGGGATTGGCGCGGCCTGGGGGAAGGAATTCGGATTTACCAATCTTCAGACCGGTTTGATCGGCGGGGCAGGTTTTTCCGGATTCTGTTTCGGCATTATTATTGGCGGGATCATTGTGGACAAGATCGGGTATGGGAAGCTGATCATTTCGGCGTTTCTGCTGCATGTGGTATCGGCGTTGGTGACGATGGTGCCGACTGGGGCGATGGGGCAGCAGACGGCGTTTCTGCTGTTGTTCACGGGGACGTTTATTTTCTCGCTGGCGAACGGGACCCTTGAAGCGGTGGCGAATCCGCTGGTGGCGACGCTGTTCCCGCACAACCGGACGCATTACTTGAACATTCTGCATGCGAGCTGGCCTGCGGGGATGATTCTCGGGGCATTGATCACGCTGGCGGTGGGGAACAACTGGAGCTGGAAGGCGCAGCTCGGTCTGTATCTGATTCCGACATTGATTTACGGGGTGATGTTCCTCGGGCAGAGTTTTCCGAAGTCGGAGGCCTCGGCGAAGGGTTTTTCGCTGGGCGAGATGATGAAGGAAGTGGGGATTCTGGGAGCGGCGGTGGCTGGGTTCTTCCTGTTCCTGTTCACGCGTGATGCGCTGGGTGGGAACATCCTGTTCGGGCTGACGCAGAATGCGTTCTTCACTGGTCCGGTGTGGGAGTATCTCTCGATGGCTGTGGGTGCAGGGTTTGTGCTGTGGGTGGCGGTGATCACCGGGTTTTCGCTGGGTCATCCGATCCTGTTCATTCTGTTCCTTGCGCACGCGATTCTCGGGTCGCTGGAGCTGGGGACGGATTCGTGGATTGAGAACATCAACGGGACGATTCTGACGCCTGAGCAGGGCAAGATTCTGTTCATCTTTGCGTCGGCGATGATGTTTGCGCTGCGGTTCTGCTCGCACTGGATTGAGAACAAGCTGAAGCTGTCGCCGGTGGCGATTCTGTTTGTGTGTTCGCTGTTTGCGATTGCCGGGTTGTTCTTTGCGTCGGGAGTGAACGGGATCACGGCGGCGTTCGGGGCGATGTTCATTTACAGCATTGGGAAGACCTTCTTCTGGCCGACGATGCTTGCGGTGGTGTCTGACCGTTTTCCGCGGACTGGTGCGGTGGCGATCAGCATCATGGGTGGGATCGGGATGCTTTCGGTGGGTCAGCTGGGCGGACCGGGGCTTGGGTATGCGAAGGACCGGTTCACGGCTGAGCACATGAAGGACAGCGGTCAGGGAGCGATCCTTGAGGCGAACAAGGCTGAGAAGACGAGCAAGTGGCTTGGCTTTGCCGAGGTGAGTGCGCTGGACGGGAAGAAGGTTGGCGAGGCGAAGGAGATGGCGAAGGACAAGCGGACGCCGGAGCAGAATGCGATGGTGGAAGGGGAGATTGCGGGGAGCCGGAAGACGCTGCGTTATGACGCGCTGCTGCCGGTGGGGATGGCTGCGATCTACCTGCTGCTGCTGTTCTACTTCAAGGCGATCGGCGGTTACAAGCCGGTGCAGATTGAGGAGAAGGCGGCCTGAGTGGCTGCTGAGGATTGATAAGAATTGATGGGCGGCCCCGCAGCGATGCGGGGCCGCTTTTTTTGCTTTCCGGGGACGGTGCGGGCGGATTTACTGTGGGGACATTTCCCCCTGAAGTGCTGAACCCCCTGACCTGATTGAAGCCATGAGAGACGCTGCTGCTGACGAGAAGCCTGACATGAAGTTGTTCTGGGCATGTTTCATTGCCTTGGTGGCGACGTCGTTTGTGTTCGGGATCCGGAGTGACCTGATCGGGGAGCTGGCGGTGAAGTTCAATTTATCGGAGAGCGACAAGGGGGAGATCCTGGGTGTGGGGTTGTGGCCGTTTGCGCTGAGTATCATTGCGTTCAGTTTTGTGATCGACCGGATCGGGTACAAGACGGCGGCGGTGTTTGCGATGGTGTGTCATTTTGCGGCGATCGGGATGACGCTGATGGCGAAGGACAAGACCCTGCTGTACTGGGGGACGTTCGTGGTGTCGCTGGGGAACGGGACGGTGGAGGCGTTCATCAATCCGGTGGTGGCGACGGTGTTCCGAAAGGACAAGGCGAAGTGGCTGAACATTCTGCATGCGGGTTGGCCTGCGGGGATTGTGCTAGGGGTGGTGTTCAACAAGCTGTTCGGCGGGTTGGACTGGACGGTGCGGTTCGGGATGTGTTTTGTGCCGGTGCTGGTGTACACGATGCTGATTCTTCCGCGGAAGTTTCCGGTGCAGGAGCGGGTGGCGGCGGGGGTGTCGTACCGGGAGATGCTGCGTGAGGTTGGGGGGATTGGTTTTCTGATTACGGGGTGGCTGGTGGTGATGGGGTTGTCGCAGATGTTCAATCTGGGGTTAGGGTTGTGGGCGTGTGCGGGGATCGGGGTCCTGATCGGGGTGGCGCTGGGGATTTATACGGGGTCGGTGGGGAATCCGCTGTTTTTGCTGGTGCTGGTGACGATGCCGTTTCTGGCGACGACGGAGCTGGGGACGGACACGTGGCTGCCGGATCTGCTGAAGCCTGAATTGGGGGTGAATGCGGGGTTGGCGCTGGCGTGGAGTGCGTTGCTGATGACGGTGCTGCGGGCGTTTGCGGGGCCGATTGTGCATCGGTTTTCGCCGGTGGGATTGCTGGTGGTGAGTGCGGCGGTGGCGGTGATCGGGTTGCTGGTACTGGGGACGGTGAGTGGGGGAGTGGCGGTGCTGCTGGCGGTGACGCTGTATGCGGTTGGGAAGACGTTTTTGTGGTCGACGACGCTGGGGATGGTGGCGGAGCAGTTTCCGAAGGGCGGGGCGCTGACATTGAACGGGGTTTCAGCGGTCGGGGTGCTGGGGATGGGGATTCTGGGGAGTGTGGCGATGGGGTATTTTCAGGATGTGAAGGTGGCTGGGGATTTGAAGGCGGCGGGGATTTACGAGCGGGTGGCAGGGGAGCCGTCGCCGACGTTTCTGGGGGAGGCACCGTCATTGGACGGGGCGAAGGTGGCGGAGCTGCCGAAGGCGGAGGCGGCGAAGGTGGAGGAGATCCGAGCGGTGCACCGGAAGGGGAGTTTCATCCGGCAGGCGGCGTTGCCGGCGTTCATGCTGGTGTGTTATCTGGGGCTGTACGGGTATTTCCGAGCGCGGGGCGGGTATCGGCCGGTGGAGCTGGGTGCGGGGCACTGAGGCGGGGCGAGCCGGGGGTTTGGAGGGGCTTTGCGGGGTGTTTACAAAATCGAAGGGCGGCACCTTGCGGCACCGCCCTTCTCCCCTTTTTGTTTTGCGCAGCACCCTCTGTTTGCGTGTCAGAGGATCCCGTGCCGACGGCTTTGCGGACCGGCAGCGCTTATAGAATGGCAGAGAGGAGGAGGACTGTCGTCGGGGTTGATGTGCCGATTTTGTTGCGGAGAGTTCTCGCGCCCCGTTGGGGCGCAGGGATTTACAATCGCGGGATCCCAGGGCCTTCGTCCCTGGGCTAGGTTCTTGCGGCCCGTTGGGCCGGGAGGGTGGGCTTGTGGGGAGATAAGGGTGGGGTGGGTGATTTGGTCGCGGGGTTGGGGATTGTTTTTGGGCCGGGGGACGCAATCTCGTTGGGCCGGAAGGGGTGGCAGGAGGGGAGATAAGGCTGGTGCGGTGCTGGTGTGGTGGGTGATTCCGCTAACTCGCTGGCGCTTGTTGACGCGGGGAAGAAGCTAGGGCGAGTGGGGAGACGGGGGCGGGGCGGCGTTGGTGCGGGGGTGTTATTGGGTGGCTGGGTCGAAGATGGGGAGGCGGAGGACTTCGAGGAGACGCCAGAGGATGGCGGCGTTGAGGGACCAGAGGAGGGATTGGTAGGCCCATTCCATCCAGCGCGGGCCGTTGCCCATTCGGATGCGGGTCATGATGCTTTCTGCGGCCCAGATGAAGGAGAAGACGAGCGGGAGGTAGAGGGAGAGCATGAAGCGGTCGCCGCGGCCGATGGGGGTGTACCAACCGTAGGCGATGCCTGAGCCGAGACAGGCGGCGAGGGTGAACATGGCGGCGGCACCTGCGCCGCAGGGGAGGCGGAGGCATTCGAGGTCTGCGGGGCAGCGTCGGATTCCGAGGAAGGCGGCGGCGGTGAGGGTGATGCCGAGGCAGGCGGCGAGGTAGAGGCCGCGGGAAGGGAGGAGGTGTTTCCAGCCTTTGAATTCGGTATTCCGTTTCGGCTTGGAGGAACGCGGGGCGAGGAATTTCGACCATTTTTCCCAATAGCCGTCGGTGAGGCGCTGCCAGATTTGCTCTTTGGAGTGGGTGCGGGTGTAGTTGGCGAGGGAGGGGCGATCGGCGGGAGGGACGGCTTCGAGGGCGGCTTTGTCGGGGTGGTTGCGCATGTAAGCGGCGCCGGATTCGAAGTCATCCATCCACATCCAGAGGCCTGGCCATGTGTGGGTGGGGCTGCCGAAGCGTTCTTCTGCGAAGTTGTAGCGCGGGCCGCAGACGGCGAGCCAGCCGATGGCGAAGGCGACGAGGCCGAGGAAGTGGTTGCGAGGGGACCAGCGGCCTTCGGTGGCGGTGTCGTGCTGGCGTCGGCAGACGGCTCCGAGCCAGCGCCATGAGGCGGCGCAGAACCATGCGAGGACGATGATTTCGCTGGAGGTTTTGGCGAGCCATGCGAGGCCGGCGAGGATGCCGAAGAGGGCGTGGAGGGCGACGGAGTTGCTGAGGAGGAGGCGGATGGCGCAGATCCATGAGAGGAAGAGGAGGACGAAGTAGAGCGGTTCCGGCTGGAAGTAGACGGCGCGGGGGAGGAGGGCGCCGAAGGTGCCGAGGAGCATGACGGTGACGGCGGCGGCGGGGCGGAAGCGGCGGGCCATCTGGAAGCCGAGGAGCCACATGACGGCGAGGACGATGCCGGTGTTGAGCCATTTGCCTTTGGTGAAGAGGGCGCGGTCTTCGGGGGAGACTTCGAGTTCGTTGTAGGGCTGGGTGGGCGAGGCGAGGCGGGAGGCGAGCCATGGCCAGAGCGGGTTGACGATGCCGTCGGTGTCGTGGGGGACCCAGCGGGAGAAGCTTTCGGTGAGGGAGAGAGCGGGGTCGCGCTGGAG
>Ga0315899_10007947_pt1 | contig 11393 bp, 12 predicted proteins | sample LakEriMetagenome_2_FD_203518 | JGI IMG/M metagenome (GOLD analysis project Ga0315899, IMG submission 203518) | Freshwater fungal communities from buoy surface, Lake Erie, Ohio, United States - Buoy 4 MA112 | ecosystem: Environmental > Aquatic > Freshwater > Lake | place: USA: Lake Erie, Ohio... | reverse complement strand
CCACGAGCAGGTAAAACGCTTGCGCCAGCTGCTTGTGTTGCGGTAAGAACATGTGTATCAGTCCATTGCGTGACAGTTTGTGCTCTTTTCTCCATTTCTTTATTCATTTGCTGTGCGAACATGTATCAGTCAATTGCGTGGCACATTTAGCTCCGCCAGTGCCGCAGCTGCCTGTCATGGTTCTTGTGGCGCTGATGGGTTCCCCCGGAGCACCGCAGAACGCGCAAGAGGAGGGGATGGTGGAAAACACACGCGCGGCATGTATACAATGAGAGAGATAGAAAGAGACAGATGCAGCCAGCACATACGCTAAGACCTTTGGCGCTGAGAAAACGGTGAAAGACGTGACGATACCGATAGCGTAGACGCTTATAGCGAGGACGCATGTTGCTTTCTCCAGTTCTGTTATTGCTAGTGACACGAGGCTGACACACACACACACATGCATGCATGCATGCATGCATCCCCGCGCAGCCCAACCACACATACCACGCACACATTCTTTCAGCCAATCGTCTAGGGTTCTTGTAAACCCTAAACCTTACACCAAACCCAGGGCAGACGGGCGGACTGGGCAGACCTGAAAACATTCCAGCCAATGACCACCAAAGAGAGGAAGCGGATGGTCCACTGGGCGGGCATATTGCATATTTTGGGGGTTTGCGCAGATAGTATTTCCTGCGCCGTCTTTGGGCCCAGCGGCATCGGCGCACCATGGCTCGCGACCATGATCCGCGAGTCGCCAAAACTGCCGTTGTTGTAGTCCAGTGGTGCAGGGGGCTCCGATCTTCGTGCTGGCCGCCGTGGCGCGGGCGGCTCTGATCTTCGGCTGCTCTCGCCGCCCCACCCGGCGTTTCGGCCTGCATGTTCCGTATGCCCCGCCTCTGCGCCGTGACTGTGCGTGCCCAACATCTTTTTCGGTGATATTGGCTCAGAGGCGGTTACGGGTAGCCAGGCAATGTTGAGATGCAACTTTGCAGCGAGGCGGCTGGCGCTTGCCGTAATCCTCGTAGTGCTGGAGCGCTCGGAGCCGTCGGCCTCGGTTGCAGCTAGAGTTACCGCGCGCAGGCCGCCGCTTGTGCGGCAGTGGAGGTCGCGCCGCTCTCTAGTCTGTGTCTGTTGACGGAGCGCTGCTGGCCCAGACCAAGACTGCAGCTGACCGAACTTCGTGCAGGGAAATCCGGGTGGACTCGGCGGGACCGTGTGCCGGGTCACCCGGCGCCCGGCGCTCTGATGCCCTGGGCGGAAATAATGGCGAGGGGTCAAGAGCGGATGCTGCGGCCCTCTTCAGTCAGCTGGAGGCTGCACGGGCGGAGGCTCGGCCTGTGATTTCCAACTTCCGCGTTGGTCTCGCCTCTTTCTTTGCCCGCTCGCTCTCCCGCTGCCGGCCAGCCTGTCCTGGCCGGGGTGCAAGCTCCTCTCGCGTGCCGGTTCTACAATTCCATGACTGTGACAAGAGCATCCGAAAAGCAGGTGCCGCCGCAAGGGGCGTGAGCGGCCAGGTGTACCTCGGCTGTAATCTAGAATTCCGCGGCGTCGACCTCTATTATTGCATCCATGCAGGTCTATATACACATGTATGTATGTATGTATGCATGTCTGTATGTATGTATGTATATATATGTATATATATGTACACACACACAACCACAAAGTCATTTTACATGTATGTACATATGTACACAGAAACACAGACACACAGACAGACAGACAGACAGACAGACACACCCACACAGACAGACAGACAGACACACATTATATGTATTTATCCATACGCATGTGTAAATGTATATGCACATGGATTTGTGCATGTATATATGTAAGTACAAATGCAGATGTATGTATGTTAGTATGCGTATACATGTATATATGCATGCATACATACATATGCATGTATGTATTTGTGTGGATTTGTATATGTATATGTGCATACATGCTTACATATGTATATACTTGTATTTATGTAAACATTCATACGTATGCCCCCTCACGAAGCAAAATTTAAACAGGACGCAAAAATATCAAGCAATTACTTTTAAAAAAATAAAAAGGACATTTTCAAGGACGTTACAAGGGGGGACCCTTGGGCGCCCCCTCTCACGAAGCAAAATTTAAACAGGACGTAAAAACACGAAGCAAACACAGCGGCGAGGACGTAATATGTGGTATGGGTGGATTAATTAGGACGCAATATGTATGTACATACATACGTGACGTTTGTGTGAATATGTGTGTATCCGTATGTCTGCATGTATAGTGTGTTGACTTCTGCGTGTTTCTGGTGCGGAATGGACCCAGAGGAGTTCGCGCTCATCTCAGCGCTCAACCACGGCGAAGAGTGGGTGTCCCAGATGGCCGTGACGGCCGCGCCGTGCGGATACTGCCGGCAACTCCTGGCCGAAGCTTTTTGCACGTTTCACCCGGACAGGGGAGAGAAGGAGGGTGGCGCTGGAGAGCGGAAGTTCGAGATCTTCATTCGGCCCAGCCACACAGCATATTCGCTGCAGCAGCTGCTACCTATGTCGTTTGGGCCGCGGGAGCTGGAGGAGACGAGCGGGCTGTTCACGCGCCGATACCACCCGCTTGTGCTCGCGCACGACGCCCCACAGGAGGAGGCACAGGACAAGGAGGACGAAGGGGTCTGGCGCCAGCTGACGATGAAGGCGCTCGAGTGTGCAACGCGCTCCCATTCTCCTTACAGCAACAGCCCTGCAGGGGTTGCATTGCGTCTGCCGGTCTGGGACAGTGGGTCGGACAACAGGCGTGCCGAAGAAGGCGGAGAAGGAGGAGAAGGGAGGACCGGACCGGGGCCAGGCCAGTGGAAGATAGTGGGAGGGAGTTATTACGAGAACTGCGCTTTCAACCCGTCCACGAGTCCGGTGAAGGCGGCATTGGTGGCAGCAGTGTGCTCGCAGCTAGCCCTCGACTCCATAAGTCACGCGGTTCTGGTGCAGCTTGAGGGCGCCGCCATTTCGCACGCGGCCAGCACCTCGGCCTTGATTGCGTCCACATCGCCTACGTGTGCCGTGCGCGTTGTGTATGCGCGAGCACCGGTGTAAAGAATGTTGGCCCTGAGCCCGTGTGCATGGGTACAGAACGCTAGCTTTGGGTCCGTGCGTGTACATTGTGTAAAGTGATTTAGTGTTTACTCTGGTGTTGCGCGGTTTTGAGGGCACGCGGTGAGGACGCAGTTCCTGGCACAATCATGGCCGGCGTCAAGGCACACATAACAGCCACAGAATGGCAGGTGAGAAGTGAATTATCGCCTGAATTCAAAAGCACCCACTCGCATTGTGCATACTCACAGTGACAGAAGGCCGAGTTTCAAACAGGGCTGAGGACACCAGGAGAACCTTCGTCGAGTCCGCTCGTGCACGACAGATGCCGAAAGCGCTCTTGCGTCCATGGCCATGCTGAGTGCACAGGCTGTGCTGCCACTAGCCCCGCCTGCGCGTGCGGCAGCACCTTGCACACCATGCTGTGCCCCGAGCACTGCCACGTCGTGCCATGCGGCCGCGCCATTGCGCCACGCGTGGGGCGAAGCAAGGATGCACGTGCGTGCGCCACGTAGCCAAACGTGCTCAGGCGCGTGCACACCACAATGTGGCAGGCAGAGAGCACTTCGAGATCTATGAGTGCCGCCTCGTGCTCGCCATTGTCGCCGCTCAGGTCGCTGCCGTGCCCGGGGCGCTCTCGCAGGCCCTGCGCACGCTGGGCTGAGAGGTGCGCCACGCGCACCTGCGTTCCTCCTTGCGTTCGCATCCGCGATGCCACCTCATGCACCGCACCATACACCTTACGGTAGTCAGCAGCCACCCACAGCACGATGTCGCCTTCTACCCCTCTTCCTCTCCGCCCCCCCCCGCCCTCGTCCCATCCGCCCTCTGCAGCTGCTGCTCCAGCGGGTTGGTCATCTTGGGCACTGCAGGCATCTAGGGCAGTGCGCACAAAAAGATGCACCACACGCTCTAGCGCCTCGATACCTTCGTGGGAATCTAAGTCGGCGTTGACCTGCATGTCCTCTGCCAAGTGGTGCCATCGAATCTGCAAGCCGACGGAACAGGACGCAGAGGAGACGTGTTGCTGCCATTCCGAGCGTGCCTCGTCAAGAATGTACTCAACCGGGCGGTGGAGGAATGCATGCAGCGCTGGAAAGACCTCGTGCCCGAAGACGCCACTCGATGATAGTAGCGGGGCGAGCGCCTCATTCAAATAGGCGAACGGGAACCCGAACAAGTGCTCTACGCTGACCCACGCCTCAGCGCCCAGAGTGGCGTTCCAGTCAGAGCATGCCAGCAGCTCGGCGTAGCGCGCATAGGATGCGCTGCTGTCTTCCGGCGCCTTTACTGTGCCGGGCACGCGAGCAACGGAAGAATCCTCTGCCAGTATCCCAGGGTCTACGAACACAGGCAGCAGCACTTCGAAGTCAAGGAGCAGAGGGCGGTGGAAACAGTGCACGGGCCGCTCCAACCCGAAGACGCCGCCGCCACGAGAGTCGAACACAACGGCCCTGCGTGTGGCAAGGCCCATGAGTAGGGCCGTGACCTCCTCAATCATGGTGTTGCCGATGCCGTGCCCCGACCGCAACACCAGGAAGCGCTTTGCCACGGAGTGGTCATCGGGGTCCACAATTTTGGCATGCAATTCTTGATATTGCCTCAACAACTCGTCCGCACGACCTCGACCCCTTGCTCCCACCCTGCCGTCAACAACGTCTACCTCCTCTCCCTTCGCTGCTTCCCTGCCTCGCCCATCTGGGCTTTTGTGCGCGTTCGACGAAGTAGGTTTATGTGTGTTGCGCGTGAGCGAAACACCCTCTTGCTCAGACAACACTCGCCTTGGCTCGGGATCACAGGCACCCTGCGACGAAGGATAGGCACCGCGCCGCCGCAGGAAGTAGAGAGCAACATCCTTGCCGTCTTCACCACTGCAAGGACCTATGTCAACGTGATGACCACCGGCGGCCGCAATCTCATTGCAAGCAGCGGGCAAGAGCAGAGAATCGTCACCGGCTTCGCGGGCACCGGGCTCGGATGAGGAAGTAGTGGAAGTGCGATGCATCTCTGTTCTCTCGCCCGGGCACAAGGAGTAGGCCAAACAGTATCCCGCTTCCTCAAGCATGCGAACAGCCTCTATATATGTGCGCGCCGATGACACACTGACCACGACAGCACGCACTCGCCCCCCTGACAAGAGCCCTTTCGCACCCTCCAGCGCTGCTAGCACGTTTCCCCCACCCCCATAAAATGATGTGGTGTCCCAATCTGCGCCGGTATTGATAGATAGCAGATCAATCGAGCCCTGCACTTGCTCTCCCTTGCTTGCTGACCCGGGCTCCTCGTGTCTTGGAACGGGGGGAGCATCGAAAGAGAGAGCACTGTCGAGACAGATGGGCGTGAGCAACGCCTGCGCAATTGGGCGGCGAGTGCCTTGACGAAGCGATCCATCTGGAGCGCGAGTGAAATCCTGCATGTCTTCATCACTTGCCAGAGCCTAAAAAGCCAGCGTCAGGCACATGTCAGTCCGCGTCGTGCAGCGCCTCCTGCTTCTTGCGTCCACACGTTGCCCATGTCTATCTATCTATATACATGTGTGTATATATGCATGTGTGTGAACATCAGACCATCGGTTCTGACCTCCAGATACGGCTCCTGCAGCACGTGTCCATCGCCTTGATCATGCACCAAAGTGGCAACGACCACTTTGCCACCCGGATACCCGCCACATCTAGCGACCGCAGCATGGACGCCGCACACATGTCTGCCCTTCTCGTATCCGATATTGCCGCCGGCACAGGCAGAGTGGAGGAGAGCACGGCCCCCTCGGTGCAAGTCGTTTCCTGTGGCGCTGGCATGTGACCAGCCATTCAATAGCACAGCCCGCTGCATTAGAACGAGATTGGAGCGCAACGCTTCAAAGGCTAAAACGCGCCATCCTGCCGACATGGCTGCCAGCACCGTGAGCCCCAAACCGCTGCCGACTTCTACCATCAGGCAGCAGGGCACGGGGGCGTGTGTATGATGGACCGTGGCGAGCGCTGCAGATACCAGAGCGCGGTGCGGGTCGCTGAGCCAGACGCGTTGCATTGAGGACCCTGACGTTTGAGAGATCGCGGCAAGCAGCTGCTGCGAGCTCCGGTCGGCGAAGAAGTCAGGATTGTGCGCCATGGCCACCACGCTCGTGTTCGCCCCGGGCAGCGGCACAGCTACCGCCATCGAAACCTCATCCTGCTCGTGCTCACCATCATTCAAGACAGTTGAATTCTCCGCGCCTTGCTGCCACGAATCCAGCGCGCTTGCAACCAAAGTAGACCAGTAGCGCGCTCCGTGAGCATACGAGCTTTTTGCAAAATATTGGGTGCCCGCCGCCGCTTTGTGACGCAGCAACGCCGCGTCGCTCACAGCACGCTTGAGGGCGTCAATAATGTGCGCGTCCGACATGTTGTCTTCCAGCTCCAGCACCGCATCTTGCAATCCGCTGCCGTGTCCCTGAGAGGGAGGGAGGGAGGGAGGGAGGGAGGGAGGGAGAGCGAAAGGGAGGGGGGAGGGAGGGAGGTTGGGTGGGTGGTAGGGTGTGAGGGAGGAAGGGAGGAAGGGAAGGAGCACGTGTCACGTGCTAGTGTCATACAATTATCCAGCAGCGCCTCCCGCAATCCACCCCTGTGCCACTGTGTGGTATGTGTGCTTTTGCGTGCGTGCGTGCGTGCGTGCATCTATTCGTGTACGCACGCACGCAATGCACGCAGGCACGCACGCGATGCACGCACGCACGCACGCACGCACGCACGTCTCCACACAAACACACACCCACACACACACGCGCGCGCGCACGCACGCACGCACACACCGAGCGCGGCAAGTTGCCGGCAATGACAGCACCGCACGCTGCGATCTCGTGATACTTGGCCACAAGGTACGAGTGCTCTATGGTTGACTCATACACGGTGTCGCCTTGAATGCAGTCTGTCACGACAATCTTGGCTAGCCTAATCGCATCCCCCAGCTCCCGCCCACGCACCATAGGCACACAGCGCCCCAGCAGGCGAATCTGTTCACGCATCCGAAGCCCCCATCCTTCCGCGACCCCCGCCACCTCTTCTCCCGTCGGAGGCCACGCACTACCCCCGGGGCACGTGTGCACGTCATCACACGAAGCTAGAGGCCCTTGCGCCACGCGCACCGCGGCAACCTCGCAGTCCGCGCGGGTGCAGACGCGCTGCCCACAGCATGCAGGCCGTGCACCCGCTGCCGCGTGCTCCGTGCGCGCAGCTGCACGCCAGAATGCCTCCGGGACGTGGTCGCACATGACTTCATTCCAATCTGCTCGAAAGCCCCAAAAGTCTGTCGACCCAGAACCCCCCTTCACACACACAACCACGTGCCAGCCACGCAAGCACATGTGCGCTGACTCGAGGGTACGTAACACGCGCGCGCACACGCACGCACGCATGCACACACACAAGCCCACACACACCCTCTGCGACGCCAGCGTCTTGCGCCCCGAGGAAGTATCCGGGATGGGGTATGACGCGAAAGGTCAGGTTGTGGGCAATGTGCCCCGCGGTGAGGGCCCGCAAGACCCGATGCCTCAGTGGGTACCTGTGTTACCAGGTGTTGCCCTTACTATATACAGAGACCTCGTACATTTACTGTATCCAGTGATCTAGTACATTTACTATATTCAGTGGCCAGTAGTACATTAACAGCAGGCGCCCTGGGTCCCTCTATAGTATCTTTGAATACGAATAAATCACCCCCTCCTGCCAGTAGTACATTTGCTCAGTGGGTACCTGTGGGACCAGGTGTTGCCGTAGACGAGGACATCCGTTTCTCGCCCGGTGTCTCCACCACCAAGTGTCTTCCGAGCGCGCACTCTCGCCTGCGTAGTCACTGCTGCCCTTTCTTGGCGCGGGAGGTGAAAGTGGGAAGAGTCGATGAAGAACGGGAGATGTAGGAAGTGCACGTGCGGACAGAGCTCTTGGAGGACCAGAAGCTCAATATTGAAGTACCGATAAACCACATACTGGATCTGATTGCTCAGGATGAGGTGCCGCAGCCTCAGGGGCCCCTCCATGTCCTCGACCTCGAGAATCTTCAAGCCGCGGTACTCGCGCGCGCCCGAAAGCAGTAGCGGCTTGTCTCCGGGGCTGACGAGGAAGTAGAGCAGTGGCAACTTGGTGTGCGCAAACGTTGCCACCGCCTCCTCGCATGCCATCCCTCGCCTGAATCCACGAGTTGTCGGGGTTATTAGCGTCACTGTCTTGGCCGCTTCCACCCTGCCCTGCCCTGCCTCACACTCGCGGTCTCCGCCCCTGCCGCCAGCAGCAGCCAGCGCCATAAATGGGCAAGGCAGGACGGCGGAGGCGAGGTACTTGTAGAAGTGCCACATCGGCCAGAAGCGCATTTTTTCGCCATCGCCCACCAGAAGGACCTCATGTCGCAAGGGCTCTGGATGCTCCTGCGAGTAGCGCTGCATCGAAGACCTGTGCAAGTCGCCCTCTGAATCGTCTAAAGTCGCCCACGCACCCCCAAATGTCGCCAGACACAGCATGACGCCCAGAAGGACAGCCACGCACCGCAATGTGCGACATGACGGCTGGATTGGCGTGTGCGGGCGTGCTCGCACGTTTCTCTTCGTCTCCGCCCCCCACGCCTCGACACGGCTGGCTCCTTTCGCTTCAGATCGACCAAGCACTGTCATCCTGCTGGATGTTGAAGAGAAGACACCCTAATCTTCTTTCTTCTCCATTCGTTGAGCTTGCTGTGTGGCGCGCAGAACCAATCATGACTATCTTGCAGGCAGCAGTTCCAGATGGGAGGCATTAGCAGCGGCTGCTTCAGCAGCGCCGGGCCTGCATACTTGGTGTCTGCTGCTGCGGGGCGGAATTTTTGGGCTGCCTCTGGGGCTCCTCTCTCGATGGCGCTGCGTGCGCATCTCCTCACCCCGACCGCACTTTCCAGAATTCGTGCAATAAAACGATCAACAACCGAGTAATACTAATCCAGGAGGTGTTCTTATTACGTATAAACCCGACGATTGTGAATCCGACCAGCAGTCGGAAGTTCCTGAGGGAGATGAGATAACCTTTAGGAAGTGGAGTGGGGCCCAGCTGTGACACGATGCTCAGGGCAGCAGCGCGGGGCCAAGCCGTATGCGTGTGCATGGCGGCTGTGGTTTACGTGGCGACAGTGAACGCATTCACAATCACGGGGCCCCCCGTGGGGTTCGTGAGGTTGGGCGGCTTGCTCTCTTTCCCGCGACGAGGCATGGGCGGAGAGTGTGGAGGCGCTGCCCCACTGCTACGACGTAGTTGGGAGCCGGCAACCCGTGCACAGTGGTTGCGCTGTCCTGGTCTGCAGATGGCTATCGATACGGGCGAGCGCGTCCAGAAGATTCTACCGCTGTATGATGGTCAGTACTCCCCTTGTCCCTGTGCTCTTGCTGGGCCTGCCGCTGAGCTCTCCGTTGAAAAAATCGGCTGTGTTTAACATAATGTGGTCGGCATTGCAGGTCGCAACCTGATCATTGGCGACAAGGGTTGGTTTCTCGAGGGCTCCACCGGATCGGATGAGGAGATGTATGGTGACCTGGCCGTGCCCCTCGAAATGGACGATGAAGTGCGCGGAGATTTTACCGAGTGGCTCCTATACCGGGATGGTGAGGTGGTAACGACGGTGACTGACGACCAGATCGACATTGATAACGATGCACTGTTGGGCGTCTCCAGCTCCACACTTTCCAACCCCATCGGCGCTAATGTACGTCCGCATGCACTTGCGTTGCCGCGTTTCTACAACATTAAAACCTTCAATGTGTCCTGGTGCAATGCAGCCGGCTATCAAGGTCGACGCTGTAATCGGGACTCTCCTGCCCACCCCCTCCACCCAACCCCTCGCCTCTTTCTTCCTCTTCCTATTCCTCTCATTCACTACTTTCTTCCTCCTGCGCTGGCTCTTGCGTGCACACTTTTTTTACCAGCGCCAAACCATAAATCTAAAACCTAACCCCTAAACCCTAAAACAGCTCAAGACTGGCGCGGGTGGTTTTGTGCTGAGTGCACTGGCCACGGTGGTGGGCTTTTTCGAGAGCGGAGCCGGTGAAAAAGAAAAAAAAGGCGAACCGGTCAGAGGCGACGCTGGCACGGCATTTCGTCTGTTTGGCTCCATATTCAATTTGAGGTGCCTACCAGCGTGTGTGTGTGTGCGTGCGTGCGTGCATGTCAGCGTGTGTGTGCGTGCGTGCGGGCATGTAAGAGTCCTTGTAAGGTGCATGAAAATGAGTACTTGTAAGCTAAATGATAAAATGAATGAACGATCAAAATGATCGTTCATCAGAAGAGAGTACATACTCCTCCAGAAGAGGATATGTGCCCCCGCCCCCCCCCCCCTGTTTGTAAAGCAGAAGAGGGGCACTAACAAAAGAGAACCAGACGTTGGCCTAACCCCTAAACCCTAAACACCAAACCCTAAACTTCACACCCTGAACACAACAGGGACACTAGCAGGGAAGACCTGACGTGGGCGCTCTGGGACATGAACCGCGACAGCCCTGCATCAGCTCCCTATGGTGTTTGCCTAAACCCTAAACCGAAAACCGTGCCCCATACACACATGTGTGTTTATCTATGTCTCTTTCTCTCTGTGTGTGGTGTGTGTGTGTGGTGTGTGTGAGTATAACACACACACAGAAACACACAGACACACACCACACGCACGCGTGCGCTCGCGCGTACACACACACACACACGTGTCGTGCAAGTATGCTCGTCGGCGGGGGCCCTTCGCGCGTGGTCCCTTGCTTGCGCGAGGCGTGTGTATTTCTCTTTCTCTCTCTCTCTCTCTCTCTCTCTCTCGCGCGCGCGCGCGCGCTCTTTCTCTCTTACAACGCCGAAGCGCATCGACACCTGGAACTTGCGGTCTTACCTATCTCGACATTTAAATCAACATTCCTATTTCGACATTTAAATCAACATGTAAATCACAAGAACTTTTTAAAATCTCCATTAACATCTAGCAACAAATCAGGATTAACAATACCTGGAATGCGTGTCCGGCGTACACTGAGTCATCCGGCCCCAAAATCACGCCGACCCACTCTCTCAGGCCCCCCAGCTCTTCCTCTCCAAGAGGCTCGGCAAAGACGACGGCAGTGGGCATTTTGTTACTAAGCCGCTGCTCCTCCCACTCCTTTTGGAGCCTTGAGTCAGTGGAGACCCTTGACTTGCGCTGCGTGGCTTGCGGCTGCGCGGGGAGCGGACGTTGTGGAGGCCCCGCCGCCGCCGTACTCGCCGCACTGCCGCCACCGCCGCCGCTTCCGCTGCCGGCCCCGCTTCCGCTGCCGCCGGCTCGGCCGGCAGCGGCAGGCTGGGCGCCAGGGAGGTTGGCGGCGGTGGT
>Ga0315899_10007946_pt1:0-7500 | contig 11393 bp, 17 predicted proteins | sample LakEriMetagenome_2_FD_203518 | JGI IMG/M metagenome (GOLD analysis project Ga0315899, IMG submission 203518) | Freshwater fungal communities from buoy surface, Lake Erie, Ohio, United States - Buoy 4 MA112 | ecosystem: Environmental > Aquatic > Freshwater > Lake | place: USA: Lake Erie... | reverse complement strand
ACTCTTCTCCTGTTGTTTTTCTCTCCTGATGTTCTCCTCTCCTGCCATTCTGCGCCTCATCTTGTAGTTTGCAATAGACGCCTATTTGGAAAAAGGGCATCTATGCCCCCATCATCACCGGGTCGACCCACGGCCAGCAGACAAAGGCGCCTTGGTCTTGACCGCACTCTTGCGCCCGGCAGGCATCGAGGAGGATCCCGGTACCGTGACCAGCCCGTGCTCTTCTAGCATACCCTTAGTGACAAAATTGTTGTTGTCATTTTTCAATTTTTTTTGCCAAAAAAACATATTATTTTTATTTCCAATAAATAATGTCCCAGTACCGAGACCAGCCCGTGCTTCTAGCATTCCCTATCGTGACTCCATACGCGTGGGGGTTACAGGTGTGTGTGGGTGTATATCATGCGTGTGTGTATCATTTGTGTGTGTATATGAGAGAGAGAGGGGGGGAGAACACGGAGTGAGGGGTTTATAGGGTTTAGGGTTTAGAGTTCAGGGTTTGGGGTCTTTTGTCGGGCTCCGACCAGAGGTTCTGTGAGAGTGAGCGCTACGTTGCGTGCTATTTTATAGCATGCAACGCTGCACACACACACACACACACATGCACACACACGCACACGCACGCACACACACATGCACATTGCATGCTATTTTACAACATGCACCGCTCCGCTAAGAAGTTCTCTTAGCGGAGCAACTCTCTCAATCAGCACTTGCACTGCATGTAGTTGCGGACCGCACCAACCTCTCCCTTCCTCCCTCCCTCCCTCCCTCCCTCCCTCCCTCCCTCCCTCCCTCCCTCCCTCCCTCTATGTACGGTATGTGTGTGTTTGTGTGTGTGTGTTTGTGAGTGAGTGAGTGAGTGAGTGAGTGAGTGTGTGTGTGTGTGCACCTGTATTTTGCCACCACCATCAACATTGCTGCCAACCAATTCCAGAAATTCGCTGTAGTCGAGCTCGCGTCCAAACATTTTGAGCAGTTTGTCCTGCAGCTTTTCCATCGCCCTGCAATCCGTTTGCGTGCATGCACGCTTGCGTGTCAGCTGCACGCTGTGTGCGCGCGTGCACATAGTTATAAAGACACAATACTTAGATATTAAGGTTATAGACTCCGTCACACACGCATACACATCACATAGGCATACACATCACATACGCATACACATGACAAAGAGGTTATAGACTCGGTCACATACGCATACACATGACAATGTGATACACAAAGAGAGTAACCGCTTGCCATAGCGGCGGTACAAGATTTCGAGACACTCGTCCTCATCAATGTTGCCACCGCCATCCTTGTCGCAAGTCATAAAGTCGATGAGGTTGAACAGGCGCCGCGGCTCCCTAGATACCTTGTCCGTGCGAGCGCGGCCATAAAGGAGCACAAAGTTTGTCCAATCTATGAAGCCGTCGGCATCTTCGTCCACCTCCCAAATCATGTCTTCTATTTCCGAGTTTCCAAAGTCCGTGACGGCGGGGGGCTCGTACGACAGACGCTCGAATGCAAGCGCAAGATCGTCTGGCCCTAGTTTTCCGCGCCCCGTGCTGTCGAGCTGCCTGAAGACGCGCTGGAGCGCTACACACACACACACACACACACACACACACACACACACACACACACACACCACACATACACACGTATTTATAGTCATCCTACATCCAACTAATCTGTTCCCATGTCCTACATACAATTAAGTTGTTCCCTTCCCAATACTGTCGATGCAACTGACCGTCTTCGGTACATCGTAGGAGGTAACTGCACGGCTAGCTAAGATCACGGCGACATCGTCACACACACACACACACACATGTATACCCTCTAGGTCAAGTTTGGTGATGCCATACTTTTCCTCCCACTCTTGCCGCATGCCCATCGGCTCCTCGGCATCGCGCACTTTCACTTTCTGGGCGCACGCGCACAGAGTCAACATGCAGTCAACGCGCCGACAGGTGGACTGTTCGGCAAACTGGCATGTGTCACAACAGAGGCCGCGACCGGGCGTCGCCATGCCACTCGGACGCAGGTGGCGGCTGCAAGAGCCTGTGACGCACCTCCTGACGGTCTCTCGCCATCATGGCAGCACTGACATTTTTGATGCTGGCGATGTGCACGCACAAGTCGCCACATCATTTCAGAAACCAGCTCAGTAAGTTCCACGCAAGCAAAACACAGGTCGCGCCTGCAGAAGCAAGCAGCAGCTCGAGTGCAGGTCGCACCTTGGTGAAAGTAAGTCGAGGGCGCGAATCGCGCGCGGGCGCGCAGTCTGACTCCCGCTCGGATATCCACCGCTGCCACCGGTACACCGCGGTGCGTCACAGAGTGAGCCAACGTGCATGGCAATCGAATGAGCAGAGGAAGACTGGCACAGAGATGCCGGCGGCAGCGCCCTCCCACATCACCTTCGGATGTCGGGTAGCCTGGCAGTCTGCGCACCACTCTTAGCCATTTCGGCCTCACGGCGCAAGGATTAGGATTTTCCGATCAACTACAATGGGCAACGGGTAAAAATATCATAACGGTTAATATGAGTATTTGAAAAAATTGTACGAGACAACAGAATATTAGTGTCATCATCAGTGGACTATTGGGTCATCTGATGTCGGCAACAACCAGCCTCGATTCCGCGGTCACGGCGCAGATTGAGTTCTACGTGGACTCGGTCTTCTTCAAGGTGCGCGACCATGCCCTGCGGACGTCCAAGGACCTCGACGTTGCGTGGATTGTTATCACGAGCATCGTGGCGTTCTTTGTGCTCGCAGGCATGAATGCGCTCCAGGCTGGCTACGTGCACCCGAAGAACGTGGCCAACGTGCTCTTCAAAAACGTGATTTGCGTCAGCGTCGCCGCAATCTGCTGGTGGCTCCTGGGCTATGGCGTCGCATTTGGCCCGGACGCGGCGGGCTTCATCGGCTCCGATAACTTTGCACTCTCTGACGTCTGGAATGGCGTGTCGTCAAAGACCAAATCGTCAAAGGAAAGTTGCGTGCAGCAGCTCGCCACGTTCAGCACGCGCAAGCATATTCCTGGCTGCAACTGGCGTGGCAGTGACGGCTGGGAGGACTGGTTCCTGCAGTTTGTCTTCGCCTGCTTCGTCACCCTCATCTCTGCTGGGGCCGTCAGCGAACGCACGTGTCTGTCAGCCTACCTCTTGTTCACGGTTGCGCTGACCTGCTTCATTTATCCTGTGGTCGTGCACTGGGCTTGGGGCTTTGGCTGGCTGAGCGCGTGGACCAAAGCCTCCGCTCTCAGGGAAACATTCGGCGCAAACAACGGCTTGATTGATCTCGGCGGCTCGGGCGTCGTGCACATCGTGGGAGGGCTCTCTAGCCTCGTGGGCGCGCTGCTCATCGGCCCTCGGGCAGGCCGTTTTGACGAAGAGGGCAAACCGCGCGAACTTTTCGCCGGCAACGCGACTCTTCAGACGCTGGGCACCCTTCTCCTGTGGGTCGGCTTTTATGGTTTGACGTGCGGCAGCACTGGCATGCTCTCCAGGGGCGGCTCAAACACCACGGCCTTCATCACAGTCAACATGTCCATTGCGGCGGCCAGCTCGACGTTGGCGTGTCTCTTGATCACGCGCGTCTTCTCGTCGCGTTACGACTTCCAGTTTATCCTCCAAGGCACCCTTGGCGGCCTTGTCGCCATGTCCGCAGGGGCGCACGTGCTGGACCCGTGGATGGCCTTGATCGTGGGGATTCTAGCGGCAGTGCTGGTGTACGCCGGAAACCACCTCCTTCTGAAGCTTCACATCGACGACGTCTGCGGCACTGCAGTGTGCCACGGTGTCTGCGGCGTGTGGGGGCTTTGGGCGGTTGGCATATTTTGCAACGACAAGAATGTGCTCTATGCAGGCTACCCTACGAATGAAGGCGCCTGCCGCTCGGCCGAGCAGTTTGGAATCCAAGTGGCCACGTCCCTGGCGATCATCACCTGGACATGTGGGACAGCTGCGGCGGCGTGGCTCATGATCTACCTGACCGTGGGGTTGCGAGTCAGCTATGATGATGAGGAGAGCGGGTTGGACATCGTGTACCATGGTGTGCGGATGACGCATGTCTTGCACAAGACTGAGGAGTGCAAGCGTGACTTGGACGAGCAGGCGGTGATGGGCAACATAGTCTTCCCTTTCCCAGAGGGCCTAACTTCCAGTGCGCGCGCTGCTGCCGAAGCCAAGGCCGCCGCCATTGCCAACGGGCGAGCGCCGGCGGCGATACAGCTTTACGCCTCGAGAGGTTCTGTGCAGTCAATGCCGGTCGCGATGGCGGAGTTTCAGAGCCCGGCGGCGGGAGTGCCGTCGGGTTTCCAGCTTGTGGGCCAGCCCATTGTGCCCGGCCGTCCGCAAGTCAATGTAGACTACCGAGCGGTGAGCGGTGTGCAGCGAGCGGCCCCCTGTGTGAGTGTGTGACGTTTGTGTGTCCTGTTGTGACTATGTTGTGTGCGCGGCTGTCTGTGCCTGTGCTTTGTCACGGTTGTGTTGATACGGCCCGCGTCTCAGTAGTGTTGTCGTCTCGTATCGTGAGGAAGTGAGGTGGCGCACGCGCGTGTCTGCGCGCTGCGTCTGTTTGTCTTCTCGTGGCTGTGACACAAAGGACTGCGCCGGCTCTCTCGCCCTCGGACGTCTGCTGCCCCTAAACCCTAAACCCTGCAGTATAATATGCTGTTGCACTCCTGCTTCTAGTCCCAACCCATCATCAGTGTGCTCTGCCTCTCAGCTAACCTTGGCTGCTTCGCTGCTGCCATGATCTGCACACGCACGCGCGCACACTCTGCCACGCGCTTGGCAGTGGCGGACCATGGTGGGAGCGCCAAACGCCAATCCTCTGTAGTGTGTCTGGTCCTGGAAGCCTTGGATTATCGGTTACGTGGATTGAGTCAGCAAAATATGTTACAAGATCAGCACCGCCAAGTTTTTGGGCCTTCACTTTACTGCTACTTTTTACTAGATAATACGTTCTGAGCATGTACTAGATAATACGTTCTGAGCATGTCTTGCTTCTTTACGTCACCGACAATTCCTGTGCATATCATGCAGACCTCAATATGCCCTAAACCTATGCCCTAAACCTATGCCCAGCGGTTGCCCTTATCCAGGTGACTGTGCAATTCGTCGTGGTAAAAGAAGAAGATGATCTGTTTAATGCTCTCATTCAGAGACAACTGCAAACATTAATAAAAGAGAACGGTGATCTGTTTAATGCTCTCATTCTCATAAACAGGACGATGATCTGTTTAATGCTCTCATTCAGCGACAACTACAAACATATAAACCCCGCTAGATCTGTAACAGGATCAGAGTACCATGTGCTTACACTCAAGGCTCACAGAGGCGTGCAAGACTGGCGGTGCACACCCCACCTACAACTGCTCGCTCTACTACATTGCAGAGCGTTGTCAGAATGTGTTCTCTGACACACAGAATGTGTTCCACCTACCACCTACTCTCTCACACATAGTCAGAGGCCTCTGACAATTATACACTGTGTGAGAGAGAAGGTGGTAGGTGGAACACTCATCTCAAAGTAGCCTTAGAGCAAGCACGTGTTCCACCTCTACCACCTACTCTCTCACACATTGTGAGAGGCCTCTGACAACAATACACGTGCTTGCTTTACTGCTACTTTGAGATGAGGACACAGTACAGGTAAGGCGCCGTGAAAAGCACAGCACCGGCGGCCACGGAACAGATAACAAGCGCGGCAGCGGCGGTAGCCATGCACAAGGACACTGGCCTCGCAATCAGACTCACAGACGTCGCTCTCGCGCATGCGCTGCATGCAATAGGATGAGACAGTTGCCCGTGTCCCAGAAAACCAATGCTGTGTCAGTACCTAGTCCTAGTGTCCTCCTCCACTCCCCCGACACCTGCTCCTCTTCCTCGTCCTGCTCTGACGCCATGCGAATGCGAGTCCTCGCTGCATTTGCTGCCCCGCGTAGTCTACAAGATTTGTCATTGAATAAAACTGTGATAAGTCTGTTTTTATTCATCCTCCCACTCCCCGCGTTCTCCCGCGTCTCCGCCCTGGCCGCCTGTCACCGGGTGACGCCCGGGATCGGTCCCGTCATGAGAGAAGAACTGCCTCTGGCGCTCCCTCTGCGTCCTTGGGGCACCATGGCGTGCATTCATCGCAGCAGAAACGCCACCAGGTCCGCAGTGCACGAGTCAGGCGCCACACGGTCGTTGACACCCTCGCGCCTCTTGCTGAGCACTCTGCAGATATCCTTGTGCCGCCCCGTCCACAGACTCCCGCCCAATGCGGCTTTTTTCGAAGCCATCTTTTGGTCATCTGCGCTGCAAAATCTCGCTACACGGCAGCCGCTGCACGTGAGCATCGGCGTGTCCTCGCCCCGCGTCTGCCCACACCCGGCGCAAGTGTCATGTCCCCACTGTACACGCCATGAGAGGTGCTCTTTGAGATGTGCCAGCGCCGCGTCCTCTTGGCCCGCACCGAAGGCAAGGTGCGCCAGGTGCAGTCGTGCAAAGTCATGACCACCATCCAAGGCAGCCTGGAGCCACTTTGCCGCCTCACGCACTCGATCATCATCCAGGCACGCCGACGCCGACGAGTGACTGGGCGGTCCAGGAGCTTGGTCAGCGCCAGTAGCAGGGCCCCGGCGAGTTGCCCGGACGTGAAGGGTGAGGACACCCATGTTGAGCGCTGCGTCGGACTGCATGTGCGCAAGCTTCAGCGATATTGCCAAGGCATATTGTGCTTCGAAGTAGGCGACGGCTTTGACGCCCTCGCCGGCGGAGCCGGCCCAAGCAACCTTACTCGGATCAGCCACGATTTAGGTGGACACTAAACAGGCGCACGGCCACGACTTACGCGGGATTTCCAGGGGCACAAGCGCAGCGGAGCTGCGCTTTTGCTCCTGGAAATCCTGGTTTAGGCTGAGTTTCTGTGGCCCGATTCGCACATGAAACGGCAAAATGCGCCATCGCGCCGCGCGCGCGGCCCCGACCTCGCACAATGGCAAGGCTGACAGCAGCGTGTGTGCAGGAAAGCCGTGCACACTTTTCCCCCAGGGCGCTAAAGTATTGGGCGCCCGTGGGCCGGGTGCCACCGCGGCGCGTCGCGAGCCGTTGTGGGCCTGTTTCACGCGCGTGCGCCGGCGACTGCGAGCCTCCCCGGGCACCCAGAGACTCGAAAAGTAGCTCGGCGAGTCCGCGGCAGCCCCCCCGACACGACGTCGTCGCCCTCGTACGCCTGCGGGCCTTGTGAGCCGTGCGGTGTCGAAACAGACAAACTCCCCCCCCAAATCGTGGCTGATCCGAGTAAGGTTGCTTGAACCGGCTCCGCGTGATCTCGTTCAAGTGCATATGGCAAGTGCCGAGGTTCCTGTACGCCCTGCCCTCCTCCTCCCGGGCGCCCACCTCCTTTGCAATCGCCAGGTCCTGCGTGTGGTACGCGATGGCCTTGCTGAAGTCCCCCTGCGACTGACACGCGATGCCGAGGTTCGCATACGCCATGCCCTCCCCCGCCCGGTCGCCCCCCT
>Ga0315899_10007943_pt1 | contig 11395 bp, 12 predicted proteins | sample LakEriMetagenome_2_FD_203518 | JGI IMG/M metagenome (GOLD analysis project Ga0315899, IMG submission 203518) | Freshwater fungal communities from buoy surface, Lake Erie, Ohio, United States - Buoy 4 MA112 | ecosystem: Environmental > Aquatic > Freshwater > Lake | place: USA: Lake Erie, Ohio... | reverse complement strand
ATTCGAGCAGCCATCCGATGTACTCGTAGAGGTGTCGCTGGCCAGCCAACGGATCGTCATCGTCGATGTCGCCGTCGTCCTCACCGACGTCGAGCATGGTGCCAAGCACCAGTCGCAATCCGTTCAACGTGGTCATCAACTGCAGCATGTCCGCTTCCGCGACGACATCGTCGGCCGTCGACAACATGATGCGTCGACTGATCTCAAGCGACGCTCGTTTCGATGCGACCAGGTCATCATGCATCAGTCGTTGGAACTCACCGTCGTTCTCGAGGTTGTCGTGATATGCGACAGGAAAGAGACGACGAAGATTGTCGTCACGTGAGTCGGCGTTCAAGAGGTCTTCGAATTCTGAGAAGAACTTGATGAATGCCGATCGTTCGTCTTCGTTCAAGTTGACGTTGAAAGCACCATCGACACGTCGCGTTATAGGACCAGGCGGTCTACTTCTCACCATGAGTGCGTCGTTCTTACTTGTCCTGTTGCATGGTCGCCCACAGACCATGTTCATGAAGTCGGTACACGTCGATCTCTGCACGCTCACGCGTACCGGTCGACACCACAGCTCGACCCTTCTCATGCACGTCAAGCATCAGTTCGGTTGCTTTTTCGAGTGAATAGCCAAACAACTTCTGGAACACGAATGTGACGTACGACATGAGATTGATGGGGTCGTTCCACACGAGCACGATCCACGGCGTGTCGAGGTCGACCGTGGTGTCGACTTTCTCCTCATCTATTACAGAAGGTTCCGCGAAAGAAGGTTGGCTCGCGATGACGGGGGTGGTCACGTGAATAGTCTGCCTGCGATTGGTCGTATCGCAGTTGCGCTCGTACCATAGGTTCCGATGTCCCTCAATGTGCGTCCCGTCGTGCCGTCTCGAATCGGCGGAGCACATTCATCGTCGCGCGCTCCACGCTCGGTCATCGGTGGCTACATCGCTCTCACCAAGCCGCGCATCATCGAATTGCTCCTCATCACCACGGTTCCCACCATGGTGTTGGCCGAAGGCGCGTGGCCGTCGTGGGGTCTAATCGCCGTGACGTTGATTGGGGGTTCGTTGGCGGCTGGCGGGGCGAACGCCATCAACATGTACATCGACCGTGACATCGATGCGCTCATGGAGCGAACGAAGAATCGCCCGCTCGTCACGGGTCTTATCTCGCCGCGTAATGCGCTGGTCTTCGCCTTGTCGCTGGAGGTGGCGGCTTTCGTGTTGTTGTGGGTCGGCGCCAACTTGTTGTCGGCGGTGCTTGCCGTATCGGCAACTGCTTTCTACGTCTTCGTGTACTCGTTGTGGCTGAAGCGCACGAGCAAACAGAACATCGTGATTGGCGGGGCCGCTGGGGCGGTTCCCGTGTTAGTGGGCTGGGCTGCGGTGACGAATTCGCTGAGCTGGTCCGCCGCGCTCCTCTTTCTCCTCATTTTCCTGTGGACCCCGCCGCATTTCTGGGCCCTCGCAATCCGCCATGCCGATGACTACCGGGCTGCGGGCGTGCCGATGTTGCCATCGGTGGTGTCAACCGCCGATGTGGTGGCGTCAATGACTCGTTACTGCGTGGCAATCCTCGTCACCTCAATGGCGCTTGTACCTGTCGCTGACCTCGGATGGATCTACGGCATCACGGCAGCAGTCTTCGGCCTCGGGTTTCTCGGTGGCACAATTGCACTTGGTCGCCGGCCATCAGCTGGCGCGTCCATGAGACTCTTTTCATTCTCCATCACATACGTGTCGTTGGTGTTCGTTGCACTGACCGTTGACGTGCTCGTCGCCTAGCGACGACTGTCACCTCCTCGTTCGATAGTGCTCGCATGGGAGTTCGGGCCCACCTAGCCCATGTGGATAGTGTGAAACACGGAAATAGCAGCGTTGTGTGCCCCGGCCTTGACCCCCAAGGTTGAGGGGTACGGGAGACCTACCACGACATGACCACCATCGAGACGCACGCGCAGGCAACCACTGCCTCACAGCGTGATGCGGTGCCCCAGTTACTCGTCGGCATCGCCGATTGGGTCAGCTCATCTGATCACAAGAAGATCGGCCGACTGTTTGTTGCGCTGTCTTGGTTGCTCGCGTTGGGCACTGCAGTTGTTGCTGCACTCATCGGCATCGAGCGCATCACGCCATCAACCGCACTCATTGATGCAGACGCAGCGCCACAGCTGCTTGCAATCTTCCGCTTCGGGCTCGTATACGCCGTACTCGCCCCGACTTTTGTCGGCATCGCAATTGCGGTCGCACCTCTCCAAGTGGGTGCACGCTCCATCGCGTTCCCACGTCTCGCGCAACTTGGTCTGTGGTTGTGGATAACAGGCGTTGCCACTGTCATCATCTCGATCCTCGGAAACGGTGGCCCCGCTGGTGGCAACTCCGACATGGTTGATCTCTATCTGCTCGGCCTTGCTGTCACTGCAGCCGGACTTATCGCAGCCGCGACATCGGCAGTCGTCACTGTTCTCACAGCGCGCACAGCAGGCATGTCGCTTGAGCGGGCACCACTATTCAGTTGGTCCGCCCTTGCCGGTGGCTTTGCGATCATTGCGTCACTGCCCGTTGCCATCGGAACCGTGGCGTATATCTACGTTGATCACACCTACTCACGTGTCGCTTTTGGTGGGAACTATGCAGTGAACGACCACCTCGGTTGGTCGCTCACTCAGCCCCTCACATTCGTCTTCGTCGTGATGTGCACTCGCAGACATGGGCCCCGTCGTGTCGGGTGGGCGTCAACCGTTGCGCGGTGGTGCACTGGCTGGCATCGGACTTGTCACGACTGCGGTGCTTGGTGCAGTCACTCAGTCGCAACATGTTCTGACATGGACAGGCAGTGCTGGCGACAAGATTCAGTCGCTCATCACGTTCGCGTTCTTCAACCTGTTACCGGTACTTGGTGTATTGGTTGTGCTGGCGCTCGGTGCGCTCGGTGCGAAGTCGGGCAAAATTCGCCCGAATGCAGCATTCGCTGTCACATTCCTTGGTGTCAGCATGATTCTCGTCGGAATGCTCGGCAATGCCCTTCTCAATGTTGATGGCGCAGACCTCATCGGCACAGTGTTCGAAGAGGGTGCAACCGTCTACGTGGCGTACGGAACATTGCTCGCTGGGCTCGGTGCAATGGCGTTCTGGGGCCCGAAGTTGTGGGGTCGCAAGATTGCCGACAAGAAGGTTTTCGGAGCAGGTGCGCTGGTGTTGCTTGGAACTGTTCTCGCGGCGTTCCCGCAATACATCGCAGGTTTTCAAGGTCAGCCAAACGGAGCAGTCGCATCATTCGATTACGACGGCCCAATCTCGCTGTGGAACGGTGCCTCTGTCGCCGGACATGCTCTTGTCATCCTCGGACTTCTCGCTTTCATCGGTGCGGCGGTTGCAGACTTCCGTTCAGGTGAGCACGCAGGCGACGACCCCTGGAATGGTCACACGCTCGAGTGGGCGACACCGTCCCCGGCACCAATTGACAACTTCTCTGAACTTGCGTCTGTCGCTTCTGCTGAACCAGTTCTCGACTCGAAAGGGGTGTCGGCATGACTCTCGCACTTCCTTCAGCTGCAGCACCTGTACCGAAGCGTCAGGCAATGGTCGCCGTCGGTGTCTTGTCGGTGGCTGCAATCACTTTGATGGGTGGCATGTTGTCGGTGTGGTTGCGCTTCCGCGCTGCGGCGCCAACGCGCGAATCTTCCGACGGTCTCTACACAATCAAAGATTGGTTGCCGAAAGACATCACCATTCCTGAAGTCGCGGCGAACACGATGCTTGTCACATTCTTCGCGTTGTTGCTCATGGCGCAGTGGGCTTCTTACAGCGCGAAGCGAGGCCACGACTCACACCGCTCACTGGCGTTGCTCGTGACATTTGGTCTCGGTGCAGCAATCGTGAATGCGCAGATCGCTGTGTACTCGCAGATGGGCATCGGCGTACGCGATGGTGCGTATCAGTCGATGTTCTACGCAATAACTGCGACGATGTTGATTCTCGTGGTGGTTGGTATGGCGTTCACCGCGGTTGCGTGGTTCCGCTCAGTTGGTGGACGTCGCGACGACGTCGAGGTAGTCAACGCTCACGCTCTGTATTGGTATGTGCTCACGGGAATTTTCGTGGCGCTCTGGTTCGTCGTGTACGTGCAGAAGTAGGCGAAAGATGATCACCACAGGTTCCAAGTACTTCTACGGCGTCACCGTCCTCGCGACAATCGCGATGGTCCTCTATATGTTGTTCGTCAACCCGAACGACATCGGCGCAGTTGCGCTCGGCTCTCTCGCCTCAGCAGCCGCATTGCTCGGTGGTCTCACCTCGTTCACCCGCGACTCAACGGCCCACAGCGTTAAGGAAGCATCTGCAGCGGCGACACAACCGGCGCCTGCGGCAGTGTGGCCGCTCATTGTGGCCGTCGGCATCGTGATGCTTGTGTTCGGACTGGCAACCAACCCGATCGTCTTTGTGTTGGGCATCGTCGCTTTGGTGGCTGGCGCAGTGGAGTGGTTGGTGCAGGACTACGCAAGTCGCGCATCCGCCGACTCAGAGTTCAACAGCCAATTGCGCGGTCGTCTATTGCATCCCCTTGAGTTTCCGGTGGGCGCAGCAGTAGTAGTCGGCATTATCGCGATCTCGTTCTCACGCATCATGTTGAACATCTCGAAGTCAGCCGGTGCCGTCGTCTTCATCGTCGTCTCGTCGCTAGTTCTCGTGCTTGGCTTCCTCGTTGCGCTCAAGCCAAGCATGCGCGGACGGGCAATTGGCACGCTGTGCTCTGTCGGTTTTGTCGCGCTGGTCGGTGCAGGAATCGTCACGGGAATTTCTGGCGAGCGTGCCGAGTTGGTTGAGGCCGCAGAAGAGGATCATTACTCGCACATGGAGTGTGGCGCGGAAGCCGACAAGTATTTCGACAAGCACCCAAACAACGCCGTGTCATTGAAGAGCGCAACGCTCGCCACGATCACCGTGCGCGATGGCAAGATGATCGCAACTTTGAGTGGTCTTGATGCGCCTGTCGAGAAGGTCACCATCCCGGCTTCGAGTCCAGTGCAGGTTCTCTTCCACAACCTGGATAGCGAGGAACATCGCTTGGTCGCAGAACTTGGTGAGAAGAAGGTTGCTGACACAGGTGTCAAGGAAAAGAGCGAGCAGTGCACTCAGCTGACCGGCGAGGACCAGGTGAATGTGCTCACGCTCAACATTCGGAAGCCTTCAATTGCCGCCGGGCCATACAAGCTCACAGTGCCAGGTCTTGAAGGACAAGAAATCGAGGTGTACGTACCATGAGTCGTCACGCATTATCTGCGCGTACTGCACGTCGAGCACGTGCACTGGCCATCACCACGATGGTCGGCGCGAGCATGTTTTTGGCCGGTTGTGCCAAGGATGCACCCCAGGACGTTTTCCAACCTAAAGGCGAGAACGCAGCCGAGATCAACGACTTGCAGTACATGGTGTTCGGAATCGCAGGCGTCGTCGGTGTCATCATGACCGTGCTCTTTGTCGTCACGATGACAAAGTTCCGCGACAAAGGTCAGCCCATTCCAGAGCAGAGCCACGGCAAGCCAGCGCTCGAGATAACGCTCACAATCATTCCCGCGTTGATTCTGTCGGTGGTCGGTGTGTTCACTACGCGGACCATCTTCAATCTTGCCGAAACGAAAGACACTGAACTTGTCATCAACGTCACTGGTCAACAGTGGTGGTGGGAGTACGACTACCCGGCGCAAGAGGACTGGGGTATCGATCAGCCGATCATCACGTCGGGTCAACTCGTCATGCCAGCAGACACGAAGGTGCTCATTCGCGAGACCAGTCGCGACGTCATCCACTCTTATTGGATTCCTGCATTGAACGGAAAGCGCGACGCGGTTCCTGGACGCATCCACACTCTTCGCCTTCAGGCCGACAACCCCGGCATCTACGCAGGCCAGTGCACTGAATTCTGCGGACTATCGCATGCGAACATGCGCATGGAGGCAGTGGCATTGTCGAAAGACGACTTCGCCACGTGGGTCAAGAATCAGCAGGCCGCCTATAAGGCCCCCGCAGAGAACACGCTCGCCAAGGAAGGTGAAGCAGTGTTTCTCAACCAGTGCGTGCGATGCCACCAGGTCAATGGCTTGAAGAAGGCAGATGGCACGGCTGCGATTGCGGCACCAGACGAGAACGTCTATGCCGGTGCAGCACCGAACCTCTCGAAGCTGATGTCGCGAAACACTTTCGCCGGCGCCACATGGGACCTCCTGAAGAAGGAGTGCCGTGGCGGAGTCTGGGACGCAAAGTCCGAGGAGTTTGGCGCAAAATATCTCGAAGGTGTCAGCGCTGATTGTCTGAATGAAGTCGATCTTCGCCGCTGGTTGCGCAATGCACCCGCGATGAAGCCGATGTACGCGGACCCCACCAAACTCGAGCCGACCGACGGCAAGTACCGCGGAATGCCGTACCTCGCACTCTCTGAGGGCGACATCGACAAACTCGTGGCCTACCTCTTGACACTGAAGTGATCGGAGAACACTGACATGGCGATCATCGAAAGACCATCAACTGAACTAGAGGCGGCGAACACGCCGAGCGTGGTCGTGCCCTCGACGACGTTGGGCAACTTGCGTCGACCCGTGCAATCGACCGGGTGGAAGTCGTGGTTGTTCACAGTCGACCACAAGAAGATCGGCATCATGTACGGCGTCTTCGCGATGTTCTTCTTCATCGTCGGCGGAGTCGAGGCATTGTTGATTCGTTTACAGTTGGCTGCACCAGACGGAAAAGTCCTGAGCGCCGACATGTACAACCAGATGTTTACGATGCACGCGACCACGATGGTGTTCCTCTTCGCCATGCCGATGGCTGCGGCATTCGCGAACTATTTCCTGCCCTTACAGATTGGCGCGAGAGACGTGGCGTTCCCGCGTATGAACGCTCTCGGCTTGTGGTTCTTGGTCGTTGGCGGACTTGTCTTGAATGCTGCCTGGTTCCTTGGCGGAGCAGCAGACGGCGGCTGGTTCATGTACGCGCCGAACTCAGGACCGGTCTTTTCACCAAGCAATGGTGTCGACTTCTGGACACTCGGTCTGCAGATTGCCGGCCTCGGTTCGCTTATCGGCTCCATCAACCTCATCGTCACTGTGCTCAACATGCGTGCGCCAGGTATGACCATGATGAAGTTGCCGGTGTTCACTTGGATGATCCTCGTGGTGCAGTTCCTGTTGGTGTTCTCATTGCCGGTCATCACCGTGGCGTTGGTGCTGCTCATGTTCCAGAGATCCTTTGGTGCAACGTTCTTCGACGTGGCCCAAGGCGCAGACCCGTTGTTGTGGCAGCACTTGTTCTGGATCTTCGGACACCCCGAGGTGTACGTGCTCATCCTTCCTGCATTCGGCATCATCTCTGAGGTCTTGCCGACGTTTTCTCGCAAGCCACTGTTCGGGTATCCGTTCGTGGTGTTCTCGGGTGCAGCTATCGGCTTTGTCGGTTTCGGTGTGTGGGCTCACCACATGTTTGCGTCTGGTCTTGGCCCGGTGTCGGTCGCAGTCTTCTCTGTCGCCACTATGGCGATTGCCATTCCGACAGGTGTGAAGATCTTCAACTGGACCCTCACCATGTGGGGCGGCAAGATCTGGTTCACATCTGCAATGAAGTTCGCCATTGGCTTGGTGGTGTTGTTCACGATTGGTGGTCTCTCCGGAGTGACCCACTCGGTGGCGCCATCTGACACCCAGCAGACAGACACCTATTACATCGTTGCTCACTTCCACTATGTGTTGTTCGGTGGCATGGTGTTCGGGCTCTTCTCTGGCTTCTACTACTGGTGGCCAAAGATGTTCGGCAAGATGCTGAACGAGCGCCTTGGCAGCTGGAACTTCTGGCTCATGTTCATCGGTATGAACATGACCTTCGGACCAATGCACATCCTTGGTCTGCAGGGTCAGCCACGCCGCATGTACGTGTGGACTGAAGCTCGCGCAGGAGAGGGTTTCTTCAACCTCGGTTTCTGGAACTTGATCGCGTCGATTGGATCGTTTGTTCTCGCACTCGGCGTGTTGATCTTCCTCGTCAACGTGGTGCAAACCACCCGCAAGGGCAAGCAAGCGCCACTTGATCCGTGGGACGCACGCACACTCGAGTGGATCACCACGAGCCCACCGAAAGAACACAACTTCGATCGCATCCCGACTGTGCACCACCTCGACGAGTTCTTCCACCGAAAGTATGTGGAAGACGAAGCGACGCACACAATGAAGGCAATCGCCACCGGTGAAGAGATCGTGCGCAACGAAGAAGCAAACGCCGAGAGCCACATCCACTTGCCGTCAGCTTCTTACTGGCCGCTGTTGCTCGCCATCGGCGTTGGTGTTCTCGGACTCGGTGTGCTCTACGGAGTCCCGGTCATGGTCGTGGGTGCAGTAGTTGTGTTGTTGTCCTCGTTCGGCTGGGTCATGGAGCCATCGGTCGCGGAAGACACCGACTACGACCCGCCCACAGGTGGGACATCGAAGGAGTTGGCGAGCCATGGCTGATACCGCAGTGCACGAAGCACACGACGCCGGCCACGGCGCACACGTCACCTCAACGGGCTTGTCGAACAACAAGCTTGCAATGTGGCTGTTTCTCGGATCAGAGTGCCTGCTCTTCGGCGGGCTCATCTCCACGTACATGCTGTATCGCGGTCGCGTGGCAAACGGCCCGCACCCGAACCAGATCTACGACATCCCATTCACTTCGGTGAGCAGTTTCGTGTTGCTCATGTCGTCGCTCACGATGGTGTTGGCGGTCAGTGCGGCTCAGCGTCGTAATGACCAGCAGACAAACTTGTGGCTACTCGTGACCGCGCTCCTCGGTTCCACGTTCGTTGGTGGCCAGGTGTACGAATTCACTGCGTTCTACCGAGAGGGTCTTGGGTTCACGACAAGCCTCTTCAGCTCGAGCTTCTACACACTCACTGGTTTCCACGGTGTGCACGTGACAGTCGGTGTCATCATGCTGCTCGTCACGAGGAGCATCATTCAGAAGAAACGCGTGACTGGTGACAAGGCTGAGTCGGTTGAGATTGTCGGTTTGTACTGGCACTTCGTCGACGTCGTCTGGATCATCATCTTCACCCTCGTCTACCTCATCCCTGCCTGACGTCGGAAGGACACTGAGCGAACATGTCAACGGCAACTGAACACGCAGAACACACCGAGCACGAGCAGCACGGGCTCACCGATGGTGGCTATATCAAGGTCGCCATCATCTTGGCAATCATCACTGCGCTCGAAGTTTCGACCTACTACGTCGACTTTGGTCCATTCTTCATGCCATCACTGATGATCATGATGGTGGCAAAGTTCATCATCGTCGTGTCGTACTTCATGCACTTGAAGTTCGACAGCAAGCTCTTTAGCTTCATGTTCTACGCGGGCCTCGTCTTGGCGTTGGGCTGCTATTTCGCGGCTCTCGCGACGTTCCAGTTCTTCTCGTAATTCGACTCGAACGGAGATAGGCCATGTTTCGCGCGGCCGCCGAGCAGGTGAGTCAAGACCCATGGCGCTTTCAGCTTCACGTTGAAGTATGGATGCTCATCGCATTCCTCTTTGGTGCGTACACCTATGCGGTGAAGGTCATCGGGCCGCGACTGGCCCCCGAAGGAAACATCGTTACGCGACGCCAGGTCTTCTACTTCGTACTTGCCATGGTGTTGTTGTGGGGTACCACTGACTGGCCTGTGCACGACATCGCCGAGGAGTACTTGTATTCGGTTCACATGATCCAGCACATGTCGCTCTCGTACTTCGTACCGCCGCTTGCATTGCTTGCCACGCCCGAATGGCTGTTCAGGCTGCTCGTTGGGAATGCTCGGACGTATGCGGTTGTGCGGTTCTTTGCGCGCCCTGCGATTGCTGGCGTGCTTTTCAATCTGGTCGTCATGATCACGCACATCCCTGGCATCGTGAATGCAAGTGCCAGCAATGGGCCACTGCACTACGGAGTGCACGTTCTCGTGGTCACATCTGCACTATTGATGTGGATGCCCGTGTGTGGTCCTGCTCAAGAGCTGCGCATGTCAGTGGGCGGCATGATGATCTACATGTTTGCTATGTCTCTTGTGCCCACCGTGCCGGCGGGCTGGTTGACCTTTGCCGAAGGGTCGGTCTATGACCACTACGACATTCCGGTACGTGTGTGGGGAGTCTCGGTGATATCCGATCAGCAGGCTGCTGGTGGGATCATGAAGCTCGGTGGGTCGGTGTTCATGTGGTTCGTCATCATCTACCTCTTCTTCAAGAAGTTCATGGGCGGCTTCAATGAACGCCAGTCGTACAAGCCGAACTCGTCGCCGCCCGATGTTGAAATCACAGGTACTGACGATGTGCTTCTCTACAAAGATGTCGAAGAAGCTTTCAATCGAGTGAAGGCTGCACCGGAACCAAAATGATTCGTTGCGGACGAATTCCGCGCGATGCCGGCCTTCGCGACATGGTTGCGAAGTGGAGTTACATCGAGTGGAAAGACTCGTTCCCCGCTGACACACCAGACACGTATCTGCAGATCTTTGCCGAGGCAGATGGCTCAGACATTGACCTTCCCTTCGTATTTGTGGCGTGGCTTGACGACAAGGTGGTGGGAACCGCTTCACTTGTCGCCGATGACGAATTACCTGGTGCGTCCGAGCCAGGCCCGTGGTTGGCCGCGGTGTATGTGCACCCCGACGCTCGTCGTCAAGGAATCGCGAATGCGTTGCTCGCCCATGTTGAACAGGAGGCCATGCGAATTAGAGCGACCTCGCTGTATTTGTACACGCATGACCAGGCCGATTGGTACGCACGACATGGCTGGGTTCATGTGCGAGTCGAATCGCTTGGCGACCGGTCCGTCGACGTGATGCGCAAGGACGTCTGAGTTAGCGACGAGAGTCGCTCGGCGACCAACTAAAGCTACGACCAGCAAGAACGAGTGCGCCCGCAGACCAAGCAATCAACACCATGGTGGGTCCAGCAATTGCATCGGATGAATGGCCAGTCGCTGTTCGAAGGATGGTGGCAAGTGCGCCGGATGGAAGAGCCGTCGCGAGAGAATTGAGGCCAGAAGGCATGGAGTCTGCATCGATGATCATGCCGCTCAGCAACAACATCAACAAGTACAACCCGTTCTGAGCCGCAAGGTTGACCTCGCCCCGCAATGTTCCAGCAAGCAAAAGCCCAATGCCTATGAAGCTTGCCGTTCCAAAGATGAAACCAATGAGAAGAGCATTTAAGTTCAATCCGCCTGCAGACCATCCGAGCAACACCGCAATTATTGCAAGCACGATGAACTGAACGAACTGCACTATGACGACACAGGCGAGTTTCGCGGCGATGAGCCGGGGTCGACCAAGTGGAGTTGCACCTAGACGTTTCAACACTCCATATGAACGTTCAAAACCGGTCGCAATTCCGAGACTGACC
>Ga0315899_10007942_pt1 | contig 11395 bp, 9 predicted proteins | sample LakEriMetagenome_2_FD_203518 | JGI IMG/M metagenome (GOLD analysis project Ga0315899, IMG submission 203518) | Freshwater fungal communities from buoy surface, Lake Erie, Ohio, United States - Buoy 4 MA112 | ecosystem: Environmental > Aquatic > Freshwater > Lake | place: USA: Lake Erie, Ohio... | reverse complement strand
AGGCGAGCGAGGCGGCCCGCCGAGCACTCACTCCGGTTCGTCTCCGGGACAACACGATTCCTCATGAGGTGACGGGAGAGTTCGGCGGCGGTCGGGTTCTACTCAAGCCAGCCAGTCCGGGTACCGGGATCATTGCCGGTGGCGCTGTGCGGGCAGTGGTGGAAGCCGCTGGAGTGAAGGATGTGCTTGCGAAGAGTCTTGGTTCGAAGAATCCATCCAACGTGGTGAAAGCGACGCTGACAGCGCTGCAGCAACTGCGGACCCGCGAGCAATTCTTTGGAGCCCGTGGCAAACTGAAGTCGGCGGGGGCCTGAGGAGGCCACTGGCCGCAGAAAATCAACAATTACTGATTCCATGAGATTGAACACTCTCGCACCGCGTCCCGGTGCCAAACACAGGGTCAAGCGCCTTGGCTGCGGCGAAAGCTCCGGTCACGGCAAAACCTCCGGCAAGGGCCACAAAGGTCAGAAGGCCCGGGCTGGGGGCACGGTCCGCCATGGTTTTGAAGGCGGTCAGATGCCGATTTACCGTCGCCTTCCGAAGAAGGGCTTCAGCAACGTTGATTTTGCGATCCGCTATGCGGTCATCAATGTTGGTGACCTCAACGATGCATTTGAAGCTGGCACGGAGATCACGGAGCAAGTCCTGCGTGAGGCTGGTCTCGTGAAGGGGCAGCGCTGGGATGGCGTCAAGGTGCTGGCTGAAGGCGAATTGAGCAAGTCCTTCAAGGTGCGGGTTCACAAGGTTAGTGCTGCGGCCCGCGAGAAAATCGAGAAGGCTGGAGGCAGTGTTCTCGCGCCCGGTGCGGAATAAGCAGACAAAAAGATTCCGGACGGGCGCAACGAGTGTTGCGCCCGTCTTCCTGTTCCGGCATAACTGTCCAGATCCTTTCCCTGATATCTTTCCATGATTTCCGCCTTCGCGAACATTTTCAAGATCCCCGAACTCCGTCAGCGGGTTCTCTTCACGATAGCCATGCTGGCGGTGGTGCGGATCGGTGCTGCCATCACTCTTCCGGGTGTGGATCCGTCGGTTGTGCAGGGTTATCTTGACACGGCGGAGGCCAAGACTGGAAATGCGCTGACGACGCTCATCAGTGCGTTCAGTGGTGGTGTGGTGGCGGCCTGCTCGATTTTCGCGCTGGGAATCATGCCGTACATCAGTGCATCGATCATGGTGCAGCTGCTGACGGCGGTGGTTCCCAAGCTGAGCAAGCTGGCGAAGGAAGTGGGGGGGCGGCAGAAGATTACGCAGTACACGCGATATCTGACGATCATCCTCTGTGTGATTCAGGGTTATCTGATGGCGCGGGGGCTGTGCCATCCGGAGGGGAACGTGCTCCTGCGGGGGATGGATGAGTATCTGAAGGGATCGTCGCGGCAGTTGGTGCCGCAGAATCTCGTGGACACCTTCGGGTTCTATGGGATTGCGGTGACGGCGATGACTGCGGGGACTCTTTTCCTGATGTGGCTGGGCGAGCAGATTACGGAGCGTGGCATTGGAAATGGGACGTCACTGATCATTTCTGTGAACATTCTCGCTGACCTGCCGAATGCGCTCGTCAACACGTTCCGGGACTATGTGCGGGCTGGTGATCCGGTCAAGGCCATCAAGCTGGTCGGATTGATTGCGCTGTTTGTGCTGACGGTGGCCGGGATCATTGTGCTGACGCAGGCGACCCGGAAGATTGCGATCAACTACGCCAAGCGGATGGTGGGTCGCAAAGTGATGGGTGGTCAGTCGACGCACCTGCCGATCAAGCTGAACTATTCCGGCGTCATGCCGATCATCTTTGCGTCGGCGATCATTTCGTTTCCGGCGGTGATCATCAACTGGATCTTCAAGGATTCGGACTGGGCGAAGAAGTTTCTGGAGATTTCGCAGAACAATGGGCCGTGGCACTGGCTGATCTACCTTGTACTGATTTTCTTCTTTGCCTATTTCTGGGTGGCGACGATGTTTCAGCCGACGCAGATTTCCGAGGATCTGAAGTCGAATGGCGGATACATACCGGGGATCCGGCCGGGCAAGCCGACGGCTGACTTTCTTGATTTCACGATGAGCCGGCTGACGTTTGCGGGGGCTGCCTTTCTGAGTCTGGTGGCGATTGTTCCGCAGATGATGACGCACTACGCGCAGATTCCGTATTTCACGGCGCAGTTCTTCGGTGGCACCAGTGTGCTGATTCTGGTGGGTGTGCTTTTGGATCTGATGCGGCAGGTGGAGACGCATCTGCTGCAGCGGAACTACGATGGATTTCTGCGGAAGGGCAAGATCCGGGGCCGCTATGAGGGGGATGGCACGCTGCGCGAGGGTGCTGGTTCTTCGGGCGGCAAAGTGGTGCTGCTGTATGTGGCGCTGGCGGTGCTGATTCTGATTGGCATCAGCACGGCGATTTACCGCAAGCTGAACGGCTGACATTGACCATCTGAGTCTGTGGCCAAAGGGGGCAAGATACCGATTCGGAAGGGTGCTGAGCTTGATGGTCTCCGCGAGGCTGGCCAGGTGGCTGCGGACGTGCTGCGGAAGACCTGTGAGGTGGTCCGTGCGGGAGTTTCGACGCGGGCGGTGGATGAGGCGGCTGGTCAGTTCATGGCGGAGGCTGGCTGCCGGAGTGCCTTTCTGGGGTACCGGGGATTTCCAGGAAGAATCTGCATTTCACTCAATGAGGAGGTGGTGCATGGGATTGGGCGGGCGAACCGGATCATTCAGAATGGCGACATTGTGAAGATTGATGTGGGCATTGTCCGCAACGGGTGGATTGGCGATAATGCGGTGACGGTCCCGGTGGGCATGATTCCGCCTGAGGTGCATCAGTTGCTGAGGGTGACGGAGGAATCTCTGCATGTGGCGGTCAGTCATGCGGTGCCGGGCGGGCCTCTGCGGGTGCTCTGCGGGAGTGTCGATCAGTTTGTGCGGCGTTACGGGTTTTCGGTGGTGCATCAGTTTGTGGGGCATGGAGTGGGCCGACAGCTTCATGAGAGTCCGGAGGTGCCTAATTTCGACAATGGGCGGATCCGGGTGCGGCTGGAGCCAGGGATGGTGCTTGCGATTGAGCCGATGGTGAACATGGGGACACCGGAGGTGGTGGTGCTTGCGGATCGCTGGACAGCGGTGACGCGGGACCGGCGGCCGAGTTCACACTTCGAGCACACGGTGGTGGTGACGGAGGATGGTCCGGAGATCCTGACGCCGCGGGAGCGCCTCAATCCGCCGCTGCAGGCTGCGGTGGCGAAGAGTTAGGGAGTTCCTTCGAGGAGTCGGCTGCGTCGGCGGAGCCAGCGGGAGATTTCGATGGGGTCGCTGAGGGCGGTGGACGCCATCAGGCCGATGGCGGTGGCTTCGCGGCAGCGTTTAAGGCCCCATGCTTCCTCTGCGAGGTCGCAGGCTTCGGCGTAGCGTCCATCGTAGAGGGCGAGGAGACCGAGTTGGAGCGAGTCGTGGGTGGCGTGGAGGATGGTGCCGAGCATGGCGACTTCGCAGCCGCAGTGAGGGCAGTGTTCGTGTTTGGGCAGGGAGACCCGGTGCCGGCAGTATGGGCAGTGCACGTCCATGGGTGGCGGGCGGGATGGGTCAGGCTGGAGCGGCGACGGTGACGGAGGCGGGGCGGAGGATGCCGTCGCGGTTCCGGTACCCTCGCACGGATTCGGCGAGGACGGTACCGGACTTGGTGCCTCTGGGTGGGGAGGCGGTCGCTACCATGCTCATGATGCTGGGATCAAACGGTTTTCCGATGGTTTCGATCACTTCGACGCCGGCAGCCTGGAGCGCGGTCTGGAGGGCGGCGGCGACTGGGGCGCGGGTGGGGGCTTCTGCAATCCGGTCGGCGAGGGACACGAGGGCGAGGCCCAGGGACCGGTTGTTGATGGGGGTCTGGGGGCCTGAGGCGAGGGCCTGGAGGGCTCCGCCGAATTTCTCGGCTGTTTCCGACGATCGTCGGAAGGCACGCCGCAGTTCGTTGCGGAGTGCGGCGAGTTCCCCGTAGAAGGTGAAGAGGTCGGGTGGGTCCGGGGGATCGAAATCCTGGGTGGGGTCTTCGATTTCGGCGAGTTCGTCGAGGGCGTCGTCGAGTTCGTCGCGCAGGTCCTCGCGCCATCCCGGGGGTGCCGGGGCCTTGATGCCGGAGCTGAGGGGAAGCGTACCGTCGTCGTGGAAGGAGGGATCGTCCTGGTCGTCGGCCATGTCGAATCCGTCATCGTTGTCCTTGGACGACAGGGGGCCGTGGCCGGTGTCGTCCTGCGGGCGTTTCGGTTCCGGTGAGGGATCGTTCCTTGAAGGATCCGGATCACCCCGGCCGGGTTTGCGGGCGTCGTCGTCGGAGGGCAGAATCACGGGTAATGGGATCAGAGGGACTGGCTGAAGGAATCGCCTGGTTTGACCGAGAGGGCGAAGGCGGTGAGCAGGGAGATGACCTCTTCGATGTCGGCGAAGCTGGCGCATTCGACGACCGAGTGCATGTAGCGGAGGGGGAGGGAAACGAGAGCGGAGGGCGTGCCTTCGCGGATATGGTAGATGGAGTCTGTGTCTGTGCCGCTGTAGCGGGAGGAGGATTCGTGCTGGATGGTGATTTTCTCGCGCGCGGCGGTTTTGAGGAGGCGTTCGATGACGAGTGGGTGGCAGCAGGTGCCGTGGGTGATGGAGGGGCCGCCGCCGAGGGTGACGGCACCGTGGCGGGCTTTTTCGATGCCCGGGGAATCGGTGGCATGGGTGACATCGAGGCAGATGGCGACGTCCGGTTTGAGTCGGTAGGTGAGCATACGGGCTCCGTATCCGCCGATTTCTTCCTGGACGCAGTTGGCGGCGATGACGGTGGCGCTGAGTTTCCTGCGCTGCTTGTGGAGGCGGCGGATGGTTTCTGCGATGATGAAGCCGCCGATGCGGTTGTCGAGGGCCCGGCCGATGAGGCGGTTGCTGCCGAATTCCTCGGCGGAGTCGGCATAGACGGCGGGATGACCGACGCGGAGTCCGAGTTTGGCGATATCCTTTTCGGAATCGGCTCCGACATCGACGTAGAGTTCGTGGACTTCCGGAGCTTTTTCCCCACCGGAGCGGTCGCGGATGTGGATGGCGGTATTTCCGATGATGCCGGTGACGGGACCTTTGTCGCCCTGGAAGATGATGCGGCGTCCGCGTGCGGTGGCGTAGTCGCTACCGCCGATGCGGTCGACGTGGAGGAAGCCTTCCTTGGTGACGTGTTTGATCATGAAGCCGATTTCGTCGGCGTGGGCTTCGAGCATGATACGGTAGGGGGTCTGGCCTTCGAGGACGGCCCATGTGCTGCCATAGGCGTCGCAGGCAACGGAGTCGGCGTGGGGTTTGACCCATGCGGCCCATTTCCTTTGTCCGGCCATTTCGAAACCGGTGGGGCTTGGGGTATTGAGGAGATCCAGCAGGAAGGACTTGGTGGCTTTATCCATGGCGTGGGGAGTGTGGACTCGGCATGGTGGGGAGGCAAGCTGCTTCGATTGCCGTTGCAAAGGCGGGTAGGGGGAATGAGGTGGGGGAAGGATGATGCTGTCGAGCGAGGAGACTGGGAATCGTGGATGGGTGTTTCTGCGGGTGCTGGCCGTGGTCATGGCCTGGCAGCTGCTGGAGTTTGCCGGCGGGGTGTTTGCGTTTGTGAGTGTGTGGCCGAAGGTGGCAGCTTCGCATGAAGCCTTTGGGATGGCCGGGTTGAGGGATCAGCTGATGTGGCGGCATGCCGGGGTGCTGGCGCGGGCCTATGTGCCGGCTGGGATGCTGATGGCGCTGGCGGTTTATCCTGTGGTGGTGATGTGGGCGGGGCGGTCTGGCCGGTTCTGGTCTGTGGTGTGGCGGACGCTGCTGCTGGTGCTGCTGGTGACGCTGCTGGTTTCGGCGGTGGTGGTGCATTACCGTCCGTGGATGGTGAGTGGGATGGACGGTCGGCACTGGTATTTCCGGATGCAGGAAGCCGTGCCTGGCTGGGTCCGGCAGGGGGTGCTGCCATTTGTGCTGAAGGGGACGGTGGTGGCGTGGCTGGCGTTCAGCGGCGGATGGTACTGCTATCGGTTCGTGTGCTGGCTGCGGTCGGGGTGGACGGCGGGTGCTTGTGCGGCGACGGCGAGTGGAATGGTGGCGCTGACTGGGCTGGGGCTGCAGCTGGCACCGGAAGCGGAGCGGTCGGATGGCGGGGAACTGTCGGTGCGGGCGGGGCGGGTTGGGGGGCGTCCGAATGTGCTGGTGCTGGTTGGGGAGTCGCTGCGGGCGGATTATGCGTTCGGGGAACGGGAGGGGAAAGTGGTGGCTCCGGCGCTGCGGCGGCTGACGGAGCGTGGGGTGCGTTTCGATCAGTGCCTGACTCCGGTCAATGGCAGTGCCGGTGCGTTGACCTCGCTGCTGACAGGAGTGTATCCGCACAGCCATGGACTGAGGCATGAGTACCCTGGAGCTGATGAAATTGGAGTACTGCGGAACGGGGTGCCACTGCTGCCTGAGAGGATGCGGGAACTGGGGTATGAGACGTATGTGGCTGGCGATGGGGGTTCGGGCCGGGTTGCGGGCCTTCCGCTGGGGTTTGAGACGCAGGAGATGGAGAAAGGCGGGTCGGTGCAGGCGGTGGTGAGTGGGGAAATCTGCCGTGCGCATCCACTGCTGGCGGCGTGGTTCTGGCATCCTGCGGGGCGCTGGCTGCTTCCGGAACTGGCTGACAGTGCGCCCATGGTGAGTCCGGAATCGGTTACGGACCGGGTCTGTGAGCGGTTGGAGCAGCGGGGGTGGGAGGAGCGGCCATTTTTCTGGACGGTTTACTATTCGTGCGGGCGGATGCCGTACGAGAACAGTGCGCGGCAATTCGCCGGGATGGGAGGTCGGGAGCGGCTGGGGAGACTGGGGTCGGATGCGGGGGCGTGGGTGGCCCGGTTGGCGGCCGGGGGTGGGACAGATGGTGAAACCGGGGAAGCGCTGCGGGAGCTTTATGCTGGGGCAGTGGGGCGGTTTGATGAATGTGTGGGCCGGGTGGTGGCGAGGCTGAAATCGACGGGGCAGTGGGAGAACACGATTCTCATGGTAGCGGGTGATCACGGGGAGGAACTGCTTGAGGATGGGGTGTCGCTGGGGCATGGCAATGGGCTGCAGGGAGGGGACCGGACCATGCGGGTTCCGGCGGTGCTGCACCTTCCGGGCCGGCGTCATGCGGCTGTGGTGCCTCATGTGGTGCGGCTGGTCGATTTCGCACCGACGCTTCTGGAATTGTGCGGTGGGGATAGGGATGCCGGGATGGAGGGGGTCAGTCTGGGGCCGTATCTGGAGGGTGGAGCAGATGCCGGGTTGGTGGCGTACGGTGAATCTTCGGTGCCGTTTCCGGTGAGGAAGATGGACGGGGCAGAGCCATTGGTGGTGGTGCCGGCGGAACCGCTGCTGACGACGGACGGGTCGATGGAGGGACGGTTTGTGCTCAATCCGCGTCTGAGGGAGGAAGCTTTGCAGATGAAGGAGAGGATGGTGCGGACGGGCAAGTGGAAGCTGGTGTTCACGCCGGGGGAGACGCGTGACATTCTGCGGCTGTTTGATGTGGCTGGGGATCCGGAGTGCCGGGAGGATGTTGCGCTGCGGTATCCGGGGACGGCCGAGGTACTGCGCCGTGCACTCTGGGAGTGGATGCGGGAGCGGCGTCAGCGGACTGTGCCGGAGCTGTTTCCAGGAGGGGAACCTGATCCGGAGAGGGCGGCACTGTGAAGCGGGCGGTGCGCTGTGCTGGGCCTGCGGGCATCAGCATTCCGGAGCTGCTGATTCTGCTGGCGATGGTGGGGATGCTGCTGGGTTTGGCGTATCCTGGCTGGCAGAAGAGCCGGGAGCAGCGGAGGGAGCGGGACATGCCGGTGGCCCGGGAAGGGCGGTCTGCGGGGACGTGATTCTGCGATGGACAAGGCGGAGAGGCGGGCCATGAACGTGTGCATCGGGAAGCGGGCGCACGAGGCTTCCGTTTCCCGTGAATGATTTCCCGATTTTCCCATGCACGACCCGCGAATTGATCAATTGGCCCGGCAGCTCATCAGTCATTCCGTTGCGCTGAAGCCCGGGGAGAACATTCTTTTTGATCTTTATGATACACCTGCGGAGATGGGGGTGGCGCTCGTGCGGGCGGCGCGTGCGGCCGGGGGCATTCCCCAGGTGCAGATTCACGATGCGCGGCTGACGCGGGAACTGCAGCTGGGTGCGGTGGAGAAGCAGTATGAGGAATGGAGCGGGGTGCAGATGAATCTGATTGAGCGGATGCAGGCCTACATTGCGATCCGAGGCAGTCATAACATCACGGAGAGTTCCGATGTGCCGCCGGAGCGGATGAAGCTGGTGATGGCGAAGATGAGGCCGGTGATGAATCACCGGGTTCAGAAGACGCGCTGGTGTGTGCTGCGGTGGCCGAATCCTTCCATGGCGCAGCTCAACAGCATGAGCACCGAGGCGTTTGAGGACTTTTATTTCCGGGTTTGTCTGCTGGATTATGCGGCGCTCAAGCCTGGCATGATGGCTCTGGAGAAGCTGATGGACGAGACGCGTCAGGTGCACATCAAGGGGCCGGGCACGGACTTGCGGTTCAGCATCGAGGGAATCGGGAGCGAAGCCTGCGGTGGAGAGAAGAACATTCCTGATGGGGAGTGCTTCACGGCTCCGGTCAGGGATTCCGTGGAAGGGGTGGTCTCGTTCAATGCGCCGACGATTTATCAGGGGGTTGCGTTTGACAGTGTGCGTCTTGAGTTTTCGCGTGGCCGGATTGTGAAAGCGACGGCGAACAATACGGAAGCCATCAACCGGGTTCTGGATTCGGATGAGGGAGCCCGGTACATCGGGGAGTTTGCGATTGGTTTTAACCGGGAGATTCTCCATCCGATGCGCGACATTCTTTTCGACGAGAAGATTGCGGGAAGCTTCCATTTCACGCCTGGGCAGGCTTATGAGGGGAAGACGGACAATGGGAACCGGAGTCAGGTGCACTGGGATCTGGTGTGCATTCAGCGGCCGGACTATGGCGGTGGCGAGATTTACTTTGATGGCCGCCTCATCCGCAAGGACGGGAAGTTTGTGCTGCCCGAGTTGGAGCTTCTGAACTGAGGAAACTGGTCATTTGGTTCTGGGGATGCTGGTGCCCTGAGCGGCGTGCATGGCATCCATGGGCTGGGTGCCTTGCTGCTGCAGCCATGTTCCGACATCGTCCGGGGAGTGGTAGGTGCCGTAGGGAACGATGGCGACGCGGGCGGCTTCGGAGCGGTCGGTGAAGTTGCCGAAGCGGTCGATGCGGCCTTTGGTGGAGGGCATGACGAGTTCGATGAACGAGCGGATGCCGGTCTGATCGGCGTAGTTGTCGGCGAGTTGGTCGAAGGGGCCGTCATTCCATTCATTACGGGCGACTGCGGAACTGGGGACGGCGGCGAGGACCTTGCGGTTGCCGGCTTCGGGATCGGTCCAGAACACGAAGCCGGTGCGGCGGCCGATGGCGAGCGATGTGGAGAGTGGGGAGAAGTGTTCCGGCTGAGGGAACGAGGGATCGAGGATCCATGCGAAGGCCTTGCGTGTGCGGTTGCAGACGAGGATGAAGCGGAGCCCGCTTTCGTCGCAGGTGCGCTGGACGAAGGATTCGCCGTTTCTGAAGGCGAGGCCTGGGGGTGTGGTCTGCTCGAGGGCGAGGAAGTGGAAGAGGACGGATTTTGACTTCCATGTGACGCGGCAGGAGAGCGGGCTGGGGCAGGTCATGGAGAGGCCGTCGCCGGGTCCGAGCCACAGGGTTCTGGCGAGGGGCTGGATTGCTTCGGTGGGGGAAGCGAGGCATTCGGAGTAGGCGAAGCTGAGTTCGCTTTTTTCGCGGCGGCCGGCGGCGAGCCGGATGTTGCCGTGGAGAGTACGGCCATCGGTGGCGAGTTGCCAGTACCAGTAGTTTTCGGAAGGATGCACCGTGACCTCGGGGGGAAGGGCTGCGAAGACGGCGCTGAAGACTTCGGCGGGAGAATTGGGATCCGGCTGGTCCGACATCCATCCGGCCATGGAGGTTTCGTTGGTCGAAAGCGCCGGCGGTGGTGCGGGGGCCGCGGAGGTCTGGAGCATCAGGAGGATTGCAGGGGCGAGCATGCCTCGAAGATGGCCGTGCCGCTTGTTCATTCCAGAGAGGATGTGCGGGGGGGGGGCGGATACAACGGACTTGTCAGAGTGAAATCCCGCTGTCACGTGTCAGTATCATGATGAGGACGATTCTGGCGGGACTGATCCTGGCATTGGTGCCGGTGAGGGCTGCTGGTGTGATTGAGAGCACCGGGAATGTGTTCAAGGAAAGTGGGCTTGGAGATCTGTGTCTGGGATTCAGGCCGCGGCATGTGGAACTTGGCCCGCAGCAGGCTGGGCCCGAGGGGGCGGTGGTGCGCCGGGGATTTCTTGAACTGGGCGACGAGCAGCGGCCGGAGCGGCATGCGGTGGAGATGACATACCGCGAAGGATGGCCGCATGTTCTCGCGGTGGATGGCGATGGGGATGGCCGGTTCGGCACTGGCGAGAAGGTACCGTTCCTCCGGCAGAGGCCTGAAGGAGACCGGCCGGGCGGCGACGATGTGTGGAAAGCGGCTTTCCAGGTCCGGTTGCCACTCGACGGTGGAAGACAGAGTGGAGTGATTCGTTTTTACTGGACCGAGCGGACGGGTAGATTTTCTCCTGATGCGATCAATTACTATTGTGATTTTGGCATCGCCGGGAAAATTGCCTTTCCGGGGGGTGGAGAAGTGAGGACGATGCTGGTGGACATGGAGTGCCGGGGGACCTTTGATTTCGGGGACGTCGAATTGACAGACAAGGCTGCGCTCTGGCTTGATCTGGATGGCAACGGGATGAATAGCCGGGGAGAGTATCATCTGCTGAACCGTGCGTTTGAGGCCTTCGGGCGGTGGTACCGGGTGGCAGAGGTGGCTGAGGGCGGCCGGGTACGGTTGGAGGAGGTGGCGGCTCCACCTGCGGTTAAGCGGGAGGGCCCGGATCTGAGTCCGGGAAGGGAGGCGCTTGCGTTTGCGGTGCTGGACACGGCAGGGCAGGAGGTCAGGGTTCCCGATGGGTACCGCAGCAAACTGTTGCTTCTTGATTTCTGGGCGTCGTGGTGCGGGCCTTGTCTGACCGAGATCCCTTCGACTGTGGAGGCGGGACGCCGTTTCCGGGGTGATGGGCTGGAGATAGTGGGGGTGTCGCTGGACGGGGCGGCATCCGGTCCGGCGCTGAAGGCATTGGCAGCCAAAACGGGCATGGGCTGGCCGCAGGTACATGATGGCAAGGGCTGGCAGAGCGACCTTGCGCGGCTTTATGGGGTCAGTTCCATTCCGTTCCGGGTGCTGGTGGATGGGACGACTGGCAGGATTGTGGCCAGTGGGGATCTGCGGAGCGAGGAACTCGTCTCGGTGATTAAGAA
>Ga0315899_10007939_pt1 | contig 11396 bp, 14 predicted proteins | sample LakEriMetagenome_2_FD_203518 | JGI IMG/M metagenome (GOLD analysis project Ga0315899, IMG submission 203518) | Freshwater fungal communities from buoy surface, Lake Erie, Ohio, United States - Buoy 4 MA112 | ecosystem: Environmental > Aquatic > Freshwater > Lake | place: USA: Lake Erie, Ohio... | reverse complement strand
TGATTGATCTCCAGCCGGTCTTCGGCAAAGCGCACCGGCACGTCGAACCGGTATCCGGCGGTCAGCACCACGCCCGCCGCCGGTGCCGCATCGAACGCGATCACGCCCATCCCTGCGTGGCTCCACCCGCCCGTCATCTCCACCCCGCCGGCCGCCACGCGGATGCTGCCCGGCACCGGCCGGGTGATGCGGCGGGCCTGCGCCTCTTCGCCCTGACCATAATGACGCATCAGCGGGAACTCGGCCCGCACCCCGTCGCCTATGCCCAGCCGCTGGTCGATGGGGGACGGCGGCGCGCCGGGCGGTCCGCTGCGGTCGTCATAGGGGTCGGTGAAGCGGAACCCGCGTGCCGCCCCCCGCCGCGCCCGGAAGAAGGCGATCAGCGCCGCCATGTCGCCGTCGGACCGCACCCCCGGCCCGGCGTCGAAGGACAGGCGCGCATCCGCCCAGTCGCTGCTTCGCCGCTCATGGCCCGACACGCTCTCGACGATCTGCGTCGAAAAAGCGGGACTGACGCTCGCCTCGCGCCCGATCGCCAGCGGAAAGACTATATCGTCAAAGGGCTGCACATCATCCTCCCCGGCAAAATTGAAGCAGGTGAAGCCGTCGCGGCACACCTGCGGCAGCGCCCAGATGAAGGTCGCCGCCGTCCCCCGCGCGACCGACGCCTGCGCGGCATCGGCAATGGCGCGCCATTGCGCGGCCTGCTCCGGCGCCAGCACAAAGCCCGCCAGATAATGCTGCTCCTCCGGCAGGTAGCCCAGCCGCTGCGTCGCCAGCGCCACGCCCCGCGCGGTGAGCGTCGGCCGCCCTTCCGTCACCCAGTCATAATCTTCCAGTTGCAACACGTCGAAGGCGGGCCTGGCCCAGCCCACCGGCATGTTGGCGCGCTTGGCTTCGGGCGCGCGCGGATCGAGAATGGTCGGCAGATAGGCCAGCAGGTGCGTCACCGCGTCCGGCGCAATCGCCTTCACATGCGCGCACAGCGCCGCCGTCGATGCGGCCAGCACTATGCCGGCCGCATCCAGCAGCGCCGTCTGCCCGGCGTTCAGGCTGCCCCAGACGCTCGGGATCGCCACCGGATCGCCGCCCAGCGCTGCCCGTGCCGCATCGTCATACAGGCATATCCGCCCGTCCCCCGGCATCACCCACCACCATGGCTCGCCGACCTGGAACAGGATCGGCAACCCCGCCTCCTGCGCGATGGCGACGAATGCGCCCGCGACCGCCTTCAGATAGGCCATCGCCCCTTCATGCGCCGGCGACAGCAAGGTGGACGGCGGCGCCCATCCGGTCAGCGCCGGGTCGCCATTCTCCGCCCGCTGCTTCCAGTCGTTCCAGCAATGCGCGTCGAACAATTCGTAGGACAGCGACCAGATGACGCCCATCCCCATCGCCCTGGCCCGCGCCGCGAAGTCCCGGTGCCAGGCCGCGCAGGGCGCATTCAGCACCCCGCCGGCCAGCGACACGTACAGCCCGTCCCCGGCCCGTTCGAGCCGGAAATAATGGCTCATGCCGACATAATGGTTGATCGCCCCGCGATAGCCCAGCGCATGGACCGCTTCCACGATCCGCTGCGGCGTCAGGTTGAACCCGTCGTCATAGCCGGTCGCCATCGACAGCCCATGTTCGGGCAGCATGGCGTCGCCCACGCCGATCACCGATCCCGCCCCGTCGCAACCTATGTCGCTCAGTTCCGCCCACCCCTCGACCGCCGCGGGGAAGGGCGTGTCGCCCGCGTCATAGCCCGGCGGCACCAGAGAGAGGAACATCCGGTCGATGTCGCCCGCCCACACCGGGTCCGCCTCCTCCGGCAACAGATATCCGCCCACCAGGGTCGCGAAATCGAGCGTGACGATCGCATCCTCCGGCCCGCCCTGTGCATAATTCCACAGCCGCACATACCAGGCGCGCGGGTTCCCGTCCGCGTCCCGCCCCTCGATCGTCAGCGTCGGCCCGTGCGTCTCGTCCAGCTTTCGCACGCCGCCCGACCGCCAGCGGAAGGACAGCCGGCACTCGCGAAAGTCCCGCGCCGTCTCATAGGCGATCAGGGGATGGCTCCAACGGTCCTCCGCTTCCCAGATCAGCCCCGCCAGATCGCCCGATCCGTAGAAGACCGCATCCATCCGCAACGACGATGGCCCTGTCGTCACCACGCTCGCCATCATCGGCCGGGGGAAATTGACGGTCCAGTGCGTCGCGGCAAAGCGCTTCATGAAGCGGCTTTCCTGCCCGCGCCGCGTGTCCGCCAGCCAATATTGCAGGCCGCCCATCGCTTCTTCTCCTATCCTATCGCGCCCTTGACCGCCCGCGCCACCTGCCGCGCGCTGCGCGCCAGCAACCGCGCCTCGCCTTCGCCGCCGCGCCCGTTGACCGCGATGCTCACCCGCACGTCCCGCGCCCCGCCGCCCGTCCCGGCCTGCACCTGCCCGCTGGTCGTCGGCACGAACAGTTCTGGCCCGCGCTCGCCCACCAGATAGGCGCGGCCCGGCGCCACCGGCCCGCCCGTCGCCCGCCCCGGCAGGCCCAGCGCGCCGGTCAGCAGCGACGCGCCCAGATTGACGAGGCTCGCGCCCGCCCCGCCCGCTCCGCCGCCGCCCAGCGCGCCGTGCAGCGCGCTCGCCGCGATCGAATCCAGCACCCCCACGGCGATCCGCCGCAGATCCTCGAACCCGAACTTGCCCGTCCGCACCGCCCGCAGCAGCCCCTGCTCGATGCGCCGTCCGGCCCGCTCCGCCCCGTCGCCCAGCGGCCCTTCCAGCCCCGCCCGCATCGCCTCGACATCGCGGCTCAGGCCCTGCGTATCGGCCCGCACCCGCACGACCAGCGTCTCGATTTCCTCATCCATCCCGACAAGCCTCCCTCAGTCCCGCGCCGAGTCCGGCATGGCGCCCATCAGCCGCGCCAGCTCCGCCCCGTCCACGCCCTCTCCCGGCGCATCCTCCCCGCGCGCGGCGCGCAGCACCGCCGAAAGTTCCGCCGGGGTCGCGCGCCAGAATTCGTGCGGCCGCCAGCCGAGCAGCCATCCCGCCACCCCTGCCAGCCGCGCCGCCGCCTCAGCGAAGCGCGTCACCGCCCGGCCAATATCTGTTGCACGATGGTTTTCAGCGCCGGCGTCACCTTGGCCAGGCCCACGGCCACCACCGCCTCGCCCAGCGCCTCGCGCGTCATCCGGTCGCGATCCACCAGGCAATGCCAGAACAGCGCCACCAGATCGCCCAGCGACAGCCTGCCGTCCGCCGCTCGCTCCACCAGCGCGAACAGCGGTCCCACTTCCGCCTCGGCCGCCACCAGCGCCCCGAATGTCGGCCGCAGCGCCAGCGCCTCGCCGCCGATCTCCAGCGCCGCTTCCCCGCGCTCGGGATTGGGCGCGCTCACAGGCTCACCACCGCGCCGGAGCTTTCCAGGCTCAGCGCATAGTTGCGCTCGCCATTATAGTCCCCGGCATAGTCCAGCCGCGTGACCAGGAATTGGCCGCGCATCCGCTCGCCGCTCTCGAAACTCAGCTCATAGCTGTCGATCGTGCCCGACAGCGCGTGGTTGCGGATGCGCACCTCGGCGGCCGATCCGGTGAACAGGCCGGCGGCGGACACGCTGACCGATCGCACGCCCGCGCCCGACAGCAATTCGCGCCAGCCGCCCGAATCCTTGCTGGTGATGTTGACCGCCTCGCCGTTGACGGACAGTTGCGTGGTCCGCATGCCCGCCACCGTCGCATATGTTGCCGGTGTGTTGCCGTCGCCCACTTTCAGCAAGAAAGCACTTCCCTTTTCCACGCCCATGTCGCATCCTTTCTTCAGTCAAACCGTGCAAAATGCAGGATATGGAGAGGTCCCCATGATTGTTGCCGCTTCGCTCGCGATGATGCTCGCCGCCGCGCCCTCCGCCGACGCCGTGGGCAATGGCCGCAAGGAATTTGCGAAGTGCCTCTCGTCGCAGGTGCAACCCTCGCTCGACAAGAAACTGACGGCCGGCGACTTCCAGGCCGCGATCAAGAAGGCCTGCGCCGACAAGGAAGCCGCCTTCCGCGCCGCCATCGTCGCCCAGGACAAGGCGGACAAGATGTCCGACAGCGCCGCCAATGCCGACGCCGACGACCAGATCTCCGAATATGTCGACAAGATCACGTCGGAATATGAAGAGAGCAGCCGTCCAAGCTGACGCCGGCCGGCTTCACCCAAAGCGTCACCCCGGTCTCGCGCCGGGGTCTCGCCGCGTTGCCGTGCCTTGCCGGCTGACCGTCGGCTACGGGCGTCACGCCTCCCGCACCGCTCTTAGCCGATAATCCACCACCGCGCGCCATCCGCCCGCCGGCCCCGGTCCGGCCCGCGCCACCCGCGACCGCGCCAGCCGCGCGCCGACCACGCGCCATCCCCCTGCCGGCAGGATCGTGCCCATCGCCGCCTCGACCCGCACGATCATCGCGCCCAGCGCATCGGTCGCGTCCCCAGCGATCGCCAGCCCCACCGTCAGCCGCAGCTCGCGCCCCTCAATGTCCTTGCCGCCCCAGTCGCTGCCGATACATTCGCCGGCAAAGCCATAGGGCATCGCCGCCCGGCCCGGTTCGCCATCATGCACGCCGTTCACCAGCGCCATCAGCGCCCCGTCTCCTCGCAGCGCGGCGATCACCGCGCCGCGCACCGCCACTTCCGCGCTCATGCCCCTCTCCCCGCGTCCCGCCCGGCTTCTCTCAGGCCAAGGTCGCGCATCCAGCGCGCCAGCAGGCCCGCCCCGCGCGCCCGCACCGCCTCGCCCTCGACCTCCGCCTCCACGCCTAGCGCCCGCATCGCCTCCGCGATCCGCGCCCGCCGCAGCGCCGCCCGATCCTCCAGCATCGCCATGATCCTCATGCCAGCCGCATCCGCCGCCATGGCCGCCACAGCGCGCTCACCACGGCGGGCGGCGTCGCGCTCTCGCTGCCGCGCGCCAGATAGTGGTCCGCCGCCAGCCGCACGATCCCCTGCCGCAGCGCGTCGGGCACGCCGTCCAGCGCCTGCGCCATCCCCGCCTGATAGGTGACGGCCACCAGCCGCGCCTCGCCCGCGCGCGTCACCCGCACCCATCCGTCGCCCTGGGCGTCGATATCCACGGCATATCCGTCCACCGGCAGCGGCTGCGCCAGGCCGTCCGAGTCGATCGCCGCCACCTGCGTCACCGCCAGCACCGGCCGCGCCGTCAGCCGCTGCCAGCTCGCGCTCGCCGCCACCGTCTCCTGCGCCTCGCGCGCGATCAGCCACTGGCCCACGAACCGCTCGCACAGCGCCCCCGCGCCGCGCAGCAGTCCCTCCAGCACGCCGTCCTCGTCCGCGCCGCTGATGCGCAGATAGGCCTTCAATTCCGCCAGCGACGCCGCCGCCGCCCCGCTTTCCCCGTCCGTCAGCATGGCCCCGTCTCCCGCCGCCAAAAAAGAAAGGGAGGAGCGCGCACGCCCCTCCCTTCAGTCGTCCCCGTCCGCTCGCCGCCCGGTTACGAAGCGGCGAACTTCATCAGCTTGCCACCGCCTCGTTTACGAAGCGGAGAACTTCATCAACTTGCCGCCGCCTCGTTTACGAGGCGGAGAACTTCATCAGCTTGCCACCGCCTCGTTTACGAGGCGGAGAACTTCATCAACTTGCCACCGCCTCGTTTACGAGGCGGAGAACTTCATCAACTTGATCGCCTCCGAATTCGCCACGCCGCCGCCGATCCGCTTGACGGCATAGAAGTGGACGAAGGGCTTGTTGCTGAACGGGTCGCGCAGGATGCTCGTCTCGCTGCGCTCCGCGATGACATAGCCCGCCTGGAAGTTGCCGAAGGCAATGGAAAGGCTGTTCGCCGCGATGTCGGGCATGTCCTCGGCCTCGACCACCGGATATCCCATCAACGTCGCCGGCTGCCCCGCCGCCATCGACGGCTGCCACAGGAACGCCCCGTCGGCCGTCTTCATCTTGCGGATGACGGACAGCGTCGCACTGTTCATGACGAAGCTCGCCCCCTGGCGGTACGGCGCGCGCAGGCTCTGGATGAGGTCGATCAGCCGGTCCTGCGGATTGCTCGCAGGGAAAGCGCCCGCCGCGCCCGACGCCACATATTGCAGCGATCCGAACGCGCGCACCGCGTCCGCTTCGTTGGTGGTCGTATAGGTCAGGAAGCCCTTGGGCTTGTTGGTCCCGTTGCCGTTGACGAAGGCCGCGCCCTCCGCCGCCGCGAACTCCCGCGCGATCTCGTTGGCCAGCCATCCCTCGACATCGAACTGCGCGTCGTCCAGCATCGCCTGGGATGCCGCCGGATTGGCGAACAGCTCGCCCGAAGGCGGCACGATCTCGTTGAAGCTCGGCGTTCCCGTCTCGGCCCGCGCGCCCGTCTCGCTCGCCCATCCCGACACGATGCCGCCTGCCGTCACCAGCTTGCGATAGCCCGCGCTGCCCGTGCGCACGACATTGGCGATGGCGCGGACCGGCGAAATCGCCTTCAGCGTCGATCCGATCGCCAGGTCGATCTCGCGCGGCACCGCATAGCCGCCCGCCGCGCCCGAAGCGCCCGAAAAGCTCTTCAGCTCCACGCCCGCCTCAAGTCCCTGGCGCAGATAGCGCTCCACGAACGCCGCCCGCGCGGGGTCTTCCGCCCCGCCCTTCACCCCATCCAGCGCCGGCCGCCGCGCGCTCAGCAACGCGCCCTTCAGCGCCGCCACCTCCTGCGCCAGCCCCTCGATCCGCTCCCCCTGCGCCACCGCGTCAAGGCTCGCCTCCAGTTGATCCGTCATGCCCGTCTCCACAAAAAAGGCGGCCCGAAATGGACCGCCGCACCAGTCCTTCTCCCATGGGAAGAAGGATAAGAAGCCTTGCCAGCCTGCCGGCTAGGCGAAGCTGGATAAGGGGGAGCGCTCCACTCCCACCACCCGCGCCAGCGGCTGCATCGGGTGCGTCACCACGCTGACCTCCACCAGTTCCAGCGCCAGCAGTTCGCGCGGCCGCGCGCCCCGCGCATGCCTGACGCGATAGCCGAAGCTGAGGCCATTAACCGCGCCCGCCTCCAGCGCCGCCGCCGCCTCGCGCCCGGCGGCGGTCGCGCGCGAAACCCGCCCGATCACGCGCAGCCCGCGCTTGTCCTCGCGCGCGCTCTCGATCCGGCCGATGACGCTGCCCGGTCCATGCTGCCACAGCAAAGGCACGCCCTCTGCCGCCACCTCTCCGAAGGCCCCGGCCCGCACCACGTCGCCGCCCCGGTCCACCCGGTCGAATATCGCCGCATAGCCGGCAAAGCGCAGGTCGCCGCCCTGCCTGCCTTCCGTTCCTGCTGCGCCGGTCGAAGCACGCCCGCCTTGCCCGCCGCTCATCCCTTCGCCAGCCCGATCAGCCCCGTCTTCACCGCGATACCCAGCAAGACCAGCGCCATCGCGATTCGCACCGCCCAGCCGATCACCGCGCCCCGCGCCGCCTTCTTGGCGTCACGCCAGGCCGACAGCAGCTCGCGCAGTTCCCGCACGTCACCCTCCGCATGCCCGTCCGCCAGGCCCAGCCGCTCCAGCACGCGACCCGCGCCGATCTCGCTCGCCTCCTCGATGAGGGCGCGGATGGTCACCATGTCGGCCACCTGCCCGTCCGCCTGCGCGACCAGCCGCGCCAGCATCTCCTCCTTCATGATCCCGTCCTTCCCTTCACGCGCCCACATGGGCCCTACAGTCCAAGCATCGCCTTCTTCTCTTCCGCCGTGAGGAAATCCGCCGCAGCCACCCGTTCCCACAGCGCCGCGCGCTCGTCCGACAGCGCCGGCACCGCGTCCAGGTCCGCCTCCACCACGACGCCCGGCCACCATCCGCCAAGACCCTGGCTCAACCCGCCGCAGATCTTCGCCACCAGCGGCAGGATCGCCTGCCGCCACAGCGCCTTGTTCGCCTCGCGATAATTGGCGTAGCTATTGTCGCCGGGCAGCCCCATCAGCATCGGCGGCACCCCGAAGGCCAGCGCGATCTCCCGCGCCGCCGCGCTCTTCAAGCCCACGAAATCCATTTCGGCCGGCGTCAGGCTCATCGCCTTCCAACTGAGCCCCCCTTCGAGCAGCATCGGGCGTCCCGCATTGGCCGCACCGGCAAAGGCCGCCTCCATCTCGCGCTTCACCCGCTCATATTGTTCGGGCGACAGCACCGATCCGTCGCCGGGCTCATAGACCATCGCGCCCGAAGGCCGCGCCGCATTGTCGAGCAGCGCCTTGTTCCAGACGCTCGCCGCATTGTGGATCGCGACCGCCCCCGCCGCCGCGCCGGTACAGCCAAGGCCATAATGGTCGTCCAGCGGATGCAGGCCTTTCAGATGCAGCACCGTGGTCCGCCCCGCCGCATCCTCGGGGTGCAGCCGCGTCACGCTCTCCCCCACGCGGTAGAGATAGGCCGCCGGCCATCCCCGCGCGTCGGCTTCCACGCTCACCCGCTCGGGCCGCAGCGCGAACAGCTCGGCCGGCATCCCGTCCGGCCCGGCGATGATCTGGACATAGGCGTTGCCGTGCAGCAGCAGGTGGCAGGCCAGCGTCTCGATGAGTGCCTGCCCCGCCGACGCCCGCCCGACCAGGCCAAGGACGCGCGCCGCATCGTCGACGCCCCTTGCCTTGAGCGCACAGGCCCCCGCGCCCTCCGACACCAGCCTCATCGCCCGCTGCGCCACGGCATTGCCCATCACGCCCGCGCGCACTTGCGCCTCGTAGCTGGCGGGCCATTCGCCCAGAGCCACCGCGCCCGTTCCCCAGGCACGCGCCAGCACCGGCCGCGCATCCTCGCGCGCGGCCGCTTTCGTGAACCATTTCATGGATTGTCCCCGCCATAAAAAAACCTCTCCCCGTCGGGGAGAGGATAGTGGAGCCTGGGTGGCGCAGCCGCCCTAGCGAAACGTGGAAAGGGGGTTCAGCGCCCCGTCACGGATTGCGTGCCAGCACCCGGTCGCAGGTCGAGTCCGTGCCCTCGCTCTTGCCGATCAGGCGGCCCGCCACCGCGCCAGCGCCCGCGCCCAGCAGCGTCTCACCAACGCTCCCGCCCGCCAGCAGGCCGACGCCCGCGCCACCGGCCGCGCCGATCACCGTGCCCTTGTCGCGGCCCTTCTTCCCCTTGAGGATGCAATAGCGCACGTCGTCCCGGTCGCGCGGCGCCGCCCGGGCGATCCGCGCCCGATCCTTGCTGTTGAGGGACGCCGCCATCACCGGCGCCGCGACCAGCGACACGCCCGCCGCGACCGCCATCAACATCATCTTCTTCATTGCACTTGCTCCGTTGGAATTCATCTGGATCAAGAACGATGAGGCCAAGGCGCGGGTTCCACCCTTCTCCCCTCGTGGAAGAAGGATAAGAAGCCTTGCCGCAAAGCGGCTGGGCGAAGCTGGATGAGGGGGCCGGCGCAACACCGTCTCTGCCCACACATCCCCGTCATCCATGCAATCAGAAACGAGCGGGATGCCGGGTCAGGCCTGTCCCGCGCTTGTCGAAAACCCCGGCACGACGATAGAGCGGCAGGAAGCGACCAGGTGCAGACATAAAGATGGCCGTCACCCCAGCGAAGGCTGGGGTCTCAGGAAATGCTGTGCATCATGGCCTGAGATGCCAGCCTTCGCTGGCATGACGGGACAGGAAACGGTCACCCTTCCCACCCCACCCTCCTCACATCCCCCTGACCCGCGCCTCGCCCGCTTTCCCCAGCATCAGTTCGGTCATCGCCCATACCAGCGCGTCGGCCCGATCCGGCGACCGCCCCGGCCCGCCATAGCCGCCCCCCGCCAGCAGCCCGCACATCTGGTCCTCAAGGCGGGGGAACGCCCCGCGATGCGCCACCCGCCCGGCCTCGTACAGGGCCGCCACAGGCTCGGCCCGCGCCGCCTTCCCCCGGCTCGCATGGACCAGCCGCACCGGCAGCGCAGCCTCCGCCGCGCGCAGCACGCTTTCGACCATCTGCCCGCCATTGTTCGCCTCGGCCACCACCCGGTCCGCGCCATGCACCATCGCTGCGGCCGCCACCGCCCGCGCCCATCCCTCGGGCCGCTGCCCTTCGACGCTCGCGTCCGCGATCACATAGCCGCGCCCGTCGCTGCCCAGACCCGCCACCACGATGCCGCACGCGTCCCCGCCAGCGGTCGCCGGCGGATCGACTGCCACGACCACGCGCGTCAGCATGCCCGGCACATGCGCGACCCGGCACCGCTCGACAAGCGAGCGCGTCCACAGCGCGCCCTCCACCTCCTCGATCAGCTCGCCGTCCAGTTCCTGCCGGCCCAGCCGCGTGCCGCCATAATGCGCCGCCATCGCCGCGACGAAGCCGGGGGCCAGGTTCGCTTCATTCTCCGCCGTCGTGCCCTTCGTCACCGCCACGTCCTCCGCGCCCACCAGCCGCCGCACCAGCGGCACCGGCCGGGGCGTCGTCGTCGCCAGCACGCGCGGCCCAGAACCGGATGCGCCGCCCAGCCGCATCCCCATCATCAGATTGTCCCACGCCGCCTCGCCGCCCGCCCATTTGGCGATCTCGTCGGCCCAGCCATGGCTGAACTGCGGCCCGCGCAATCCTTCCGGCTCCGCCGCGCCGAACAAGGTCGCCATCGCGCCATTGGGCCAGGTCAGCCGCCGCAGCGCGGGCGCATAGCGGGGCCGCGCCCACCATGGCGCGACGCTCAGCACGCCCGACGCGCCCTCCACCATCACGGCCCGCGCCTCGCCCAGCGTCGCGCCCACCAGCGCGATCCGCGCCTCGGGGTCGGCTTCCGCGACCGACCGCACCCATTCCGCCCCGGCCCGTGTCTTGCCGAAACCGCGCCCCGCCATCATCAGCCACACGCGCCAGTCCCCCGCCGGAGCCAGCTGCGCCGGCCGCGCCAGAAAACGCCACTCCCGCGCCAGCCGCTCCGCCGCCCCGGCATCCAGCCGTCGCAGCAGGCCCGCGCGTACGTCCGCATCCTCGCCCGCCAGCCATTCCCGATCCGAAACCCGCATCGCCCCTCCGCCCACGAAAAAAGGCGACCCGAAGGCCGCCTTTCCCGTCTTTGTCTCTTCCGCGCCGCCGCGATCGCGGGGCGACGCCTCCTATTTGCGCGGCGCTTGTCCTCCGAACGTCACCAGACTCTCCGCCCCGTCCTTCGCCACCGCCGCCACGCCGATGAAATGATCGTCCACCACCACGTCCTTCAGCACCGTCTCGGTCGCGCCGGTCACGACGCGGCTGTCGGTCCAGTCCTGCGCGTCCGCGCGCCGCCAATAGACGCGATAGGCCGCAGCGCCCGGCACCACGTCCCAGAAAACCCGCGTGTCCATCGACAGCGCCCCGTCCAGTGAAACGGTCGCAGGCGCGGCCGGCGCATCCGCCAGCTGCCGCAGCGCCGCGACGTTCAATGCCGTCACCTTCGCCAGATAGGGGAAGTCCATCCCCTCCACCGTGTCGCCATAGACCCGG
>Ga0315899_10007938_pt1 | contig 11396 bp, 10 predicted proteins | sample LakEriMetagenome_2_FD_203518 | JGI IMG/M metagenome (GOLD analysis project Ga0315899, IMG submission 203518) | Freshwater fungal communities from buoy surface, Lake Erie, Ohio, United States - Buoy 4 MA112 | ecosystem: Environmental > Aquatic > Freshwater > Lake | place: USA: Lake Erie, Ohio... | reverse complement strand
CGCAATTGCGCGCGGAGCCCTTGTAATCGGGCCAGATGTCGGTCTGGCGGAAGCGCACCTCGTAGACGTGCTTCTTCGGACCTTTCAGACCATAGGCCAAAATCTCGGGATTGCCGAAGGCGCCAAAGCGACGCGTGACGACGCCCGTTTTGCCGCGCACATAGACGGGCGTGCGGAAATGACCTGTGGGATAATCATCACGCACGCGCACGACGTCGCCTTCGCGGAAGCGTTGCGGCGGGCCGGGCTCGCTCTCCTGCGTCATGTCAGCGGCCTCCGCACTTGCTTTCTTCTTCCGGCGAAAGCTCGAGCTCGCCGGTTTCGGCGAGGCGCTGGCGCACTTCGGCGACCTTGGCGTCGATCTCATCCTGCGTGAGGAAGCCCTTCTCGATCATCTGACGCTGGAGCGTGGCCGTCCAGCGCTCGTAATAGGTGAGCGTCTCATAAGCCTCATGCCCGAGCTGTTCGACGGCGCGGCGGTTCTCGTGGCTCACCACGATGCCCTTGGCGCCGATGACGCCGCGCAATCCGTCGATCTGCTTCTCCCAGAACGCGAGTTCGTGCGTCTGCGGATCAACGGGGCCTTCGCTAAGTCCGCCGACGTCATGGGGTCCGCGCATGGGCATGGGACGCCTCCCTGTCTTCCTGTCTCGTTGGCGCGATCATGCCGGGGGATCGAGCCGCGCGCAAGGCGGCGCGCAGCCCCGCTTTCGCGAGGCTTGCGTTTGCGCCGCCCGCGGGCGCTAATCGCTCTCGACCAACGGAGACCTCGCCATGGAGCGCGCCTTCACGCGTTTCGCCAACGCCGTCGCACGCGCCGCAGGGCGCCCGCTCACCTTTGTCCTCTGCTGCGGCACAATCGTCGCCTGGGCCGCCAGCGGACCGCTGTTCGGCTTTTCAGACACGTGGCAACTCGTGGTGAACACGTCCACTACGATCATCACGTTCCTGATGGTCTTTTTGATCCAGAACACCCAGAACCGCGACGGCGCCGCCATTCAGGCGAAGCTCGACGAATTGCTGCGCGCGGTCTCCGACGCGCGCAATGATTTCATCGGCATCGAACATCTGACGGAGGCGGAATTGCAGGAAATTCTCGCGGGCGTGGAGCGCGAGGCTTATGATCTGGCCGGCGACGGCGAGGGCAAGCGCAAGCTCGAATTGTTGCGCGCTTCTTTCGGTCGCCTGTCAGGCACGCGCGAGACGTGAACGACTCGCGCGCATTTCATTCTGAGAGGTCGAGGCATACCCCGCCCGGTTCGCTCGCGCGAACCACCCTCCCCTGAAGGGGAGGGAGGGCGTTTCATCCGACGAGATTTCAGCGCGTCTTGTGCGCGCGGGGACGCGCGCGGTCCAAAAAGGCGCGCGGTCCACAAGCGCTCAGATGCCGCCGGGATAGTTCGGGCTCTCGCGCGTGATCGCCACGTCGTGCACATGGCTCTCGCGCAGGCCGGCGTTGGTGATGCGCACGAATTGCGCGCGCTCCTGGAAGGACCGCACGCTGGCCGCGCCCACGTAGCCCATGGCGGCGCGCAGGCCGCCGGCGAGCTGGTGCAGCACCGCGCCCACGGGGCCCTTATAGGGCACCTGACCCTCGATGCCCTCGGGCACGAGTTTCATCTGATCCTTGATGTCCTGCTGAAAGTAGCGGTCGGCGGAGCCGCGCGCCATGGCGCCCACCGAGCCCATGCCGCGATAGGATTTGAACGAGCGGCCCTGATAGAGGAAGACCTCGCCGGGGCTCTCCTCCGTGCCCGCGAGCAGCGAGCCCACCATCACGCACTCCGCGCCCGCGGCGATCGCCTTGGCGAGATCGCCGGAATATTTGATGCCGCCGTCGGCGATGACGGGAATGTCGGCCTTTTGGCCCACCTCCGCCGCATCCATGATCGCGGTGAGCTGGGGCACGCCAACGCCCGCCACGATGCGCGTGGTGCAAATCGAGCCGGGACCGATGCCGACCTTGATGGCGTCCGCGCCGGCGTCGATCAGCGCCCGGGCGGCCTCGCCTGTCGCCACATTGCCCGCGATGACCGCGACCTTATTGGAGACGCGCTTGATGCGCGTGACCTGATCGAGCACGTTTTGCGAATGGCCGTGCGCAGTGTCCACAACGACGCAATCCACGCCCGCATCAATGAGCATGAGCGCGCGCTCATAACCCTTGTCGCCGATGGTGGAGGCCGCCGCCACGCGCAAGCGGCCCTGCTCGTCCTTGCAGGCGTTGGGATGCTGGGTCGCCTTCTCCATGTCCTTCACGGTGACAAGTCCCACGCATTTGCCGTCGCCGTCCACAACGAGCAGCTTTTCAATGCGGTGCTGATGCAGGAGGCGGCGCGCCTCTTCCTGCGTCACGCCCTCGCGCACGGTGACGAGTTTCTTCGTCATCAGTTCGGAGACGGGCTGGAGCGGATTGTCAGCGAAGCGCACGTCGCGGTTGGTGAGAATGCCGATGAGTTTCGCCGGACGCCCGGAGGGGCCGCGCTCGACCACCGGAATGCCGGAGATGCGATGCTGCTCCATCAGCGCCAGCGCGTCGGCGAGGGTCTCGTCGGGGAAGATCGTGATGGGGTTCACCACCATGCCGCTCTCGAAGCGCTTCACGCGGCGCACTTCCTCGGCCTGCTGCTCGGGCTCAAGATTGCGGTGGATGACGCCGATGCCGCCAGCCTGCGCCATGGCGATGGCGAGGCGCGCCTCGGTCACCGTATCCATCGCCGAGGAGATGATCGGCAGATTGAGCGAGATGGTGCGGGTGAGGCGCGACCGAATGTCCACCATCGAGGGCATGACCTCGGAATGGCCGGGGCGCAGCAGCACGTCGTCGAACGTGAGGGCTTCGACGATCTGGGGTTTCACGATGGCAGCCATGCGCCAAGTCCTCCGGCGGCCGCGGGCCGCAAAATAGGGACAGGCGACGGGAATCGATGCGTCGCCGGGTTGGCGGCGGTCCTTAGCACGCCCCACCGGGCCCGCAAAGCGCGCCCGCGCAGGCCCGCGCTGCGCGCTGCGGCCGCGCTTTCCTTGACGGGAGGGACAGGGCGTGCGAATTCTCGGTTAATAGCAGGAACCCTGAGATTGCAGGGTCAGGAAACGCCGGACGCGCGCCATGAAAGTCTTCGTCTTCGATCTACTGCCCTATTCCACCAATCTAAGCCATCTGAAACAGGCGGACGGCGAATTGCCCTATCCGCTGAGCGCGCGACATTGCGACCCGAAGGTCGTGGCGCAGACCTATGCGGAGCATCTTGAGGCGTTCGAGGAGATCGACCGGCTCGGCTACGACGGCATCGCCTTCAACGAGCACCACACCTCGCCTTATGGGCTGATGAACTCACCCAATCTCATCGCTGCGGCGGCTGCGCAGCGCACGAAGAACGTGAAGCTCCTCATCTACGCCAATCTTCTGCCGCTGCATCATCCGCTGCGCCTGGCGGAGGAGCTGGCCATGCTCGATTGCATGTCGAACGGGCGCATCATCTCCGGTTTTGCGCGCGGCATTCCGCGCGAATATCAGGTGCACAACATTCCCTTGAGCGAATCCCGCGAGCGGTTCGAAGAGGCTTATGACATCGTCACCCGCGCCTGGCGCGAGGACGCCTTCTCCTATCAAGGCAAGTTCCACTCCTACGAAAACATCTCCATCTGGCCGCGCCCCTATCAGCAGCCCGGCCCGCCGGTGTGGATCCCCGTCACCGGCAGCCGTGAGTCCATCGAATGGGCGGCGGCGCGCAACATTCCCATCACGCCGGGCGCAGCCACCGAGGGCCTGCGCCATGACGCGATCAGCCTCTATGCGAAAAGCCTCGCGCAACACGGCCGCACGCTCACGCCCGACCACATTTCGATTCCCGCCAACGTCTTCGTCGCCGACAGCAAGGCGCAGGCGATCAGCCAGAACGCGCCCTACTGGCTCTATTTCAACCAGACGCTGTTCAGCCACGGCAATTTCACTGAGAACAGCAAGCAGCTCGGCTCGGGATATGTGAGCGAACGCGCCAACGACTATGTACGCGCCGAGAATATGAAGGCGGCGGAGCGTTCTCGCGCCGATTATCGCGGCATGACGATGGCGGACGTGGAGCGGCAGGCGCAGGCGATGCCATGGGGCGCGCCGGACGAAGTGATCGCCAAACTCACCGCCTCCGCCGACCGCGCGGGCGCGGGCACGATCATTGTGAGCATGAACCGCGGCGCCATGCCGCACGCCTTGTTCATGGAGCAGATCCGCCGCTTCGCGCGCGACGTTCTGCCGGCGCTCCAAGCCCATGAGGTGAAAGCCTCGCCCTTCGCGCAGGCGGCGTGACGGGCCGCGCGCTGCGTATCTGACGCCGGCGCCCGCAAAAGGGCGCCGATGAAACAAGACACGCCATGGGAGGGGGAGCGATGAAAAACCATTGCGACGGCGGCGAAGCGCTTCTCGAAGCGTTCCGCAATCTCAAGGTGGATTACATCTTCTCCTCGCCGGGCTCCGAGTGGAGCCCCGTGTGGGAGGCCATGTCGCGCCAGACGCTGGAGGGCCGCCCCGGCCCAGGCTTTCTTGATTGCTGGCACGAGAACGTCGCCGTCGACATGGCGCTCGGCTATTCCGCTTACACCGGACGCATGCAGGCCGTTCTGCTCCATGCGGGCGTTGGCCTGATGCACGGCGCCATGGCGATCATGAGCGCGGACAAGATCGAGATGCCTATGCTCGTCCTGTCGGGCGAGTCGGTCACTTTCGGCGATGATCCCGACATCGCCATCGAGCCGCAATTCTACGCCGGCGTCAGCGAAGGCGGCGCTCACCGCTTTATCGCGCCTGTCGTGAAATACTCCACGCAGGTCGCCTCCCACGCCACGCTCTATCATACCGTCGTGCGCGCGGGCGAAATGGCCCAGCGCACGCCGCAAGGCCCCGTCTATGTGAATGTCGCGATGGAGGCGCTGCTGCATGAATGGCGCAGGCCTGACGCGCTCGCCCCCGTCGCGCCCGCCCCGCGCACGCGCGCGCTCGACGCCGACGTCGCAGCCGTCGCGGACCTTGTGCGCGCAGCGAAAAATCCCGTCGTCGTCACGGAGACGGCGGGGCGCGACCCCCTCGCCTTCGACGCCCTCGTCGCCCTGTGCGACGCCCTCGCCTTGCCAGTGATGAACGCGCGCTCAAGCTATTTTGCGAATTTCCCGCACGATCACGCAATGTGGCAAGGCTATAATGATCTTAGACCTTGCGAAGACTCCGATCTCATCCTCGTCGTGAACGCGCGCACGCCCTTCAATCCGCCGTCACGCCGGCCGGGGCGCGGCGCCATCGTCTATATCGGCGAATATCCGCACAAGCATCATCTCGCCTATCAGGTCCTGCACGCCGACCGCTATCTCGAAGGCGATTGCGCCGCAGCCCTGACCGCGCTGCTCGACGCCGCGCGCCCGCGCGCCGAGGAGGCGGAGAAAATCGCGCAGCGCCGCGCGCGCTGGAGCGCCGCGCATGAGGCTCTGATCGCGCGCCTCGCGGATGAGCGCGCAAAAGCGCTGGCGCGCGACGACATCGACGCCGTTGCGCTCGCCGCAATCGCCGCGAAAGTCCTGCCGGCGAACGCCATCGTCTGCGACGAGACGATCACGCATATGCCGGTCATGCGTCCGCATCTGCCGCTGAACCGCGCGCGCTCCTTCTTCCGCGTGACGGGCGGCGCGCTGGGTCAGGGCATCGCCGCCGCGCTTGGCGCGAAGCTCGCCGCGCCGGATCGGCCCGTCGTTCTGTTCATCGGCGACGGCTCCTTCCTCTACAACCCCATTGTGCAGGCGCTCGGCGCCTCGAAGGCCCATGGCCTGCCCATCGTCATCGTCGTGTGCGACAACCGCCGCTACGAGGCGATGCGCAAGGGCCATGTCCTCTATTACGCGGGCGGCGCCGCGGACTCGACGCGCTTCCACCACGGGGTGGAGATCGATGGCCCGGAGCACCACGAGCTCGGGCGCAGTTTCGGCATGTCGGGCGAGAAGGTTTCGCGCCTCGCCGATCTTGAGCCGGCCTTCGCGCGCGCCCTTGCGCAGGCCGAAGACGGACGCACGGCGATCCTCAACGTTCAGCTCGTGAAATAGCGCTTTGGGCCCAAGCCTGCGGGCGTGCTAGAAAGCGATGACTTAGACATCACGGGAGAGAGACGTGTCCCAACGCCTTTTCGCGCGCGCCAGCGCAATGTCCTTCGCAGCCATCGTCGCGGCGTCCGCGCCCGCTTTCGCGCAGGACGTCGAAGCCTTCTACAAGGGCAAGACGGTCACCATCGTCATCGGCGCGGCGCCGGGCGGCGGCTATGACACCTATGGACGCCTCATCGCGCGCCACATCGGCCGCCACATTCCCGGCGCTCCCGCCGTCACGCCCTCGAACCTGCCCGGCGCAAGCAGCAATACGGCGGCCGCCCAGCTCGCCACCATCCTGCCGAAGGACGGCACGCAGATCGGCGCGATTTACGCGAGCGCGATGCTTGAACCCCTGCTTGGAGACGCCGCGCGCATCAAACACGATCCCAGCAAGTTCCAGAACCTGGGTTCGGCGAGCCGTGAGGTTTACACCTGCGCGTTCCGGCCCGACGCGCCGGCCAAAACCTTCGCGCAGGCCCGCGAAGTCGAGATGATCCTCGGCGCGACGGCGGAGGGCGGCACGAACGTGGACTTCCCGCTCATCACGCAGCATTTCCTCGATATGAAATTCAAGATCGTGCGCGGCTACAAGGGCTCGCGCGAAGTCACCCTCGCCATGGAGCGTGGGGAAGTGCAAGGCGCCTGCGGCCTCGCGTGGTCCACGCTTTCGGTGCAATATCCGACGCTGCTTGAGACGAAGCAATTCATCATCGTCGCGCAGGAGGACATGACGGGCGAAGCGCGCCTCAACAAACTCGGCGTACCGGTGACGGGCGGGATGGCGAAGAACGCGGCTGATCGGCAAGCGCTTGAATTGTTCTATTCGCAGAACGTGCTCGGCCGCCCCTATGTGGTCGCCGCCGAAGCGCCGAGGGATCGCGTCGCCGCGCTGCGCAAGGCCTTCCTCGCCGCTCTCGCCGATCCTGAATTGCTGGCGGAAGCGCAGAAGATGCGCATCGAGATCACGCCGACGACCGGCGAGGACGTGGAGAAGCTGATCGCGCGCCTGTACGCCACGCCGAAGGACGTGGTGGAGAAGGTGCGCACGACGCTGCAACGCTGACGCGCCAACCACTGGACCGCGCGCGTCCTCGCGCGCAGCGATCATTCAGATTGATGCGCCGTGTCGCCGCAGCGCCCAGTTACTCAAACTTTGCGCGCGTCACATGCGCGCGGGAACGCGCGCGGTCCAAAAAGCGACGCCCCGGACCGCGCGCTCAGTCCTGCGCGTCGTCAGGGGTGTGAGCCGGCGCGCCGCGAAAGCCCGTCGCCAGAACATAAAGCTCTGAGGAATCCGCGCGGCTCGCCTTCGGCTTCACGTGGCGCACGGTCTGGTAATCCCGCTTGAGCGCGGAGAGCAGATCGTTCTCCGATCCACCCTGAAACACTTTCGCCACGAAGAACCCGCCGGGCGCCGTCACCTCGCGCGCGAATTCGGCGGCGAGTTCGGCGAGGTGGATGATGCGCAGATGGTCGGTCTTCTTGTGGCCCGTCGTGTTGGCCGCCATGTCAGAAAGGACGCCATGGGCGAGGCCGCCGCCGAGTTTGGCGCGCAGCCGCTCGGGCGCTGTGGGTTCGAGAAAATCCATCACCTCGAAATCCACGCCCGGCAGGGTCTCGATCTCCAGAAGATCGATGCCGATCACACGGCCCTTGCCCTCCGCTGATTGCACTTTCTTCGCGACATATTGCGCCCAGCCCCCGGGCGCGGCGCCCAGATCGACGATGTTCTGGCCCGGCTTAAAGAGTTTGTAGCGCTCGTCGAGCTCCATGAGCTTATAGACTGCGCGCGAGCGCCAGCCCTCCTGCCGCGCGCGCGCGACGAAGGGATCGTTGAGCTGGCGTTCCAGCCAGATCTTCGACGACAATGTGCGCTTGCCGGCGCTCTTCACGCGCACTTTGAGGGATCGCCCACCCTCGCGGCCGCTTGCGCCGCCGCCGCCCTTCGCTCCACTCATGACATTAACCTTCAGGGCGCGATGTCGCGCACGGGATCATGGCGCCAGACGCCGTCTGCGCTCATCAATTGAACAAGAATGCCCTCGCGCAGGCCGCGATCGGCGATGCGCATGCGCGGGGCGGGAAAGGCGCGGCGGATCGCTTCCAGAATGGCGCAGCCCGCCAGCACGAGATCGGCGCGCTCATGGCCGATGCAGCCGTTGGCGGAGCGCTGCGCGTAATCCATGCCGCGCAGCATGGCGATGGTCTCCTGCACCGCGTCGTCGCCCATCCACAGGCCGTCGACACGGCGCCGGTCATAGCGCATGAGGCCGAGATAGACGCCGGCCAGCGTCGTCACGGTGCCGGACGTGCCAAGCAGATGGAACCGGTCGCAGCGCGGCTCCCCCGCCGTCTGCGCCACGAAGGGCGCAAGCGCCTGCGCGACGTGATCGACCATCGCCTCGAAGGCGGCGGCGTCCACCTCATGCCCGCCGAATTTCTCCGCCAGCGTCACCACGCCCATTTGCAGCGAGGTCCAGGCGCGCATGCGCTCGCGCAGCGAGGCGCCTTCCTCCTCGCCGGCAAGCCAGACGATTTCCGTGGAGCCGCCGCCGATGTCGAACAGGACGAGCGAACGCGCCTCACGGTCGGCGAGCGCGGCGCAGCCGGCGGCGGCGAGCTGGGCCTCCGTCTCCCGGTCCACGACCTCAAGCTCCATGCCCACGTCCGCGCTCACGCGGGCGAGAAACTCGCCGCCATTGAGGGCGGCGCGACAGGCCTCGGTGGCGATGAGCCGCGCGCGGGTGACGGCGCGGGCGCGCATCTTGTCGCGGCAGACGGCGAGCGCGCCGAGCGTGCGCTGGATGGCGCCCTCGCTCAACCGGCCGGAATGGGCGAGCCCCTCGCCCAGACGCACGATGCGCGAAAAGGCGTCCACCACCCGAAACCCCTCGTGGGTGGGGCGGGCGATGAGCAGACGGCAATTGTTCGTGCCCAGATCAAGCGCGGCGTAGGTGTGGGCCGGCCTGCGCGCCGCCGCACCCTCGTCCAAAACGCCCAGACCCGAGGACGCTGGGGCGCCCGGCGGCGGGCCGGCGAACCCGCCGGCGGCCCCGGCCTCGACGGCGCCGGTCCCATGCCTCGACAATGACAGCTCCATGGCGCAGCCGGCCGGAGCCGGGCGCTGTTCGTGCGAAATGTAAGCATGCGCCAAGGACGGCGCCAAGGCCAGCGAAAGAACGCCCTTTCGCAGCGGAGCCCGGCGGTTGACAGGGGCGGGCGCCCCGCCTAAACACCACCACGCCGGCCGGGACGGCTGCGGCGCGGCCTGCCGCGCGCCCCGCCCCGGACCAGACAAGCGCCTGATTGCAGGCGCTTACTGGGGGATAGTTCAACGGTAGAACAGCGGACTCTGACTCCGTTAATCTTGGTTCGAATCCAGGTCCCCCAGCCAATCTTCGCCGTGACATGCGCCGGCGGGCATCGCCTCGTATGCTCCGGCCTCCCTTTCAGCCCCTCGCGGGTCCGCCCCCTCATTTACCCACAAGGTCGGCGATGGCCCTCAGCGTCTGCGGGCTTGCGCGGTAGAGCGCGGCGACCTGCGCCTCCGATTCCTGTCCCGTCAGCGGGCTGACAGTGAGATCGAGCTTCGCAGCCTCCGCGATGAACGCGGGATCAGCCATCGTCGCGTCGAACCCCTTGCGCAAGACGGCGAGCCGTTCGGCAGGAATGGACTTCGACGCGATATAGGGCCGGCCCACGGCGTCCGGCGCGATGAGCACATCGATCAACGCGCGCTCCGCATCGGTCTTCACGAGGTCGCGCACGAAGGCGACGGGCCGATCGAGATTGGGGATCGGCGGCTGGGTGAACGACACGATGGGATTGATCTTGCGCTGGCGCACCCATTCAGGCGGATTGCTGCTCCAGGCGCCGCAGCCGCCATCCAGCTCGCCGCGCTCGATGGCGAGCCGCTCTTCCGCGCTGCCGGGATAGCCCAGCACATGGCGCACCTTGACGCCCAATAGCGATTTGAGAATCGCGCCATTGATGAAAGACGAGGAGCCCGCCGCCGGCGAGCCCATGTTCACCACGTCGCGCTTGCGCCAGTCGTCGATGGTTTGCACGCCGCTCGCAGCCCATGCGTAGCAGACGCGGTAATCGCGCGAAATGCTGCCCACCCAGGCGAATTCGGTGAAGACGACGCGCGACTTCTCCGCGCTCAGCAAAGAATCCGTCAAGAGGCCGGGGTTGAAGGCGGTGATGACCGAGCCGTCGGTCGCCGCGCCGCTGTCGAGCCATGTCACGGCTTTCAGGCTTGAGGCGCCGGGCATGTTCTGCACGATCACCTTCGGCGCGCCGGGCAGATGGCGACCGTAATGGCGTGAGAGAAGACGCGCGTAAGCGTCATAGCCGCCGCCGGGCGAAAAGCCGACGACGAGACTGATGGGCTTGGCCTCCTGCGCCACAGCAGGCGCTAAAGGCGCCAGCCCGCAGGCCAGAGCCGCCGCCAATGATGCGACAAGCGCACGCATGTTCCCCTCCCCTTTGTGTAGCGCCGCATCCCGCGCCCGCTCTTGCGGCGGGCTGCGCGCGCGGCTCAGGCCGTCAGTTCAAATGGAATTTGCGTCGGCCCCGGCCCCGGACGCACCTCGCCCGTCGCGGGATCATATTGGCGCTGGGTGATGGAGCCGAGCTTCGTGCTGCGCAGGATCATGGCGACCGAGCGCGTCGGCCCGCCCTGTTCGGCGTGAATGTCGAACGGCGGCACGAGATCGACCTTGCCGGGCGTTCCCACGCTCACCGAGGTCATGCGCACCTGCGCGAAATCCTCGCGGCTGCGATCGTCGATGCGCTCATAACGCTCCAGCGATTCCGTGCCCTGCAAGACGCCATAGAGAACCCATGCGTGGGCGTGGTCGTGCACGCTGCCCTTGCGGCCGGGCACGCGCACCACGGCGTTGATGGCGAACTCATGCTCCTCATCCACATAGAGGAGCAGGTTCTTGCGTCCTTCCGTGGAGGGCCATTCGGTCGAGCGGGCCTGAAGCTCCGGGTTGCGCACGAGCGTCTCCATGAGCGGGCGCGCGCGCTCCATGCGCGTTCCCATGTCGGGCTCGCTCGCCCAGATGGCGCGCAGATCGTCGATGAAAGCCTGCAGCGCAGGCATGCGTTGGGTCATGTCTCGTCTCCCCTAGCCCGACACCGGCACGCCTTCCACCGTGCAGCGGCGCAAGAGGCGCTGCTCCTCCGGGGGGAACCATGTGCGCGCGTGAATGGTGGCGAGGTTGTCCCACATCACGAAGTCGCCAAGGCGCCAGACGTGCTCG
>Ga0315899_10007936_pt1 | contig 11397 bp, 7 predicted proteins | sample LakEriMetagenome_2_FD_203518 | JGI IMG/M metagenome (GOLD analysis project Ga0315899, IMG submission 203518) | Freshwater fungal communities from buoy surface, Lake Erie, Ohio, United States - Buoy 4 MA112 | ecosystem: Environmental > Aquatic > Freshwater > Lake | place: USA: Lake Erie, Ohio... | reverse complement strand
CCATCCCCCCCCTCCCTCTCTCGCTCTCTCCCTGCGCTTGAGAGAAGCGCAACTTATGTGTAATGACAGGGAGCTGATGCTCTATCTTTACCAGTCTTTGCAATAAGTGCGCGTGTTGCATCGGGCTCGACGTCTGGAGGGGCTGAGGCAAGTTGTTGAAGCCCTTGAAGAGCAGCGAGCTGCACATGGTAGTTTGCAGGCTGATCCTTCACCAATTTGATGATGTTTTGAATGTCGCGGGAGTCTATCAAAGACTGCACCTGCGCTGTTGCTGCGGCAGCGTCTTCTGGTGACGCTCTCCATTCTCTTCTTGACACCACGCTGTCACGCGACAGTTCTCGTGACGCTGTCAGCTCTGATGATTGTTTTGCGCCTGGATGATGCAGACGATTAAGGGCTCGTTGCTCCATATCCCTCGTTGAGACAAACCTATCACGGCACATGCACACCACCTCCGTCATTCATGACAGCCTTGAAGCAGGCGCCAGAAGCTTTCCACAGTGGCGGGTTTGGAGAGTTTTCAGTACAGCGTGCTGTGTGGTGGTATTGTGAGTGTTGGAGAAGGGGAGTGATGGTGTGTGTGTGTGTTGGAGAGGAGGGAGGGAGAATTGCGTGCCGGATGATGGTAGGTGAGCGTGGGGTCGCGCTTGGTGTGGAGGGTCTGATGCAGGCTGGGTGTGAGTACTCGGGGAGCGCTTGGAAAGCCCGAGCAGGAGGTATCGCGGCAGAGAATGATATTCGTAAGACACTGGATAGATTTGCAGGAATTTCCTGGCTCAGTCAATCATACGATATGAGTATCATCGGACACAACTCGCAGATCTTACCCGTGTGGATTGTCATGGTCTACGCCACCCTGCTCGGCGACGGACGATGCCGTCCCCATCGAGTGCCTCGTGTTGCGAAAAATTCGGGAAAGTTCGTTACTGATTCACTATTTTGGGCCAGGTTGCGGACGCCGATGACCATGATTCCAAAGTTGAATCAGCGTCGTAACCGTGACCTCGTCCGAGTCCCAGTCACCTTCGCCTCTCAGGCTCAGGCCCGGGCCGAGGCTGCCGCAGTCGTACCGAGTTCCAGGACCCGCAAGGGGTGCCCGTGTTTGCTGCACTTTTGGTGTTGGAACTCAGTACGCTGCCGTTTCGGCGCGCGTGCCTGTAAAGACAGTTTTATTAGGAATTATCCGACAACGGAGAACGCACGCGCGGTAATGTTCGCGTCAAGCCTGGTCACTCTTGCTCCCTGTCTACTATGATCCAGTCGAAAACATTTTTGTTTCCGCTCCTGCCATTTTTGTTTCCTTGATTTTTGTTTCCCCTCCTGTTTCCCCGCCACAATGCATTTGCGTGTCTCCTGCTGCATTCTGCCTGTCACGTTGGGTCGTACGACTGCCTGTCCAGTTAGTCGCCTCCTGCTGCTGTTGAGGGTCCCTGAGACGCATGACACCATCGATTGAGCACTACCTAAAGTGTGTTTTAACGAGACTAGCAGCTGCCTTCTCAAAACACGCTTTAAGCTCCGGACCATCAACAGCCAGCAAAAACTCGCCACCTGCTGCGTGTGCCATCGCCTCAAGCTTCGTGCGATTTGCGTGCTCCCCAAAGGCAAGAGTTTTGACTTGCAACTCTGAAGTGCGACGAGAGATCTTTTTGTGTAATGCACGCATTGCGCCTTCGCCGTTGTCCGAGTCGTCTGACGGGTGTCCGTCCGACATAAACACAAGAATCGGCAAACACTGCGCACAACACAGACAAGAGACCTTTAGAGTTGCAATTGTTGACCATCTGCATGTTTGTGGTGCAATAGTACCTCTGGATGTTGCTCAAGCCCCTGCTCAATGCAAGATTGCGCCTCTATGATAGCAGGTTCAAACGATGTGCATGCTCCTCTTGCCTCCCCCAGAACATCCTTATCTTTGCCTGCCTCACATGAGACTGTAAGAAAAAGTACAATACACCACATAAAGGTTGAGCAAATTTGTTGAGATACACCAGAAAGGGTGAGCAAATTTGTTGAAATGGTATTTTACGCACAATCGAGGAGCGGTCGCATGTCTGGCAACAATCTTCTGGCTTCTGTATGAAAGAGTACGATGGAAACAACATCAGATGCTCCAGCCTGGATTCGCACATTCAAAAAGCCTTTGACGGCCTCCTTCAACGATTCCCAACCGTTACGACCGTCATAGTACTGTTTACCGTATCATGTGTATGTTTCATGAGTCAGCAAACGTATATGTAGATCTAGTGCGCCTGCATCCCCAAAGTATGTGTACGCATATGTTTGTACACAGCCATCGACGTACCATCGATGCACTTTCGTCAAGCACAAACACTATGTGATAATTGCCTTCCTGGACGAGACAGGTGACATCAGCCGCCTGGTAGAAGAGATCAGCTGCTTCCTTCCACTTGCATTCCTTGACAGCTTTGCAAGCTTGTCTGGTTTTTTCGTGCTTTGCCATTGTCTCGTCGTGTCGTTCTCTCATCTTGGCGTACTTGCTTGCCTGGATCAAAAAAAGGGTAAGAAAACTTGTAACCCTTGGATATCTGTGTGCACTCTTTTCATTTTGAAGTTGAAACGCGCAAATACTCAGCGCTGACCAATGTCTCTCGGGAGTTCAAACCTGGTGCTTGTTGCGTAGCTCGAGGAGAAACGAGTCCCAATCTTTGCCCGAACTCGCCTTCGCGTTCTCGATCTTTTCAATCATGAACTCTTTTTCAAGATCTAATGCAAACAAGATCTTGCGTGCAGAGCCTGGATCGTCCTGACGGCATGTACGGCCCTCAATTTGTTTGTTTTCGGAGTCGTCTTCCGGCATAAATGTCATGATGATGTGCACACCGCCTGCACGCGCAGTAGAAGAGATATCAAATTCAATTGATAACAATGAGCTGTACCGCCAAGCCACGACACTGAAGGAAAACAGACCATTCTTCACAAGGCCTTTGTCGCGGCAGACGAAATCAGTGCCTCGACCGTAAGCTCGTGTCATGAGTGTGACCCTGAATCGACGGATTGCCTGTTTTTATATACGCAATATAAGGATCTGCTCATGAAGTTGCGTAAAACAGGCCATCCGTACAATTATAGACACTCAACCTCAGGCATTTGAAGGTTGCACCGACACGTATACGAGACACTCCTGCAGTACTCAGGTTCACAACCTGAAGCACGATTGTTGTGCGTTGGTCAAAGTCCAGCTCGTCCTTTAGCTCAAGAGCGGTTGCGTACTCATCGTGAACTGGATGTCTCTGATTGATGGCTGCGGAGAACCTGCAAGGAAAAAAATTACTTTACCAATAAAGATGGAGTGGAGAGAAAATCACAAGCTCGCATTCCTTGTCTTTGGGATGCACCTCTCCATCTTTTCCTTGTCAGGAAAGACGATCAAAGTAGCACGGCCAGCGTGAAGTTTTCTTTCGATGTCCTTCACTATCTCCTCGAAATACTCGTCGTATGATCCGTGGATCACTTCTGTCTTAGTTTGCTCATCAAGCTGCTTTGAGTTTAGCTTCTGCTTTGCGAAAGTTGACGGCAAATACGTATGCTGTTCGAAGCCGTATTCGCGCAGGAGATCATACTGGTCCTTCGACAGACCTGCCAGGTACAGTAATGACTAAATTTCGATTCTTTCGCTTATTTCTTGCCATCGCATAAGAGTCCGCAATTTTTGTGCACACGCATGCAGAAGAGGAGCACTCACAGTCCAAAGTGCCCGTCATCCCGAGACAGTGCTGGTAGAAGTTAGGGATCTCCGAATATGAGAAGGTGCCGCACAAGGGCTGCAGTTTCACATTCGCCAGCAAGTCGTCCTCGGACAGCCGTTTCCTGGCAGTACGTGAAGGCTGTTCAAGTTCCTGGCAGTACGTGAAGGCTGTGACGTAGCCATAGCTGATACTGGGATCCGGTTCGTGGCTGACGGGGTCCACGTAACGCACGATCTTTTGTCCACATTCGGACCCTTCCACATCGACTACTTCATAGTTTTTCTCTCCGGCGCTCAGCTTCGGCTCACCGTCTTTTGGAAAGCACGACACTGCGTCGAACATCTTGAGCAGCTCTCTGCAGCGTGCGCGAGGATTAGTTCGTGTGTCAGGCTAGCCTGCTCATTTGATTAACTAACAATCAGCATCACGCCAAACAGCATCACCTCTTCAGAATGTCCCCGATCAGGTTAGGAAAGACCTTCTGCAGCTTCTTCACTTCCTGGCGCTTCATGATCTTGTCTTCAAAGAGACGCTTCCCCTCCTTCAGGTAGGTGTCTCGCTCTTGCCAGATGTGACGCAGCAGCTTATACCCGTCTCGATCATCAGTGTCGATGTTGACAGAGGGCGTGTATGGCTGACCGTAAAACCCATTGCCGAAGAACACATCAATTTCATCGACCAGTAGGACAGACGGGCGGGGCGGCATTCTTTGTTTCTTCGCCTGGTGAGATGACACGGGAAGCCCCTTCTCGTTGCGCATGCGAGTGAGCTCGCTCTGGTAAATCTGGATAATCGTTGAGTAGGCAGCATCCTGCGCCCGGCTGACCATCTCGAGCTTTGTTCGCTTCTTGCGGCCCTCTTCCTTCCGCTGCGCGTGTGTTCGGCAAATGGCGTCGAACGCTTCCTTGACCTTCTCGTCTGACAGCGCATGGTAAGCCTCGTTGATCTGCTTGAATTTTTCCGTCTTGGCCTCGTCACCCCCATTCTTGTCAGGATGATACTTCTTCGCAAGCTTGTCCCTAGCCTTCTTGATCTTTTCAGCAGAAGGGCTCGCGTCGAAGGACAGCTCTAAAACCTTGTAGTGATCCGTGAAGTCTTCCCCTGGCTCTGATGGGTCCGCTTGCGCCCCTCCGGCGGAATCCTCAGCGTCTGCCTGACGTTTCTTTGAGTCTCCCTTTAGGAACCTGAGGTTCCAAAACAAATGAGATTCCTCCCTTCAAAAATCAAAGATAAATCAAAGATGAATCATATGACATGATTCATCTCACATCATGTATAGGTCATGGTATAGCATTTAATCTTAGCTGAACTTCGCTTAACAGCAACACCTCTCGAATGTGCCGCGAACTTCTGGAAGATAGACGCCGCCTTGCATGATATTGCTCGAAAGCGAGTTGAAGTCCTCGTACCGGATGTACTCGTGCACGCCAAGCACCGTGAATAGAGCGGAGAACTCCTTGTAGTCACGATCGCAGAGGTACCTGTTGACGTACATGTGAAAAGAAATGTTTTCTATGAATCAACGTGTTTGTGAAATTTCTCTGAAGCTATAAAGCCAACAGGGTTTGATACCTGCTGTAGCACACAACGTCGACGGAAAAGCCGAGCAACGTGAGGATCACAGCGGTAATGCCAAGCGCGACAGATTTGCCTTCGCCAGTACCTATCTGGATGAGGTGGTTGTTGAGATTTTTGTCCTACAAATTGTGTGTCACATGGTGAGAAACAAGTCAGCCCAAATCAGCGCCTGATAGCAATCATCACGGCACTACTCCAGAACAGGCATCATCCCGTGCACTGCATGCGTCGCGCAGGCAATTACAAGTCGACGCTGTGGGGAAAGTGTGACAAAGAGAACTAACTGCACGCTACTTGCAGATAGATAGAAGAAAGTACCTGATCGAGCGATAATAGCCGGCAGATTCCCAAGATTTGGGTTGCGTGCGGCTGCTTTTGAGCCTAGCAAATGGTATTCAAAGTAAGCACTCACCTTAAAGTTTCAAAATCAGAATAGGTCAAAGCATTCTACCTCCTTGCTGCGAGGCCTGCCCTTGCACCCCAGAAAGGTCCATGATGCGCACACGAGGCCTAGAAGCTCACCAAACACCTCTGGGCACTTGGACAACTGGACCTTGCACTTCGTTACATGCCCCTTGTCAGAGCATGCAGCCCCCCCATCACGTTTGATGTCATCAAACGTGATCGGCGGGCTGATGACTGCTTGTTGACACAGATCTGACGCGCTCTTTTTGATGCGTTCCTTGATTTCATCAATGGGATATTGTGTAACAGACTCAGCAAGCTTGCGGGACTCCACGTCGTACGTGGAATTGTACTGTTTGAAGACGCGTTGCATGACTTCAATTTTGTGGTTTTGCGGTTTGCTCATCAGCGCCTTGAGAGCATCTTCGAAGCTGGGCAACGCAAATCGACCACGTTATGAGCGAAGATGCAGCAACAAGACTTAGCGAGAGACTTGTCGAGTTTATCGTCGACTGGTAGGCATATAAAAGCAGCACGAGGCAAGCAGTATGCACGCACCTGACTGATTGAGCCTTGCTATTGAAAAGCTGCGTGTTAAAATCTTTGAATTGAGGGAAATGGTCTATGATTGTTTGCGCTATTTCAGCGGCCGTCTTTGTCACATCACCTCCTTTCGACATGGTGCTGAGAGAAGCGCCAATCACGTACAACCCCTCATCATCCAGGCCTGACGCCAGCACAACGTTGATTCGATCCTGAAAGCCGGATTGCATGCTCAGCTCAGTTGCAATGGAATAGCCCTTGACAAGCATCTTTGCGATAAAGCACTGCGAGGACGCAGTCATCCTCGCCCGCCCGATACTCTCGACCTCCTTTTTCACGCGTTGGACGTTTTTCTCCAATGTCGCAGTTACTACCTCCCTGAGTTTTGTGTGAAAAGATTCCGCCTCCCCGCCGAACGCTTCGCGAATAATAGGCAAGCAGGCCGTGAGCTTGCGCAAAGACGTAAAGTCCAAGTACTGTGGGTCATCCGGCACTCTCTCTATCTCATTATGCGCTTCATCGATGAGGAAATTGATGAGCTGCTGCGAATTATCATGCACGATCTTATCGTCCAATTCTAGATGCAATGCAAGCTTCTGCTTCAATTTCTTCACGGTACGGTTGCGTCTCGCAATCTCGTGGAAGTTTTGCCGGTCAAAGAGCTTGTCCAGCTCGCCCTTGCTCTGATACTTGTCAATCTTCATCTTAATCTGTTCTTTCACCTTTAGGCACTTTGATGCATCGTAATGCAGCAAGCCATCGAGTGCTTCGACGAGCGTGGTGGCGTCGCGCTCATACTGCTCCTCATGCAGGATCTTAGTGATCTGGTTAACAAGCTCATCAGCACGCTTCGTCCAAGCGATCTGCTTTTGAATCGCCTGCTGTTTGAGCGAACCTAAGAACTCGTTCACGACAGACTCAACCTGTCCAGTCGCACATAGCAAGTTCTTACGATCCGAGAGCAGCGCCGCAGATTCTTGGACGAGTGAGTCGACATCCATAACTTCCGTCGCCATCTTGCTAAAACCCAAGTCAACCAGATCGCGCACATTTTTCGCAGCGATATTGTGCTGCAATATTTTGATGAAGTTGGAATCCGTGGCATTGTTGATGTGCTTCTCCAAGAGCCGCACGCGCTCGCGTACGTCGCTATTAATTTTCCACTCGCGAACGATCCCTCTGAATTCTCTGTCTACAGTTGTGCGTTGATCCTTGACGAGATCAACAATACTGTGCTGGTCACCGAATACAAAGTGCCTGCGCTCTTTTGCCTTCTCCTCTGTCTGATCAATGAAGGTCAAGACGTCGCGGCCCTCCTGCACTTTCGAAATGGCCAGCTGCTGCCCGAACTTGGACTCCTCGCTATAGGCTGCTGTTGCGGTGCCATGGCTGGCGCTGTCATTCCCCAGGACAATCACGAGCGAGTGCCACTCAAAGGAATGCTCCTTTCCCGCATCCAGCTTGACGCAGACCCTGCCGTTTGCAAGCTCGCTGGGCACCGTGCCCTCCTGCTCGTTCCACTGCGGAGATTTGACCAACCCGCTCACTCTGACCCTCGTCCCACTCATCTGCCGCTTGTCTTTTGCCTCTGCTTCAGCCTTGGCCTTGGGTTCCGCCTGCAGTTCAGCCAGCTCTGATTTCCGTTGCATTAGCATAGCCTGTGACTGCATGAAAGCAGCAGTAGCAGTAGCCACTCTTTGAGGGTCAAAGCATCGATGAGCAGTCCCAAAGTGGTCTCTTTTCTCCTTTCTGCAAAACTGATGGTTGCACTTGCCCCAGGTGGCAGTGTAGGTGTATTCGGACACTTCCACTGCACTTTTCTGGGCCGCAAGAGCATGCTCTACTGCTCGCGCTGCATCCTCCACTGCTCGCGCTGCATCGTCCTTAAAAATTTGATGGTTGCACTTGCCCCAGATGGCCTTATAGGTGTATTTGGACATTTTCTCTGCACTTTCCTTGGCCGTAAGAGCAATCTCCACATCTTGTGCTGCATCGTCCTTGCGCTTTCTACCTAGATCCGCCTTGCAATGTGCTAGATCTGAATAGCTTGCGAATGGAGCCAGGCCTTCCTCGGCGCAAGCTGCTGCCGCCTGCATAGATAACACACTCTCTCTTCCGATGTCTGCATCCGCTCTGTTGATGAGGGCATCCCGCAGAACTTTTTGCGGAAGTGAAAAGCGCTCCCTCAAATCCGCATCCGCTATGTTGATGAGCACATCCCGCAGAGCCTTCTGCAGACGTGAAAATCGCTCCCTCAAGCCGCCGTTCTCATGGCCTTGGTGCGTAGCTTCCATGCTCTTCACCTCTTCGTGCAGATCCTCGAGCTCTCTCTGGAGGTCTACCTGCCCGACTTCCCTCACGAAGTCCAGATGGCTCTTCAGGAGATCTAGCATGCGCTTCACCTCCTTGCGCCCTTCAGCAGAGAGGTTGGTGTGCAGCACTCGCACTGTAGTCCTCCATTCTTGCGCCAGACCAGCCACCATGGTGCGTACCTCTCCCACGCATTTGGCGACCTCCTCGTGGTCGACGACCTGTAGGGCCTCCAGGAGCTCCCAGTCGCGCCTTACTCCCTCTCCATCGGCTTTGCTCATGCACTCTTTGATGGACGACGTGCACTCTTCAAAAATCTGCCGCAGCATCTTTTCGTCCCCCGCATTCAGAGTCGTGCGGAACCTCTGGCCACGTCCTATCGGACTTGCTGCTGCAAGGAGGGATCTGAGCTTTTCCTTGTCGCTATCATTGCGACACATCGGATTGTACGACACGATCTTGTCATGGCACTCTTCGAGATTGACCCCTGCCTCCCCGGCCAGCTTTATCACCCAAATCTTCATGGTGTTTAGCGATGCGTTAACCCTCTGTGTCTTGGTGAGTACAAAGACGATGCCAGACAAGTTCTTTTGGATCGCCGCCTTCCCGTTGTGCTGCTGACCACCGAAGAGCTCTGAGAGCAACTCAATCGTCTTCTTCACTTGCCCTCCGCGCCCTGCGTCGAGAGATGGAGCATCTAACACGAGCAAAATGCTGGGTCCCGGCGAGTCAGAGCGAGACGATACTTCCAGAAGCCGCTGCAGATTGACAGCATTCGCAATGTTCTGTACCGCTCCGTGCGAGTCTTCAAATCCAGGGGCATCCCATAATATAGTGTCGCCATCGCTCTCGAGAGGGACCGCCTGGACGAGGCTGGTCTCGGACTTGCCATAGGTATTCCCGATCTTAGAAAACGCCCTGCCGTGCACGACTATCGTGTCTGTGGGCAAAGCCTTCTCATCTGCTTCTCTCTGGTCGATTTGGCGCATCTTGCAGCCAGCCATCGAGTTGATGAGCGTGCTCTTGCCACTTCCGGTCAGGCCCAACACGATGACGTTCCTCTTACGTTCGCTTGGGTCGAGCACATTCTGGGCGCCACGTTGGAGAAAGCGGCTCAACTTCTTAATGGATCCGCGCACTGTTGCGTCCCCCCCTTCCACTTCCTCTTCCTGCGCCTCCTCCTCCGCGCAGCTATGGTCCTCTTCGTCCTCTTCTACAGTGTCCTTGGAGCCTGCCGCCGCCCCTTCTCCTGTTCGATCGCTCGTGAACGCGAGAGACACCTCTCTCTCTCTCTCTCTCTCCGTGGCCTTCGCTGCAAGCACCTCCTGCGCGGGCTCTGGTACATGGATCGCGGGGCTTGACTCATCCTTGGCTTTGGTATCGAGAGTTTCCTGGGCCACCTCGCCAGCAACCTCTGATTCAGGCACTACCGTCTCTGTCGCCTCCGCCGCAAGCGCCGGCTCAAGCACCTCCTCCGCGGGCTCCAGGGCGTGGTTCACAGCGCCAGACTCATCCTTGGCCGCGGCATCGAGAGTTTCCTCGGTCAATGGTACCGCCTCAGACTCATCGACCAACGTGCTGCGTTCCGTCAATGCTTTCGCTATCCTCCTGAGCTTGGCCTTGCTGACTGGCGTCAGCTGCATATCCTTGATGAGATCTTCGTCCAAGTACTTCAGATCCCGATCCTTCTTAATTCCGTTCTGAGCGAGCAAATCCACTTCGTCATCCAGGTCATACTTCGACAGCATCTCGGTAAGCAGAAGGGTGTCAGACGATGATTCGGGCGCCGGCTCAGCCGCCTCCTCCGCGGGCTCCGCGACTTGCATCGCCGCACTTGACTCATCCTTGGCTGCGGCATCAAGAGTTTCCTCCGTTTCTGGTGTTGTACCCGACTCTTCGACCAAAGCGCATTGCTCCTGGTGGATCGGGTGAGCCTCCTTGGCCTCTTCGACCGGCTTGGTGTTGTCGTCGCCTCCAGCGCCCACTGACTCATCACCACCGGTCAAGTCCGCGCCGGCTAGCCGGCGCGGACTTGAGTGGCGAGAAGAACGCGTGCGCAAGCTGCGCGAAGAACGCATGCGCAAGCTGGCGGAGAGCAATGCTGCTGAGGAACTGGCAAAACAAAAGGCCCCCGCAGCACCGTGCTTCCCCGCCGCTGCCCCGTGCTCTGCTGGGCCTGGCGACGCCACGGATAGCGGAGGAAACATATCCAGCTGCGGCATCTCGAACGGCAGCGCGTGCGAGCGTTCGGGGGCCGTGTCAGTGGCAGCCTGAATTGCTGCAGAGACTCGCGGCGCGTCGGTCGCGGGTGCGGTGGCGTCGGCGCGCTCCACGCCCCACGTGAGTGCTTCTGGAGAGTCGAACGGCAGGGAAAAGTCGATTGGGGGCATCGGCGACAGCTCAAATGTGAGGTCCAATACCTTGCTGGAGGCAGACATGTGCGTAGCAGGTGACTGTGCGCGTACAGGACTTGCAGAAGCATGATGATTCACGACAGGAGGGTGAAAATCAGAAGCGCTTCTCTCAGATGGCATCTGAGAGGGAAAATTTCCGCTCCCCGCTCTGCGCACGCCTGAGGCAGGTGCTTGGTCCCGCTGCGCGCCTGCAGGTCCCGGCCCCGGAATGCAGTCTTCAAAAACAATCGCCGACGGCGGGGGGACAAGCGAAAATGCCAGTTTGAGCGAGTCTCCCAGTTCGTCGACATCGTGCACGCTTCCCGTCATGGGAATCCCCGGGAGCAGCGCAGTCGGTGCAGACGGTCGAAGCCGTGGCTGGTGAGAACTTGCCGGCTCCACAGTCGTCGCAGGCAGCGGCGCCCTCCGCAGCGTTGTACTTGCCGGCATCATCCCCG
>Ga0315899_10007932_pt1 | contig 11402 bp, 10 predicted proteins | sample LakEriMetagenome_2_FD_203518 | JGI IMG/M metagenome (GOLD analysis project Ga0315899, IMG submission 203518) | Freshwater fungal communities from buoy surface, Lake Erie, Ohio, United States - Buoy 4 MA112 | ecosystem: Environmental > Aquatic > Freshwater > Lake | place: USA: Lake Erie, Ohio... | reverse complement strand
AATCTTGAAGGAGGTTCCAGCTTTCGCTGGAATGACATATCGGGAGTGGGTATAGGGAGATTCCAGCCTTCGCTGGAATAGGAGTTTTTAAACAAAAAATACCTGCAACAGGGAAAAAATGATTAAAAGGAAACATCATTTATCATGCAGTTTCGTTTTTCGATTCCAGCGAAGGCTGGAATCTCCTTACACTCCCCACGACAACACTTGTCATTCCAGCGAAAGCTGGAACCTCCCTGTCCAACTCAATAGATTTGTCATTCCAGCGAAAGCTGGAACTTCCCACCATTTTATAAAAACAAACTTACAATCAATCTACTTTTAAGATCGTTCCCTGTATCGATCTTGTGCCATTATCCTTATTGAAATAATAGGTAACCAGAACCCGCTTCTTGTCCAATTGAACTGGCCAGGTATAGCCGAGATCTCCACTCCCACCATCCTCGCGCAGAATAATCTCTGGAGCAGTTTTAAAATCGGTACACTCTTCATTCAGAATGCGGGCACGGATGCCATAAGGCTTATGACGATAACCATAAGTGATCAACACCCGCTTGTCCGGAAGCTGGAGCGCATTTAAAGGATGGCCTTTAAATCCCATTCCCTCCCATTTGCTAAAAGTTTTGCCGCCATCAGTTGAACGGGCAATACAAGCCTGATCTTCGTAGCCTGCAGTCCTGAGAAAGGCAAGAATATCCCCTTTGGGTGTTTCATAAACCGAAGTTTCATTGAATGAAATTTTATCATCAACAGCCACCGGAGCAGAATAGTTCCAGGTCTGTCCCTTATCGTCTGAATTGATTAAATGCACAGATGTTTTACCTGGGATATGGCTAGCTGCCACCGCCCAGAAAATTCTGCCGCTCTTAGTTTCATACAAGGCTCCACGATTATAGGCCGGGACAGGATTACCCATTGGAGTAATATTTATTTCAGGCTCAATATGTGGCGGATAGATTGGCTGATCCCAGCTCTTACCTCCATCTTTTGACCTGACAAGATACCCTCCTAAAAATACTGCACCCGCAGCCAGAAAATAAGGCTTTTTAAGATTTGGCATACCTTCAGGCCTGACAAATGCCCAGCCATAACTGGTACACAATAAGGTTCCATCGCGTAGTTGAAGTAAACAAGGATCCTGGGAACCACCAAAAGGGTGTGCATAAATTAGTTCAGGATTCTTTGACCAGTTCTCTCCATCCTTTGATCTCAATGAAACAAGATAACTGTTCGGATCAACATGATCCGTATGACCTTCCCCGAATACTTTTCGATCAGGTGCCCGTCTGAATGCCAGAAGCAATTCTCCGTTCGGGCGTTTTACTATTGATGGAAAAGATGAATAGAATTTAGGGTCTTCATAAATCATGATGTCTTTGAGCTTTTGAACTCCGGGGATGCTATCCTTTCTGAGTGGTTTATCCGGAAAATTCGAGCTACCAGTCTTTCCGATGACACCGAAACCATTTGTTACGAGGCAAAGCACCAGTACCAGAACTTCAAATGCAAGAATTAATCTTAATTTTTTCATAAATAGGAATTAAAAAAGAAAACTATCTCCAACAAATATTTTGAAGAGAAATGATTTCTCCAGAGAACAAATTAAGAAAAAGGTAGATAAATTAACTAATAATCCTATGGGTTGTAATCATAGCATTAACCTAAGTTCAATATGAGGAAGGATAAAAAATACCGTTTTAATTGATCTAATGATGCTATGGAGCACTATAATTTGATTTTTGAAACCAATAACTGCGTTTTATAGCTTCGTTCAGCCCTTCCCTCCAGAGTATTTCCGGTAAGAAATTGTAGTCTATTTCCCCTTTGGTCGGTGTTGTCACCGTACCAAGAACCAGCTATCAAATGGTCGGTAACACCAACCAGAGGGAAATGCATTGTCATTCTGGCAAAGGCCAGAACCTCCTTCGGCAAGGTTTATTTTACCTGGAGCTGTTTTTCATCTGGACGGGCATTCCGGTAATAGAACATAGGCTATGTTCAACAAACCCGCGTGGCAGCTCTATCTTTTTTTCGATGACGGCAGATTGCTACGCCATAATAATGCGGTTTTAATGACAACCCGCCCTAACCAAACATCGTAAAAACCAGAAAAGCCATAGGAATAGCAAGAATCATAAAAATGATCACCCATGATTCTTTATGTGCAAAATTCAAGGTCCATCCAATACCAATACGTTTTTCTACCCAAATAGCAGGATCATTGGGATTATTATACAGAATTCCCCATTTCCAAAACTCATCATTCTCTTTGTTGAAATCACTCATGCTCTCCTGTTACTTGAATAAATACTGATAAGATTATTAGGTAACAATACAATTTCCTGTTTGTTTCTATCTCCCAAAATACTGATATTCAGAAAAGATTGCAAAACCATAACTCAATGCCTTAAAAAAAATTATTCAAGTTCATATGCAAAATTCAATCATACAAATTAATCAAAAGTCTTTGAAGTGTGTCCTCCTAATCCTATTCGGGACTTTTCTAATTTCCTGCGGCAAATCAGGCTTTGATAATTTATCCGTCAAAGGTTTAAAAGAACAAGTAGAGATTATCCGGGATGAATGGGGTGTAAATCATATTTATGCAAAGAATCAGCATGATCTATTTTTTGCGCAGGGTTATGCCGCCGCCAAAGACCGCCTGTTTCAGTTTGAAATATGGAGAAGACAGGCTACCGGAACGGTCGCAGAAATCCTAGGTGAACGTGAAGTTAAACGGGATATAGGTTCTCGTTTATTCAAGTTTAGAGGGAACATGCAACAAGAAATGAATCATTATCACAAAGATGGCCAAGAGATCATTACCGCTTATAGTGATGGAGTAAATGCCTATATCGAGGAAATCCTTAAAACTCCCGAAAAACTACCCATCGAATTTAAACTGTTAAACATTAAACCAGGTAAATGGACCCCGGAGGTAGTAATCTCTCGGCATCAGGGTTTATTGGGAAACATCGGTGCCGAATTGAAGACCGGCCGTGCCGTAGCCCGTCTGGGTTCAGAAAAAGTGAAAGAGCTCTCCTCTTTTCATCCCCAAGTACCTGAAATAGATTTGGATCCCTCGATTACTAAAGAATTATTATTTGATAACATCCTGGAATTATATGATGCATTTCGTGAAACATTGAAATTCGAACCGGAAGATATTCAGGCCGAATATCGGGGAAATAAGAATCTAATTACTAATCTGGATTTGCTACCTGCGGATGAATCAAAAGAAGATAAATTATCCATAGGCAGCAACAACTGGGTAGTTCGAGCAGATAAAATGGCCGAAGGTGCAGCCTTTTTGGCCAATGATCCGCATCGTACGATCTCTGTTCCCTCCCTGCGTTACATGAGCCACCTCGTTGCACCTGGTTGGAATGTAGTGGGTGGAGGTGAGCCAGAAATTCCGGGCATTTCAATCGGACATAATGAATATGGCGCATGGGGATTAACCATTTTTGGAACCGATAGTGAGGACCTCTACGTTTATGATTTGAATCCGGATAATCTACATCAGTATAAATACCGAGGGAAATGGGAGAACATGAAAGTGATAAAGGAAACAATTAAAATAAAAGGAAAATCAGATCTATCAGTCGATTTGCTTTATACCCGGCATGGTCCGGTTAGTTATGTCGACAGTCTGAATAAAAAGGCCTATGCCATCCGCTGCGGATGGCTAGAACCTGGCGCAGCACCTTATCTGGCATCCTTAAGAATGGACCAGGCCAAAACCTGGGAGGAATTCCGCGAAGCATGCTCTTATAGTCACATCCCAAGTCTGAATATGGTATGGGCTGACAAGAAAGGAAATATCGGCTGGCAGGTAGTTGGTTATCAACCTATTAGAAAAAATTTCAGCGGACTCGTACCTGTCCCCGGTGATGGTCGTTTTGAATGGGAGGGCCGTTTACCAATTAAAGAACGTCCGCATACCTTTAATCCTGCAAAAGGTTTTTTTGCAACTGCCAACCAGAATCTGACACCAGAAAACTTTAACCGATGGGATGCAACCGGCTTCTCATGGGCAGATCCTTATCGCGGAAACCGCATCAATGAGGTTTTAGGTACAGATAAAAAGTTAAGTATGAATGATATGAAAGCCCTGCAGGTAGATTATCTGTCTATCCCTGCCAGAACGATCAGACCTCTGCTCAACAATTTATCATTACAAGGAAAAGAAGCAGCAGCAAGAGAACAACTCAAAACCTGGGATTTTAAGTTAAACCCGAATTCCATTGAAGCCACAATCTATGTGGCTTGGGAAAGTCAAATCAAAAGAATGGCTGCGGAGCGGTTTATTCCTGAATCAGTTAAAGGCTTGCTTTCTCTGCAGACCAGCAAAATAATCGAGTGGATCTTGAATCCAGATAAAAAATTCGGTTCAAATCCGATTGCCGGCCGTGATCGTTTTTTAGCTGAAGCATTTAGTGCCGGGTTAAAAGATCTGGAAGAAAAACTAGGCCCCGACATAAGCAAATGGCAATACGGACAGGAAAAATATAAGCATACATACATGGCCCATGCATTGGGTCATCTCGTAAAAGACAGCATAAAAGCCCGGCTTGATCTGGGCCCGTTACCCCGTGGAGGCTATGGCGATACTCCGGGATCAACCAGTGGCAATTTACGTCAAAATGCCGGAGCCTCTTTCCGGATAATCGTTAATACCGGTGATTGGGATGCCGCAGTTGCAACCAATGGACCTGGGCAATCTGGCGATCCTGCGAGTCCATTTTACAGAAATCTATTTGAGCCTTGGGCTAAAGACCAACATTTCCCGATCTATTATTCCAGGGATAAAATTGAGAAGTCAAGCGCAAGCAGGACACTACTCAGGCCGGAATAATTCAAAACATTTATTCTGAAGGACAAGCTCTGATTACAGGGCTTGTCCTTTTTTAATGAAATCAATTGCATTTACATAGAGATGTGTAATTTGGCAACTCAACACAATAATGATTAATGGATATCCTTCAAAATAGTGATTTCCTTACAATCGAAATAATATCTACAATTTAAAACGGCAAATACTTAGTTTCAGAAATCTATGAACCAATTTATACTAAAAAATATAAAAGCTTTTGAAATGATCGGAGTAATTATGCGGATTTTCAGCTTTACCCTGGTCAGCTGGCTCGGTCCCGAAAGCCCATTTCTATTTGTATGGATTTTCAATACTATTGATGCTATTCTGCTTTCCTGGTGCGCAATTCTAAAAAAAGACCGTGCCTATACCCTCCTTAATGTGTTTTGGATACTTGTTGGAATCATTGGAATTTTAAGGTCCATTGGCTATATTTAATGAAATCTTAGTATCGACTTAAACTGCTCATTCGGATATTGAACAATAAATAGTATATGAGAAATTTCATTTTCACAGGAATCCTATTCCTGTTGGTTTCCTGCGGACAAAAAACAGAAGTACTGGTTCCGACGGAACAGACCAGATTTGTAAATTATGTAAAATTCATCCGGGATGCAGTTAACTCATCGAATGAGGCTAATCGGAGTATCCAGCTAAACAATGGAGTACTTTTAACCAAAGCATATGTGAAAGATAGTCTGTCATTAAAATTTGATTCCTGGCAGGCAACCCTGGTAGAAATTATCGAAAAACCGACAACGACTGAAGTTAATTTCAGTATCCCTTTAGATGCCTCTAATAAATCATCCCAGAAATCAATTATTTTGAGCAGTTTGCTCGATATAAGCAAAAAAGGCATGATTCAGGGATTAACAGTTGGCAATCAGCTAAAAATCAGTGGGGCTTTTATTGAAAAAGAAGGTTTTATTGATATTGATAGTTACAGCAATTACAAATTCTCTAAGAATGTGTTTGATAATCCGGAATTCAAGATTGAATTAGTGAGTAGTGAGTAGTGAGTATAGAGTACGGGCATTTCGTAGCTTGAGAATATAATTTTGAATAGTAAATAAACAAAGAATTTTTACATGGGTACTAACAGAAACAATAAGATATCAAGACTAAATTTTTTAAAGAACACAGGAATTGTAGCGGCGGGATTAACTTTTATACCGAATTTGCTTAGTGCAGCTTTGAAGGATAGTCTTTTGGGCAGGCAAGTGGCCTTAGATGGCATTTTAGATTATCAAATCATCATTCCTTTGCGGGCCGAGTTGATTGAAAAGGAAGCTGCTCTTGCTCTGCAGCAGTATTTATCGAAACTATCAAAAAAAGCGATTCCAATTGCATCAGAGGGAGAATCCAAATTTATAAACGGAATTTATCTCGGCGAAACCGATTACGCCAAAACCCGACAAATCAATAGCAGTAAAATCCCTGAAGCGGGGTTTATCCGCAAAATTGATGGTGACAATTTCATCATAGCAGGAGGTGCGAAAAGAGGTTTACTATTTGGCGTTTACGACCTACTAGAAGAATTAGGGTTTAGAAAATACTCGCCCGAAACTGCAGATGCAGGAGATTCCCCCTTTTATCCTAATGATAAGATAATTGAACCAAAGATCAAATACCGTACCACCTCCTACAGCCAAATGGCTGATCAGGAGTATTCCGACTGGCATAAGCTTTCATCGAGAGATGATTGGGGTCTATTCGTTCACACCTTCAACACCCTGGTACCACAGCAGAAATATGCTATAAGTCATCCTGAATATTATTCATTAATTGATGGCATAAGACGTCCAGGAACACAGTTATGCCTTTCGAATCCTGAAGTTTTAAAGCTTCTGGTTGCCAGTCTAAAAATTAAAATAAAGGAAAAACCTAATTCCAGCTATTGGTCTGTTAGTCAGGATGATAACGATAGGTATTGTCAATGCGATGGTTGTAAAGCCTTAAATGAGAAATACGGCAATGTTCCAAGTGGTTCGATCATATATTTTGTGAATCAGGTTGCGAGGGAAATTCCAGATAAAATCATTTCAACACTGGCTTACTGGTATTCACGTAAGGCTCCTAAAAATATCCAGATTGAGCCCAATGTCAATATTATGCTCTGTAATATTGAAAGTTCAAGACAAGCACCGGTTTATGTCACAGACCCTGCCTTTTCTAAGGATCTCAAAGACTGGGGTGCCCTTTCAAAAGACATCATCATATGGGATTACAATATACAGTTCACTAATTATGTCTCCCCATTCCCAAATCTGTATACCTTAAAACCTAATATTAAATTCTATACTGATAACCGTGTCAATGCATTGTTTATGCAGGCAAACAACGAAGCAGCGGCCGAAATGGCTCTTCTACGCTCCTACCTGATCAGCAAGTTAATGTGGAATCCTGATGCAGATGATAAAGCCATTATCAATGAATTTTTAAAAGGATATTTCGTTGCTGCAGCTCCGTTTATCCGTCAGTACATCGATAGTATGCAGGAATCGCTTGTAAAAAGCGGCATGGTACTCAGTATTTTTGGGGATCCCATACATGCAAAAAACACCTACCTTTCAGCAGATATGATGGAGCAATACAAGCAGCTATTCGATAAGGCAGAAAAGGCTGTAGCTGCACACCCCGAATTGGTGCGGCGTGTTAAAGTTGCCCGCCTACCCATCATGTATGCCGAAATACAAATTGGGCGCACGGAAATCAATACCGAAAGAAGTATGTTTAGTAAGGATGGTGCCGGAAGGGTTTTACCTAAACCTTTATTTAAAACCCTGGTCAATAATTTTGCGGATGGCTGTACCCAGAATAATGTCAAACTGGTACGCGAGAGAAGTGGAACACCTGAGCACTACCGCGCATCTTATATGCGGGTATTCAATAATATGGAAGGCATGGGTGATGTTAAATCATTCCAGAAAAAGATCATTCCAATCGGTAAAGTGAATTCGAAATCGAAAGCTTTGGAAAGTCTGACCGACGGCATTTTCGCCTCCTATGAATCCTGGCAGGAAGCAGATAAGAACTGGGTACATTGTACCGCTGAACACATGGATTTCATTATTGATCTAGGAGAAGTCATGCCTGTTAACTCTGTGAACATGGATTTCCTTAACCCGCAGGCACAACCCGACTGGCATTTGTTTGCCTTGCCCAAATTTGTGAGCTATTCACTTTCTTTAGATGATAAGAAATACGGTGAAGCCGTTACAATTATTAATTCTAACAATCCAAACCCATTAGAAAACCCTGAAATTATCAAAATTTCATATCTTCCATTTCTGGCGGAAATCAAGTCAGGCACCAAAGCCAGATATATTAAAGTCCATGCAGAAAGTCTGTTAAAAACTCCTTCATGGCATATCCGTTCGGGGCAACCGCTCTCAATTTATACGGATCAAATTGTGGTGAGGTAAGGGGGAAAGAAATACCATTAAAATTAACGTGAGTTCGATATAAAATCTTGCTGGACTAAGTTTAGACTGAAATTTTCTCTTCTTTTAGAAAGTAGGGTCTGTTTCTCTTCGCTTATGACAGTCCCGTGGTCTGCCCTATTTTTTTGCCGGAAATTTAATTTTATCATAAGATTCTTATTGCAAAAAAGATAGAGCGGCCACTCGGGTTTATTTAACTTGGCCTATGGTTCTATTACCGGACTGCCCCCCCCCTGGCCGTAGAGTTCAGCGCAGCGTATCTACGGATTAGTCAATAAAATCCCTTAAATCCGTAAAAGATTCAATTTAAATTATACTTTCCCCTTCATAAGCAGTTAAAAATAACCTCAAATTTCATATGTTTGAGTCTATGTCCCAGCCACCTGTTCAAGCAAATCCTGTACGCCGCATATTAGCAGCAAGTCTTATCGGTACTACCATCGAATTTTTCGATTTTTACATTTATGCGACCGCCGCGGTGCTGGTCTTTCCCAAATTATTTTTCTCGGCTTCCGATCCGGCTATGGCTACGCTCGAATCGCTGGCTACTTTTGCACTGGCTTTTTTTGCAAGACCATTGGGTGCAGCATTATTCGGACATTTCGGAGACCGGAAAGGTCGTAAAGCCACACTCGTTGCTGCACTAATGACCATGGGGCCATCTACTGTAGCTATCGGACTCCTGCCAGGTTATGCATCTATAGGTATTGCAGCCCCAATTTTACTGGCAGTATTTCGTTTCGGACAGGGCTTAGGCCTGGGTGGCGAATGGGGAGGTGCAGTTTTACTTGCAACAGAAAATGCCCCGCCAAATAAAAAAGCCTGGTATGGTATGTTCCCGCAATTAGGTGCTCCAATCGGTTTCCTATTATCAACAGGTTCATTTTTTATCCTGAGCAGAACCATGAATGATAGCGATTTTATCAACTATGGCTGGCGAATACCTTTTATAGCAAGTGCATTGCTCGTATTTGTAGGCCTCTATGTACGCTTAAAAATTACCGAAACTCCTGATTTTATGAAAGTAGTAGACAGTAAGCAGCAATCAAAAATGCCAGTTAAGGATGTATTTGTAAAACATACAAAAGCCATTACCTTGGGCACCCTGGCTACGATTACTACTTTCCTCCTATTTTATTTAATGACTGTATTTACACTTAGCTGGGGTACAACTGCGCTAAATTATACCAAAAGCGATTTCCTGATCCTGCAAATGATCTCGATGCTGTTCTTCGGATTGGGCATCCCGCTATCGGCTTGGCTTGCAGATAAATACGGACGTAATCAAATGCTCGTTGCGGCAACTATTGGGATCATGTTATTCGGACTAATATTCGCATTTATATTTATCTCAGACAATTTGTTCCTGACTGGGGTATTTTTATCATTGGGTATGTTCCTGATGGGTCTTAGTTACGGACCAATCGGCACTGCGCTGGCTGGGATCTTTCCTGCACCGGTACGTTATACCGGTGCTTCGCTGGCATTTACTCTCGCCGGGATATTGGGTGCGTCATTAACCCCTTACTTAGCCACTACACTTGCTCAGAATTACGGACTTGCCTATGTGGGTTATTATCTGACCATTGCTGCAGGTCTTACTTTGCTGGCTTTGCTGGGATCAAGGAAAATGATGATGAAGCTTTAAGCTAAAAGCTCACGCAATTCATTTCAGTACTCTGGAGGCAATTTATAAGGCTCTGGATTGTCAACCTGGTGATATATTGGAATACGATAAGGAGGATAAGAGATCAATAGACTTCTAGCAGGGAGCCAGCTTTAAACTTTCTGCTTTAAACTTTTAGCTCAATGATCCTCGAAGTTATTCAATACAATTTACAAATTTTATAACATGTGTGGCAGAGTATCAACTTCAGACCAGAAATTTATATCAAAGAAGCTGCAACTTAAATATGCGGATGCATTGATCAAACCAGGAGGAATCAATCTGCCTCCCACGGTAGAGTTGCCAATTATCACTGATGAAAAACCAGCCGAATTACAATATTTTTACTGGAGCTTAATCCCATTTTGGGCCAAAGAGAAACCCAAATTCAGCAGCTTTAATGCGCGTCTGGAAAATCTGCAGGAAGCAGCTACCTGGAAAAATTTATTGGGTAAACGCCACTGCATTATTATAACAGATGGTTTCTATGAATGGAAAAAGCTAGATGAAAAGGGAAAGCTGAAACAGTCCTTTCTGATCCGGATGAAACAACAGCAATTTACTCTCATGGCCGGATTGTGGGATTCTTGGACTGATCAATCTACCGGCGAGATCATTAACAGTTGTACGATCATTACCCGCAGTCCGAATGAATTTATGCAAAACATTCATGATCGTATGCCCTGCCTTTTAACAGAAAAAACGGCAAAAATTTGGATTGATCGGAATTTGCCATTGAGTGAAAGGATGCAGGTATTAGAAGCAATCCCTGATCAATTAATGGAAAAAGCACTGGTGAATAAGATCGGTGATACGGAAGAGTATGAACAATTGTTCAAATCATAGAAATCGCTTTTTACGCTATTCCGCTGTTAGATATGTTCTGAATTCCAGATAAGGCGGGTTTGTAACCCACTGATTAAATTCTTAACTCCTTACTATTTTGCCACTTCCTCCTTTGAAATCTGATCAGAGTCTATGAAAGATTGATATTGCAAAATTAGTCTGAAGACTCCTTGTTATTTGACAATCCGTAGAGGCGCTGCGCTAAACTCTACGGACAGTATGGGTAACCCGCTAATTAAAAATCGCATTTGGCCCTTTTGCAGGTCTGTCCGTCCCGATGAAAAACAGCAGCAGGTAAAATAAACCTTGCCGGAGGAAGTATCTTCCGGCCAATGGTAATTTAAAATAGAACGCAATTTCTTGCCGGAAATACTCCAGAGGAAAGGGCTGAACTAACCGATAGCACACAGGTATTGCTTTCCAAAATCTTATCATTGTCGCTCCTTAATCAGCTGTTCAATATGTCCCGAATTCAAGATAAGGGGGGTTTGTAACCCACTGATTAAATTCTTAACTCCTTACTATTTTGCCACTTCCTCCTTTGAAATCTGGTCAGAGTCTATGAAAGATT
>Ga0315899_10007931_pt1 | contig 11402 bp, 17 predicted proteins | sample LakEriMetagenome_2_FD_203518 | JGI IMG/M metagenome (GOLD analysis project Ga0315899, IMG submission 203518) | Freshwater fungal communities from buoy surface, Lake Erie, Ohio, United States - Buoy 4 MA112 | ecosystem: Environmental > Aquatic > Freshwater > Lake | place: USA: Lake Erie, Ohio... | reverse complement strand
GAATGTTATGTATTTATAATGAAAAAAAAAATTATGCATACACAATCTTCCTCCTTACCTCCCTCTCTTCCTCCCTCCTCTCCACTGCTTTCCTCTCTCCCTCTCGCCCTCTCTCCCTCTCTCCCTCTCTCCCTCTCTCCCTCTCTCCCGCTCTCCCCATCTCCCCCTCTCCTTCTCGCTCGACTCAGGCGATGGTGCAGCAGCCTCCTGGGCTTGCGGGGGGACATGGCTTGTGCGATGCACCTGCATTGTTTAGGCATCGTGTTAAGCAGCTGTGTTGCTAAGGTGTTGCTGATGTGTTGCTGACACATCAGCGATGCACCTGCATGGTTTAGGCATCGTGGACCATACACAGCTTGACTCAACGTCGCTCAACATCGGCTCAACTTCGCTCGACAAGCAACACATCAGCAACACCTTAGCAACACAGCTAGGCTCAACGTCGCTCGACAAGAGCAATGCCATGACGCCCTGTCACGTGATAAGCCCCAACCAGACACCGCAGACGGGGCGAGCCATGTCGCCGCAGGAGGTGCGCGAGAAGGATCACTGAGTGAGACGTGACAGAAGCGTGTACAGTGTTTACGCAAGAGTGTACAGGGTTGACAGATCTGGTACACAGCCAGTGAGGGAAGCCTGGTAGAAGATGAGATAGATGAGATATGCGTGCAGAAGTTACGAGAGTCCTACATCTGTAGACCTGTCTCTCGAGTCTCAGATCATGAGCTAGGCGTACAGATGTTGTGACAGATGTTCCCAGATTTCTAGTACAGATGTGACGAAAGTACCAGAGATATGCCTAGAGATGTTACCAGAGTATGAGTCTCAACACAGATGTGACGAGAGTACTAGTCTCAACTAGCATGCCGCCCCAAACCCTAAACCCGAAACCCTAAACCCTAAGGCCATGCAGGCGTGCAGTTGCTACTAGTCTCAACCTGTCTCAATTAGCAAGCCGCAATTTGTGGAGCGCGTGCAGACGCTCACCCATAAGGCAAGCGCTGAGGCGGCAAGAGCGACTAGACAGGCGCCGCATGTAGAGCATGTCACCGCAGGCTAATACCAACCTCGCTTAGGGCTTTTGTCAGCCGTAACTCAGCCGTTGGTCGCAACGGCTGCGCCCGCTGACTGGTAAGCGCACTCGGGGATGCAGATGCTAGTGGAGCTGCACGTGCAGGAACGTGGGGCGGAGGTGGGGACACTCCAGACTCCTGGGCGCCAGTCTCTTAGGCGGGGTAGTGCTGAGGGCCTTACGTACGAGCAGCTTGTCGAAATCGGTGCCTCGAGCGAGTCCGAGGTCCAAGAGCCTCTGTGGTCCGCTAAGATCCCCACGGCATCTGTCGCCTTTCGCACTGCACCTCTGGGTCAGAAACGCACGGGGAAAATGTCGCAGCAGTCGAGGTTCGGGGGCGGCTTGCACAAGAACATGAGCGCCGACACCGTTACCAATGAGGAGACTCAGAGCGATGAGCCCGCACCTTCAGAACTTCGCGGAAAGGGAGACACTCTTAAAAGGGCAGACTCCCTTTCAGACTGGAGGGCCCGTGCAGGGGGTGCCGTGGGAGACGGGAAGCTCGAGAAGCTCGAGAAGCTGGATATCAACTTTCTGCTCAAAAACTTTCATCTGCCGCTTCCACCGCCGTCTCGGAGAAGTACTAGGAGATGGGTCAGTCTTGGGGAAGGGAGATGTGCAAGTACCTCGTCTAGATGTGCAAGTACCTCGTCTAAACAGGTTTTCATCTTTCGAGCTTGACTTAACGCCGTGTCTCGTGCTGTGTTCCGTGACGCCTCAGGCGCCCTATGGCCTGCAACATGGCCGTGAACACAGACTGACGACTTATCTGGCAACAGACTTCGAAGACTTCAAAGACTGACCACTTGTCTGCCATACTTGACTCTCCACTTGTCTCGCATACTTGGGCTCATCCCTCCCATGCGCCCACGCTTTGCACCGTGTCACACGTGTAGGCACCGTCGAATCTGGCCGAGCTAAAGTCACGGCTGCACCATAACGAGGCGCTGCCGCACACGCACAACAAGACCGATGCCCACTCGCTGCTGCACCCCGCCGTCTTCGATTTCGACGCGCTCGGCATGGGCCCTCTCGCTCCGCGGTCCTGCCTGCAACAAACTTCTCCAACGCTCCAGAAAAGCTCTAGTGCCTCCCGCTCAGCATCAAGCACACGCACCAGAGCTGCGGGGGAAGGAGGCGAGCGGCAAGATGATGATGATGATGAGGAGGATGCGCTGGGAGGTAGCCACGTACGTCATGTTGATCATGTACCACAGATGCACGGCAGGATCTTTGACATGCTTCGGGTACGGCCCCACAGCACTGTTGACCTGAGAATGAGTGACAGAGAAAGCCAGCGAGCGAGCGAATGAATTGACTAGCACGCTACTAGATAGCGGGGAGTCCGGAGCATGATCATCACATGAGGCCAATGCAGCGAACGCCCTTACATGAATGCCCTTAATCCTTGAGGTGTGCACACGGCAGACAGTCAAAGCCTTGGGCTGAACTAGACCAGACAAATTAGACTTTTTCCTTGTAAGTTGGACTGACGCAGATGACGTGGCGGTGGCAGGCGTTTGAAAAGCGAGGGCGAGCGAAGCATGAGTCGGTGCTGGCGGCGCTGAGGTCTTGTGCTCCTCAGCACAAGATCTTGTGCTGCAAAGGCCACGAAGGATACATCAAGCCCCTCCTCCTCCAGCATCTCTCTGCCCTCCCCACCAGTGAGAAGGGACACGGGACGTCCCCTCCCTTGCGCGCGGGGGAAGGAGGGGAGGGGGGAAGAGGGGGAGGACAAGGGACGAGGACACGGGTCGCAGGTGAATCGCTGCAATCGTTATCGAGTCTGCTGTCAGGCCCCATGGGCACAAGTGTGTCAGTCCAGACTTCCAGAAAGGGATCTAGGAAAGAGCCTGTGCGCCTAGAGCGCCGGGCAGTGGCTTTGCTGCTCAATACTCTGGCGTCCGACCTACACCCGCAGACATGGCAGCGAGAGACTCGGGAAGAGCCCAACCAGCCCAGCCCCAACGCTTCGCCCCCAACTGCCGCACATCAACACTCGCTTCCTTCCCTGCCCGCAGCTCCGAGCACCCGCTGGCAGTCTGATGTGGCTGTGTGGGGGGTTGGAAAGGGGGGAGTTGTTGATCTCCCGCACATAAACGAAGAGGCAGTGCAGGGGGATGAGAACGGTGGTGATGCTGGGGATGTTGGCTTGCCAATCAGCGACAAGAGAGTATGGAAGCGCGAGCTCTGTCAGCTTGTGGCTGTTAGGGGCGTGAGTGGCTCCGAGTGGTCCATCCCTGCTCCCTCCTCGCCGCTTCTTGGTGTTGTTTATTACTTGTTGCTGTGTTCAAGTGTTTGTTCATTACTAGCGTAAAAGAGAAGATGCTGACTGCTCGCCGCTTCTTTTGGTGAGATCTGTGAGTTGAGGCATGGCGAGGGTTTAGCGATGAGGGTGGAGGGCGAGGACGCATATACTCACGTGACAGCAGCATATACTCACGTTTGACTGCTGCTGTCATTTCACAGGAAATCGCAAGATCGCAAGTGTGTACACGCGCACGGCAAGCAAGAGCACACCACACTTTGGCCAGCGCTCGAGCGCGCCGGCTATCAGGAACGGTACTCGCTGTACTCCATAATGCGCGGCCCAGGGCGAGAGAGAGAAAGAGAGAGAGAGAGAGAGAGAGAGATAGATGAATCGTCGGCCCCTTCTGCCCCCACCGCCTCCCTCAGCAGCACACGTTCGCCCTCCACCTCCTTCTCCTCTATCACTGCCCACGCCAAAGCCCGCACTGCAGGCACGGGCACAGGTAGGGGTGGGGGAGGAGGTGGAAGAGGCAAGGGCGGAAGAGGAGGAGGAGGAGGAGGAGGTGCTCGCTATGGCTGGGAGTCTGCGGCAGAGACTGGGAGAAAAGAAATGTTGTGATTGTCAGCGTATTGTTGCCTATAGCTGCCTATAGCTATTCATCTTGCGCTGCGCAGCAAGACGCCGATGCGCGTCTATGTGCTGCGGGTGTGGCAAGTGTGTGGCAAGTGTGTGTGTGTCAAGTGTATGTGGTCGGAGAAGTGTAGGCGATCTGTCTGTGACATATTGAGTAAGAAGCATGAAACCTTTCTGCGGAACGAGAATAGAACCTCGACACAAGAATCAACATGACTCAGTCTCTCTCTCTCTCTCTTTCCGAGTCTCTCTCTGTACACACGCGACGACGTGGTACTAGTAACTTACTAGTACACGACACGACGACTTGGTGCGGCTTCATTTTTGGAGTGGGCGGAGGGGGACGCTTGGGTACTTGGGCAAGGGACGCTTGGGTACTTGGGTAAGGGACGCTTGGGTAGTTTTATGTCCTAGGAACGTCGGCATCTGCAAGGCTAAGAACTCAGACGGGGGGGGCACCTTAACACTTTGTTGGGGGGGTTCGACGGGTTCTCTGGACGCAAAAATGGGCTCAACAGGAGCATTTTTCACGAGCTACACGATGCAATAAAACTCAGGAGCACAACTGAACAACAGCCCTCCTCCTAAGGCGCCACTGAGCCTGTCGATCAAGAGGAGAAGCTCTAGGGTTTAGGGTTCAGAGTTTAGGCTTCTTTCTCGAACCCCTCCCCTCTCTTTTCCTCTCTCCCTCTCTCTCTATCTCCCTCTCTCTCTCCCTCACCCTCCCTCCTCTTTTTCTCATCTCAAGCCGACTCTCTCTCTGGAGTGCATGGTATGGCATGGACACCTCCCTCTCACGCACTTGATGTAACTAAACTAAGCTCAGTCTCCATGTAACTAAACTAATCGCACCTCACACACCTGTCCTTGATGCACATACCATCCTCGCGTGGTCCTGCCCGCCTTCTCCCGTTCTCCCGTCATGTTCATGCTCGTGAAGCAGACCTGCAGGTTCCTTCCCCTTATCAATGCGTCTGCCTCCTTTTGGAGCTTCTCCTCTTGATCATCGTTCTTCTGCTTCTTCTCTGGCGGTTGGCCTGGTTGGCCCCTCTCGCCAGCGCGCATCTGCTGCACTCGATCTTTCATGCGGTGCCACTTGTCTACCAGCGGAATTGAGAAGTTTTTGCACTGGGCGGCATGGTTTCGAAGGGACTGAAAAATCAGCGGCAGGGCGTGTCTCTTCACGATGATGCGCCGCCGCTCCTCCCTCTCAAACACGTTCGGGCTGTCTTGCGGTGCAGCACGCGCAGCGGCTGCAGCACGCTGGCCGTCATCGTCCTGGTTGTTGGCGGGCAGAAGGACGCAGGTGTGTTCAGCACTAGGTGCTAGGTCTCTTTTACTGGGTCTCTTTTCCAGCGATTGTGCAGCCAAGTGTCGACCTGTGCCAAGGTCAGGCCCGTCTTGGTCGCGAGTGCCTCCCGCTGTGAGGGCGTTAGGAAGCGCTTGTCGTGCTTGCTATTTGGCTTGATGGGGCCGTTGAGGTAACCCTCCTCCAGAAGCGCTCTCACTTTTTCCTTCCCTTCCCGTCTTCCCAGCATGGCTGGCCTGTCCGTGGGGCCGTGCCCATGCTCAATGCCAACGTAATCCCTGGCCGTCTTGATCGGCCCAAGCAAATCCCACGCCTGCGCTGAGAGTCGTGCCAGGCACCGCAGTCCCTGCAGCACCGTCTGCTTTGCACCAAGCGCAGGCACTTCTGCTGGGGTCAGACTCAAGACTCGACTCGAGCTCGACACAAACATGTGAAATCCATGAAAAGGTGAGCTGCTGCCTCCTTTTGCGCCGGAAACCGAAGTGTCCTCCAACTTGCGGGCGTCGAGGTACTCAAAGAGCAGAAGCGACGCCAGTTTCGTCATGCGCAGGAAGGCCACGTAGCTCTGCATTTTGACCACCTGTGTCACCACGCCAATCCCGTTGATGACGTTCTCTCGCAAGAACGTGTTGGCCCGGAAAAGGAACGCCGATGCCTCTTCGCTGTCCTGAAACCAGTTCTTGACAACGTCCTGCTGCCACAGACGCACGCTCTCTGCATGACCCTTTAGAGAATGCCGCACCATCACGTCCGTCACGAAAATGGCGGCGGCAAAATGCTTGCTGCATTCCAACCGCTCGAACTCAGCGCGTGACCACAACTCGTGCGATTTGCTTGCTTGCTGAAGGCACGAGTCAAGCATGGCAAGCAGTCTGTCTTGACTCGGAAACTTGATGCACTCTCGCCATTTCTCTCTCCAAATGCCGTCGAAGCAGGAGTCCTTCGCAAATCGAATCCACACTAGCATGCAGTAAGACCAAATGCCATCCGGAAGGCCGGGGCAATCTTTAAACGTTTCTGTATCCTCGTCTACTATATCAGGAATAATGCAAAGATAGTCCACAAAATCTTGAATGAAGCCCTTCATGTACTCCTGAAAGTCTTCAGGATTGCCAGGATGCTTTGCCACAGCAGCATCAACAGCACTCTCCGCGTCATCGCCGCTCTCAGGGGCCGTTTCGACTACCTCGCTTGCCGTGTTGGCGCCAGAAAGGACTCTGTCGTCGATGCCCCTGTCTCGAAGGCTCGCACTGCCCGTAGTGATCCCTTGGACGAGTTCCATCAGCTCTTGCTTTTGCCACCGCTTCAGAAAGGACAAGTCAGGATCGTCCAGATCTTCCGCCTGCAGTTTCCCGAAATGAAGTACCAGCTCCATACCCATAACCTCACTAAATCGAGCCGCAATCGCACTTAGCCTTTTGTGCTTGAGGAAACGTACCAACTCGTTGCAATCACTGTCTACCATGACGGTATCGGGCGTAAGGATGCACGAGCCTGCTGCTACTGACACAGCCTCGGAAACACACTGCGAAGCTGTCTGTGGAGAAACAGGCAAGAGGCGAAACTGACCAGGGTCCTTGTTGGTGAACAGCCGATAGTCCTTGCAACAGCTTCTCGCTATGTTGAAGCTGTCCAGCAGTGTTGTACCGTCAAAAAGACGGTCGTACAAGGAGATGCGAGAAATCAATCGCGTGGTCGTCGTAGACAAAATCGCATGAGTTTCGGATTCGCATGCATTGAGCACGATCAGGCGGATCTCGGGCCGCGGGGGGCTCCTGATGCGGGCATCCCGGTTCCAGCTCACGATTGACGGTAAAATTTCGCGGGGCTTGACCGTCTGTCGGAAGAGTTCGAGCCCTCCTCCTTTCCCTTTCCAGGCATGGCAACCCAAGTGGAGAGCGGTTGGCATCTCTTTGCAAATCTCCTCCATCACCTCCTTCCACTGTGAGAACAATAGTTGCTTGATAACTACGCGCCTGGTGTCATGTTTTGCCAATCTTTCCCTGTATGCCTGCTCGATCTTCTTAAATTCGAGCTTGAGCTTCAGGTCGGGCGACGACTTCTTGCCGTTGTCGACGCCCACAAACAGGATCGTAAACGGCCATGGGGCCTCGCCTGGGCGCTCCAGCTTCGACCAATCTGGCTCCGTGTACTCCTCGCCTGATTGATCTGGCTCTGTGTACTCCTCGTTTGATTGGGCCAACCTTCAAACTTGGATTTCACTTTGGCTGCCTTGGCCTTAAATGTGGCATTGAATATTCAACTCGCATATTAACCGCCCCCGTCGCATCCAGCGTCTGCAGGCGCGTGAGCGCCCCGAGCTCCGCCGGCAGCGCCGTCAGCCCGGAGCACCCCAACAGAGCTTCTGCAGGCCCGTGAGCGCCCTGAGCCCCGCAGGCAGCGCCGCCAGCCCGGAGCAGTAGGACAGATCCAGCTTCTGCAGGCCCGTGAGCGCCACGAGCCCCGCAGGCAGCGCTCTCACAGCACCGCGAGCGCCCGCACGCGCCCCGCGCACGCCCGCAGCTCCGCCGGGAGCGCCACAGGTGTGCGCCGTGAGGTGCAGTCGGGCGGCATCCGAACACTCTCCTCCGCCTCTCCCTCTCCCGCCCGCACCCGCAGGCGCAGCTCCACCAGCTCCGCTTCGTCCTCGCTCTGCTCGTCTTCGTCGTCGCTCTCCTCGTCCTCATCCCCACTCTCCTCCCGATCATCATCCCAGCTTTCCCGATCGTCCTCGCTCTCCTTCGATTTGTACTGACACCATAGCTAGGCTACGTCTTCATTTTGTACGAGGATCGTGAACAGTCACGCCGAAATGGGGATGGCGTAGGGATTGAGTTGGGTGGGTTTCAGGGTTCGCGCGCCTGTACAGCCATGGGGCCGCCGAAGTCGACCTCGGGGGAGCGGCGCAGCCGGAGCCCGGGCGTGCTGGCATTCGCGGTGCTTGCCGTCCTTCTTGCCGCGTGCGTAGTCGGCACAGTCGTCCTCCCCAGCGTCTCTGCTCCAGGCGTGATGGTGTCGCAGAGCCCGCCCGTGGTGTACACGCCGGCGAGCAGGCTCCAGGACTACTCGATCAAGATTCCTGCCAGCTGGAAACCCGGGACCAAGCTCGGCGTCAAGGTGCGCCTCCCTTGTGTCGCCCGCTGCCGCCCGCCCGGAAGTGACGACAGCTGCTTGCGCTTCCGAAGCGCTGACGGCGCATGTGCGCAGGTACCAAGTGGGAACATTCTTGTGCACGTCCCCAAGGGGATGACGGCAGGCCAGACGTTCGTCTTGGACCTGAAGAATTCGCCTCCCGCAGGGGCCCGCCAGCAGACACTTGTGCAAAAGCTGCCCTCTGCGCGCAAGGTATGCTTCTGTCCTCCTGTAGTGTGGTCGCGCTGGTAGCTCGAGCGATATGTTGCACGCCGCTTGGGGCATCGTGGACGTGCGTGAAGTCGCCCGGCCGAGCCCGATGTGCAGGAACTGCATGACTACCTCGGGGGTTGTCGTCACCTATACCCTGAACCCTAAACCGTGTCGGATGTGCAGGCCTTGCAAGACTCCTTCCAGGGGGATCTAACTTCGTTCCAGGGGATGCTAAACTATGAGCGGAGTCTGCGTACGGCCATGGGGAAGCTGAAGCACAAGTGGCCTGCGGGGCTCAAGGTGCCACATGCTATGATGCTGGCTCACAACTTCATCCCACAGGAGGAGGCACCCAAGGCACCGGGCTGGGACCCCGTAAATCCAAACGGCTTTGGCCCGGCAGAGCCCAATGCGACCAACCCCATGGGTGAGCCTGGGTATACATACACGACCAACGGTGAAGACCTCGGCGTCGAGCAAAAGGGTCCTGGCTATTATCAGGTTCTTGTGTACCTGCGTTGGTGTGTATTTGCGTCATCCAGCAGAGCCCCATTTTACGCCCATTGGTTCCGCATCCGAGAGCTGCCCCCCCACATAGCTTGCTACTCCGACAAAGACGCCGCGCATGTTTGCGGCGGGTAGGAGCCATGTCTTGCTTACTGCGCCGAGGGCGGCATGAGTTCTGACGTGAGTTGGGCGGGGGATCACAACCCCGCTAAAACAGCCCGAGGATCCAGAGCACTGGAGCAGCTACCAAAAGCTTTTGCGCTTCGACTGTTTTGCGGCGGCGGGGCAGCCGTGGCGAGACCACGCCAACTGCGCCGCCCTTATCAAGCGTTCGCATACCTACCCAAATGCCGACATGTTCCGGTTCTCGGGTGCCTTCGGCTGGAACCCACCCTTCCCCGCGGGGCCGCAGGCGCACAATAAGGCGGGGGCCATGGCGCCGGACCCCAATGAGTACTGGAACTATGGGTCGGACGAGGACTTCGAGGATGCAAATCGCTGGACTGGCACTAAGTTTCCCCCTCCGCAACCAGCAGCAGAAGAAGCTCCAGTAGAAGCAGCAGCAAAGGCCCCGGTCACGTCGCTGGCAGCCGCCAAGCCGGGAGATGCGGCCTCTGTTTTGTGGACGCGTGCCAAAGACTTTGGCCTCGCCGTGAAATGAGGAGCAGTTGCGTTTTGAGGCGCAGTGAAACAGCTGAAACCTCCAATGATACATCTGAAACCTCCAATGCCAACGTCATCCCCTCCCTCATCCTGCATTTCGCTTCTCTACAGTGTCCGCGGCCAATTTATCGTTTCTGTTGGCTCTCGTCTCCCGACCTACGGACAGGCATTCGTCATCAAACCCCCCTCCTCTCAACTCCGCCGCTCCCACAGGAACTCTATAAGCGTCCAAACCCTTTCAAGCGCCCAGAGCGCTCCGCTGCAAAGACACTCGCCCACACTGGTAAAATAAAATAGCTCCCACAGCGGTCAGCGTTGTGGGGCATCTTTGTAAGGTTCGGAAGGTTAGGGTAGGAGACGAGCCGCAAGAGCGAGGATACGTAGAAGGAAAGGAGCGAAAGGGATGCTTTCTCTACACCTCTTGCAGCGTCGCTCCTGTGTGCACTCTGAGAGGACAGACTGCACTGCAGCGGAAAAGCCTAATCCCGCTTTTATGTACACTACACCACGCGTCCCCCACGCTATTACACCCCCTCTGCGCGCTGCATCGCAGCAAACAATAGAAATAGGAGAGGTCCTGCCTTCGGGAAGAAGCGGCAGGATCAAGCTGAATCTCCAAGGAAGAAATCGTCGTCGCCTGCCGCGGGCTGGCCGTTGCTGTGCGGGCGCACGGTGCTGTGCGCCTCCGCTGCAGTTGCAATGAGGCTGCGCTCGCCAAGCGCACGGTTCGGGTTCGAGTACGTGAACACGTACGGCGCCTGCTTTGCTTTGGCGGCGGCGGCTGACAAGGTCTGTTCCGCCAGCACAGCAGCAAGTCAGATTGTTCTGACTATCTGATTATTATCACCGTTCGCCGCTGCTGCGCGCAGGCCTGCGCCAAAAACGGAGAGGCGCCGCGTGCAAGGTGGGTGGTGGCGCCGCCGAGTGCAAGGTGGGTGGTCCCCGTCACGCGCTGTGACGGGGTCCACCCACCACGCGCGGCGTCGATCTTGGTTTCCTTTCACACTCTCCGTGCAAGCCTCCTCACTTCGGAAACTGACCATGAACATTTTTCGACGGAAATTTTGGTCGTGGGATCCAGCCAGCACATGGGTGAATGGTGGCCTGGGGGCCCTACGGTGGGCCTTCCAACCGACGGAGAAGAGGAGGAATCGATCATCAGTGTGAGAGCGTTCGAGCGGCTGAGCGATGCTGCAAAGGCAAAATACATGGCCGCGCGTCCCGGTTCGGCTGAGCGCCTCCAGTCGATGTCGCCACCGCGCCACGGAGAAATATCAGCGTCTCCGCGATCTCGCGCGCCCGCGATCGAGTCGCCGCCGTTTGAGCCCCGGAAAAACTGGCTCTCGCAGCAGGTGCAGGGCTACAGTACGACGCTGCAAGACAACGGCGCGTCGCCCACAGCGGTTGCTTACGACACAGATGAGCACCTCAGAAGAAAAGAGCCCCGGGTGCTCAGTGCACCGTCGAGGACAAAGAGTCCTACTGTGCAGCCTGCCGATGCCCCCCGCACCTTCCTGTTGGTCAGCAATGACGCGCCTGCAAGCCCGGAGGCTGTGCGGAGCGCCTTGGAGCAAGCGCTGGCGCTGGAGCTGGAGACCTGCAAGCCTGTGTCGAATGAACTT
>Ga0315899_10007929_pt1 | contig 11404 bp, 11 predicted proteins | sample LakEriMetagenome_2_FD_203518 | JGI IMG/M metagenome (GOLD analysis project Ga0315899, IMG submission 203518) | Freshwater fungal communities from buoy surface, Lake Erie, Ohio, United States - Buoy 4 MA112 | ecosystem: Environmental > Aquatic > Freshwater > Lake | place: USA: Lake Erie, Ohio... | reverse complement strand
TCAGCGGGTGACCGTGACCGGGGTGCCGCGGTGGACCCATTCGTAGAAGAAGCGGGCTGGATTGCCTTCGTTCAGCGGCACGCGGATGCAGCCGTGCGAGGCCGGGTAATTGGGAACCGAGGTGAATCCGTGGACGAAGATGTGGCCATTGATCTGGACGCTCCATGGCATGGGGGCGTTGTGGTAGCGCGAGGAATAATGCTGCCGGGCCTTGTACGGACCGGCGCGGAATTTTCCGGCGGGGGTGCGGCCCTGACGACCCGAGCTGACGCGGCTTTCGAAGACGAGACGGTCGCCCTGCCAGCCGCGCAGTTTCTGGTCGCGCAGGCTCACTTCGGCCCGCTGGACGGCGGGTGTGAGGCGCAGGCGGTGGCGGCCCTGCCGGAAGATGACGGGGCCTTGTTTGTCGGGAGGAAGGGGAATACGTTCCACACCTGCAGCGGCGAGGGCGTCATCCGAGACGAGCAAGCCACCGTCCGGAAGTGTCCGGCAGAGCGAGGCGGGGATTGTCACCCCGTTGAGAACTGGTGATTTGCTGGCGCTGTCCCATGCAGGTTGCCAGCGGAAGGCTGCGAGGGCTTCCTCCATGGGGACGTAGACCTTGCCCGGGCTGGCATCGAAGGTGATCGCTTCCCGGACCGTTTCCCGTCCCTGAATGGTTCCGCTGGTCAGAAGCAGAGAGAAGAGGCGGGCGGCGAGTCGGAAGTGGGAAGGCATGGTCGGGCGGGATGGCAGAGGGGATTTTACGGGCTGAGCGATGCGGTATCCGTCATTTTTGGTGGCGGCAGCAGGCCCGCCTGTTTGCGGCGGGCCCATTCGGCGTCGAAGAGAATGAGTTGTGAGGGCAGGACGCGGCGATTCCGGCCGCGTTCGTCCATGAGGATGATGCGTTCGGCGCGGTAGTCGACGAGTTTGGCGAAGAGGGTGGAACCGGCGCGGCTGGTCCACGGGCGGTAGCCCTGGCGGGTGAGGGAATCGCGGGCCGTGCGTTCGCGCTGCTGGCGGTCCTGATTGCGTTTCACGGCGTCCTTGAGGCGCTGCATGACGACGTGGGCGGTGCTGAAGGTTCCGGTTTCCTTGATCTCCTTGCCGACGCGGCCATACTTCCTGAGGCGGGAGTAGCCTTTGATGCGTTCCAGTTCGCGTCCGTGTTCGTCGAGGAGGATGATGGTGGGAAAGCTCTGCACCTTGAAGTACTGCTTGAAGCGTTCGATGGCTGCGAGCCGGTCGCGGCTGAACGAGGGCGGCGGACTCCCGACTGGCTGGAACACCGTCGTCAGGACCACGGAATCGGCCGCGAAATCGCTGAAATCGCTCTGGCTGAAGAGATCGTCGACGAGGTCAACGGCGGGGCACTGGCCATCCCATTTGGAAGCGAAGAAGATGAGGAGCGGTCGTGCCTGTTCGATGGAGATGCGGCGGGCCGCGATCGGGCTGGGGTGCCAGTAGGCTTTTTTGGCCATCTCCATTTCCGGGATTTCGGGAATCGGATCCTGCGATGGGGGCACGGGAATCGGTTCGGCGGGCTGGCTGGGCGTACCGGGTTCCACGGGAACATTCGGTGCCGTCCGCTGCGGGGGAGCCACCAGACCCGGCGCGGTCGGCAGAGCCGGCATGGCTTCTCCGTCCGCAGGCAGACCGAGCGGCGGCAGATCGGGCATCTGGTCGTAGACCGGAGCGTCGGGAATCGGGGGATCGGCTGGCGGCAGGGGATCGAGTTCCGGATGATCCGTCCGGCTTTCGTCGGGTGCTTCCCCGGTGAGCGGGAGCATTTCGAAGGCTTCGCCCAGCGGGGCGGGATCCTCCTCTCCGGGCAGGGGAGGTTCCGGCAGGGCAGGTGGACGCGCCACTGCCGTGGCAGCCGCCATCAGAAACACACAGAGCACCTCCTTCATTGCGGGCTTCCCATAGCGGATGATCCCCGCGCAGGCCAGCAGGAATTCTCGGGAGGAACCGTCATGGGCAGGGCAGCAGGCCGGGGGACGGGCGCCGGGGAATTCGGAATCAGAGAGGAACGGAAAAGAAGAAGCGGCACCGGCGGGAACGATTCCGCGGGTGCCGCTTCAGGAGAGGGACGGAGAAAGCTCAGCGGTTGCTGATGGCTTCCTTGACCTGGACGGCTTCCTTGCCGAGGCGGTCGCGCAGGTAGTGCAGGCGGGCGCGGCGGACGCGGCCCCGCTTTACGATTTCGACCTTGGCGATTTTCGGGGTGTGGACCGGGAAGACGCGTTCGACACCTTCGCCGTAGCTGAGTTTACGGACGGTGAAGGAATGGCCGACGCCGTGGCCTTTCATGGCGATGATGATGCCAGCGAAGATCTGAATGCGTTCCTTGCCGCCTTCGACGACGCGGGTGTGGACTTTGACCGTATCGCCGACTTTGAAGTCGACCGGGTCCTTTTTCATCTGTTCGCGTTGAATCTGTTCCAGCTTGTTCATGGGAGTAGGGAAGGTGAGGAAATGGAAGGCCTTTCCGGGAACCGCCATGAAATTGACCGTTGAGGAGGAAGATCCACCGGGCCGGGAAGGAGGCGGGAGCTAAGCGTAGACTCGGGCAGCCGCAACGGAAATTTTCGGATTGCTGAAGGGAATCGCGGTGATTCCGGGCTGCGGTGCCTCAGGGGGTCAGGACGAGGCACGATAGCATGTGGTCGTTTTCGAAGTGGAAGAAGCCGCGGAAGGGAGTGCGGGAGGTGAGGTGGTGGAACCAGTGGATGTCATCGGCCCACATTTCGTGGAAGGGGATGTGTGCGGTGGGGGTCCAGAGGGGGATGGCTTCGTCTGTTTCGGTGGGGGAACCGGAGAATTGGTCTGCGCGGAAGACGTCGCATTCGAGGGCGAGGCCGTCGGTGAACTGGAAGTGGAGGAGACCCGCGTGTTCTGGCTGGAGGGCTTCCACGAGGAGTTCCTCCCTGGTTTCGCGGATGGCGCATTCGGCCGGGGATTCGCCGGGGTCGATTTTCCCGCCTGGGCCATTGATTTTTCCGGCTCCCAGTCCGCGTTTCTTGCGGATGAGGAGGACCTCATGGTCACGGAAGATGAACATGAGGGTGGCGCGGAGGGTGGGAGTCCATGATTCCCAGCCGGCCGGTCTGGCGAGTGGGGATGGGGTCATGAGAAGGGAAGGTCGTCGCCGATGATCTGGACTTCGGTTTCCAGTTCGAGTCCGCGTTCCGTGCGGGCTTTGGCGCGGATGAGGTCGATGAGGGCGAGGACATGGGCGGCCGAGGCTCCGCCGTCATTGACGATGAAGTTGCCGTGGATGGGAGAGACGCGGGCGGCACCGACGGAGACGTCCTTGAGTCCGAGTTCGTCGATGAGACGGCCGGCTGGGCAGGGTCCGGGGTTTTTGAAGATGCAGCCGGCGCTCGCGGCGATGGGCTGGGAGGATTTGCGTTTGTCGATGCTCAACTGGGTCCGGGTGTCGATTTCGGTGACGGGGGCCGGGGAACCTTTGAAGACGGCGCTGAGGCAGTAGTGGTCGATGAATTCGGGGACGCTGCGGTATTTGACGGTGAACTGCTCCCGTGATTTTTCGCGGATGGCCCCGGTGGCGTCGAGGTAGCGCACGGAGACGACCTGGTCGAAGGTTTCCGTGCCCATGGCACCGGCGTTCATGCGGAGGCCGCCGCCGACGGATCCGGGGATGCCTTCCATCCATTCGAATCCGGCGAGTCCAGCCGAGCGGGCGGCTGCGGCGAGCCGTTTGAAGCGGACGCCGGATCCGGCGCGGATGGTGTTTCCGGAGACGGAGATTTCGTCGAATTCGCCGCCGCTGGGGTGGATGACGGCTCCTTTGATGCCGCCGTCGCGGATGAGGAGATTCGATCCCCGGCCTACGACGCGGGTGGGGATGCCGTGTTCCCGGCAGAAGCGGACGAGGCGGGAGAAGCTATCGGCGGTGGTGGGTTCGATCCAGAACTGGGCGGGGCCACCGATTTTCATGGTGGTGTGCCGGGTCATGGGTTCGTAGAGCCGGAGGGTGGCATCCGGGTCGGCGAGGGCCTCGGTCATTTGTGCGAGGGTGGCGATGTCTTCGGCGAGGCGGCTGCCGATTTCGTGGACATTGCCGGCGCCGAGCGTGATGAGGAGGTCGCCTGGGCGGAGGAAGTTTCCGGCGGCGGCGCGGGCTTCGTGGTGGGAAGGCGTGGAGAAGACGCGGATTTTGTCGCCTTCATGGGCCTTGACGGCATCGGCGATGGTCTGGCCGGAGATTCCCGGGATGGGGAGTTCGCTGGCGGCGTACACATCGAGGACGAAGAGGGCATCGCAATGCGAGAAGGCCGCTGCGAATTGGTCGCGGAGGAGCTGGGTGCGGGTGTAGCGGTGGGGCTGGAAGATGCAGAGGACGCGGCCCTGAGTGAAGCGGCGGGCGGTTTCGAGGGTGGCGGCGACTTCGGTGGGGTGGTGACCGTAGTCGTCGACGATGGTGTAGTGCGGGGAACGCAGTTTGACATCGAAGCGGCGCTTGGCTCCGCGGAAGGTGCTGAGCGCCCATGCGATCCGTTCGAAGGGGACGTTGAGGTCCGTGGCGAGGGCGATGACGGCGAGGGCATTGAGGACGTTGTGGCGTCCGGGAATGTTGAGAATGATGTGGCCGAGGGCGTCGGTACCGCGGAAGACGGTGAAGCCCGTGCTTTGGCCCATGATTTCGACCTGCTGGGCGGAGAAGTCGCAGGAATGGTCCCAGCCGTAGCTGCGGGTGCGGGGACGGCCTGCGCAGAGGCTGCGGGCTCCGGGGTCGGCGGCGCAGAAGTAGCTGGTGCCGGTGGTCTGGTCGAGGAGCTGGCGGTAGACTGAATTGATGTGATCGAGGTCGCGGTAGAAGTCGAGGTGTTCCTCTTCGATGTTGAGGACGATGGCGTGGGTGGGGTGGTAGAGCGCGAGGGTGCCGTCGCTTTCATCGCCTTCGGCCACCATGTGAGCGCCTTCGTGGTCCCAGCGGGCATTGGTGCCGAGCAGGGGGATTTCTGCGCCGACGTAGTGGCTGGGGTGCAGGCCAGCTTCGCGGAGCACGTGGGCTGCCATGGACGAAGTGGTGGTTTTTCCGTGCATTCCGGCGATCACGATGCCCTTCTTGCGTTTGAGAATGGAGGCGAGGGCTTCGGCGCGGCGGAAAAGGGGAATGCCGGCGGCGGCGGCGGCATCGTAGGCGACATTGCGGCCCGGGCGGACGGCCGAGGAATAGACCACGGCGGCGGCTCCGGCGACACTTTCCGCGGTGTGCGGGCAGAAGAATTCGAGTCCAGCGTTCTGGAGTCGTTCCGTTTCCACGGTGGTGCTTTTATCCGAGCCACTGACCTTGTAGCCGAGGTCGAGGAGGAGGGCGGCGATGCCGCTCATGCCGCTGCCGGCGACCCCGATGAGGTGGATTCGGGCGGGCTTGGCGGCATCGGCGGCGCTGAGAAAATCGGCTTCCATATTGGGGCGGTAAAAGGGGCGACGCTAGCGGCGCGGTGACGGGCGTCAAACGCGGGAGGCAGGCGAACTAGTGCTGACGGGGGCTGCCATCAGTGCCGGCTGGCAGGCGCGGCGGCGCTGGCTTCCTCCATGAGTTCCATGAAGATTGGTTCGAGGCCGTCCTTGCCTGCGCGGCTGCGGAGTTCGTTCATCGATCCGAGGGCGACGAGTTTGCCGCTGTGGATGATGCCGATGCGGTCGGCCAGTTCCTCCGCGACATTGAGGAGGTGGGTGGACATGAAGATGGTGACTCCTCTGCGGCTGCGTTCCTTGAGTTCTTCCTTGACGATGCGCATGTGGACGGGGTCGAGGCCGACCATGGGTTCGTCGATGATGATGATTTTGGGGTCGTGGAGGAGGGCTGAGGCGATGGCGAGGCGTTGTCTGGTGCCGTGGCTGAGGTGTTCGATGCGTTCGTGGGCGTAGGGATTGAGGGCGAACTGGTCGAAGAGCGAACCGGTCAGGGAGATGGCCACTTTGGGAGGGACTTCGAAGACATCGGCGATGAAGGCCATGAATTCGAGGGCGGTGAGCTTGTCATAGAAGACCGCGACATCCGGGATGAAGCCGAGGAGGCGCTTGGCTGCGCGGGCCTCGTGCTGGATGTGGTGGCCGCAGAGCCATGCGTCGCCGGAAGTCGCCTGGAGGAGGCCCGTGAGGAGCCGGATGGTCGTCGTTTTGCCCGCGGCATTGGCTCCGAGGAACGCGAAGAATTCGCCCTGTGGGATCTCGAGCGAGAGACGGTCGAGCGCACAGAGACTCCCGTAGTGCATGGAGAGATCGCGGGTCCGGATCATGGTCGGCGGGGGGACGAGGGCGAATCGAAGGTGGGGACGGCGATGCCCGGGGGGCGGAGGTCATCGCTCAGGAGCTCGAATCCGGCAGGCGTTTCGATGCGGAGGAGTTCGCCTGTGGCGGCTAACGAGATGCGGAAGGCAGCGGGCTGGGAAGGGTGGCTGAGCGAAACGATATAGCCATCGAGGGAGCGGTCCGCGACCGTAATGCGGCCGCCGCGGGCCGAGATGGTGGCCGGGGTCGTGTCGGGAGCGGAAAGGTCAGCCGTGATGCCCGAGGCTGAGAGGATGAGGTCGAGCAGCGATTGTGTGGCGGCGTCCGGTTTGGCTCCTGAGTTTGACTGAAAAAGAGTGGTCGTTCCCCGTGTGAGGGTGATGGCGGGCCATGGCTGATTGTTCTGCTGGATGACGCGGAGGTCGATGGGGGGATCCGCCTTGAGGAGGCGGAGACTGATGTCGTAATTGCTGACTTCGCCGGTGGAGGCGACATTGAGGCGGCTGCTCAGGCTGAGTTGGCCGTACTGGGCGAAGGGGCCGCGGAGGAGGAGGGTGCCATTGATGGCGAAGCGGAGGGAATCGAGTCGCCGATCGGGGTTGGGGGGGCCGGTCAAGGGGGTGATGCGGGCACGGCCTGTGATGGTGGGGCCTTCGTAGACATCCATATCCGAGCCTTCACTGCGGGAGGCGAAGAGTTCGAAGATGGCCGCCGGAGATGCCTCCGCGAGCCGGCTTTCTTCCGGGAAGTAGATGCTGCGCACCAGCAGGGTCGTCATCGTGCCGCAGAAGGCAAAGATGGCAGCCGTGGGCAGAACGAATCCCCAATTCATGGCTAACGGGAGTCGGGGGAAGGGTGTCGGGGCAGAAAACAGACAGGGCGGCGGAAGAATCCGCCGCCCTGTGTGGAATGGGAATGACCCGGGGAATGACCCGGATTGCGTTACCGCAGGCGATTAGAGCGCGCGGAAGGCGTTCGTGCCGAGGTACGGAGCCACGTTGACGCGGCCGCCGTAGACGCGGATGCGGACGCGGCTTTCGAGTTTGCCACCGTCGCCGCGGTTGATGACCGTGGTGGTGATGGAACCGTTGGTGGGCGGGTCGACTGGGAGAGCCGGAGGAGTCGGCGTATCGAAGTCACCGGTGGCCGACGAGATTGTCGTGGTGGTCGAGCTGTTGCCTTCGCCGAGGAAGCTGGCCTCGCCCTTGCCATTGAAGCGGGGGACGGGGCGGGTTTTCGTCAGTTTACCGCGCCATGAGGCATTGACGATGGAGCGTTTGGCGGCTGGGCTGGTTCCGTCGAAGACACCGCCGAAGAGGGGGTTGCCGATGCCGTAGCGGACGCCATTGAAGACGCCCCATGTGGTACCGGTGGCGGAGCGCCAGAGGGATTGTGGATTGTTGTCGGCACCGGAGGCGGAGGCATTGATGATGCCATCGACCTTCTTGGAGGCGAAGTCGACGAAGCCGTAGGATTCGCCGTAGTAGGTGGTGCCGCGGAAGTAGATCACCGAGTCACCGAATTCCGAGTTGTAGGAGGAACTGAGGTTCTGGGAGAAGCGGGACATGCCGGAGGTGCGGCTGCCGCGGATGGTGTACTGGAAGATGCCTCCGTCGATCCCGTCAGTGGTATTGTTGCTGTAGGGACCACCGACCCATGCGAAGGCGGTGGACTGGAGGAACATGGCTGCGAGGGCAAAGCTGGCGCTGAATTTTTTCATGGCGATGGGATGGAACATGGCGGTGAGACGGGTGGGCGGCAAGAAGAAAATGGGAAGGCTGCTAAATTTTCGGATTTCCGAGTGTTTCCGGGTGAATGGGCGGGCCGTGGCTGGGTGGCGGGGAAGCGGAAACCCGCCGGACTGGCAGTGCAGACCGGCGGGTTTCGGAATTTCCAGCGGTGGGCTGGGGTTGGGCGGAGGTGACTCCGCGGTCACCTTACTTGACCTTGGCCATGTGCTTCTTGGGGTCCTTGTCGAACTCGGCTTTGCATTTTTCGCAGCAGAAGGCGACGGTGATTTTGGCATCGGCGGCGGTTTCGGCCTTGGCGGGCTTGCTGCTGATGGGGCATTCCTTGTTGGCTGGTTTCTCGGTGCTGCCGACGTACTTCTTGACGGCTTCGAGTTTCATTTTGGCGTCGCCCGAGAACTTGGCCTGGCACTTTTCGCAGCAGAGGCCGATGTTCACGGAGACATCGGATTTCTGGGCGGCGTCGACGTCTTTGCCGGAGAGAGGGCATTTGGTATTGACGGCGTCGGCGGCGGCGAGGCCGGTGAGGGCGAGGCAGGCAGCGAGGATGGCGAAGATGGACTTCATGGATTTGCGGTGGGTTTTGGATTTGGATTGTGGATACGGCAGGCGGTGGGCCTGCGTGAGCATTACGATGGAGGGATTGCGGGGGTCGTCAAGAATTTGCGGAACCTGTCGTGCGTATGGGTTAGCTGCGGCGGGGCGGTGACGGTTTCTCCGGTTTCGCGGTGGCGCTGGTGTGTCATGGTGGGGCTATGAAGCGGGCAAAGATCTGGCTGATGGTGGTTGGGTGGGCGGCCCTTGGCACTTGGCATGGTCTGGCGGGGGTGCCGGAGGTGGTGCGGGTGGCGACCTTCAATGCATCGCTCAACCGGGGGACGTTTGGGCAATTGTTTACGGATCTGGTATCGCCCGGGGCGGGGACGGCGGGCGTGCAGCAGGCGCGGAGGATTGCGGAGATTGTGCAGCGGAATGCGCCTGACATTCTGCTGGTCAACGAGTTCGATTGGGATCCGCGGGTGGACGGGCGTGGTCGGACCGTGTGGGATCTGTTTCACGACAACTACCTTGGGGTGCCGCAGAATGGTCAGGCGGCGCTGTCGTTTCCCTATCGTTACGCGGCCGAGCCGAACACGGGGTTTTCGCCGTATGATCTGGATGGCGATGGGGTGGCCGAGGTCCCGGTGCCGCCAGTGGGATCTCCTGGGTTTCTGGATTTCGACAATTCCGGGACGGCGGTGACGGCACCGGGGAGTCAGGCGTATGGCAATGACTGTTATGGATTTGGGGAATTCCGGGGACGGTATGGCATGGTGGTTTATTCGCGGTATCCGGTGGTGCGGTCGGGCATCCGGACCTTCCGGAAGCTGCTGTGGCGGGACATGCCGGGGGCGAGGCTGCCTGATGATGCGGGGCGGCCTGGGTTGGCTGATTGGTATTCCGGGTCCGAGCTGGGGGTTTTCCGGCTGTCATCGAAGAGTCACTGGGACATTCCGGTGGATCTGGGGAATGGAGTGGTGGTGCATGTGCTGGCGTCGCATCCGACCCCGCCGGTTTTCGATGGGGCGGAGGACCGGAACGGGAAGCGGAATGCTGATGAGATCCGGTTCTGGGCAGATTACATTGATCCGGCGAGGTCTGGGTGGGTGGTGGACGATGCTGGGTTGCGGGGAGGGTTGCGTGGTGGGGAGCGGTTTGTGGTGATGGGCGACTGCAATGCGGATCCGGTGAAGGGGGACAGTGTGCCCGGGGCTGCGCAGCAGCTGACGGGGCATGGGCTGGTGAATGCGCAGCTGGTGCCATCGGCGCAGCGCTATGGGAACAGCACGACGAATACCGCGGACTTTGCGCAGGATCTGAGGGTGGACTATGTGCTGCCGTCGCGGGCCGGCTGGGTCGTGCTTGATGGGGCGGTTTACTGGCCGGTGGGGACGCATCCGCAGGCGTCGCTGGTGGCGAATGCGAATGCGAGTGATCACCGGCTGGTGTGGCTGGAGGTTCGGCCGGCGGTATCGCTGGAGGAAGCCGTGGTCGGTCTAGACGCTGCCTGGACCGGGTCGGCCGTGCGGCTGACATGGCATGGGTCGACTGGTTATCGTTATGCGGTCGAGGAAGCGGCGGAACTGGCCGAGGGGAACTGGACGCCTGTGGCGGGGGCTGTGGTGAGTGGGTCGGCCAGCGCGGGATTTTCCGTCGATGTGGAGCCTGGTGCTGGTGGTCGCAGGTATTACCGGCTACGGGTTTCGTTTTCGGAAGGGGGTTGAACTCCGGCGCGGCGTGCGGGAGGTGCGATTGATGATCGACCGAAGGATTTTTCTGTCACTGGTGCTGGGGAGCCGTGTGTGGGCGGAGGGAAGCGGGACTGTGGAAGAGAAGTGGGCCGACGAGCTGAAGCGCTTTGCGGAGGCTGACCGGAAGCATCCTCCCAAGTCCGGGCAGATAGTCTTTGCGGGGTCGTCCTCGATCCGTCTCTGGAAGCTTGAGCAGAGCTTTCCGGATCTCGGGGTGGTGAACCGTGGGTTCGGGGGATCGACCATACCCGAGAACGAAGCGCTGGCGGATCGGCTGATACTTCCGCTTAAGCCGAAGGCCGTGGTTTTTTATGCGGGCGACAACGATCTGGCTGCCAAGGGAGCCGAGGCGGGGAGGACCGTGGAGGATTTCCGGAAATTCCTTGCGGCCCTTGCGCGTGGGGGCTTGCGCGTTCCGTTGGTCTACATTGCCATCAAGCCGAGCATCAGCCGCTGGAAACTGCGGTCGATGCAGCAGGAAGCCAACCGGGCCATTGCGGCGATCTGTGCGGAGCGGAAGGAAACCATGCGGTTTGTCGATCTTGATCGCGTCATGCTGGCGGGTGGTGGGGAACCGGATCCGGCGCTTTTTGAGAAGGATGGGCTGCATGTGAATGCGGCCGGCTATGAACGCTGGACGCCGCTGGTGCGGCAGGCGCTGCGGGAACTGCTGCCCGGGGAAATTCCGTAAGCCGGAGATGGTTCCGGCTTTTCCCGGACTCCGTCACGGGGCCGCGGCCGCGCTGACTGCCTTCAGTTCGTCGAGGAACCGGGATACTTTCGAGCGCCATGGTTCCGGGATGCGGTCGCGGTCGCTTGCCGTGCTGCAGGGACCGGAGAACTGGAGTTTTCCGGTGTGGTCGTGGATTTCGACCGACTGTTTTCCGTTGAGGGAATCGATGCGGAGTTTGCCCGAGGCGTCCTCCTTGGTGGCGGAGGTGCCGTGATTCTCGAGGGCGAGCGGGCCGGGGAGTGGCCCTTGCGCGTCATCCGGGGAACCGCCGAGCATGCGGTGGACGGCCGAGGTGGTGGCCGGGTCTGCGGCGAGCCTCCGGAAGATTTCCTCGAGTCGCTGCAGGTGTTCGGGAGAATCCGGCTGTGCCTGGGGCGGGGTCG
>Ga0315899_10007928_pt1 | contig 11404 bp, 7 predicted proteins | sample LakEriMetagenome_2_FD_203518 | JGI IMG/M metagenome (GOLD analysis project Ga0315899, IMG submission 203518) | Freshwater fungal communities from buoy surface, Lake Erie, Ohio, United States - Buoy 4 MA112 | ecosystem: Environmental > Aquatic > Freshwater > Lake | place: USA: Lake Erie, Ohio... | reverse complement strand
AAAGCCTTACGCAGCACGAAACGCGTCTGGGGCATCGGTCCTTCGTTGGCGTCAACAATCAACAGACAACCGTCGACCATGCCAAGAACTCGCTCGACTTCTCCACCAAAGTCAGCGTGGCCAGGGGTATCAACAATATTGATACGGATACCATTATAATGAACAGAAGTATTTTTTGAAAGAATTGTGATACCTCTCTCCCGCTCCAGATCGTTGGAATCAAGCACACAGGTAGGCACCGCTTCTCCAGCACGAAAGATGCCCGACTGGCCCAGCAGGGCGTCGACCAAGGTGGTTTTGCCGTGGTCGACGTGGGCAATGATCGCAATATTGCGAATTGGGGCGCCTTTGCTGTCGCCGCTCATGATGTTCTCGGTTGGGAGGGTGGAAAATTCGAAACCAGGGCTGGTGCGGAAGACCGGCTTGCTTATCCGGCGTGCTTATGTGGTTTTCGTCGCGCCAGTGTACTGATGCGACAAATAATTCTAGCTTGCGCCCTGCCTGTCTCAGCGGACCAGTCGCTGGGCTGGCTCAAACAGCTGCAAGGCCTCTGAGGACCCTTCAAAACGCCAATGCCAGGGTTCGTAACTCACACCCTGCTGATTGCCCTTGGGAAAGGAAAGCGTGAAGTGGTAGCGACCTGCATGCTGGGACAACCACTGGTAAGCCGGCGTATTTTCAAAGTTCTGACTGAGATTGGTTTGAGGTTGAGTTCCGTCGCCCAGGTCCACCGCGTAGCCGGTGCTGTGTTCGGAATAGCCTGGGGGGGCACTTACCTTGGCCCGGGTACGGGCATTTTGATTGCGTTCAGCCTTGACGTCGAAAAATAGGCTGCGTTGCAGATCAATCGAGCGAAAAGCACTCAGCACCTCCAGGTCGACGCCGTCGCCAGCGGCGGCCTGCTGCATGGCAATTAAGGCAGCAGCAGCCTCCGGCCTGAGCTGCAGGCCAGGCCCCAGGGCCACGAGGAGCCGGGGGGGAGCTTCTGGGTAAGGGAAATGGCCAAGCAGCCGGCCATCGGCCGTGGGGCGCTCTCTCAAATCCGCCACGGGACCAGGATCAAGCCAAGGCACCATGCCTGCTTGGCGCAGAACCATCAGGCCGGCGATAGCCAGCCCCAATAAAAATGCGCCGCCAAAAAATCTCAGCCATAGCGGTGCGCGACGGGGAACCCGAGCCCGGCTGCGCCGTGCCACGGGAATGTCGTCTCGAAACTGCGCAGGCGACACACCGACAAGCTTGGGTGAAGGAATGTTAATTCCTCGGCCCAGACCCGGACCCAGATCCCTGCTCCTAATCCTGCTCAGAATCCTGGTCCGGGTCCGGGTCCTACCCCTTTGGCCCCCACCCCCCTAATAAAGATCTCAACAGTCCGCGGGGGACAGCCGCAATGACCAGGGTTTTGGTGTTACGTTTTCGGGAGAACCACTGGCGCTAAAAGGTTTCAAGATGTTGCGAGTCGCAGTTGTGGGCGGCGGCCCGAGTGGATCTTGTGCTGCTGAAGTGCTTGCCAAGGCTGGCATTCAAACCTGGTTGTTCGAGCGAAAGCTCGATAACGCCAAACCCTGTGGTGGGGCGATTCCACTATGCATGGTCGAAGAATTTGACCTGCCGGAATCAATCATCGACCGCAAGGTTCGCAATATGAAGATGATTTCACCCTCCAATCGAGAGGTGGATATCCATCTTCCGAACAGCAACGAATACATTGGCATGTGCCGCCGCGAAATTCTGGACGGCTTTCTTCGTGATCGGGCTGCATCCTTGGGGACCACTCTGATCAATGGTCTCGTTCAACGGATTGACACCGGCACAAACCGCCAAGGCCCGTACACCATTCACTATGCCGACTACGCCGGTGGTGGACCCACAGGCGAACTGAAAAGTTTGGAAGTTGACCTCATCGTTGGTGCCGATGGCGCCAACAGCAGGGTGGCCAAAGCCATGGACGCCGGCGACTACAACGTGGCGATCGCTTTCCAAGAGCGCATTCGCCTGCCCAAGGAAGAAATGGCTTATTACGAAGATCTGGCCGAGATGTATGTCGGAACCGATGTCTCCCCCGACTTCTATGCCTGGGTCTTCCCCAAGTACGACCACGTTGCTGTTGGCACCGGAACGATGCAGAAAAACCAGGCCCTGATCAAGGGCCTGCAGCAGGGGATCCGTGAGCGCGCCAGCAACCGGCTTCTCAAGGGTGAGGTGATCAAAGTGGAAGCCCATCCGATCCCCGAGCACCCGCGCCCAAGAAGGGTGGTGGGCCGCATGGCCTTGGTGGGTGACGCGGCTGGCTATGTCACCAAGAGCTCTGGAGAAGGGATTTACTTCGCAGCAAAAAGTGGTCGGATGTGCGCTGAGGAAATTGTCAAAGCCAGCGCCGGTGGTACGCGTATTCCCAGCGAGGCCGATTTAAAAATCTATTTAAAAAAATGGGACAAAAAGTATGGCCCCACCTATAAAGTTCTCGAAATTCTACAAAATATTTTTTACAGCAATGACGCGGCCCGCGAGGCCTTCGTCGAGATGTGTGATGACCTCGATGTGCAGCGCCTGACTTTCGATAGCTACCTCTACAAGCGAGTAGTAGCCATGAATCCTTGGCAACAACTCAAACTCACTTTCCGTACGCTGGCCTCCGTACTGCGGGGCCAAGCCTTGGCCCCATCCGGCTACCGACCAGTAGCTAGTGCCGTACGCACCGAAGCGGAAGTCGCCCAACTGTTGGCTCCTCCTGCAGGTGCAAGCCCTGGCAACGAAGCCCCAGCCATCAGCGGCATCAGCCCAGATCCCGGTTCCGCCTCCGCCACTGATCGGCAACCGGTCCTCAGCCGCTGAGGCAGTTGAAATCTGCGAGCTGGGCGGCCTGATTGCGCAGGAGGCCCAGCAGATTCAGCCGATTGCGGCGCACCGCTGGGTCTTCGGCCATCACCAGAACACTTTGGGGGCCATCGAAGAAGTCGGCCAGGGTGCTGGCACTTTGGGCCAGACCCTGGGCCAGTGCCCCATATCCCGATCCATCCTGGGCCTGGGCATAGGGATAAAGCGATTCAATTACGCCCAGCATTGCCGCCTCGCTCGGCGAATTGAACAGGGCCCCATCAACCCTCCCCTCGGGCCCCAACGCCCCGAAGTCCAGGTCTCCTTTGGCAGCCAGGCGCGAAGCCCTTTGCACCACTTTCTGCAAGGCAGCCAGTTGGCCCTGGCGCCGCAGATCGGCCAGCAGCAGTAAGCGGCGGCGGGCATCGGCCGGGTTCCCCAACAGCCTGGCTGCTGACACAGTCTCGCCGGCAACCGCCTCGACCAGATCGCCATCGAAACCTTCCTCCTCCAGCTGGCTAACCAACCTCTGGCGCAGCAACTCAACCATGCTGGCCTGCAGGGAAACCGCGTCGATGGCCAGGTGGGGCAACATCGCCGCCCAGTGCCGGCAGGAGCGCTGCAGCAGGGCCACCAGATCCAGGCTCCAGCCCCGATCCCAGAGAATCTGAAGGATCCCATTGCCGGCCCGACGCAACCCATAGGGGTCGGAGGAGCCACTCGGTCGCTCCCCCTTGGCAAAGCTGCTAAGCAGCAATTCCAGCCGTTCTGCCAGGGCCACCACGGCGCCCGCATCGGAGGTCGGCAGGCTGTCGCCCGCACCACGGGGCAGATAGTGCTCTTGCACCGCCAGCGCCACGGCCCGGGGTTCCCCTTCAGCCAGCAGGTATTTGCCCCCCATCACCCCCTGCAGCTCCGGAAATTCCGCCACCATCTGGCTGACCAGGTCGTGTTTGCAGAGATGGGCGGCGCGGCGGGCCGCCGCCGCCGTCGGCTCCGCCAGGGCCAGGTCCTCAAGCAGGGCGTCCGTGAACCATTCGAGGCGCTGGGTTCGATCCAGCAGGCTGCCCAGTCCCTCGGCGAAGGTGACCCGATCGAGTTGATCGCGGCGATCGATGCTGGCGACGGAGCGATCGGCCCGCACAAAAAAGGCAGCGTCGTCCAAACGGGCCCTCAGCACCCTCTCGTTGCCCCTTCGCACCGTATCGGCAGCGCCAGGGTTGCGACCATTGGCCACAAACAGGAAGCGGGAAAGGAGCATGTCCCGCGCCTCCAGAGCGAGGGAATCGGGCAGGGCCCCAGGGCGTCCCAGGGGCACATAGCGCTGGTGGGTTCGCATCACGGTGCTGAGCACCTCGGGCGGCAGCGCCAAATAGCGCTCATCAAGGGATCCGCTCAGCACCTGGGGGGCTTCGACCAGGTCCACCAGCTCATCGAACAGGGCACCGGGCAGATCGGGCACACCAGCGGCGGCCTGGGCAGCCGCCTTGATCTCAGCGTCAATGCTGGCGGCGCGGCCATCGCGATCCGCCATCACAGCAGCAGCAGCCAAGGTCTCGAAGTAACTATCGGCCCGTGCAATCGCCAAGGGTTGTGGGCTGAGACGGTCGCCCCGGCTGAGACGACCGCTGCTGACCACCGGATCGCAGTCGACCAAATCCACCGGTACGACCTCGTCGTCCAACAGGGCCACCAGCCAACGGACCGGACGGCTGAAGCGGCTTTGTCCCGCTCCCCAGCGCATGAAGCGGCGCCCCTGCAGCCCCCAGATCCAATCGGGAATCAGGGATTGCAACACCGTGGTTGTCGGTTGGCCTGGTTCCAGGACCTGAGCGAAGACAAAATCGCCCTTGGGGGTGGGCCGCACCTCCAGGGCCTCGGGGGGCACGCCACAGCGCCCGGCAAAACCAAGGGCGGCCGCCGTGGGCGAGCCCTCCGCAAAAGCTGCGGCCGCTGGGGGACCTTTGCGATCCTCGCGGCGATCCTCCTGCCGGCTCGGCAGGCCCCCAATCAGAACGGCCAGGCGCCTTGGTGTACCCGTCACCCGCAGCTCCTGCCAGGTCAACCGGGCCGCCGCCAGATCGTCTTCAACCCGCTGGCGCAGCTGGGGCAAAGCCAACCTGACGAAATCAGCGGGAAGTTCCTCGCTGCCAATCTCCAATAGAAACGTGGCCATCGTCTCGAGCCGCCTTGCACCGACTGTATGGAACGACATCAACTGGCAGCGGCAGCAGCAGCGGCGAGGGCATCGCTGCTGCTGGTTCGCTAGTTTCAAGTAGCCGCCGCCCCAATTCTTGCCGATGTCGTCGACCAAGGGCGCCCTTAGCTCAGCAGAGGCGACAGATCATGGCAAGCCCACCAAGATCGAGACGCTGAAAGCCCAGAGCGGCCATCTCAAGGAACCGCTGGCCACGGAACTGGAGAACGACAGCCTCCATTTCACAGACTCGGCGGTCCAAATTCTGAAGTATCACGGCAGTTATCAACAGGACAACCGGGACCATCGCCAAAAGGGGCAAAGCAAGGACTGGCAGATGATGTTGCGGCTGCGCAGTCCAGCCGGTCGCATTCCGACGGCCCTGTACCTGGCCCTCGACGACCTGGCCGATCGGCTCGGCAACGGCAGCCTGCGGGCCACCACCCGCCAAGCCTTCCAGATGCATGGCATCGCCAAGGCCGATCTGCGGGAAGTCATCGGCACGGTGGCCCGAACCATGGGTTCCAGCCTCTCGGCCTGCGGTGATATCAACCGCAATGTGATGGCCCCGGCCGCCCCCTTCGAGGACAACGGTTATCCAGCCGCCCGGCAGTTGGCCGACCAAATCGCCGATCTGCTGACGCCCCAGGCCGCCCAAGGCTCCTACCTGGACCTATGGGTCGACGGCGACCTTAGCCACCGGATCCGACCTCAGCCCGCGGTGAAGCAAATCATCGATCAGCAGCTAGAGGGAGCGGTTTTCAGCGGGGATCAGGCGGAACCCCTCTATGGGTCCACCTACCTACCGCGCAAATTCAAGGTCGCGGTAACAGTGCCGGGCGATAACGCCGTCGATCTGCTCACCCAGGACATTGGACTGGTGCTGTTCACCGATCCAGCCGGTCGGCCCCGCGGCTGCAACGTCTATGTGGGTGGCGGCATGGGTCGCACCCACAACAAGGAGAGCACCTTCGCCCGTTTGGCCGAGCCCCTGGGATATGTGAAGGCAGCGCAGATCCTGCCGTTGATCCAGGCGATCGTGGCCCTGCAGCGGGATCACGGCGATCGCCAGCACAGACCCCACGCGCGGATGAAATATCTGATCCATGACCGAGGCCTCGCCTGGTTCCAGCACGAACTGACCCGGTATTTCAGCCAACCCCTCCAACCCCTGCGGCGCGAGCCCAAGCCCCGTCTCAGCGATTACCTCGGCTGGCACCGTCAATCGCCAACGACATGGTTCGTCGGCTTGCCGTTGCTTTGCGGCCGACTGGAAGGGGAGATGAAGGCCGGGCTGAGGCGCCTGGTGGAGACCTTTCAGCTGGAAGTGCGTCTGACTCCTAACCAGGATCTGTTGCTTTGCAATATTGGCGCCCACCAGCGCAGCAGCGTTAAACAGGCCCTGGCCCAGCTGGGCTTTGCCGATCCCGGGGCCCCGGCTCCCCTGGCCCGCCACGCCATTGCCTGCCCGGCCTTGCCCACCTGCGGCCTGGCGATCACCGAAGCGGAGCGCATCCTGCCTGATGTGCTGGATCGGATCCAAACCCAATTCACCAACTTGGGCATCAACAAATCGGTGCTGGTGCGTATGACCGGCTGCCCCAACGGCTGCGCCCGCCCTTACATGGCTGAGATTGCCTTGGTGGGGAGTGGGGTGAACCAATATCAACTCTGGCTGGGCGGCAGTCCGGGCCTTACCCGTTTGGCCATGCCCGTGCTGGAAGCGATGCCCCTGGAAGCGCTGGAAAAAACCCTGGAACCCCTCCTGGTGGCCTGGCGTGATGCGGGCGGTCGTCTCAGCTTCGGGGACTTCGTCCAACGCCTGCGGGCTGACGAACTTGAAGCTCTGGTTCAGCGTTGATGAGAAACGCCAAAGATTTCCTTGCTGCTGGCCTCGTCCTAGGGTTCCTGGGGGCTGGAGTAAAGCCCTTGCTGGCCCAGCAGGATCCCCCCCCACCGGAACCGCGAGTCAAGAATTACAACCCGGATGAGACCACCTGCCAAGGAGCTTTGATTCGCAGCAGCTTTGCCACAAACCTGCTGCCCTGGGCGGATCAACCGGAGCCGGTGCTCGCCTCCCTGCGGCAGGTGCAGGCGGAGATGACCCGGGCCACCCTGGCCAGTTGCGTCCGCCAAAAACTGATGACCCCGGCCCAGGCTGCTGCTTTGCAAAAGGAACTGGGCCTGGGCGAACCCCCTGGTGCTGAAACTCCGCCTCAGCCTTCCGGCGCCGGGGCCCCGATCCGTCCGTAGTGGGCCCGATCCAGGCCCCTTCGCCAGGCCCAGAGTTGGTCTCCATAACTGAAATGCCACCATTCATTCGGGTGTTGCACAAAGCCCACTTCTTGCATCACTGCGGCCAGCAGGCGGCGGCGACCATGCCAGAGGGCCGCCTCTGAATCAGGGTCCTCGCTGGCAGCCAGCGCGAAATGATCGGGCTCGGAGACTGGCCCGATCGCATCGATGGCGCCGCCCATCTCCAAGGGCTGCCCTGCAGCATCGGCCAGGGTGAGATCCACTGCGGCACCGGTGCTGTGGGGGGGCGGAGCGGCAGGGTGCAGGCTGGGTGGGGCCCAAAAGCGCCCCACCTCAAGGCCCACCGCTTCCCATTCGGGTCCAGATCCATCGGGATCCAGGCCCCGCGCCTCACACTCCTGGCGGATGGCATGGTTCACCATGAAGGCTTGAACAGCCACCGGCCGCCAGGCGTCGAAAACCGCCAACTGGTAGGGGTAATGGCGGCGCTGCAAACATCCCTGGGCGCGAGCCAGGCGAGCCATCACACCGCGGCGCAGGCGGAAGGGACAGGCCTGGTCACCATAGGGAGCCCCCAGGCTGAGATAGGGGTGGGGCTCTAACCGCACCAGCTCAACAAGGGGAACGAGTGGTTCTCCCTCGTCAGCAATCGGAATGCCATTCCAAGGGCGCAGGGAGGTCATGGTGGAAATCGGCCCAGAGGCGCAACAACAATTGGGATAGGGAGTGGGATGGGGAGCGGGAGAGGGAGTGAGCTGATTTTGCCCAGTTGGCAATCACAATAAGCGATGGGACAACTTAATACTCAACACTGATTGCAAGCGCGCCAATCCGGAGGATCACGATGACAGCTTTAAGAAGTATTACGCCTATCTAATATCCCAAACTAAGCAGCACCTAATGATGAATTTGACCTGACCCCCACCTCAGCAAACAAGCTCGCCGCCGACGGGCCTCAATTCAACTGAGCGGCCTCCAGTTGTCGTTGGCGTTGCTCAGCCAAGGCCTGCTGCAACAGGGGGTGGTTCGCCAATTGCGGGTCTTGCTCCAGCAACCGACGAGCCACCTGGCGCGACTGCTCCAAAACGGCGCCGTCATCGCTGAGGCTGGCCAGGGCCAAATCGGGCAAGCCCGACTGGCGGGTACCCAGCACCTGACCCGGTCCCCTCAACCGCAGGTCCATTTCGGCAATCTCAAAGCCATCGGTGCTGCCGACCAGAACCTCCAACCGCTGGCGTGCCAGGGCCTGCTGACTGTCGTTAATCAAGAGGCAATAGGACGCGGCCGCCCCCCGACCCACCCGACCGCGCAATTGGTGCAACTGGGCCAGGCCAAAGCGTTCGGCATGCTCCACCACCATGACGCTGGCTTCTGGCACATCCACCCCCACTTCCACGACCGTGGTACTGACCAGAACCTGGCAATGGCCCCCAGCAAAGGCACTGATGGCACGCTGCTTTGCCTCGCTGGAAAGGCGTCCATGCAACAACCCCACCTGGAACTCCGGAAACACCTGATCAGCGAGGTGGCGATGCACCTCCACGGCCGAGCGCAGGTCCAGCTTCTCCGATTCCTCGACCAGGGGAAGCACCACATAGGCCCGCTGGCCCAGGGCCAACTGCTCCCGGATTAGCTGCCAAGCCTGGTCGCGCTCACTGCCCCTGAGCAAACGCGTGCGAATCGGCGTACGCCCGGGGGGTAATTCATCGATCTGGCTGACATCCAAATCGCCATAGACCGAAAGGGCCAAGGTGCGGGGAATCGGCGTGGCAGTCATCGAAAGCAGGTGGGGTTGGAGCCCCTTGGCCAGCAGCCGATTGCGCTGTCTCACCCCAAAACGATGCTGCTCATCCACCACGACAAGGCCAAGACGCTCGAACTGGACAGGATCCTCGAGCAAGGCATGGGTGCCCACCAACAACTGCAACTGACCATTGGCAAGATCTTGCAACAACTGCCGGCGCTGCCGCGCTGGCGTGGCTCCCGTTAGCAGGGCGCCACTAACCGCAAGTTGGGGTAGCCACTGGCCGATCTTGAGGAAATGCTGGGCCGCCAACACCTCCGTGGGAGCCATCAACACTCCCTGCCATCCCGCCTCGATCGCCGTGAGCAGGGCCGCGATGGCCACCACGGTTTTGCCACTGCCCACGTCTCCTTGCAGCAGGCGTGCCATGGGTTGGGGCCTGACCAAATCGCCGTGAATTTCAGCCAACACCCGCTGCTGGGCACCGCTGAGTTCAAATGGCAACAGCGCGAGAAAGCGCTGGACCAGGTTGGCCTGGGCCGGAGCCAGCAGGGCCGGTGCGCTCTGGCGTCTGAGGCGTTCGCGCCGCAGCCCCAAGGCCAATTGCAGCAGCAGGAATTCGTCGAACACCAATCGGGTCCGGGCCGACTGCAGTTGGGCTTGATCTTCGGGCCGGTGAATCTGACCCAGGGCAACGGCACGATCCATCAGCCCAAATGCATCCCGCAGACCCTTGGGCAAGGGGTCCGGCCAGGCCGCCACGGCCGGCAGCACGCTGGCAATGGCTTGACGCAACTTATCGGCCGTCAACCCCTCGGTGAGGGCATAAACAGGGGTAAGTCGGCCAATGCGATCCGATCGCACCGAACTGGAGGGTCCCTCCAGCACTTCAATCAAGGGATCACTGAAACTGGCGCCGCAGGGTCCATCCTTGACGAGGCCGCTGATGGCCACCGTGGCCCCTGGGGGATACAGCCGTTGTTGGGCATGCAACCAACCCGAAGAGGTATAGCGCCGTCCAGCAAAAAAACGAGAGATCCGCAGCCGACCAGTGCTGTCCTGGACGTGGAGTTCGTGGATGGAAAGATTCGGATTCTTAGGGCTGCAGAAGGCGTGGCTGCGACGCACGCTGGCCACAATCGTGGCGGTGCGCCCGCTTTCCAGAGCACTGATCCGCACCAAATTTGAGTAATCCAGGTAATCGCGGGGATAGTGGCGAATCAGATCCCGCACCAGCAACAACCCCAAACTCGCCAGCCGTGACGCCGTTCGCGGACCGATACCTGGCAACTGGGCCAAGGGCAGATCGGGCGTTACCCCAGGGGCGGCCTTGGCCTCCCCTGGGGCCAAAGGTGCCAGGCGCAACTTGGGCGGGGCTGGCGGCAGCACGGGGCGATGTCGCACCATTAATTGATGTAGCCCCTGGCGTAGCTTTTGCACCAACTGCTGACGACGCCCCAAGCCTGCGGCGGGATAGTCGGCAAATTCCTCAGCCAACTGTTGGAATTGCCTTTGATCCGATCCCGCAAGACCGGCCGGAAGGGTCTCGATCAACGAACGTCGCACAAAACCTGAGAAGTTTTCACAGCGACCTTGCAGGTCCCCAAAGCCCCGTTCCGCCTCCAGCCTGGAAGCCTGCTGCAGTGGGGCACACCAAGCCTCCAGGCCCGGACCAAGGGATGGGTCCGAGGAGGGGGGATTCACTCCCGGACAGGACGGTTGCGATGCAGATCCTGCAGCCACAGACGCTCTGCCTGCCTGGCCTGCATGCGTCTTTGCAGCCGACGCTGTTGCTGGGCTCGTTTGAGCACCTCCTGGCGTTGCTGCTGCAGTCGGTGGCGACAGGTGCGCAGGCGCGGCTCCTCCATCTCTAGATCGGTTCCCCTCAACAGCAAGGCCATAGCTACTGAGGCCGAATTGTTGTCACTGAGGGGAAAGGGCAAGGGCAACCTCAACAGGTTGGCCGGTGCGGCCAGAAGGTCGATCTGGCCTTGGAGAACCGCATCAAGCAAGCTGACTGGCAGCAGGGCACGGCAAACCCCCAGGCGCAACAGTTCGACGTTGAGGGCATGGGAAAGGTTGCGCAGACGCCTGGCCAGGGCCTGTTCGATTCCCTCAAGCCAACGCAATAGCAGCACCGGATCCAGCGGCAATCCATGGCCTGCGAAAGGGGAGGCAGAGGCGGCGGCAGAAGCTGCAGACTGCTGATCCTCGCTCGTCTCAAGCGAATCCGGAGGGAGCATGTTCTCGTTTGCCTCAGCAGACGCGGCCAACGAAAACAACTCAAGCGGACTCAAGGGCAGGGACGGCGGAACAGCCGCAGTGTCTTGACGGAGCCGCGGCGGTCGGGATGCATCGCGATGCTCTTGGGACCGATCCTCTGACTCTGC
>Ga0315899_10007927_pt1 | contig 11406 bp, 8 predicted proteins | sample LakEriMetagenome_2_FD_203518 | JGI IMG/M metagenome (GOLD analysis project Ga0315899, IMG submission 203518) | Freshwater fungal communities from buoy surface, Lake Erie, Ohio, United States - Buoy 4 MA112 | ecosystem: Environmental > Aquatic > Freshwater > Lake | place: USA: Lake Erie, Ohio... | reverse complement strand
ATCCCGGCCGGAGGGGCGACCATGACACGCAGTCTCTGATTGGGATGCAAGCGGGAATCAATCTGCCGTCAAGGGTTCAGCAGGGCTGAAGTTCGCCTTGAGCCGTCCCGGCCTCTGAACACATACGAATCTGGGAATCATTCACGTAAACAATCCCTTGCATTGCGTCCAAAATGCCTTTTGATTGGTTGTCACAGTCTTTACGCCGAGATGACCTAGGCACTAGAGCAACAATGCCGATGCAAAACGGTATATCCGCAACTGGAGATATCCAATTCCGATGTTTTAGTTCTTCATTAACTGCTATCTTGATTTCCGTGTTAGACCGACTGCTTTGAGCGGACCATGGACTAACTTGAATGGGAAAATTGATGCAACATATAGAATTCCCATTGAGATCGGATGAGATTTCACAAGTGTAGCAACGGACTTGATTCAAGAAACAAGCCTTTGAAGTAATGCTGTCTGTTACAGGCGGCTTTATCCGTCTGACATATCCATACGGGAAAGTATTAGCAATGAAAATCTTCTCTCGGTACCAAGTCTGAACCTTCATTCTTTCGACGTCGCTGGGTGGACGCGCAATGGAGCAACTATTGTCTTGTTCAAAAGCTCGCCAGATGAGCTCAAGTCTTTCGCATGGCGGGCAGTTCTCCATCGCTTCAACGAGCTGGGCTGCCAATGCACAAGGGTCAATAGTGTTCATGGGTTTCCACACGTTCTACATCCAGCCTAACGCTCCAGATCAGAAGTGGACAGTTGCCTGGAGGCACAGCAATGCATTTCGGCTTCCGTCTTCTAAATCTGGTTGTTAGGAGAAATACATAGGTCTCCATATAGTGAAAGGCAGCAATCATGCCATTCATGCAACATCGATTATCAGGTAGGGCAAATGCTAAGGCCGGAATAATCGCAACATGAAAAACGCTCAATGGCGATGGGAGGCTTGCTAAGCGAATTTGCCATTACAGTCATTAGGCTGTAGCATAGTATATGTGCGGTATATAACGCAGGTCCTCATTACCCACATAGATCCGCAGTCTTCCACCACCCCTCTGATTGAGCTCGCGATAGGCCTGTATTGTTGAACCATTTGTTGCGGATCTGAGTGCGTTCAAGAAGCTTTGTTGGAATCACGAGGCCGGTTGGTTTTGGCATCTTTGCTTAGGTCACTCGGTCTCTTACGCCGGCCTGGAAGCTTGACGATCAGAATCGCTCGTGGCTCGTGCTCTCCGCAGCGAAGGTCTGAGCGCATTTCGAACAAGCTTTTTAGATGTGGAGTCCCCTCGCGGTTGGGTGTTGCTAAGTCGAGCACCAGCAAAACTCCCAAGCGGACGCTGACGTTCTGATAATCCATTGTTTGTGCTGCATACGAACTAAAAAGAGCATCAAAAGAGCTATCTTTATCCTCTCGCTTGACCTCTACAACGAGACGCTCAGAGCCGGAGCGAAGTTTTATGTCGGCCCTACCACTCCCAATGTTTGTTGGCTCAAGGTCACTTCCAGGGGCTGACGAAGCTACCCAACGAAAAAAGTCTTGCTGTAGTTGATCCTCGTGAGGAAGTTTACCGTCGTTATTTTCGAAGAGATAAGCGCCAGTCGGATCGAGGCCTTTAGTCAATTCTAAACGATTGTAAATGAACCGGACTAACAAGTAAAGCACAGTGTCAAAGAGACGCATCCCATCTGCATTCGACGAGTAATCGCTGAAGTCTTGGGCCTTCTTACAACAGCTCTCGATGATATCGATTTCCGCCCTGGTCATATTATTATATTGCAAACACATTACGCTTTCAAGTGCGCCATATATGAAAGTTTTCTGGTCTACCGGAATGCTGGACCTTGCAATGATGGCGGAGAGCATGGGCCTTTTGCTCTCCGCCTCAATAGGGTTTCTCTGTCTACTTTCCTGTTCAATGAACGCATCAATTTGTGAAATAAGATCTCGCGTTTCTGCGAACCATTCGTGGTTCGTGTTTTGCTGAAGCCACATTCGAACCTGATGTGCTTGTCCAGCCTGTGTTGCAACACTCGCGCAAATACGAGGTCTAAGCATTTCTTCGACGCCACCGTAATGATTTCTGCGCAAAATCGATCGCCCTGCATTATACACAGACAGAAGAGTATCTTCAATAACAGCTGCCGGTTCATACCAGCTTGGTTCTTCAAGTGACCCTGCCAGACCAGCAACAGCACTGGCCAACGCACTCCAACACGCCGCTTCAGCCTGTCTTGCACCTAACCACGGAGGACCTGTCCCACCTTGCCAAGCATGCAGCTCGAAAGCGTATTGTTGGACACGGGCGCTTAGATTGCCGATCGATATGCTTGCGGCTCCGTTGTGGAAGCTAGTGAGCAGGTTCAGGCTCTCAAGGTATAAACTGGCTTGCGGATTGTGCTCAGATACCAAACTGGCCTCACTAAACCAGTCTCTTGCTTCACAAAAAGCTGTGGCAGCCGCATTAGTGTCGGCTGTCTCCATGGCTTCTGCAAGAGTTGCCATTCCCAACACGAAAGCGGCCTCAGGTCTTACCGCATCGAGTTCTGCAAGTTTTTTCAAGACATCAAACAGTTCTCTTTCACGCCAGTGTGAAAAAGCCACACCGGCAATCTTGACCGCTCGACGTAAGAACTCAGTATCGTCGTCTATTGAAAGGCCTAAAAGAAAGTCTAATACACGAAACTGCCAGCGTCTGTTATGGCTAGCCCAGCGAAAAGCACCATCAAGGGCAAAGCCGCGTGATACCCCCGAGAGAGTGAGATCTCTGGTTGCAGCCTTCATCAGGAAGAGCATGAAGCAACACTCATCTCCGTCATCCGGCAGCGGCCGATGGTGCTCGAGAATATCGATTGACTCAAGGATGACAAAGTCAATTAATGCGGCCTCTAATAGATCATGCAGTGCATCCTTGTACGGGACTCTGTCTTCCGCCTTGGCATGCTTCCATCCCAGCACTAGAGGTTGAAGCAGTTCGGTCATTATTGGCTTATTACCGAGGGAACGTGCTGCCGTCGCGAGCTCTGTGACCCCACCAAGATCTTCCAACTGAAAGTTTTTGCCGGTCTCCACGATCTCGAAGAGTTTGGCTTCGATCGGATGCATGTCGATCACCAGAGGTAGCCGCCGCCAGAGACCTCACGGCGATTTTCAGCCTTTATACGGCCGGTTAACGCTTCGGATGAAATACTTGCAACAAACACCTGGATATGTGGATGTGTTCTGGCAACTTTTTCAAGTCCAAAGATAAGGTTATCCACGTCAATGGGAGATACCTCTTGTGCGGCGGGTGAATCAATCATGAGCAAACCAGGATGTCGGCCAACACCTTTCTCTTCCGCAACTTCAATAATAGCAAGAATGGTAGCGACCTTGAGGCGCAGTTTTTCGCCCGGAGTCACCTTGCTATAAGATGTTGATGCTCCGCCTTTGACAAGAAATAGGTTCGCGTTGCCCTTAAGGTCAGCTTCAGTTAGGTTATCAATGCCGAACGCTTTCGCAAATTTGATCAGTCGAGCAGATACATCGCGAAGCAAACTGTCTTGTACAATCTTAACACGACCCTCTGTTTCTTTCACGACCGCATCCAAAATCTTTTGTTCGATGCTTCGGTCATCAGTTTGTGAAATGGGCAGCCTCGAAGCTTCTTCTAGGCGCGCTTCCAAAGCCGCTATGGCTATAGCAGCCTCCTGTCGCCGCACTGCGGAGACCAGTTCTTTGGAGGCAGACTCAATGCGATTTTGCAAGACATTGACTTTTTCGCGAAGACTGGCCAATTCGTTTTCTAATTTGGCCTTGTTGGCAGTTGTGAGGACCACTGCAGTCTTCAAGCTGTTAACTCGTTCCTGCAGCTCAGCTTTTAATATCTCGCCGTCCTCAGTGCCTTCGATCGGCTCACCGCAAACAGAACATGAGTGGCTGGAGGCCTCAAGCTCCTTCCTTGCTTTGGAAATTGTTTTGTCACAGCGAGGGCAACACTGCGGTTCGAGTCGCCGAAAAACTGCCGCCGCTGACATAGCATCTATGTGCGTCTGAAGATCTCGCTGATCTTCCTGTAGGGCGAGATTTAGCTCTCGATGTGCGGTTTCGACTCGGTCTGTTCGTTCAACCAATGTTCGTTCTTGTCGACGGACTTCAACCAGCTCTACTGTACAATCATTAATGATGCTGCGCACGCTCTCATCACTAGGAATCTCTGCAAGTTGAGCGAGTTTTTCTGCTAGCTCAGTCCTTATGCTTTCAATTCGCGATTCAGCCGCCTCATTTAGTTGCTTACGACTGCGGCCATAAGCTTCAACAGCATGGTCAACGATGGTCTTCGCGGTCTTAGCGGCAGCGAGTGTTGAAACCCATGGGATGCCGAGGAACATTTGCATCAGCCGGGCAGTGAGGCCGGTTTTGACGGGCAAGTCGCCGAGAAGGACATCGTAGTTGGTACTGATAAACAGTACGCCAGAGAAGGCTAGCCAACCATGTGTTAATGCTTGACCTCTGACCTCTCCTTCTTGTCGCAAGTTTGAGATCGGTTCCATAGCGAATGCACGCATGAAGAAATCCGCCATGACTGCCTCAAACTCACCATCAGAAGCAAAGGAAGCAAGAGTTGTGCTTTCAGGTTCTTTTTCGGTGGATCTGCATTTGCGAATTCGCGACAGCCTTCCCTTAGCCTCGCCCTTAGTTTCGACATTGATCTCGTAAACGCCTGAATCAAGAGAGAAAACAATGCGCACCTTATAGATCCATCGCCGCACATCGTCTTGAAGTTTATTGGATGGCCGCCCTCTTAACATCCAACGAACAATCTCGATGATGGTTGTTTTACCCCGCAGATTTTTCTCAGACAGCATGGCCCACAGACCATGTTCAAGGTCTGTCCATGAAAACTCGAATGGACCTGGGCTTTCCACGCTGTCTTTCTCACCAGAAAACCAAATCTCTCGCAGGAAGAGACGGCGTGGCTGTGCAAGAACAGGTGAAGGCTGAATTCGGTGCGAACTAAGGACTCTCTCAACTTCGGAGGTCTCAACTGCAGCTCTTTTGGCTATCGCTTGTAGCCATTCTTCCTTGGGTTGCGCCATTTTTATCGAAATCACAAAACTGTGTTGAGCTGCTTTAACTGCGCTTGGACTTCTTCGGTAATCTCGGGTATAAAACCGCCTAATTTGGTCTCCGCGTAACAGGCTCGCTCATACTGTTTTTGCTTTAAAGCTGTTCCACCCTTGGTGCCAGCAACCTTGGCCACTAACGCGGCTCTATCTGAGTACCACTGAAGAATTGGCTCTTGGGTCACCGCTGTTGTGCAGGTATCAAGCCCAAGCTTAGTTAGGATGAAGTCTGTTTCCAACACTTTATTATTAGCCCCTTTGGTGCCAGTGATGCGAACGAGATCACGAGACCTCAGCAAAGACAAGGCATCATCTAAGCGCTCAAAGGCGCCAAATAGGTAACGAACCATGGGAACACGCCGAAGGTCCGGCTCCTTAGAATCCACGATAGCCTGCGCTGCCTTGTAGTAGCTATCATCCTTTGTCTCTTTAAACAAGTCAAGCAATTCAGCCGCAAGGTAGTCAGGATTCCTCATCCAGAAGTCGAAGGCTTGCAGACGTGCTTCTCCTTTGAAAATAAGAGCATCCCCTGGCGCCGGTGTTTCGATGGGGCTCCCCCCGGCTCCCAAGACAAAAAGAATTCGGAGAGCGTCTCGATGGGGTGACCGAATGGCCATGATTCATTGCCTCTTTGAGGTGGGTGCCTTTTACTGGACAGTTCCGGCCCCTGACATCGTTAACCCTGGACGGGAAGGACAGGGTTCGATTTCATTATAGACCTCATCGGGAGTTTTGCCTCCCAGAGAGCTGTGCGGCCTTACATGGCAGTACCTCCACAGGAAGCGGGGCAGGCTGATTTCTGCCTCCCAGCCATCGCTGTAGGCGCGCAGATAGACCTCCTCGTATTTAACCGTGCGCCACAGCCTCTCCACCAGGATGTTGTCGTCGCAACGATTCTTCCCTGACCAGCTGATCTTGATCCCCTTAGTTTGTAGGCGGACCAAGAAGTCGGAGGAGGTGAACTGGCAGCCTTGATCGGAGTGGAAAATCTCTGGCATGCGGCCCCCTTCAAGGGCCATGTCCAGCGCCTCCAGACAATACTCCGTGTCAAGGCTGTTGGAGAGCTTCCAACTGAGCACATTTCTGGAGAAGAGATCCACGATCGCCACCAGATAGAGGAAACCCTTCTGTAATGGAATGTAGGTGATATCGGTGGCCCAGATCTGATCCACAGCCGTGATCTGGTTGAGATCAACCAGGCATGGAAAGCGCTTGGCTGGATCACCTGGAACCGTGGTGCGGGGTTTCTGATAAATTGCTCGTAAACCCATGCGCCGCATGAGGTTTCGCACCCGGTCACGACTGATTGGGATCCCATCTCTGGCCAGGTAGTCCACCATCCGGCGGCTGCCGCTGCAGGGATCCTCCAGGTAGAGAGAATCAATCCTGGCCATGATTCGCAGCGTCGATTCCCGCAGCGGTATGGGTCGGTAGTAGAGCGTGGACCTGGGCAGAGCCAACAGCTCACATTGGCGGCTGATGCTGAGCTCAGGGTGATCGTGTTCGACCAGCTTGCGCAGTTCATGGGCATCAGAACAGTTGAGATTTTTTTTTGAGCCACTCCAGCTCCATCTGCAGCCGCCCGATCTGCTGAAACAGCTCGGCCTCCTTGCCCTGACCATCCCCCTTGTCCTTGCTCTTCTTGCCCTTGGTGAACAGCTCACTGGCGCCCTCCAGCAGCTGCTTCTTCCATTGGCTCACCTGGATTGTGTGGATGCCATGGTTGGCGGCAATCTCCTGGATTGTCTTGCGGGCACTGATCGCCTCCATGGCGTCCTTGGCCTTGAACTCGGGACTGTGGGTGCGGGGCTTGTTCATCGGTGGGAGCCCCCTTCAGGGGCGGTGCCCCGCCTCAGAGGTTAACGATGGGGGCTGTCCAGAAAAGCCAGACCACCTCAGTCCCGATTCATTATTGGATACATTCGAAGCCGGCTGGTCCTTTCCCCGCTAGGATTATGGAATCTTGTAATTTCTAGTCAGCCATGCGCTTTTCTTCGCCTGGTGTCATCGAGTTTCTAACCGCTGCAGGCGGTACAACCCAGCTCAATTTCACTGATTCTGGTCTTCTTCAGAAGCTTCAAGATCCACTGGGCCAGAATCTCCTGCTTGATTACAATTCAAAAGGTGAACTGATTAAGATCACAGCCCCCGGCAATCCTTGTGACGCAGTTCGCTTATGACGATCGCGGCCGGCTGATCAAGGAAACTGATCCACTGAATCAGGTTGTCGAGTACTCCTACACGGGCAGCCTGCCTTTTGCTACAGCCGTCCGCGATCAGAATGGCAAGAAAACGGATTACGTTTACAACAGTGCTGGCGAATTGATCAAGGTCGTCCAGCCCGATGGCTCAGCTGTTCAATATGAGCGCGGGCTCTCGGGTGACGTCATTAAAGTCATCGAAGCAAGCGGCGATACATTCCAATTTCAATATGACGCCAAGGGAAACATCACGAAAAAGGCCTTTCAAGATGGAACAAGCCAGCAATTTACCTATCGGGCCGACGGACTGCTTGCTTCAATTATTGATGCAAAAGGAACCACCACCTTTGAGTACGACAGCACCAATCGCCTGCAAAAGATCACTGATGCCAAGCAACGCTTTGTTGCCTACACCTACGACAGCCAAGGCCGACGCAGCAGCCTCACCACCGAGACGGGCCACCGCGTTAACTATGAATACGACACAAAGGGGCGGCTAGCCAAGTTGACCGATAAAAATGGCCAAATGCAGGTGGCCTATAGCTACGACACGGATGGCCGCCTAAGCAAGGAGACGAACGGCAACGGCACCTCTACGTTATACGGCTATAACCTGGCCGATCAACTCATATCTATCACCAATTATTCCGCAACTGGCAGCATCAACTCTTACGCCAACTACACCTACGACGCCATAGGGCAGCAAAGCAGTGTGACCACAGCCGATGGCAAGTGGGCCTATCAATATGACGCAACGGGCCAACTCATCAAGGCGGTCAAAGACTACAGTGACGCCAACCTAGTCGATCTGGATCTGCGCTATAACTACGATTCTGCCGGCAATCGCTCCAGCAGCACGGTTAATGGCTCCCTGACGAGCTACACCGTGAATCAGCTCAATCAGTACACCCAGGTTGGCGACAAGTCCTATCAATACGATGCCGATGGCAACCTGACGCGCATTGCTGGCGGCGGGCAAGTCTGGACGTTCGGCTATAACAGCGAGAATCGCCTGGTATCGGCAACAACGCCCCATGGATCGTTTGTTTATGACTACGATGCTCTGGGCAACCGATCCGCAGTTGTTACCAACGGCCAACGCACCGATTTCTTGATGGATCCCTTTGGCTGGGGGGATGTGATTGGTGAGTATAACGCGGCTGGTGCACCTACAGCTAATTATCTGCATGGTATTGGCTTGGTGAGCCAGGTCAAAACTGGTGGTGAGGCATTTTACTACGATAGCGATGCTATTGGATCAACGATTGGTTTATCAGACAAGACAGGCGTCTACAAGAATCAATACAGTTATCTGCCGTTTGGTGAATCGCTAAGCAAATCAGAAGCCACTGCTAATCCCTTTGAATATGTTGGGCAGTGGGGGGTGATGGACGACGATAGTGGGCTTGATTATATGAGGGCTAGATATTATACACCTTCAACAGGAGGGTTTATGAATCGGGACCCGATGGGACAAGAAGGAGGCTTAAACTTATATTCTTATGCTATAAATAAGCCTATTTCTTTTATTGATCCAGAAGGCACTACACCTCTGCTTCCTCTAGCGCTTGCAGGGGCGGCTATCGGAGGAATCTGGGGCGTAGCTTCCTATGGAGTATCTAGCGCAATTTCAGGCGATTTTAGTTTTAGGGGTGCAGCTGGTGCGTTCGCGGGAGGAGCGTTCTACGGCGGTGTGATAGGAGCTACTGGTGGTTTAAGCTTGGCTTATGGTATTCCGATAGCCATTGCAGCTGGAGCGGCCGGGAATGCACTCGGATATGGAGTAAGCAACTATGGTACAAACAATTTCAGTACTTCCGGATTGGGAGGAGCTGCTTTGGATGGTGCAGTTACAGGCTGGATACCATGGAAGGTACCTGGTATTAAACGTTATGGATTAGGTGCACCCGGATTTAGCAATACATTTCTAGGACTTAATAAGCATGGGCGAGGCCTGTGGAAAGGCCTAGGGATAAGCGCACTTGCTTCGACACTATGGGTGCAAGGCAAAGAAACTGTCTCCCCCCTCGTTCTTGATCTCGATAATGACGGCATTGAACTCATTTCCCTCCAGCAGTCCAATGCACAATTTGATCTGGATGCCGATAGTTTTGCGGAATGGACCGGTTGGGTGAAAGCGGATGATGGCCTGTTGGCCATCGATCGCAACAATAACTACCTTATTGATGATATTACAGAACTCTTCGGCAACGCTACCACTGATGGTTTTATCATCTTGAAGCAACTTGATAGCAATAACGATAATCTAATCTCTGCCAGCGATGCCCAGTATGCCAACCTGAGAATCTGGCAAGACCACAATGAAAATGGTATCTCAGAAATTGGTGAACTGCGCAGCCTCAGTGATTGGGCCATCAGCAGCATCAATCTGAACTACACAGCCCTGAATGAAAGCAACCAAGGCCATCGGATCAGCAGTTCCAGCTCCTACACACTAGAAAGTGGCGCAACCCGGAAAATCGTTGATGTCTGGTTTGCGCTGAATCAAACGATCAGCACCTACAACAAAGAATACCAACTGAAGCCTGAAACCCTCTTCCTGCCCACGCTGCGCGGCTACGGCACGCTACCTGATCTTCATATCTCAATGAGCAAGGATCCAAGTCTCCTTGCCATGATGCGAGGCCTCGTATCTTTGGATACCAGTAACTACGAAGTCTTCATTAGTCAGCACGTCAACAGACTGGAGGCATTATTGTATAAATGGGCGGGAGTTGAAGCTATTCCCATAAAAAGCAGGGGCATCTATACGGATGGGAGAAAGCTGGCGTTCCTTGAGACATTCTTTGGTGAGAAGTTTTTTCAATCAGGTGGCGGTATGCTGGGAGGGCCAACGGCAGCCGACCCTGGCCCCAATGCTTCAAACACCTTGGCTGGAATTTGGAACCAATTGGTTCGGAGTTTCAGCGGTCGTATATTGGTGCAAGGGGCGTTAAATCGTTTCTACAATGATGTCTTTTATGACAGCATCTCTGATAGCCTGGTCACAAGTAGTGATCTAGATACGCTACTGGCATCTCTAAGATACTTAGCTCCCACCGACAAGCAAAGCATTATCTATTGGGGGCTTGTGGTATCCGGGCTGGACGCATTCGAAGACCGTTTTGGTTTAACGCAATCACAATATGACCAGCGCATTAACCAGACCCTTGCCAATGTTGGTCTTGCCAACACTTTGACGAAGTTCAGGCAGCCCGACTTTCTTCAGGCTTTTGCTCAGATAATCTTTGGCACGCCAGGAGACGATATTCTCAATGGCAGCTTAGGTGATGATCAAATCAATGGTTTGGCTGGCAATGACAAGCTCATGGGCAATGCTGGAAATGATGTGCTTGATGGTGGTATTGGGAATGACAGCTTGTACGGAGGAGATGGAAATGACATTATTAAAGCTGGGCAAGGAATAGATTCTATTGATGGGGGTCCTGGGCGAGACACTCTCGATTTAGATCTGTCAGGAGAAGCAAGCAGTCTCCAAATCGTAAATGTCTTGAACGGTGGATCTGTTTCATGGATTTCCTCATTGGTAAGCGTTGAATCCCTTCGCTTATCCACTGGCGGTGGCAGTGATCGTATCATTCAGGATGCATTTCTTAATGGCATTGTCTTTCGCAGTGATGATGATATCAGTGCTGGTGCCGGTGATGACACGATTAATGCTGGCCTGGGTCTGAATGATCGCATCGACGGGGGTGCAGGTGATGATTTGCTGATTCTTGACTATTCAATCGATGATATTGGTGAACAACTGACTCTGAATGTCAGCCAGGGTGCTGAGGGGTATTCGGGTAGTGCCGGTAGAAGATCATTGGGAGGAGGAGCCTGGCTTGATTCATTCTCATTTAGCGGAGTAAATCGTCTACATATTACCGCCACTAAGAAAGGTGACTATCTCTACGCTTCGGGCGGCAATGACACGATCAACGGCGGCGATGGCAACGACACCATCAACGGCGGTACCGGCACCAACGCCATCACAGGTGGCAAGGGAGATGACTCGATCACAAGCTCCAGCAGCTCCATTGATACCTACTTCTTTAATCTTGGCGATGGCGCTGATACGATCAGTAGTTATGATAGT
>Ga0315899_10007926_pt1 | contig 11407 bp, 11 predicted proteins | sample LakEriMetagenome_2_FD_203518 | JGI IMG/M metagenome (GOLD analysis project Ga0315899, IMG submission 203518) | Freshwater fungal communities from buoy surface, Lake Erie, Ohio, United States - Buoy 4 MA112 | ecosystem: Environmental > Aquatic > Freshwater > Lake | place: USA: Lake Erie, Ohio... | reverse complement strand
CCGGTCAGTTGGTTGCGTTCGGTGCGACAACCGAGTCCGGCTCGTCGCAGATGATCGGCGAGCCGGTTGGTGCGGTCGGACACCTCGTTCCAGGTGAGTCGTCGATCGCGGAAGACCAGACATTCCTGATCCGGGCGCGTGCGGGCGAGGGCTTCGTGGACCGTTCCGACGGTGAATTCTCTCACCCGTCCGAAGTTAGGTGTCCGGCGATTCGGCTCACGAATCCGACGTTCGACGCGCGACTGGTTATGGTGCGCCCATGTCCGACACGCATCCGACAATCCGTGGAACGTCGCCCGACGGCATCGTTTTCGGCATCTTCGTGCCCCAAGGCTGGAAGATGGAACTCGCCTCCATCGAGGATCCCGCGGCGAAGTGGGCCAAGACGGTGGAGGTGGCCGAAGCCGCCGAGCGTCTTGGCTACGACTCCGTCTGGGTGTACGACCACTTTCACAACGTTCCCCGTCCGGCGCACGAGACGGTGTTCGAATGCTGGAGCACCATCGCGGCCATCAGTCAGCGCACGTCTCGTATTCGCCTCGGCCAGATGGTGGGTTGCAACAGCTATCGCAATCCGGGTTTGTTGGCCAAGGTGACATCGACCGTCGACGTGATCTCGGGTGGGCGTTTGGAATGGGGGATCGGTGCGGGCTGGTACGAGAACGAGTACCGCGCGTACGGATACGACTTCCCCAAGCCCAAGGATCGCATCGGTATGTTGCGTGAGAGCGTGGAGATCGTGCGTTCCATGTGGACCGAGGCCGAGACCACGTACAAGGGTCGGTACTACGAACTGAATCGGGCCAACTGCGACCCGAAGCCACTTCAAAGTCCGATGCCCCCGATTTGGATCGGAGGCGGTGGTGAGCAGTTGACCTTGCGGGTGGTGGCGATGTACGCCGATTGCTCGAACTTCGGCGGAAATCCCGAGGAGTGGGAACGCAAGCGGAACACCCTCTGGAACCACTGTCGGGTGGTGGGACGCGACCCGTCGACGATCCGCATGACCTGGTCGCCCGAGATCTTCATCCGTGAGACCGAGGCCGAGATCGAGGCCGCGGGCAGCCGCAGCCTCTGGGGCGAGGATGCCGTGTCGTGGCGCGAGGGCAACCTCGTGGGCACGCCGGAGCAAGTGTGCGAGAAGATCGAGCGCTACCTCGCACTCGGTTGTCGCGGTCTGGTTCCGTGGTGTCCGGATTACCCGAACTTGGAGACGGTCGAACTGTTCGCCACCAAGGTGATGCCCAACTTCCGCTGATCGTCGGCGCCGGCGTCGGATGCCTCAGACGTACGAACGGAAGATGATCTCGGCGACGCAGGACGGCTTGGGCGCGCCCTCGCATTCGAAGGTGAACTCCATGGTGGTCTGCACGCCGCCGGTGATCTCTTCCACCTGGAGCAGCTTCACGCCGAGACGCAAGCGCGCGCCCACCGGCACGGGAGAGGGGAAGCGCACCTTGTTGGCGCCGTAGTTCACTCCCATCGAGAAGCCCTCGATGCGCACCACGGTCGGGTACAACGCCGGTCCGAGGGACAAGGTGAGGTAACCATGGGCGATGGGGCCGCCGAACGGTCCGGTCTTGGCGCGCTCCACGTCGACGTGGATCCACTGATGATCGCCCGTGGCGTCGGCGAACTGGTTCACCCGTTCCTGGGAGATCTCCATGTAGTCGCTGTAGCCGAGGTGTTCCCCGACCGCGGACTTCAGACCTTCGATGCCATTGATGACTCGTGCGCTCATGCCGACATCCTGTCAGATGACGGGCACCGCCCCGAACTCAGCGGTACCAGATGCGCTGATGGTCGCGGCTGAGGGGGTGCAACAGCAGGGCGCACAGCGCCACGTCGAAGATGAGGCTGACCGTGTTGCCTCCGCTGATGCGGTTCCAGAGAGGCGCCGAGGTGTCGCTGTAGATCCAGAACCGCAACAAGAAGGGCGAGAAGGCCGCGAAGAGTCCGAGGTGGTAGCCCAGACGCCGATCGTTGGCCATCAACAAACCACTCGCCACGAACGCCAGGACGACGACCAGACCCACGAGGGTGCCGATGACGCCCTTCTCGACGCGCGCGTATCCGACCCAATCGGTCTTGTCCATGAATCCGATCACGGCGAAGAAGCCATTGAGGTACAGCAGCATCGTGGCGATCTGAAGGGTTTGCGGCGCCATGCGGTCGAACCAGCGGCGGAAATCGATCGAACGACGAGCCATGCGTACAGGATGACACAGCAGCTGGTCCCCAACGTGGCGGAACGAGCAAGTGATCTTGTGACTCCCGATAGCGTCCTTCGTGATGCGCTCCGGATTCGTCACGTTGGTCGGTCGTCCCAACGTGGGCAAGTCCACCTTGCTCAACGCCATCTGCGGTCAGAAGGTGTCGATCGTGTCCAACAAGCCGCAGACGACGCGACGACAGGTGCGAGGCGTGCTCACCCGACCGGACGCGCAGATCGTCTTCGTGGACACACCCGGGCTGCACAAGCCGGTCACCGCACTGGGGGAGCGCGTGAACGCCGCGGCGATCGAATCGCTCGCCGACGTCGACGTGGCGTGTCTCGTGATCGACGGCTCGATGCCGTTCGGATCCGGAGATCGTTGGGTCGCTTCACGGTTGGACATGTCGAAGACCGTGGTGATCGTCAACAAGACCGATCGCGCGGGACGCGACCGGACGCTCCAGCAATTGGCAGCCTCGGCGGAGCTGGACGCTCTCGCCTATTTCGCGGTGTCGGCCAAGACAGGAGACGGAATCGCCGAGCTCGTCGATCACATCACGTCGCGCCTTCCCGAGGGTCCGCAGTATTACCCCGACGACGTGGTCAGCGATCTACCCGAGGCCGAGTGGGTGGCCGAACTCGTTCGCGAACAGTTGCTGGCGGTTTTTCGCGACGAGTTGCCGTATTCCATCGCCACTCGGGTCACCGAATGGGAATGGCCGCGCGTTCGTTGCGAGATCGTCGTGGAGCGCGAGAGCCAAAAGGGCATGGTCATCGGCAAGGGTGGCTCGGTGTTGAAGAACGTCGGCATCCTGGTGCGCAAGCAGATGCCCGAAGGCGTGTTCCTCGAACTGCACGTTGTCGTCGACAAGGACTGGCAACATCGCCCCGACCGTGTGGAGCGACTCGGCTACTGAGTCAGCACGAATATCCGGCGGGCAACAGGTTCGCGTAGTCGTCGCACGCGACCGCATCCCCCGGGCCGGCCAGGTCACCGCGTCCCCGCGGAACGCTTTGCGGACGGGACTCGGATGTGAATTTCACCTGACCGATTCCGGCGCGACGGGTGAGCGTGAGCACGATCTGGGCGATGGCGAGACGTTGTTCGGCTCCGGGCAGGTCGGTGACGAAGGTCGGGGGCAGGTCGACGGTGGCGATGCCGCGCACCACGTCGACCGTGGCGACGAAGTCGGTGGGTAGGGCGCTCCGTAGGCCCGCGGCGGTGTCACCCTCGGGCAGGCCCTCGGCCAGGGCCGCCAACACCTGGGGTGCCACGGCCGGACTCAGCAACATGCGATTGATCGGAACCAATTGGGCTCCGGCCACGTAGAAGAGCGACACCACCTCGACGGGAACCGTGGTGCTGGTCGTGGTGGTGCTGGGTGGAACCAACGTGGTCGTGGTCGCCGGTGACGTGGTCGTCGGAGCGACCGTCGTGGTGAGGTTCAGTTCGTAGGGGATGTCGTCGGGGTCGATGGTCCGCACTTCTCCGGACCCGGGGATGGAACAGGCCACCATCGTCGTCAACGCCAACGACAGTGCCACTGACGATCGAGTGTTCCGGCTCATCATGAATCCCCCTTGGGAAAGGTCACCACGAACCGTGCGCCACCGGTGGGCGAGTCCTCCACCCACGTGCGACCACCGTGGGCCCGAACGTGTTCGGCCACCAGGGCCAAACCAAGGCCCGTGCCACCGGCGCGAGTGCGTCCGGCCGAACCACGGGCGAAACGTTCGAAGATGCGAGCCCGCTCGCTCGCGGTGACACCGGGGCCCGAGTCCTCCACGGCCACGAAGACCGTCGATCGTTGTGCCGGGTCATCGTTCGCATCGTTTGGTGAGTCGCCGATGACCACACGTGTCGCTCCGCCCCCGTGAAGTCGGGCGTTGTCGATGAGGTTCGCCATGATGCGTTCGAATCGACGTTTGTCGATGGAGGCGACACCGAGAGAGTCCGATTGAACCTCGACCGCCAGGTCGATGGCCCCGTATCTCTGGGCGATGCGACGAACCAAGGGCGCCAAGTCGGTGTCCTCGGGATGGAGATCGGTGATTCCCACGTCGAGGCGCGACAACTCGAGGAGGTCGATGACCATCTGGTCGAAACGGCGGACCTGACTGATGACGACGTCCAGCGCCTGCTGGGTACGTTCGTTCAGATCGGCGCGACGCGCGTCGAGAACCTCGACGGCGGCCGCCAATGCGGTGATGGGAGAGCGGAGTTCGTGGCTCACGTCGCTGGCGAAACGTGCCTCACGTTCGATGCGCGTCTGCACGGCGTCCGCCATCTCGTTGAACGATGTCACCAGTCGCGCCAGGTCGGGATCTACTTCGGAGTCCAGTCGCGTGTCGAGGCCACCCTCGGCGATGTCGCCGGCCGCCTCGCTCACCCGCTCGAGCGGTCGCATGATGCGACGGCCGACCGCCACTCCGACCAGCCCGGCGAGAACGGCCACGATCACCACGCCCACGATGAGGGCGGATCCGATGGCGTTGAGAGTTCGCTGTTCGTCGTCGAGCGGAAAAGCCTCGAAGTACTGCACGTCGATGTCGGCGATGTGCACGGCGACTCCGACGTACGGCTCCTCTTCGATGGTAAATCGTTGTCGGGCGGTGACCCCGGTCAGGGCCGCGTCCACCAGGTCCGGAGGGAATGCGGCCTGGGTGTATCGGATCTCCTGGCTGAAGAAGAGATTCTCGGGTTGCAGATGAAGCACCGCGAAGCCACCTTGCTCGGTGCGAACGTTGCTGATGAGTTCGAAGGCTTCGCTTCGCCGATTACGAATCTGCGATCGGATGAGTTGGGCGTTGTTGAACGCCTGACGCTCGACCACTTCGTCTCGACGTTGGAGGATGTACGAGCGCGCCGTGAGGTAACTGGCCGTCGACAGAGTGATGGACGCCAGCAATCCGGTGGCCACGAAGAGCAGGGTGACCCGTTGGCGCAGGCTGATGGATCGAAGCCGTTCGCGAACGTTCACCCGCTAATCCTGCCCCACGATGGGGCGCTTTGGCATCCTGCACAACAACGGGGCCCCGGACAGCGAATCGCCCGGCTCGGGCTGGGCCAGCGAGCCGGGCGAGATCCGGGTCTTGGTCACGCCGGGCGGTGAGACCAGGGGGAGGACGGCCCCACCGCACCAGCGTGAACGAGGGACAGTTTCTCGGTGGTCTGTGAAAGGACCGTGTGGCTTGTGTGCGTTTTTTGTAACAAATCCCCGGCCGCATCGTCGATGAGGGAGAATCGGATCGTGCACTCCCTGCTCTTCATCGAAGATGACGACCAGATTCGGCTGGCCCTCCGATTGGCCCTCGAGGACGAGGGATACGAGGTGAGAGAGGCCGCCGACGGTGCCTCCGGTCTGGCGGCCTTTCACCAGAGCGAGCCGGATCTGGTGTTGCTCGACCTGCGTCTTCCCGACATCTCGGGTTTCGAGGTCTGTCGGGCGATCCGGGCCATGAGCATCGTTCCCATCGTGATGGTGACCGCCGAGACCGATACCTCGGACATGGTGTCCGGACTCGAGGCCGGCGCCGATGACTACGTCACCAAACCGGTGGTGCCCAAGGAGTTGGCGGCGCGCATTCGCGCGCACCTTCGCCGTGTGCAGCTGCAGGGAACGGTGGTGGCGCCAGTGTCGGAGACGTTCGGCGATGTCGACCTCCGTCGCGAACAGGGTCTGGTGTTCAAGGCGGGTCGTGAACTGGCCCTGACCAAGACCGAGTTCAATCTGTTGTGCGAGTTCGCCGACCATCCGAACGTGGTCTTGTCCCGTGATCAACTTCTGGAACGCGTGTGGGGTTACGACTATCTCGGCGACAGTCGTCTGGTCGACGCCCACGTTCGGCGCCTGCGCGTGAAGATCGAGGACCAGCCGGACGACCCACGCATCATTCTCACCGTGCGCGGTCTCGGGTATCGCTTGATTCCGGGATGATCGCCGGCGGTCTCGACGTCATCCGGTGATCAGGCGCAAGAAATCCTCGACCTCGGATCGCGTGGTGGAGCGTCGCATCGGCGGCATGGCGGCCAGGATCTCACGGCGATAGCCCTTGGTGCCGAGACGCGGGTCGAAGACCGCCACGACGCCCCGATCGGATGCGTTGCGAATGAGTCGACCGGTGGCCTGGGCCAGCAGGGTGGCCGCACGCGGAAGATCGATGTCCCGAAACGCGCGGTCGCCCAAGGCCTCGCGCCGGGCACTCAGCAGGGGATCGTCGGGTCGCGGAAACGGGATGCGGTCGAGGGTGACGAGCGAGAGCGTTCTGCCCGGGATGTCGATTCCCTGGAAGAAACTCGCCGTGGCGAACAGACACGACGTTTCGTCCTCGGAGAACATGCGCACCAGTTGGCCGCGTTGGTATTCGTTCTGCGCGAAGACGGTCACCGACAAGCGCTTGCGCATCTCAGTGACCGCGGCGTCCATGGCCTTGTAACTGGTGAACAGCGCCAACGTGCGTCCACCGGCCGCCGAGATGAGATGGAACAGTTCGTCGTGCATTCGCGCAGTGAACTGAGGCGAGTTCGGTTCGGGCAGCGAGGTCGAGCAGTAGAGGATCGAGTTCTCCGGATAGTCGAACGGGCTCTCGACGTTCAGCATCTCCGTGGCGTCGGTCGGTAGACCGATGCGCGCTGGCATGTTCGCGGGAATGGTAGCGCTGGTGAGGATGGCCGGATGCTTGGACCACACACCCTCACGGAGAATGGGAGCCACGTCCAGGGGGGCGATGTCGAGTTTGGGACGGTCGGTTCGACCGGTCACGAACGGGACGAAGGTCGAATCGATGCCCAACGCCGAGTCCAGGGTGGATGCCAGTCGGTTGGCCAGCATCTGCGCACGCAGCTTGCGTTGGTTCGAGTCGTCATCCTTGGTTTCGATGCGACGCAACCCGTCCAGTGTGGCGGCGATGACCAAGCGTCCGCGGGCGAGGACCTCCGACACGTCGACCGGCAACGGCGCACTGAGGCGATTGCCGACGTTCGGGGAGAGCACCTCGTTGAGCGTCATGCCGACATCGGTGATGTCGCGATCGAGCTTCGGGTCATCGAGAATGCGACGCACGGCGCCGGCGAAATAGGTGAAACTTCCTTCGCCGATGGACATCCCGACGGTGTCGCTCATGATGTCCTCGAGGCCGTGAGCCTCGTCGACGATGACGATGTCGTGCTCGGGCAACAAGGCGCCTTCCGACGCGATGTGGTTGCCGTACAAGTGGGTGTTGACGACGATGATCTCGGCCTCGGCGGCGCGAGCACGGGCCATCTCGGCGAAGCAACTTCCGCCGAACGGACAACGGTTGGCTCCGGGACACTCTTCGCTGCCCACCGAAACGGCGAGGGTCGCTCGTTCGGAGGGGTTGAAGTCCAAATCGGCGAAGTCGCCCGTCGGGGTGCGGGCGGCCCAGGCGACGATGCGGTCGATCTCCCGCTTGATGGTCGACGAGAAATCATCAAGGTCGAGCAACGTGGGGGAGTCGTCGCGTTTGCCTTTGCCGTCGACTTGACCCGTGACCTCGGCGATTCGTTGGCGGCACACGTAGTTGCGACGGCCCTTCAGGACGGCCCAGGTGACCTCGTGACCGAGGTAGTCCGCGAGCGTCTCGACGAGAAATGGAAGATCCTTGCGGGCCAATTGGTCCTGGAGGGCCTTGGTGGCCGTGGCGACGACCGTTCGCTTTCCGGCGAGCATCGCCGGCACGAGGTACGCGATGGTCTTTCCCGTTCCGGTGCCCGCCTGAACCACCAAATGACGACCCTCGGCGATGGCTTCCTCCACCGCGATGGCCATTTGGCGCTGTCCCGGACGGATCTCGGCGGCCGGCAACGACGACGTGGCGATCTCCAAGGCATCGGACAGAGTCCGGCGTGACGACGGTTTGGGCACCCCGTCACCGTACAGGAGGGGACCGTGGTGGAAAGGTGAGAGTGCGCGGTCCGACTATCGATGATTCGGGGGGCGATGATTCGGAGAATTCCGAGCCAATTCGACGGCGGCCTGCAGATCGTTCGACGAGTAGTCGGGCCACGCCGCCGACGCGAACGAGATCGGAGCACCGTGGGCCTGCCACAACAGGAAGTTCGACACACGGGTCTCGCCCGAGGTTCGCACGAGAACATCGACCGGCGGAAGGTCCGGTTGGTACATCGCGGAATCGATGGTCTCGACCGTGATCTCCCGACCGTCGCGGCGCAAGGTTTCGGCGGCGTGGGCGATCTCGGTGCGACTCCCGTAGTCGAAGGCCACCGTGAGAGTCATGCCGGTGTTGGCTTCGGTGTCGCGGATGGCCTTGGCGATCGCCCGTTGCACGTAGCGCGGGGTGCGGGCCGCCGGATCGTCGAAAGGACGACCGATCCAACGCACGCGCACGTTCAATTCGTTCAGTTCCGCCACCCGACCGAACAACTTCTTGTGCAGTCCGAGGATGTGTCGCACCTCTCGACGCGGTCGAACCCAGTTCTCGGTCGAGAATCCGAACACGGTGAGATGATCGATTCCGAGGCGCACTGCAGATCGCACCACCGCGGCCAGATTCTCCTCGCCCGCGGTGTGGCCCGCCGTGCGAGGAAGTCCTCGTTGCTTGGCCCACCGACCGTTTCCATCCATGATGCAGGCGATGTGCACGGGAGAACCGTACATCCTCCGGTGCACGAAGCACCGGAGCCACCGCGGGACACTTCTCGTCGGCAACAATGGGAAGGTGTTCGACCGCATCCGACGCCCGCGCGACGTCAAGAACCCCGTGACCCCGCCGCCGTTGCGTCACGTGGTGGTCGCCGGAGGGGAACTCGACGGGTGGATGTCGATGTCGCCGAAGCAATGGGACGAACGGATCTCCTTGCTGGCCGGGGTCGCGGCCGCCCATGGGGCCCGATGGGTCAGCGTGTTCCCCTTCGGTTCGCGGTCCGCATCCGGAACCCTGATGGAGCCGCTCGTACGTGAGGTGTCGGGGGTGCGTGTTTCCGTCACCCCTCACGCCGACGGTCGGCGCCGAATCGCCGACACTCTTCGTGGGTCGACCGGTGTGGTCTTCGACGAACGCTCGGTCGAGGAGCTCCTGCACGGAGAAGCCGGCGAACCGGATCTGGTGGTGGTGCTCGGTCCACCCGATCGGCTTCCGCCGTCGCTCGTCTGGGAGTTGGCGTACAGCGAGTTGGTGTTCGTTCCCGTGGATTGGTTCGACCTCGACGCCGATCGATTCGACGACGCACTCGGCGTCTACTTCGGGCGTGAACGTCGCTTCGGCGGAGTCGATGAATGACCAGCAGGCTGTATCGCGACCGAGGCATCGTTCTTCGCACCTACAAGTCGGGTGAGGCCGATCGCGTCGTGGTGTTTCTCACGGAGAACAACGGCAAGGTGCGTTCGATCGCCAAGGGGGTTCGCAAGACCCGTTCGAAGTTCGGTGGTCGTCTGGAGCCACTCTCGTTGCTCGACGTGCAGTTTCATCGGGGACGCGACCTGGACATCGTGAACCAAGTCGAGACGGTTGACAGCACCCACAATGTGTTCGGAGACCTCGACTCCATGACCGAGGCCATCGCGGTTTTGGAGGCGGTCGATCAGTTGGTTCCGGACCGCGAGCCGGTGCCCCACATGTACCGCATGTTGGTGGGCGCCCGCCGGACGCTGCTGACGCGCCCGTCTCCGCTCGTCGTTCCGGCCTTCTTGTGGAAGCTCCTGGCCTCCGAGGGGGTGCATCCGGTCCTCGACCGATGTTCCCTGTGCGACGAGGTGCCCGAGGCCGGCACGGAGTTCGGGACGTTCGACGTACGCCACGGAGGTGTGACGTGCTCGGCGTGCCGCGCGGGGGTGCCGGTCAGTCGCTCCGCGCTCGAGCTGATGCGAGAGATTCTCGGTGGAGGATTGGGAGAAGCCCTGGATCGCGCGTTCCATCCCGAGGGACAAACGCTCGACGATCCCGTCATCAACGAGGTGTCCGGTTTGGCCACCAAGGCGTTCGAGCATCACGTGGAGCGACGATTGCGATCCGTTTCGATCTTCGAGCGGCACGATCAGGGTTCCTGAACCGCCCTTCGTCCCCTTAGCCTTGACCGTCATGCCGGCCACGGACCTCGAACAGATCGTCAACTTGTGCAAGCGGAGAGGGTTCGTCTACCCGTCCGCCGAGATCTACGGAGGGTTCCGAAGCTCGTACGACTACGGCCCGCTCGGGTCGTTGATGTTGCGCAACGTGCGCGAGTCATGGGTTCGCACGATGGTCCAGAAGCGTGACGACGTCGTCCTCATCGACGCGGCCATCCTCGGCCCGCCGCAGGTCTTCGAGGCCAGCGGCCACCTGGCGAACTTCAGCGACCCGCTCGTCGACTGCAAGAAGTGCAAGCAACGGTTCCGCGAGGATCATCTCGAGAATCCGACGGTTTGCCCCGGATGTGGCTCCGAGGGAACGCTCACCGAGGCTCGCGCGTTCAACCTGATGTTCAAGACGTTCGCCGGTCCGGTGGAGGGCTCGGGTGCCGAGGTGTACCTGCGTCCGGAGACCGCACAGGGGATGTTCGTCAATTTCACCAACGTGTTGCAGACCAGTCGCAAGAAGCCCCCGTTCGGTATCGCGCAGGTGGGCAAGAGTTTCCGAAACGAGATCACCCCGGGCAACTTCATCTTCCGAACCCGCGAGTTCGAACAGATGGAACTGGAGTTCTTCGTGCCGCCGGCCGAGGGCCCCAAGTGGTACGAGTACTGGTGCAACGCGCGAATGCAGTGGTACGTGGATCTTGGCATTCCGGCCGACATGTTGCGGTTGCGGGCTCACGATGCCGACGAATTGTCGCACTATTCGGCGGGCACGGCCGACGTCGAGTTCGCCTACCCGTGGGGCTGGGGCGAATTGGAGGGAATCGCGCAACGCACCAATTTCGACCTCAATCAACACGCCACGCATTCGGGTCAGAAACTCGACTATTTCGATCAGGCGACAAACGAGCGTTACGTCCCCTTCGTCATCGAACCCGCCGCGGGAGTGAATCGTGCCATGGCGGCATTCCTGCTGGCGGCGTACGAGGAGCAGGAGGTCGGCGACGAAACCCGTACCGTTCTGCACCTTCATCCCCGTCTTGCGCCCTACAAGATCGCCGTGTTGCCCTTGAGCAAGAAGGACACCCTGACGCCGTTGGCACGCACGATCTTCGAGTCGCTCGGTGAGCGTTACATGGTCGACTACGACGACACGCAA
>Ga0315899_10007925_pt1 | contig 11407 bp, 16 predicted proteins | sample LakEriMetagenome_2_FD_203518 | JGI IMG/M metagenome (GOLD analysis project Ga0315899, IMG submission 203518) | Freshwater fungal communities from buoy surface, Lake Erie, Ohio, United States - Buoy 4 MA112 | ecosystem: Environmental > Aquatic > Freshwater > Lake | place: USA: Lake Erie, Ohio... | reverse complement strand
TTTATGCGGGTTCTAGGACTAGCAAAAACCGCACGAACTAATGATATATGTAATTACAAGAAATACAAATAAGAAAATGAAATTGACACGCTAGTTTGACAAGTTGAGCGTAGCGAAACGCAGTTCAAACTAGCGATGTCAGATGTGCGTTAGCACATCATTCAAATTGAACTACTTGACTGAATTAGATGACTTCAATAATTCAATCAAATACCAGTACCTAGACTGACTTTGATTTGTGTCTTTTTTTTATCAAATCAATCATTTTCGTTTTTTCTTTTTGAGTTTTTTGTCTTGACTAATTTCCTTGAATTCTTGTTTTAATAATGTTAGAGTGAACTTGAATCACTTGCTTTACACATGCAAATAATCGTCAATCGTAAAAATATCAATACTTTGATTGAGAAGTTAGAAGTCACTGCTTTGAAAACTCAAAGTTCAATTAAAAAACTTGCTTCTGGTAAAGATGCAATGACTTTTCTATTTGAATGCAAATTCAATCAAAGTGGCTTCAACCCACTTGATTCATCAATCAAATTAAATCTGATTGAACAACTCAATCAAACATTCACTTATCTAGCTTCATTCAAAGGTGCAGAGTACATCTTTTTGCATCACAAAAAAGTCAAATCTATGACTTTGAATCTTGGCACAGCAAGTGGTACTGATATTGAAACTGATGAAGATGGTGGCGTTGTTGCTGAAGTCTTTGCCAGTGTCAATCCATCCAACAATCAAAAACTAAGGAACGATATCAATCGAATAAGTCTGGTTGATGCAAAACATAGGTACGTGTTCTTCATATCACCCAAAAAAGAACTTGGCATCTATAAATCCACTTGGGACTTGGACAACGTCACTGTGATTTCTTTTGGCACTGGTTTAACAAAGGCTTTGAAATGACTATTGAGCAAGACACAACTTCAGTAAATCATCTGCTGACACTATGCCATTCATACTCTGAAGAAGGCTTTATCGTTGAAGAAAAAAGCATAACTTTCAAAGTCATTGGTGACAGTCTGCACATGCATTCATTTAACGCTGAAGCTGAAGCAGACTACAAAGAATTCGCCTGCGAAGTTTTCAATGTACAGAATCCAATTACTAATCAATTAATTGGCAATATGATTCATTACACGAACAAAAACGTTTTTCGCATGTTCTTTGTAGATGGCTATATTGGCTATGTTGTCAAATACTTTATTAGATTTCAAAGTGACATGGACAAGGGTATTGATAGTGCCAATAGATATGTGGTTTTTGAAGATTAATTGTTTTTCAACTTCAAGTTAATTGATAAGGTTTAGTCATTGTCCACTGAATCATATTTTCCCAATCATCAGGTAAATTCACAAATAATTCTGTTGGACTAATGCGAGCATCTCTTGCAAATTCTTTATCAATCACTTTGTATTTTTCTAAACTCTTAGTTGATAAAAAACTAACTTCTAGTTTCCACGCTTCAATAAGTTCAGTTTCTAAAACTCTTAGAACCTCTACTTGCACTCCTTTTGCAAGTGCTGCACCAAATCGTCTTTTTAGTGTTGTTCTTGTAATTCCAATTTTGAAACAGAATTCCTAACCCCAAGTCAATTTTAAAAGATATAGAAATGCAGGAACATTTGATAGTTCTGGCTTTAGTTCAAAGAATCTTTTGCTGTAAAGCCCTGCAAGTTCATCATCAGCACACTGACGGCACCCAGAATAAATGTGCATATCTGGTGTCTGCTCAAATTCACCATGTACTGGACATTTAATTTTGATTGGAGTTTTAGCATTTACAAATGACACCAATGAATAGTCATACTTTTCCTCATGCTGCGCTTTAAATTTAGCAAGATAGTTGCCCCAATAGAAATCTTGCTTTTCTATGTTTTTTGCTTTTATTGAAGCAGTTCTTTTTGGCGAAGCATTTGCATGAACACATTTAGGACAATTAACACCATTTCTAACAATTGCTCCATAAAGTACGCTCCACTGTCCATGAGCAGGGCAATTAAACTTTATAGATGTTTTCTTTGAACCTACATACTTAAATGGTTCATAGGTAATACCATCTTTGAGTTTTTTGTTTAAATTTAACTCAACATCAAGTTGTTCACGTATGTTTGACGAATCAGATTCTTTAAAACATTCAAGACACGTATTGGGGTTGTAAAGAGCTGTGTTCACAACCCTTGTAAATTTTCCATGCTTTTCACATACAAATGCTGCTTCTGCATTTATCTTGATAAATGTTTCTTCAACCATTTGAACACCACCTGAAGTTTTTTCAAGCAATCTCTTTTGAATTGAATCTACTGATTTTTGCCTATCTGCTTCTAAGCGTTTTAACTTGCTGCAATCTGGACAACCACTTTTTGTCAAATGTGAAGTTGGAGACTGATTAAATAAACCATGCAACGGACAAAGGATTTTTACATTTGTGTGTGAATTTACATATTCTGTTTGTGAGTAGTCATATGCACCACCATGCTTAGCAGTAGCTTCTTGAACGAATTGTTCTGTTGTTTTCTTTTGTGAGCCTCCACAGATTGGACAGCCTCTTTGCTTAGTTTTACTTGTATGCAACGATGGTTGACATTGCCACGCACCATGAATTTTGCAAATTACAGTAACTGGTGTTTTTGAATTTATGAATGCAACTTTACTGTAGTCATACTTGTTTCCATGCAATTCAATTGCAAGTGAAACCCAGCTCCGTTGTTTGTCATCTTCCTGCATTTAACGTCAGTTTAAAAAAAATTTATTCGCGTTGAATTCAGGCAGTAATCTCATCAACCAAGTCACTTACCAACCTTTGCTGACTAGCACTCAGCTTGATGTACTTTCGTACTAGTTGCTGCTGACTGCCAGTCAACTCAGTTTCACTGCCATCTGCATTGCTAATCATCAGTGTCTTCTCGCTGTGTCGTCCATAGCGCAGTTGTTCAGCACTGGTGTCCAATAGCTCAGCCAACACCACCAACTTTTCCTGTGTTGGCATGCTTTTTCCCAGCATCCAATTTCTAGCTGTATGAGCAGTCACTGCCCTGCCATCAAACACTGAGTTGAACAGGTTTCCCAAAACAGTTGGACTCAGTTTGATGGACTTGGCTGCCATAGCCTGTTCAAGCCTTGCAGCGAACTCCACGTACATGTCAGTTCTCAGTGTCAAAGTAGTCCTTGTTGATTACTTTTCATCTTATCGCAAAGTAATCAACAATTACAGGGTTTGTAAGCAATTGAATGTTTCTTGGATTTGTGGACAATTTGACAATGACAATTGAAGTTTCATCGCTATTCAGTCCTGATCAGCCTTTCAGGCAGTTCTCAACTGGCAATGTCACTGATATACCCAGTTGGGGCTCAATCATTTACACAGTCTTTCTAGATCAAACAGAGTACATCTACGTTGGCATTGGAGGGCTTGCAGGAAAGACTGTTAAAGATAGGAATCCTCGCAGTCGCATCCTGCAACACAGTCAAGGCAGACGCAGTGGCGATCAGTTCTGCATATACATTCAAGATTTCTATGTAATCCCTGAATTGATAGGCTCAAAGTACACGCCTAAAAAGGGCTACTTGGATCAACTCACAAAAGATTTCGTTCAGTCTAGACTGTCGTACAGATACTTGGTGGTGCAGACAGAAGATTCTGATCAAGTAGTAAGAAGATTGGAACGTGAGCTGCAGCGTGATCAACATGGCTATGGTGTGCCACTTCTAAATGGAACAAGAAAATGAGTTTTGAGAAGTTATCAGACTTCATCTCAAATAAGATGCAGATGCAGCATGTGTATCAACCCATCATGCTGATTGAGTTGCTCAAACATGGTGGACAAACTACTGAGCAGCAGATAGCACGTGTCTTATTGACTTTAGATCCAACCCAGCAAAAGTACTATGAAAACAAAGTACGCAACATGGTTGGCAAGGTTCTCAAAGAGAATGGAATAACCACAAGAGACAAGGCTGTTCATCAACTATTGGGGTTTGATCAATTAACTCCAGATCAAGTTGAAGAGTTAATCAGGCTTTGCGAATCTAAACTTGAGGCTGAAGCAGCAAAACGAGGCGACTCATATTGGAAACATCGTGCAACTGACAGAGAGCCAGTGTCAGGTTCAATTAGATATGAAGTTTTGAAACGTGCCAATCAACGCTGCGAGTGCTGTGGCGTGTCCATTTTAGATAAACCAATTGATGTTGATCACATCGTGCCCAGGAGTCTAGGTGGCGCAAACAGCATAAACAACTACCAAGCCCTTTGCTACGAATGCAATACTAACAAAGGCAATCGTGATGACACTGACTTTCGCAAGTTAAAGACCATGTTTGATCATCGCGAACACAACTGTTTGTTCTGCGATATCCAAACCAAGGATAGAAAACGAGTAATCGCTGAGAACAATCTCGCCTATGCAATCAGTGATGGATTCCCTGTTACTGTAGGACACACGCTGTTCATACCCAAGCGACACATCAATGATTACTTTGGACTAGTCCAAGCAGAAGTCAACGCTATCAACGCATTGATGACTGAACACAAACACATGCTCCAAAAGAAAGACGCAACAATTGAAGGCTTCAACATTGGCATGAACTGTGGCGAAGTTGCAGGACAAACTATCTTCCACTGCCACGTTCACTTGATACCAAGACGCAACGGTGATGTTGAAAACCCACGTGGTGGCGTCAGACACATCATCGCTGGCAAGGGCTTTTATGAAGATAAGAAGTGAGCTCTATAAATTAGCTTCTCTCTTTTTTGCTCTCAATCGCGCAGACAAACTTTGATTGCGTTCTCTTAGATGCTTAATTTTTCTAGCTTTGGGAAGGATCTCACCCCAGACTACTGACTTGTTGTAATCACTTTCTTGTTTATCTCTGTCATCTTTGTGTTTTTCTGCATTTTCATCTGATCTTGTGTGCTCAGCATATAGGTTCATATCTTTATCAGTGACGATAGTTACCCAATAGCCATCCTCAACCACTTCTGTCCAACGAGTTCGCACTACTTCACCAAATTGGTTGTAAGTTCTAGAAAATCTGTAATTCCTTGAAACGGCAGTTGTCTCAATTTTGTTTGTTTGAAGCATTAAAAAAACATTTGAAACAACCAAAAGAAAGATTACAAAATTCAGTGGAATTAGTTCTAAAAACCAAGTCACCAAAATAAACACCATCGCTATAGCAAATAAATTTGATGGTATGGGATTCTTGCTCATGATTTTTTCAATGTGACTGTTATGGGAATGCTCTTGCAGTTACGAAAATATTCTCTTGAACTTTAGGGCTGAATTGAGGGAAATAGTTACTAGTACCATCAGAAAAGTACATCTTCAATGCCAAGTCATAGACTCTTCTTTGCCACCAGCCACCATTGTTAGCACGTTGCCAAACTGTTTGTGACATAGCTTGCGATGGAGGCATTGTGAATTTTGCCAAGGTATTCCAATTACGCCTGTATCCATCATCAAGCAATCTGTAATATTCAATTAGGGTGTCTTCCATTTCTGGGTAGTTCAATTTCAAACCAGAACGTATAGTGTTTGAGTAGTTATAAACTCCCAAATCAGGAAATCCAAAATTTAGCAAACGAGAAGCAAGTGCAGGTTGATTACCTTTGTATTCTTCATCATCGTAAATATTTAATTCATTGCTCAAGTCAATTACCATGTCTCTGGCAATATGACGTTGCGGTTCTTTATGGTGCCTTTTACTCCAAATCCTGTAGCGATCAACTAATTCATTTTTTAGAAAATTCAAGCCTTGATCTATATCTGTTTTATCTCTATTGGTGTGTATGGCAGATGCTAATTCAGCTGCATCAATCAATTGCCATAAGTTAAGATAATTTATCGTTGATTTAGCTCTCCAAGCAGGTAAGTCAATGATCTGTGCACGTTGAAATAGTTCAGTTGCATAGACAATTACAAATCCTTCATCAGATACATGATCTCTACAAGTTGTTTCTAGCACCACACCATCTTCATCTATGGATTCAAAAATCAAAATTTTGTTTGGAACAAGTGGCTTGCCAGTTATGTAGGAATTTCCAATCCAAGATTCTCTAGCGCAAAGATCTGCGATGTAAATTGCAGCCTCACTGAAATTGGGGACTTGTGGCGTGCGTTTAAATGTTGGAGGTGTTGATTGCCGTCTTCTTGGTCTTCGCCTTACAGTTTTTCTAGCTACCTTCTTTGCCGCTGTTGCCATATTGCCCCCTATTGATACGCTCATAAGACTTCATATGTTTTGATCTACCCTTAGATCAAATTTCACATCAGATTACCTTGTTTTCTTTAAATTTGCATTAACTTTCTTTACTTTGCTTATTCAAAATGTATAGTTGATTTAACCCTAGCTACATCCACCAATGAACAATCCTACAACCCAGGACTTCACAGAGGCAGACGAGCAAGCAGCGATCACAAAGCTAGCTGTAGCTGTAAAGCTGCTTGATTGTGTTTGTGGTGTTGCTGGCGCAGTGAAAAGACTAAAAAACCACCCAATTCATGGATACACAGGCTTTTTGTCAGATCTTGTGATTGGCACTTTGATTTCTAGGCGAGAGTTAGAGTACTTGATACTGGAAGCCAAGGAGTACAGGGAAGATTTCAAGCGCAGCAGGAATACTTGGGTAAAGCAGCGCATCACCAATTGAAATTGATATAAGCATTTATTTTTCTGAGTGACTGAAATCTCTTTTTAATTTGGAACAAATCTCAGAGGTAAACACAAAGTATTGCCTTTCAGAAAGTAGCTCAATTTGCAAAAATTGATGAGCCTAGAAGCGATGAAAATTGAATGCTTTTTAGACTAATTTGAGCAGTGAAAATGCTTCCCTTTTAGAGCACAAAATAGTAAAATTGCAGCTACTTTTGGAGGCTTTATGAGTGAGCAAATTCCCCTTAAATATCAGCCTCTCTTAGGGCGTGTAAAAGCCAAAGGAAGCACCTCCAAAGCAGAAGCAATCAAAGCCTTCTGCTTGCAATGCGTAGACTACAAATACAAGCGAGTTCAGAACTGCTCAGCTAAAAATTGTGCTCTGTATCAAGTACGCCCATACCAAAAGAAGAAATCTGAGTCATCGTGAACATCAGAAGTCCTCTTCTCTTGAATTACGAATTACTACAAGAAGAGATTTGTAGGTTAGATGCTCAGAAAATAGATACATACAACGCAAAGAGGAAAGTTGGATCAAAGTTTCTACTTCAAAAAGAGATTGGTCCTTGTCCGTACGAAGGTGATATTGAACAAGCAAGAATAGTTCTGTTACTTGCGAATCCTTCCTTTACACCTAATAAAAATGACGGCACTTCATACTCGTTAGAAAATGACCATACGCGAAATGCGCTTCAACAAGATTGGGGCATTTTTAGTTTGCAAGATAACTCAAATGAAGCAATGCGCAATTGGTGGCGTGAAAATTTAAAACAATTGCAACAAGAAAGTGGATTAAGTTGGCAGCAAATGTCAAACAGAATTGCAGCTTTGCAAATCAATGCATGGGCAAGTGAACAATTTGATGAGTCATGCAAATTAGAAAGTTTTTCAATCATGCAGGCTATTGCTCATGAATTTGCAAAGCGTGATGTTATTTTCGTCGTATGTAGAAGATACAAGCAGTGGAGTGAGATTCTAGGCAGAAGCGACATGTATCGCTTGAATAGCTATCGCAGAGCGTACATTTCTAAAAAGAACTTAGATAAGTGTCCAAATGCATATGATGAAATTCTAAAAAAATTGACTGATTAATTTCTAAAGAATCAACATATGAACTCAGATGAAATTTATCGACTGAAGCAAGAGCGTAAAGATAAAGAATATGTCTATGAGCAGTGGCGGAAAATCTTAACTATGCATGTTGTCAATGAAGAAATAAACAGAAATATCAAAGACTCCATCACTGTCACTTCTGAGCAATTGCGTACTGTTTTCAATAACGGCTATAAGCTAGCGATGCATCAAAATTTTCTAGCAATAGAGAACTTATTAGATTTTTCTAATGAAACCAACAGAAATGAATTCGATCAATTGCTAGAACAAATTCGAGACAGATTGACAACAAGTGATTGTATTGAGACACACAAAGATAAATTATTTGGACTATCTTTGATTGACGCACTCAAAAGAAGTAAAGAATTTGATCGTTTTACTAATAAAGATTTTTGTAGTTGGGGCTCAAAGTCTATGTGACTGGAATTAAATAATTTCAAAAGTTCACAATTTCGCATGAATCCACAAAAAATCCCTTTCCATTTGCATGCATGCCCAAACAATATATTGCAGCTTTACTTGAGAGACGAATTTGAATTTTGAATTCAAAACTTTCAATTCAAAACCAAATGAAATCAATTTGAACCAAAGCGATTCAATTCAAATTCCAACCTAAATTGGTTGTCCTAGAGTGTTGATGACTTTAAATTTAAGTCACTCGTTCAACACATAAGGAGAAACAAATGAGTGGATTTAATGGTTTGAAATTGGTTGCTGCAAAACGCCCACAAGCTGCTACGCCAATTGTTCAGCGTCGCAACAAATTGAGCAATCAATTGTGGGAGCAAATTGAATTGGCACGTGCTGCAGCAGAAGGACGCACATATGCTCCCATCAAATTGCGTAATGTCGTCAACAAAGTCACTGGCGAACGCACCAGAATTGAAGCAGCCAAGCGTGTCAAGCAATGGTGGTTTGTTGCTGACACTGGGCGTGTGTGCTTGCAAGTGAGATATGGCACAAGAGTTTTGGAATTAGCAAAAGGCAAGAACAGCATTGAAGTTGCCAATGGTGATGAACTGCTGTCAGTCTTAGAAACTGTGAAGCGATGCGTAGAGGCAGGAGAACTAGACGCTCAAATTGATGCTGCTAGTAATGCTGTACGAGCTAGATTTGCTAAGTGATTATTTGACTGCTTCACAAACTTTCAACTAGACGCAGCTAACCATGTCTTCTAGCCAAATTGGCACCACTACTGCAAATAGTGACAGTGGTAGTGGTGCTTCAAACACAATCAATTCTGACATTCCAAATCAGCGAATTGACATTGATGGAATTCAAATTGATAGAGAACTAATTGTTCAATTGCTTGCCAAACACTTGGGTTCAAATCTAACTCAAGCAAAGCGATATAAGTTTTCAGATGCTTTTGAAATTTATCTTCGTGAGCGTGGTGTAAACAATCGTAAAAGATTTACGGCAACTGCGACTAGAAGTTTTAATAATTTCATCAATCAATTTGGAGACTTATATTTGGATGAACTCAAGCATTTTCATGCAACTCAATACAGAGATGCTCAAATTGCACGAGGTTTAAATCCCACAAGCGTTCGCAAGCACTTCAACACATTAAATGCCACTTTAAATCTAGCGTTCAAGCACTTGGACATAGATAGGCTAAGCCCATTTAGAGGTTTGAACATTGCAGGCGTTGATGAGGTAAAGCGATACATGCGAACTATCACACCTGAATTGCTACAAGAGGTTAAGCAGCGTCTATTAGTTCGAAAATTACCCTACAGACTTGTTGCTTTAGTTCAGTTAAATACTGGCATGCGTATATCTGAACCAATTTTTGCTAGGCGTGAGGACTTGATACTCAAGCATAAAATTCCACACATATGGGTTCGTAAAAATGCTCTAAGTGACAGGAAGACAAAAAGTAGCATTCGTGCCATTCCACTTGTAGGCGTATCTCTTGACGCTGCAAAGGAACTGGACAAAATTGCTGAACGAGAAAGTAGCGAATGGCTCGTACCCAGATACGCTCACGACAATGGAAATACAAGTTGCTCAGCAGTCATCAACAAGTACTTGCGTGATTTGGAATTTAGAAGTCATATGTTTAGACATGCGCTTATTGACAGACTGAAGTCATGCAATGACATTCCAACTAGGCTTGCTGAAAGCATCACAGGGCATTCCAGTGGAGGCTCAGACTTCAATACATATGGCACAGTGGGCTACACGCTTGAGCAGAAACTGGAAGTTCTAAAACGAATCAAAGTTTAGTTAAATGGATTGCTGCAGGCGCTGAGAACTTGACGCTTACAGTGATGCTGCTAGCAATGCTGCTAGATTGAGATTTGCAAAGTGATTGGAAAAAAAAGATGCTAAAAACATCCTTTTTTCTTTACCAATGAGTTTTTACTAATTTCTCAAACCAAATTTCAATAGTAAATGTCTAGGCATATTGGCATGTGATCACTATGCGAAAGATACTTATCAGGTGAACCAATTTTGAATAGCTGACCAGATGTTTCCAAATCTTTGGATAAGAATGCATAGTCAATGTGATATGGCTGATTCAATTTTCGCTGCCAATAAAATGTTGCTGCTGACTCTTTACCAAATTCTTCTTTAGTCAAATTATGATACACACTTGACATTCCAATTTCACCAAAAACTTTAAGCGTATCTCTGAATTTATGCCTTGGAATTTGATCATCCCAAATTGGATTGTGATTGAAATCACCTGCGACAACTGATGTTGAAGCTTCAAGAAAATTCTTATACTTAGTAATCACCTGTGCTGTGGTAATTTTTGAGGACTCTGGCAATGGATTGCGATGATTGAATGCCCAAACAGCAAGTAAATTAAAGTTAATTGTTCCAATTATTTTCACTGGCAGGAACAAGTAGCCTTGATTGTCCTCAATTGCAACTGATTCAATCTTTGTTTGATCAAAAGAAAAAACTCCTAGCCCCTTGTTTTTATTCAAGCCTGTCCAAAGCATCTGGCTAAAGACAAAATTTGGTGCCTTTTTCCATAAAGTTGCTTGATCTGAACATTCAGGAACAATTGCGATATCTGGCGCTAAATCTTGCAGCAAAGAATATTTGTTTTGTAGCCCTTGAGCACAATTCCAAATTACAAGTCTGAATTTCTTTAGCATGTTTGAATTATCGCCATACATGTCCAAGTAATCAAACTCATTGCTCAGCATGTTTAAATCTTAATACTTCAGCAAAAGTTTGAAGTCTTGCGAAGAATCGAAGTTTAGCTAAATCTTTGATTGCTGCTGGCGCTGAGAACATCAGTCTGCTAAATACTTTTATGAAAATAGCAGAACTTCAAAGCGCCAGCAAACCACTATCTCCAGAACAAGCACGTGTGCGAGCAATGAAACAAGGCATTGACAGGCAGAAACTAGCACTGGCTCAAGAGCGTGAGCGCCAGCAGAACGCAAAACACGCTAAAAAAATGCAGACGCTGCACTCAAAGACTTTTGGACTTTGATGACTGCTGGCGCTGAGTATGTGCCAAATATAGGCACATAATTTTGTTCTGTCTTCCAATTAGAATAACTTTCGCATAACGTCTTAAGGACAATCATGGCTTCTAACTCTGACAATTTGATTTCTGCGAATGCCCTGCAGGATATTGAAAAACCCAGTTTTTTTAGAAAGTTAATGGCAATCA
>Ga0315899_10007924_pt1 | contig 11407 bp, 8 predicted proteins | sample LakEriMetagenome_2_FD_203518 | JGI IMG/M metagenome (GOLD analysis project Ga0315899, IMG submission 203518) | Freshwater fungal communities from buoy surface, Lake Erie, Ohio, United States - Buoy 4 MA112 | ecosystem: Environmental > Aquatic > Freshwater > Lake | place: USA: Lake Erie, Ohio... | reverse complement strand
CGCGAGGGCGGCCTCCTTGACCGCCTCGCTCAGGGTGGGATGCGCGTGGATGGTGCGGGCGAGATCCTCGGCGCTGCCGCCGTACTCGAGGTGGGTGACAACCTCGCTGATCAGTTCCCCAGCGTTGGGTCCCAGGATCTGGGCGCCGAGCAGGCGGTCGGTGGTGGCGTCGGCGATCAGCTTCACGAAGCCCTCGGCGGATCCGGCCGCGAGGGCGCGGCCGTTCGCGGCGAAATTGAAGCGCCCGATGCGCACGGCACGGCCGGCGGCCTGCGCGGCCTCCTCGCCGAGCCCGACGGAGGCGACCTCCGGGTGAGTGTAGATGATGGCGGGTACGAGGTCCCAGTTCACGTGGCCGGCGCGGCCCGCGATCCATTCGGCCACCGCCACCCCATCCTCCTCGGCCTTGTGGGCGAGCATCGGACCGGCCACGACGTCGCCGAGTGCCCATACGCCCGGGGCGCTGGTGCGCAGGTGGTCGTCCACCCGGATGCGCCGCCGCTCGTCGAGCTCGACGCCCGCGCGCTCGAGGCCGAGACCCTCAGTGTAGGGCCGGCGACCCACGGCGACCAGTACCCGGTCTGCCGGGAATTCCAGCGTCTGCCCGCCGCGTTCGGCGGTGAGTACGGCGGGGGAGCCGGCGCGCAGGCCGGTGACCTTGGCGCCGACCTCGATCCGCAGACCCTGTTTCTGCAGGATCCGGGTGAAGGCGCGCCCAACGTCCTCGTCGAACGAGGCGGCGATTCGCGGGAGAGATTCCACCACCGTGACTTCGCTGCCGAGGCGGGCCCAGACGGAGCCGAGCTCAAGGCCGATCGCGCCGCCGCCCACGACCACGAGCTTGCCCGGAACCTTGGGGAGGGCGATCGCGTGGTCGCTGGAGATGACGGTCTGGCCGTCGAAGCGCAGGAACGGCAGCTCCACGGGCGCAGAGCCTGTCGCGATCACCACGTGCGCGGCCTCGAGCGCCTGCGTGGTACCGTCCGCGCCGGTGACGGCGAGCGTCCGCGGACCGGTGAAGGCAGCTTGTCCGGTGACTACCGTGACGCCCCTGGCCTTGGCGAGCTGGGCGACGCCGCCGACGAGGCGGGAGACGATCTCGTCCTTGCGCCGCAGCAGGGCGGGCAGGTCGAGGCTTACCTCGCCGAGGCGGATGCCGTGCGCCGCAGCGTCGTGCCGGGCCCACGCGAAGTGCTCGCTGGAATGCAGGAGCGCCTTGGACGGAATGCAGCCGATGTTGAGGCAGGTGCCCCCGAGGGAGGGGCGTTTCTCCACGAGCGCAACCTTCAGGCCGAGCTGGGCCGCGCGGAAGGCGCAGACGTAGCCGCCGGGGCCGGCGCCAATCACGATCAGGTCGAAGCGGGTCATCGCGAGGGGCGGGGTCAGAGTCCGATCAGGACGCGGGCGGGGTCTTCGATCGCCTGCTTAACCTTCACGAGGAACGTTACGGCCTCGCGACCATCGATCAGGCGGTGGTCGTAGCTCAGCGCGAGGTACATCATCGGCCGGATCACCACCTGGCCGTTGACCGCGACGGGCCGCTCGTTGATCGCGTGGAGCCCGAGGATGGCGCTCTGCGGCGGGTTGATGATGGGCGTCGAGAGCATCGAGCCGAAGACGCCGCCATTGGTGATCGTGAACACCCCGCCCTCTAGGTCGGCGAGCGTGATTCGACCTTCGCGCGCCCGCTTGGCCGCGTCCGCGATCCCCTTCTCGACTTCGGCCAAGCCGAGCTGGTCGCAGCCGCGGATCACCGGCACCATCAGGCCGCGGTCCGTGGAGACCGCGACGCCGACGTCATAGTAGTGATTCTCGACGAGGGTCTCGCCGTCGAGTTGAGCGTTCACCGCAGGCACCTCGCGCAGGGCGTGGACTACCGCCTTGGTGAAGAAGGACATAAAGCCCAACTTGAGTCCGTGGCGCTTGACGAAGTCGTCCTGATACCGCGCGCGCAGGGCCATCACGGCGGACATATCGACTTCGTTGAACGTGGTCAGCATCGCGGCCTGGTGCTGGGCGGCGACGAGGCGTTGCGCGAGCCGGGCGCGCAGCGGGGAGAGCTTGCGCCGGGTCTGCCGGGTAGAGGGGGTGGAGGTCGCGGCAACGGCCGCGGCGGCGGGAGCGGCCGGAGCCGGCGCGGGGGCAGCCGGCGCGGCGGGGCTGGCGGCTGCGGCGGCGAGCAGGTCGCCCTTGGTGACGCGGCCGCCCTTGCCGGTGCCGGCGACCTTGGCGGGATCGAGGCCGGTCTCGGCGGCCACGCGCCGGACGGCGGGTGAGGCGGTCGCCGGGGCCGCGGCGGCGGGGGCCGCGGGAGCGGTGGGAGCGGCGGCGGGAGTTTCGGCGGCGGCGCCGACTTCAATCGTGGCGACAACCTGGCCGATGCGGACTTCCTCCCCGGCCTTCACCGCGAGCCGGATCACGCCGGAGGCTTCCGCGGTGGCCTCGGAGGTGATCTTGTCGGTCTCCAGTTCAAACAGCGGCTGGTCCCGGCGCACGCTGGCGCCATCCGCGACGTGCCACTTGGCGAGGACGCCGGAGGTGATGGACTCGCCCATGGGCGGGATCTTGACGGGTACGGTGGTCATCGAGGGAAGGGGTTTAGAGGGTGAAGGCCTGCTTGAGGAAAGCGGCGAGTTCGAGGCGGTGCAGCGCGAGGGTGCCGACGGCGGGGGAGGCGGAGGCGTCGCGGCCGGCGTAAAGGGCCTTGCGACCGAAGATCGCCTCCAGCTGGGGAGCGATCCAAGTCCAAGCGCCCATATTCTCGGATTCTTCCTGCGCCCAGACCAGCCGAGCGGAGCCGTACTTGCGGGCGATGGCCTCCAGCTGTTTCCGGTGGAGGGGATAAAGCTGCTCGATGCGTACGAGCGCGGTGTCGGTGTGGCCCTGCTTGGTCCGATAGTCCGCGAGATCGTAGTAGACCTTACCCGAGCAGAGGATGAGGCGTTTGATCTCGGCGGCGCCGCCGGGGTGGAGCGGGTCATCCAGAATCTCTTGGAACGCACCGGTCGACAATTCCTCGAACCGCGAGGTGGCGCCCGGGTGGCGGAGGAGGGATTTGGGCGACATTACGATCAGGGGCTTCTTGACGTCGCGCTTCACCTGGCGGCGGAGGGCGTGGAAGAAGTTGGCGGGGGAGGTGATGTTGGCGACCTGGATGTTGTCCTCGGCGCAGAGCTGCAGGAATCGCTCGAGGCGGGCCGATGAGTGCTCCGGGCCCTGACCCTCGTAGCCGTGGGGCAACAGGAGCACAATACCGCTGGTGCGGTACCACTTGGATTCGCCGGCGGCGAGGAACTGATCGATCACGACCTGTGCGCCGTTGGCGAAGTCGCCGAATTGGGCCTCCCAGATGCACAGCAGTGCCGGGAAATCGAGGGAGTAGCCGTAGTCGAAGGCGAGCACGGCCGCCTCGGACAGGAGGCTGTTGTAGACGCAGAAGCGGGCCTGGTCGGGAGCGAGCTGATGGAGCGGCGTGTGGGTCGCGTTCGTCTCCATATCGTGGAGCACGGCGTGCCGGTGGCTGAAGGTGCCGCGTTCGCAGTCCTGACCGCTGAGACGGACGGGGATGCCCTCGAGCACGAGCGTGCCGAAGGCGAGCGCCTCGGCGAAGCCCCAGTCAATCGGGCCGCCGTCGCGGAAGGCGGCCGCGCGCGCGTCGAGGAAGCGGCGGATCTTGGGGTTGGGGCGGAAGCCCTCCGGCAGCGTGGTCAGCCCGGTCGCGGCGCGCGCGAGAACTTCGGGCGTGGCGCCCGTGGGGACGGGGGTAAAGTGGAAATCCGGCTGGAAGACCGCCGTCGAGCCAACGAAACGGCTGGCCTCGGCGGCGCGGCGGGCGGACTTGGCGGTCTCGCTGGCCTTCGCCTTCTCGAGGTGCTTCTCGAGGGTCTCGGAATACTCCGTGCGGATCGCCTCGGACTGGGCTTCGGTGACGACGCCCGCCGCCGCCAGCTGGCGGGTGAGCACGGTGGAGATCGGGGGATGGCTAGCGATGCGCCGGTAGAGCAGCGGTTGGGTGAAGGCCGGTTCGTCGGTCTCGTTGTGCCCGTGCTTGCGGTAGCAGACCATATCGATGACCGCGTCGCGCCGGAACTTGACCCGGAACTCGAGCGCGAGGCGGGCGGCGTGGCAGACCGCCTCCGGATCGTCGCCGTTCACGTGGAAGATCGGCGCCTCGATCATCTTCGCCACGTCGGTGCAATAGAGGGTCGAGCGCGAGTCCCGCGGCTCGGTGGTGAAGCCGATCTGGTTGTTGATCACTAGGTGCACGGTGCCGCCCGTGCGGTAGCCGGGCAGCTGGGAGAAGTTGAGCGTCTCGGCCACGATGCCCTGACCGGCGAAGGCCGCGTCGCCGTGGATCAGCAGGGCGAGCACGCGCCAGCGCTCCTCGGTAGCGCCGCGCATCCGCTGTCGAGCGCGGGTCTTGCCCTCGACCACTGGGTTCACGATCTCAAGGTGGGAGGGGTTGGCCGCCAGCCGCACCTCGAGTTTGCCGCCCGAGGAGGTCTCGAGCACCGCCTCATAGCCGAGGTGGTACTTCACGTCGCCGTCGCCGCCCACGGTCTCCGGGATGTAGTTCTCGGAAAACTGCTCGAAGAGCACGTCGAAGCTCTTCCGCATCACGCTAGTCAGGATGTTGAGCCGGCCCCGGTGGGCCATCCCCATCACGACCTCCTCCACGCCCAGCCGCGGACAGGCCTCGAACAGCGCGTCGACGGCCGCGACCAGCGTCTCGCCGCCCTCGAGGGAGAAGCGCTTCTGGCCGACGTACTTGGTGTGGAGGAAGCGCTCAAAGAGCTCCGCCTTGTGAATGCGGCGCAGGATCCGGATGCGTTCCGCGGGGGAAAAGTCCGGTTGGTTGCGGGTCTGCTCCATCCGAGTCTCCAGCCACTGCCGGGCCTCCACGTCCTGGAGGTGGGTGTACTCGACCCCGATCCGCCCACAGTAGGTGGCGCGCAAGTTCTGCAGGATTTCCCGGAGCTTCATTTGCCCGCCGCCCAGGTACGTTCCCACGTCGAAGCTGGCCTCGAGGTCCGCCTCGCCAAGATGGAAGCGCGCGAGCGCGAGCTCGGGGTAGGCTGGCGGCGGATCCGCCAGCGGATCTAGGTGCACTTCCCGATGCCCTAGGGTCCGGTACGCGTTGATCAACTGGTGGACGCGGGACTGTTTCAGGCTGTCGAGGATGGGAGCGTTGGCGCGGGCCGGTTCACCGGCGGCGGCCAAGCTCGCGAGCGCATTGGCGGAGGGCAGGCCGTTGGCCCCGAGGCTGAAACCCTGGAAGAAGGCCCGCCAGGTCGGGTCGACCTGATCCGGCTCCGCGAGCCAGGTGGCGTAGAGCGACTCGATCAGCGCGGCGTTGGCGTTGAGCGGCAGGGAAGGGCGTTGCATACGAAGGAGAGGGCGGTCCCGCGGGAAATCCGAGCCGGAGAGACCGGGGTCCGCGGAAAAGGGTGGCGAGGCAACCACAACCGGGACGGGGGCTCAAGCGGGGCCGGGATTTTCAGGGGGATTGCAATCAGGCTTAACTTCCGTAGCAGGCGGATAAGCAGCCGCTTGCTCCCCGCCTATGCTCGCCCAGCTCAAGGATCACTTAACCCTCTTGATGAAAGCCATTAAGGATGGCGATGGCCCTGGTATTATCGCCGCGATGGGGCAGGTGGAGGCCGTGCTGGAGGCCAACCGGGCGGGGCTGCACCCCCAACTCGTGCACTTTCTGGAGCAACGCAGCTACGCCAAGGCGCTGCTTTTCCTCGGGGGCGCAGAGGACATCCCGGTCGGCCGTTGCGGCGGGCGGGCGGGGAAGGAGGCGCAGTGAACTCCGGCAAGGTACCCACGAATGGCGGCGAGGGGCTCGCGCAAAATCCTTTCGCGAAGCTGAGCGGCAGCGGACTGCCCGCTGGACCGCTGCCATCTCCGCTGGCCGCGCCCAAAAACGAACCCGCTCCGGCTAAGAATCGGGGACGCGTGGATATTCGGCGTGAAACCGGCGGGCGGGCGGGCAAGACGGTGACGGTGGCGGATGGCTTCGTCGGGATCGGGTTGCCCGAGAAGGAGCAGCTGGCGAAGCGGATCCGGGCGGCCTGCGGCACGGGCGGCACCGTCAAGGAGGGTCGGATCGAGATCCAAGGGGATCACCGCGAGACCGTGGCGAAGGTCCTGTCGGACGCCGGTTTTCGTCCGGTGATGGCGGGTGGTTGACCTGCGGCTCGGTTCTGCAGCCCCGTGTGCCGCGGGGAGTCTGGGCTGCGCGCCGCTTCAGGCGGCGAGTCCGGCGGAGAGCGCGAGCGCGCCGCGCGCGCGATTCAGGATGTAGAGGTGATAGCCGGGCGCCCCGTTGGCCAGTAGCCCGCGGATCTGGTGTAGAGCCCAGTCGATACCCACCATTTCCACCACGTCGGCATTGTCCGCCGCGACCTCGAGCCGCGCTGCCAGTTGCGCCGGCAGAGTGGAGCCACAGAGCTGTGTGAAGCGTTGGATCTGCTTCAGGGAAAGCACCGGCATAATTCCCGGCACGATGGGGACGGTGATGCCCTCGGCGCGGCAGCGCTCCACGAAGCGGTAGTAAACCGCGTTGTCGAAGAAAAGCTGGGTGGTGATGAAGTCGGCGCCGGCGTCCACCTTGCGCTTGAGGTGCGTGAGGTCGGCCTCGAGCGAGGGCGCCTCCGGGTGCTTCTCGGGGTAGCCAGCCACCCCAAGACAGAAATCCGGGTGGCGGCGTTTGAGCAGGGCGACGAGCTCCGTGGCGTGCCGGAAGCCGTCGGGCAGTACGGGAAAGGTCGTGGCACCCTTGGGCGCATCGCCCCGCAGAGTCATAATATTGCGGAACCCTTGCGCGTGGATTTGATCGGCGAGCACCTCCAGTTCGCCTCGCGTGTGTCCGACGCAGGTCAGGTGCGGCATCACCGTAAAGCTGAATTCGCCCCGCAGCAGGGCGCTCACCTGCGCCGTCCGATCCCGGGTGGTGCCCCCCGCGCCGTAGGTGACCGAAACGAAGTCGGGTGCCATCCGGCGCAGCGCTTCCGCCGCGCCACGCAACGCCGCGACGCCGGCGTCATCCTTCGGCGGAAAGAACTCTAAGGAACGTAACGGACGGCCGCGGGCAAAGAGTTCGGCAATCGGTCGGTCGGGGTTCATAAAGCTGATGCATCAACGCATACGGAATCGTTGATGCGTGTAAAGGCCGGGCTCGCGGGTAGTTTTACCGCCCCGGGGGCCCGCTCCAGATTCAGTCCGCCTTGGCGATGGCCGCGGGCGGCCGCTGGGGAGAGGCGCAAACGAAGCGGCCCGGCGAATGGCCGGGCCGCGGGATTCACGGTTTTTTCGGGGCCTCGGCCGGCGGGGCGGGCGCCGGGGCGGATGGCGGCGGCGGGATCGGCTCAAACAGTTCCTCCGGCTTCTGGGGCAGGCTGGTGAGCGAATACTCCGCGATCTGAAACGCGCGCTTCTGCATCAGGGCGTTGATCGGCTGGCTGCCTTCGCTGTGCGTGATGTGGGCGAACACCGGTCCGGCGGGGATCGTCTCGAATTCCGGTGCCAGCGGCTTGTCGTCCTTCTTGGGCTCCCCGGCCTTGGCGTCGTCCTTCTTTGCCAGATCCGCCACGCTGCCGAGGGCGGCGGGGCCGCTCTTGCCGTCCGCACCCGGGGTGGGGGCCTTGAGCTTCTTCTCCTCGGGCTTCCGGCCGAGGGCGAGGGTCACGGTCTTGTTGTCGAACGTCGCGACCTTGAAGGTGCGCTGGTTGGCCTTAGCCGCCGTGGCGTTGGCGTCATCGGTCGCCGTCGACTCGGTGAAGCGCACGGTGGCGAGCGTGCTGAGGAGCGAGCCGATCTTGTCGGCCTTCACGCGCTGGCCCTCCGGGGTGCGGTCAGCGGTCCAGGGGTCCTCCTTCTTGGCCCGCGAGATGACGAGGGGGCCGCCCTCGGCGAACGGGATCTCGACGCGCGCGAGGTCGTCCAGCTTAAGGCTGATCAGCTCCGGGTTGGCCCAGTTGCGCGCTTCGCCGTCGATCCAGGCGTTCAGGCTGGCGAGGTAGGCCTTGTTTTCGTCGCCGAAGCGGACGAAGCGGCCACCGCCGGTCTCGGGATTCTTCCCCAAGGTGACGGAGAAGGTGGCTTTGCCGTCTGTGCCGAGCAGCTCGATCTTCGTGTCCTTGAACTCGAGGCGGGCGATCCGCTCGGGGTTCGAGGTCACAAGGCGCTGCAACTTGGCCTCAGTGAGGTTGCCGACGAAGCCGGAGAGCTTGCTGAAGTCGGCGGCCATATCGTGGTAACTCGGCACCTTCCAAGTGCCGTCCGGCTGCCGGGCCAGCTCGACGGTCTTGCCGGCATCAGAGAGGCGCACGCGAGCCGCCTGCTCGATCAGGTTCGCGGCAACGAGGGCCTGCTGGAGACGGGTGTCCGCCGCGGGCGGCGGGGCGGGACGGTTCAGGAGGTAGGCGCCGCCGGAGAGCGCGGCGAGGACGAGGACGGCAACGACGAGGGACTTGAGTTTCATCGCGGTGGGTGCGGTTGGGCGGCGGCTTACTTCTTGCGGTTGCGGTAGAACCAGACCCCGAACCCGCCGATAAGGAGGGGCGTCGCGAGCAGGTTCAGCACGAGGAGGCGGTTCTCGAGGCGATCGATGTCCTCGCGCAAAGCCCGCCGGATCTCCCGGCGTTCGCCGCGGATCTTGGCCTGTTGCTTCTGAAAGTCCTCGATGGCCTTGGCCATATCGGGCGTGGCGACGAGGCGATTACCCTCGCCTTTCTTGCCTTGGAGTTCGGTGAGCTTCGTCTGCACCTGCTGCAACCGGCCGTCGAGCTCGGTGAGCTTCGACTGGTACTGCTGCTGCGCGGCGGCCTCCATCTTCCGCACCACGGTGAAGGGGCGGATCGAGGAGCCCTTGCCGCGGATGGAGATGAGGTCCGGGGAACCGCCCAGCAGCTCCACGGTGTTAGCCGCAAGGGCGAGGTTGTCGTTGAGGGGTTGGGCGGCCGTCTGCCCGAAGAAGTTGAATTTGCGGACGCTGTAGTCGTCGAAGAGCCAGTCCGTGTCCGCGATGACGAATAGGGTGGAGCTAGTCTTGGACTCCTTGAGCCCCTCGCCGGCGGGTGGGGGCGTGGCCGGGGCCGGGGCGCCCGGGGCGTCCGCCGGCTTGTCGTCCTTGGGCGCGCCGTCGGGGAAGGCGCTCTTGAACTTGCCCGTGACCAGCGCGGCGACGGTCTTGCGGCCGCTGGGGGTCAGCTGCTTGGCGACGTCGTCCGGCTGCGCGAACTGCAGCATCATACTCGGCATATCGCCGGTCTGCGCGGAGGTCTCGATCAGCGGGGTGAAGGTGAGCGAGCCGCCGGCCTTGTGGGCGAGGCTGCCCGACTCGATGAACATCACGGAATTGAGCTGCGCCGTGGCTTGGGACTTCGAGTTGAAGGGCGTGCGGCCGGCGAGGCTGATCCACACCGGGAAGCGGGTGACGCCGCCGCCGCCGGTCTGGACTTGGGTCGCGTTCTCAAGGTCGCCGATCACCTTCTGGGAGTCATAAGCCACCTCGTACGCGCCGAGGAGGACGGAGAGGTCGCTCGAGACGTTCTGGACGCCGCCGCCCATCATCATCTGCTGCGGGTTGCTCTGCCGCTTGAAGTGCTGGGACGAAGGATCGACGGCCACGATCACCGGCTTCCCGCCGAGGAGGAACTGGTCGATCGCGTACTGCAGACGCGGCGAGACCCCTTGGGGGTGGGCGATGAGCAGCACGTCGAGGCCGGCGGGCAGCTCCGTCGCCGAGCCCTCCACCGTCACGACTTGGAAGGATTGCTCTAGCTCCGTGATGACCGTCTGCGCGGGCTGCGGCTGCCGGCGCATCATCATCATCATCTGCATCTCCTGGGGGCTGGTGCCCTGCAGCGGCAGGCTCGTGATTAGCCCGAGCTTCCGTTTGTCCAGTTGCTGCACGGAATAGATCAGCTTGGACAGGTCATACTCCAAGAACGGCTCTCTCTGGGGGGTGAAAGCGGGGAGATTCTTCTGCTGATCGACCTGCGTCACCACGAGGCCGAAGAAGAACTGCTCCCCGCCCTGCTGGGCGACCTGCGGGGTGAGGCCCGCGGCGGTGGCCTTTTCCTCCTCGGGCGTGTCGGGCCGCGGATTAATCACGTTGAGCGTGACTTTACCCCGGGAGGCGCGGACGTACTGGCGGAGGGTCTCCTGGACGCGTGCGGCGTAGTTCTTGTAGGCGATCGGCAGGCCTGCGGCGTCTTTCGTGAAGTAGAGGTCGACCGTGACCTGTTCCTCGATGCGGCCCAGCATGCGCCGGGTGCCGTCCGAGAGGGAGTAGATCGACTCCTCCGTCGCGTCGAGGCGCACGGGCACCGAGGAGGCGAGGAAATTGATCAGGACCAGCCCGACGAGCAGCAGGCCGATGGCGAGGGTTTTGCTTCCAGGTTTCATGGGCGGCGGGGAGGGTGGTTTAGCGTTCGAGGACGACCACGTTGAGGAAGAGCGTGAAGCCCATCAGGGAGAGGAAGAAGATGACGTCCTTCGGATCGATGATCCCCTTGGTGAAGGCGTCGAAGTGGGTGATGAAGCTGAAGTTCGACAGGGCGTCCGCGAGTGCCATCGGCAACAGGCCCTCGAGGGTGTCGGTGAAGCTGCTGAAGCCGAGGAACAGCAGCGCGGCGCAGGCAGCGAGGCTGATGACAAAGCTGATCACCTGATTCTTGGTCAGGGCAGAGGCGAGGGCGCAGACCCCAAGATAACCGCCGGCCATCAGCACCGCGCCGAGGTAAGTGGTGAAGATCACGCCCCAGTCGGGATCCCCGAGGTAGCCCACCGTGAGGGCCATCGGGAAGCTGGCCAGGACCGCGATGGTCAGGAACGCCCAGCCGGCGAGGAACTTGCCCAGCACGGCCTCCAGCGTGGTAATCGGGAGAGTGAAGAGCAGTTCGACGGTGCCGGAGCGCTTCTCCTCCGACCAGAGCCGCATCCCTACCGCGGGCACGAGGAAGAGGAACAACCAGGGAAAGAAGGTGAAGTAGCTGTCCATCCCGGCCACGCCCGCGCGGAAGAAGCCGCCGTAGCGAGAGAAGGCGAGGGAGACCGAGATGAAGAGGAAGGCGATCAGGAACACGTAGGCGACGGGCGACCGGAAGTAGCCCAGGAACTCACGTTTGAAGATCGGGACGATGTGACGCATGGCGGGGGGCGAAAGGGTTGGAGGGAGTTCAGAGGTCGCCGCGGGTGAGTTCGCGGAAGATCTCGTCGAGGCGCGCGCCAGGCTTGCGGGCCCGCATCTGCGCCGGGGTCTCGTCGGCCACCACCTTGCCCTGCGAGATGATGATCACGCGGTTACAAATCGCCTCCACCTCCTCGAGGATGTGCGTGGAAAGGATCACGGCCTTGGCCTCCGCCATCCCCTTGATCAGGGCGCGGACCTCGTTCT
>Ga0315899_10007923_pt1 | contig 11407 bp, 11 predicted proteins | sample LakEriMetagenome_2_FD_203518 | JGI IMG/M metagenome (GOLD analysis project Ga0315899, IMG submission 203518) | Freshwater fungal communities from buoy surface, Lake Erie, Ohio, United States - Buoy 4 MA112 | ecosystem: Environmental > Aquatic > Freshwater > Lake | place: USA: Lake Erie, Ohio... | reverse complement strand
ACCTCAGGCATCCAATAAAAACTGGGGCCACGATCAAATACATAACCCTGGTCTTTTAATTGCGATGCACGGCCACCGGGCCCTGAATTTTTTTCAAGGACTGTTACGGTATAGCCGGCTTTGGCTAAAAAGGAAGCGGCGGACAGACCGGCAAAACCCGATCCGATTACAAGGACAGTTGGTTGAGGCACGGCCTAAAGTTAGGAATGCTGAATTTGCTCGCGGAGTAATTTTCTGGCAAAGTGAATACGGCTCTTTACGGTACCTAATGGTTCGTTCAAAGAATCCGCAATCTCATTGTATTTGTACCCTTCGTAATAAAGCTGAAAAGGGACTTTAAAGATCTCAGGGAGTTGCTTAATAGCCCGGCGCATCTCCTTCATCTCTATATTTCCCTCTCCGCGATTTCCCTCATTGGCTCCATTATGCAAGAGATACTCATTGGGAGTATTGTCAAAAATGGTACGCTGCTTGGCCTTTCTGCGATAATTATTGATGAAGATATTACGCATAATGGTGAAGAGCCAGGCTTTGATATTAGTACCTGCATTATACTTTTCACGATTGGCTAATGCCTTATAAAGTGTTTCCTGGTAAAGATCGTCCGCCGCATCTGAATCACGTGTGAGGTTAATAGCAAAGGGGCGCAGAAAATCCGCATGAAGGACCAAAAGCTGATTGAACTCTACCGTAGACATATTCTGTTTAATTAATTGAAAAGCGAAGTTAAACAGAATAAGCAAGGCGCCGCTTCTTTTTGTTTAATATTTTGTAAAAATTAATAAACAAAAAAGGGCGAACAGATATTCCCTGATTATCAGTAAATTAAAGCCAGGTTCGGCACCCATTAACTAAAACCCACCATGGAAACCCCTAGCCCAAAACCCAAAGAAACCTGGACTAAACCAGCGCTAATCCTGATTGAGGTTAATAAAATAAAACAGGAAGAAATGGAGAATTGGTTGCGGATGATGGAAGATCCGGAGGTGTTTCGCTTAATGGAACTAAGCGGCCCAAACTGAAAGATGAGCTATTGAATTACCCAACCTTATTAATAGAAACAACAGTTGCATTATTACCATCCAACTGTTCAAACACAGAATTGTTACTCAGAAATTCTGGAACTAATTCTTTCATCTTAGCAACCATACTCATGATATTATCTGCACTGGATGCTAATTGAAATAATTCCAAAAACTCTTGTTCAATATTTGTAACAGATGCCTCGCGCACTTTTGCAATCAATATTTTTTCATGGTGCGTGGGTAGCGTATTCTCTGCGTCATTCAGTAACTCTTCATATAACTTTTCACCCGGACGAAGTCCTGTGTACTTGATATCAATATCTACTCCGGGTACTAATCCAGACAAACGGATCATCTTACGAGCAAGATCAACAATGGGAACCGGCTTACCCATATCAAATACAAAAATCTCTCCACCATTACCCATTGATCCCGCTTCTAATACTAATTGTGTTGCCTCGGGTATGGTCATAAAATAACGAATTATGTTAGGATGTGTCACCGTAACAGGACCACCTTGTGCAATCTGATCTTTAAAACGAAGAATCACTGACCCGTTAGAGCCCAGTACATTGCCAAAACGAGTAGTGATAAATTTAGTTTGCGTAGAGGTAGCTGCAAGTCCTTGCACATACATTTCTGCTAAGCGTTTGGAAGCCCCCATTACATTAGTTGGATTAACTGCTTTGTCAGTTGATACCATTACAAACCGCTGTACATGATATTTAGTAGCAAGATCTGCAATCAATTTAGTACCGCCCACATTAGTAAGAATAGCCTCGGAGGGAGATAGCTCCATCATGGGCACATGTTTATAAGCAGCTGCATGATACACGAACTGCGGATGAAAACTGGAGAATAACTCTTCCATTCGGTTTTTATTCCGGACATCCCCCAGGAAAAAAACAAGCTTGGTGCCATTCTTAATAGTAGTTAGCTCCAACTCTAAATCATGCAAGGGTGTTTCAGCCTGATCAACAACTACAATAGTAGCCGGATGATATTTTAATAACTGACGAACAATCTCACTACCAATAGAGCCAGCCCCACCTGTAACTACTACTCTACGACCCGTTAACTGCTTATCTAATTCCAAATGATTTAACTGAATGGGATCACGCTCAAGCAATTGCTCAATTTTAATGGACTGTAATTGCTTTTTAGTAAACTGCCCATTGATCCACTTGTCAAGCGGTGGCACATTCAATACTGTAATATTTTTCTCCAAACAAATTTCTACCAACTGCGCTCGACGACGAGCCGGAATAGAGAAACTGGAAATGATAATTTCATCTACCTCATAAAGCTCAAATAGATTATCTAACTCGTCAAAGGAATAAATTTTAACCCCATCTACTACCTTTTCTGTTTTACGAGGATTGTCATCGATGTAAGCAACTACTTTTACTTTTGAATTGGGATCGTGTTCCAACACACGCTTGGTAGCAAACCCCGCTTCTCCCGCCCCATAGATTATTACATAACGGGGATTCATTTTTGAGCTACGTAAATAACTGAAAAAATATTTCACTACTACGCGGTAAGAGATCAACGATAAAAAACTAAGTAAAGAGTAAATTAAAAGTGTAACCAATGGAAGCGCAATAAACGTTTGCCCATTCACCATTGATACCGCACTTAATAATCCCAAGGTTACAAAACTGGCAAGTAATGATAAGCTGATACGCAATGCATCTTGCACACCCGTGTAGCGAACAATCCCCGCGTATGTTTTGAAGTTGAAAAAAATCAACGTGTTCAGTGCAGTCAGTACAATCAAATTAGAGCCTAATTCTCTTAGACTGATCAATACTGGATTTAGGTTGTGTCCAATCAGATAGGCTATGACCAGGGATAGATTACAGAGAAATATATCAATAAGGAATATGATCCACCTTGGAACAATGTTGATCTTCTTCAGCATAAGGTTTTGGTGGTTCAAAGATTATTCAATTTTTTTTGTAAAAAAATTAAAAAGGGATGATTTTAAACATCCCCACAAATATCTGCCAATATGATAAGAGTTAGGCCTTATAGTTTAATAAGCCCTTTCATCTCCTTTCAATAAATTGACTATGGTTTGAAAAATAATCTGGCAATCGAGCCAAAAACTCCAGTTTTCGATATACCAAAGATCAAAAGCCACGCGGCGACGCATTTCTGCGGGAGATTGTACTTCTCCGCGGCTGCCATTTACCTGAGCCCACCCCGAGATCCCAGGTTTTACCAAATGGCGCATCATGTAATTCTGAACAATGTCTTTGGACTCTATGGAAAGTGGGATCGGATGTGGGCGAGGACCCACCACACTCATATCCCCCTTTAATACATTTAGGAACTGGGGTAATTCATCTATGCTGGTTTTTCGCAAGAATTTGCCCAGGGAGGTTACTCGTTCATCATTCTTTCCTGCTTGCTTAAACTCAGTTTCAACTTCAGCATTTGCATGCCGCATGGTTCGGAACTTATAGCAAACGATCTTTTCATTATTCAACCCCCAGCGGTCCTGCTTAAAGAAAATAGGTCCTTTGGAGTTTAATTTAATCATCAAAGCGATGATGGGAGCCAGCCAACTAAAAATCAAAGCCAAAAACAAAATAGAAAATAGAATATCAAAGCTTCTTTTGAACAATCGATTCTCCGCGTCATCTAAGGGGAAATAGCGCAATCCCACTACTGGGAATCCAGCATAAGCAGTAGAACGAAGCGCCCCACTGCCGATACGGCTAAAGTCATTGATCACATTTACCTGTATCTGCTTTTTTTCACAACAATCAATCACGAAATTAATTTGCTCGGCTTGAGAGCTGGGGAGTGCTAAAAAAACCTCATCCACTTCATTATTATCAAGGGTAGTTTCCAACTCAGTAATAGAGCCGAGGTAATTAGCTGCAAGACCGTTATGCGGTCGCTCTCCAATAATTCCTACTAATGAGTAGCGAAGATTGTTAATGAGCATGCCTGAACGATACAAGGAAGCGGAAAGTTCGGCAGAGCCCACTACCAGAATTTTTCGGATATACTTGTACTGGTTGCGTACATAGGCTGCAATAACGCGGTAGATATATTTGGAAACAGGAATTCCAATCAGAATAAACAGATGATAATACAATAAAAAGGGACGAAGAACGGCTACCTGATCGGTGAAGATGGCTACTCCAAAAAACAGGAGCAGCATATGCGTAAAAAGCACCCGCAAGAAAATGGTCATTTCCTGCGAGTAAGTAAACAGCGTGATGCTGGTGTAAAAATGGACGGCACGAGCTGTTACATACCAGGTAATAAAACTAAAAAGGAGTAAGCCTTGGGAAAGGGTATGCCCCTCCAACTTGGCAGCCCACCATGCACAGGCCCCCATAAGTAGGAGATCCAAAAAAAGTCGGAAAAAGTAATTGAGGCGGGGGCCCCTGAGCATATACACTAAGATTAGGGGCTAAAGCTACGCTAAAAAGAAGGAATCAAAGTCCATAACTAAGCCCTGCGTTGAACTGGAGATTCCCATTCAATGAACGCAAGAAAAGTTGCGTGTTAAGGCGAGGGATAGCCTCGTAAGTGACTTTGAACAAAAGATCATTCCATTGTTTGCGCTCGCCAAATAAAAACTTGGGCTGGGGCTGTTGCAAGTACTGTTGCTCCAGGGTACCCTCCTCACCTTTGCGGACGAGCTGGTATTTCAATTGCAGTTTTAAGCGAGGGATAGGGGTATAGTTAGCAAAGAGTAAAAGTCGGTCTGCATTGGCACCCATCCAGTCACCCAAGGCAAAGCTTGCGGAGGTATAGTTTTGAGCGGGTAAAAAATTTCTATAGACAAAGGGACGAATGCGTGTATACTCGGCTCCCAACGTTAAGTAAGGTAATCCCAAGTCCGTGATATTAGCCCCTATGGTATACCCCAAGTGGTTGCGTCTTTCCACTTCATTAAAGACCTTAGAAATTTTTATTTCATCAATGAAAAGCGTGGAGTATAGATGTGTATTGGGAAGTTGATTGCGCGAACTCAATTGGAAAAAAAACTGTCCATTGGCACCACGTGTAATGCTATTATTACCACTATAATTATCAAAGGCCTTAAAGAACATCACCGGTATAAAATAGCCGAGGTTCAATCGATCGGTATAGAGCATGGACTCTCCGAGCATAAGGTTCAATCCCTTCATCAATCGGATATCTAGGGAATGCTGGGCTAGAAACTTTTGAACCATCACTTCTCGTATTCCCCCATATATACTATTGGGGATTGTATAAGATTTGGAAGAGTCGGGGATATCTGATTTAAGCCAAGCATGCGAATAGTTAAAACGGAGCCAAGGGGTTAATTGCAGATCTAGTCGCAAATAAGGATAAGTGGGGGTCTTATCAGAAAGTACCAACTTTCCTCCTTGTCCGTATCCCCAGGTTAAATAATCTTGACCAATTGATAACATTCCTTTTTTGAAGGCATAGGTTAAGTTGGCTCTGATCTCTGTATAATTATTGGATTTGTTATTGAATAAACTATTTTTTACAAACCCAGTTTCCATTGATGCTGCGATACTTTTTTTAGCCGTATCTATTAAGGATCCTTTTTCGGTGATGTCCTGAAAGGAAAGCTGGTAGCCCCATCTTTTGGAGATAGTCCCATATAGATTGATCCCGATGCTTCTTTTAAAATATTGAATTGAATCAGAGCTATGTAATTGACCAGCAATAACCGGAAACAACTTAAAGGAGAAGTCTTCGTTCTTGTAGCCTAATTGGTATTTATTAGAAACTGATCGATAAAAATTTTGATAAAAACTCAGTTCGCTTTTTTCTACTCCACTCAGCTTTGGTGCGCGCGCTTGTAAAGAATCCAACGCTGCCGCGATAATATCCATACGTAAGGGCTGGATATTATCCTCCCAAAAAATCAATCCCTTTTGTGCCATGCGAGCGAGGTATTGATTGACCTCAGCCGTGTGCCTTTCATAGACTGGTTGCGCCGCCACTTGAAGTGTTAGTGCAAGTAAAATAATAAGCAGCGAATTGAAGAGTCGAACCATGTACTTGATTTATGCCGGGACGGATTTAGCTACCTCGGCAACGATCCAGTGATAGGTTTTTTCGATGCCTTCACTTAATGGTTTTGAGGGGCCCCAACCCAGTTTTTCCTGGATCAAGCGATTATCAGAGCGACGGCCCCGTACACCTTCGTAGTAAACGGGTTTATTGTAAATAGACAGTTTTTTACCGGAAATTGCAATCACCATTTTAGCGAGGTCATTCAAGGAGATCATTTCTTCCGAGCCGATATTTACCGGTCCTTCAAAATTACTGTTCATGAACCTTTCAACAGCTTCAAGGCATTCATCGATATACAAGAAAGAACGAGTTTGCAACCCGTCTCCCCATACTTCTATTTGACCACCTCCCTCGGCTTCCGCTACTTTACGACAGATGGCGGCTGGCGCTTTTTCTCTACCGCCGGTCCAAGTACCTTCCGGGCCAAATACATTATGAAAGCGAGCGATGCGGACTTGCATGCCATGATTACGAGCAAATGCCTGAAACAATCGTTCGCTAAAAAGTTTTTCCCAGCCATAATCACTATCGGGTTCAGCGGGATATACTGAACTCTCGGCGCAATTAGGGTTATTGGGATCTTGCTGGTTGTAGGCAGGATAGATGCAAGCCGAAGAGGAGTAAAAGATCTTCTTAACCCCTTTTACATAGGCCTGCTGAATAATATTTAAGTTAATAGTGGCAGAATTGTGCATCAAGTTGGCATCGTTCTCCCTAGTAAAAATATAACCAGCGCCTCCCATGTCTGCGGCTAATTGGTAGACTTCATCAAAGGGTTGATCTAGTACTTTTTCTACCACGTTTTGACGGGTAAGGTCGCCAATGATGAACTCATCCGCTGGTGAGGTGGCAAATTCATGTTGCTTAATATCAACCCCTCGTACCCAAGCCCCTTCTTTTTTTAGTTTTTTAACCAGATGTCCGCCAATGAACCCTCCGGCTCCACAAACCAGTACTTTTCTCATATCAAGTTCTTTTTCGCAGGTAATGCTTCATTAGATCTACTCCTGCCAGTATCGCGAATTTAGGCACTATTTCTATATAGCGTTTCCAGAGACGTCGTGGCTCTTTGCACAAACGATAGAACCATTCCAATCCGGACCGTTGCATCCAGCGAGGAGCTTGGGCTAATCCGCCGGTATGAAAATCAAAAGCTGCCCCAACAGTAATGATGTATCGAACCTTTATTCTTTTGGAAAGTTCATACGCAAACTTCTCTTGCTTGGGGGTACTTAAGCCTATCCAAATTATTTGCGCAGTTGACTCATTTATTTTAGTTACCAAGTTGTCCCAATCTTGTTCTTGCATTGGGCTAAATGCTGGACAATACGTACCACTTACTCTTTTATTACCAAATTTAAATGCTACTGTATGCTTCAATTCTTCGGCTACCCCTTGCTTACCGCCGCAAAAAAAATGAGCCACTTCCAATGCAGAAGTAGCTTGTAATATGGCGGCAAAAAAATCAGGACCGTAGCAACGGTCCATTGTGCGATGTCCCTTTAATCGTCCCCACCAAACTAAGGGCATGCCGTCAGGGAGGTTCCAATAAAACAAGGAAAGAATGCTTTTGAAAGAGGAATCTTTCTTGGCTTCTACCAGGCCATGGGCGCCAGAGGCACTGATGCAACGAACTGGCCCCTCATCATTGAAAGACGAATTTAGGATCGCCACAAATTCTCGAACTGCCGTAGGCAGATCATGCTCAAAGATGGGGATGTGGTGAAAGCGTAGCACATTCAATTAAGAAGCCATGAGGTTTTTATACCAACGGCGGATGAGGATGAATCCAAAAGTGAAGAAAGATGCTAAGAAAAACCCCAGCCCTGAATAGAGAATTTTACTTTTTGACGTGGGTGTCAAGGGAGAATACGGAACGTCCAACAAGTTTAGCGCCGTGGAACTAGAAGCTGTCTGTCCCATAAAAAGGAAGGTTTCCAGGTTTTTTTGCGCTTCACCGTACATAGTGAGCAAAATTTGCTCTTTCACCGCCAATGACTTTAAATCTACCTTATCCTCATTTAAAAAAATACCCATTGACTGGTCCGTACGTCTGGCTAATTGTCTGCGTACGCTGTTTAACTCGCCTTGGATACTATCCACTTTTTTGGTCAAAATCGCCACGTTCATGTTAGCTGATTCGGAGGCCTGATCCTGGAAAAAAGACTTCAGCTCATTGTAAATAACTCTGTTCAATTCAATCGCAAAATCTTCGTCTGCATGGGTAACATCCAGGGATACTATTCCACTTTTTTTGTCGAAAGACTTACTGACAATACCTTTCTCACCTATAAAAGAAGCCAGCACTGCTTTGAAAGCCTTACGCTGGGGGAAATTAAATACTTCCGGTATGGTATCAGCAACAGTAAACTTGGCTTTTACCAAAACAATATCCTTGCTCCACTTTTCAGTCAGCTTACCGAGACGGATATAGTGGTTGATAACTAAATCATTGGTATCACCAATGGTAGCAGAGGTTAATAATACTTTGCCAATTACTTTTTCAGAGCCAATTACTGCCACTGTTTTATCGAGCGAGGACCCACCCGAACCTCCTATTAGAGACCCTAAACTTCCCAAGGAGCTTGCCAGGCCTGAAGGACCCCCTTCTTTTACAATAAATCGGCTTTCAGCCTTGAAAACAGGTTTGTGAGAATAAGCAAAATAGAAACCGGCAGACGCGCCCAACCCTCCAATGAATGCAATTAGAATAATATTTTTCCATAACAACCCAAACCAAGACTGAACGATCTTAATTAGATCTTTCAAACTGATTTCGTCATCATTTACTTGAAGTTCCTTAGGCTGGTCCATTTTTTCAATTTATCGTAAGGCCGTAAAACTACTGGATAAATTGGAAAATTAAAAGTTGATCACCATAGAATCAGGAGCTATATGAATATTTTTAGCTTTCCCAGATACGGTAACGGTCACTTCATTTATTATAAAGTTATAGATCTCCATTTTACCTGTAGCTGGAAGCTTTTGAAAATCTGTTTTTGGAGTCGGTGCGTATTCAATTGCAATTTTCGCTGAATTGGGCTTACGACCTCTTTTTTTAGGAGCTACTGGAACACCCTCACGTTTTAATCGAGTTCTAAAATTATAAATAGTAGCAATGGAAACCTTGTAGGTATCTGCTAACTCTTTGGCATCTCTCCCCTCACCTAATAATTTTACAATTTCTGCCATTTTATCTTTGGACAATCTTTTTTTCTTCATAAATAGATTTTAATTTATAACTCTTGTTTTAAATTGAGTAGTGAAATTAGAATAATTTATTGAAATACTCTAAAATAAAGGTTGAAAACAAGCAATTAGTGTGGACCACACTAATTAAAGGGTATTTTTCTATTAATTATCAGTAAGTTAGGTTTCAACTGCGCACCAAATTGCGCACCAGACACTCATTTTTATATACTAAAAAATCAATAATTAGAGAATTAATTCTAATTATTAGATTCTAAATGTACAATATCCTGGCGCTGGGCCCAATTTATGTGGTTGAAGTACCTGGAGGAGCTAAGAAAAGTAAGCCCATCTGCAGCCATACTGCAAGGCGCTCATGACTATTATATTAAAAAAGCCTACGACGACCGACTTGGATACAATTCCTTGATCGACTTGGAAAAACAGCTAAAGGAAAAGAAAGACCTAAATACAGAAGAACAAGCAACGCTTGCTGCCCTAAAAGGGATTCTTGATGATAAACTATTAATGCACTCGTTAAACAGAGATATCAACTACTTTAGCCTAGGCATAACAGAGCATGTAATTTATGGCACTAATGTACAATATGCCTATTTCTACGAAAGTCAGTCCCAGGATATAGGTAAATCTGCCTCAGAAAATCCGGTATTTATCGTGATAAAGAACGGACAAGTAGAAGCCCACGAAAACGGGAAAGATCCAAAAGCGGATTTTGATTATACTCAAAGGACTTGTGTGCTAATCCCGGCAAGCAAATTAGTGTATGAGACCTTTTATGACTGCAATATCTCGCAAAATGCATTTAACATTCAGATCATGGAAAAATCAGAGCGAGAACTTTTTAGGCTTATTAAAGAAAAAAGGGTCCAGGAAATAATCCTGAACCCTTTACCGGAAAGAGGTGAGAAAAGCCTAAGCTTTATGATGCTAGAAAATCATGATAAATTGAGCATTGATAACATAAAAAAGTTGAAGTACCAACTAGGTACGAAGCAGTATATAGATGGGAGGGCAATTCTAAAAGGCGGTAAAAATTTTACATTCAATTCTGATCCTAACTCTGAAATAAATAGTTAATTGACAGCAATTTTTTTAACTAACGATCTTGATTAACTACGATATATTATGATTAATAATAAGTGATTTCTAAAGATAATCGGAGTTAGTAGTGATTACTTAAGATTAATTAGTATATTGTATAGAATGTTTAGACCCAAGAAATATGCTGCAAGAATGAACAAAAGCATATATATCACCGGCGCCAGCGGCTTTGTAGGAATCAACCTGATGCAATACTTTGGGGCAGACTATTCCTTCAATCCATACAACAGAAAAGTAGCGGTAGAGATTAAGGAAGATGTTTTGATCCATTCAGCCGGGAGAGCACATGACCTTAAAAACACCACAGAAGAGGCGGAATATTACCAGGCCAATACAGCATTAACACAAAATGTTTATGATGCTTTTTTAGCTTCATATGCCAAGGTATTCATTTACCTAAGTGCCGTAAAAGCGGTGGCTGAAAAAATAGAAGGAGCATTAACAGAAGATACAGCTCCTAATCCCATTACCCCTTATGGTAAAAACAAATTACTGGCGGAACAATATATTTTTTCTAAACCCATCCCTCCCGATAAAAAAGTCCATGTATTGAGGCCCTGCCTCATACATGGACCAGGAAATAAAGGGAAGCTGAATCTACTGTTCAAACTGGTAGGAAAAGGAATTCCTTTGCAATTGTCTGCTTTTGAAAACAAAAGACTTTTTTGCATCATCCAGATCCTCATATTTACTGTTCAGGAAATAATAGAAAGAGGAGATATTGGAGGTGGGGTATATAATATAGCAGACAATGAAGCTTTGTCTTCCAAAGAACTGATCAGCATTATTGGAAAAGCTATTGGGAAGAGATCCAGATCATGGAAACTAATAAAATTTTTGATCAAAAAATTAGCAAATTTAGGGGATGTAGTGCATTTGCCTCTGAATACGGAGCGATTGAGAAAATTGGCGGAATCTTATGTGGTTAGAAATAATAAAATGACCTTCCAATTTTCATTAGATATACCGGTTATGTGAAAGAATGAATTAAAAAAAATCAAAACTTTAATTAAACAATTCAAATGCGCTTT
>Ga0315899_10007922_pt1 | contig 11409 bp, 10 predicted proteins | sample LakEriMetagenome_2_FD_203518 | JGI IMG/M metagenome (GOLD analysis project Ga0315899, IMG submission 203518) | Freshwater fungal communities from buoy surface, Lake Erie, Ohio, United States - Buoy 4 MA112 | ecosystem: Environmental > Aquatic > Freshwater > Lake | place: USA: Lake Erie, Ohio... | reverse complement strand
CTCCTAAAGCTATGCCTACACCTGCGGCAAGAAAGGCGATCGCCGTTAACAAAATTACATTTGGCGTTGAGATCATCTCCGCAGGTTTAGGAACCAGATAACCAAAAACCGCGATCGCTCCCGATAGACCACCAAAGAACATTCCTACAGTCAATCCACTTAGGGATTTAGGAACCATTGTTAGCGCGAAGGCAATCATGCCATTGTTTACCGTGCTAAGACAGGTGAGCATAAATAGAATGATGATGATGGATGCGATCGCACCATAGCCAGCAGATAACAAGCCTAAACCTGCGGCAACACAGCCCAAGCTAATAATCATTAGGTGTTTGTTATCAATTAACTTCGAGATTCTACCTGTAAATAAAGCTATAAAGCCTTGAGAAATCAAAGCTGTTCCCATTAATAGCTCAAAAGATAAACCTGTAAATCCTGTAATATCCGATTTGATCGTTCGAGGTAATACATCCCCCATCAGCAGGCGCATTCCCAGACCGATCGCCGCACCAACAAATAGGACAATCGCTAAGTTGCTCAAACAATCGCGAATTGGTAAAGATTCTTGTTTTTCTAATTCTGGATTGAGATTTTTGGGAATATGCGTCATGGCACTCCGCAAACCTGCCACACTTGCAAGCAAGACAATCGAAGCGATCGTAAAAGTCGCAGGTGCGCCCAGACTCAAAATAAATTTCGTCCCCAAAGGTCTGATCGAAGCAACAAAACTACCGACTAGTGTTAACACACTACCAGCCTGCGGTAGTTTTGTCGCTCCTGCAAAGATTCCGAGCAAGCACATGACGGGACTCCGAAATGTTGCCATGACGATCGCCCAGAGAATGGCTAGGCTAAGCAAAATTAGTCGTGTAATTTCGTTCGCACCACCAAAAATAACAACACAGGGTAATCCAATAAATAAAGCTGTTGAGGCGATCACAGCGGCAATAATAAAGGGCATTCGCGTGCTATACCAACGCTGCCAGTGATCGGACAGACCACCAAATAATGGCTCGACGATTACCGCGATCACGTTTTCGATTACCAGTATTAGCGCTGCAAATTGTTGTGCTTGACTGGTTGGATAGCCAAAGACCTGTTCGATAAACTGCGGTAAATAGATCGCGTAGGCAATCCAAGTTAGAGTCATTGCACCCTGAACTGATGCTAAGCCCCATACTTGGAGCCAACGCACTTGATCCGAAGCTTGATTTGATGGTGTGGCGATCGTCATTAAAAACTCTCTAAGAAGTACTTTCTACGTCAAAAGCTCCAAGAGATCCCCCTCAATCCCACTTAAAAAGGAGGAAGATTTAAAGGCTCCCCTTTTTAAATTCCGTATACACACCACTAAAGAAGTTCTCAAATCTAATTACCCCTCCCTAGCCCTCCCCTTGCAAAGGGGAGGGAACAAGATTTCTAGTTTTCCCCCTTTGCAAGGGGGAATTAAAGGGGGTATTTAGACTTGTGTGTACACAGTAGCTTTTTAATGGGGGCTGGGGGATCTAGCGCAATCCTTAAAACTGCATACAGCCTTGCATCGAAACTTTGCCGTCGGGCATAGTTGCACGGCAAAGATTAGCTTGACTTAAGTCTACATTGGTTACATTGGCATTGGTGAGGTCAGCACGATACAAATCCGCACCCTTGAGATTTGCGCCAGTCAAATCTGCACCATATAAGCTTGCGTTTCGCAAAGAGGCATTAGTGAGATTAGCGCCGTTGAGCTTGGCATAAACCAACTCGATATCAATCAAGTTAGAGTTTTGCAAATTCGCTTCGGTTAAATCAGCATACTTCCAGCGACTATTACGAGCATTTGCCCCAGTCAAATTTACTTTAATCAAATCGCTATAAATCAAGAAAGTATTTCGTAGATCTGAGTTGCTGAGATCTGCACCACGAAAATCAGCATAATACATGGTACTAAAAGCCAAAGTTGCCCCAGAGAGAGAACTTTTGCGTAGATCAGCAACATCAAGGAATGATTCACGTAAATTGACCCCATTTGCCGCAATGCCACTTAGCTCACATCGCTGACAAGTACGATGAGCCAAGAGTTCTTGAAGATGTCCAGCATTTTGCGCTTGGACGCTTGATGCTATGCCCATTGTCATGAAGCTAGCCACAAAGGCACTAGCGATCGCTGTCACGGAGTGAGTAAAGGCTGTTGACTTCATAAAAAAGTACCTAAATTTAGCAATTCCTCTTTAATAATTATCATACGCGCCCTCTATGCAACACCGCAAAATGTAACAAACAACTAAAAGTAATGAAGATGCAAAGCGTCTGCATTACTTTTAGTTGTTGTCGCCAGTCATGTTAAGAAATAAAATCTAAACGAGTGTTGCGACGATTCGCACCGCAGATCTCTTTTGGATTTTATGTGACGACAGTTATAGTTGATGGTCTGATGATTTTGTATACTTGTAGTATTTGTTAATGTTTTGTTATGGATAGTATTGAATGTTCGAGCAGTTTATAGAGACAAATGGTTTGTCATTTCGCCCCGAAGTTATTCCAATTTTGGGAGTACTAATTCTGCTAGAGGCAATTCTGTCTGCGGATAATGCGATCGCTCTTGCTGCGATCGTGCGTAGTTTGCCAGATCCTAAGCAAGAAGAATGGGCGCTACGTTACGGCTTAATTGGCGCATTTGTATTACGGGTGGTGTTGATCTTTACGGCAACATGGGTAATTAAATATTGGCAATTTGAACTAGCTGGCTCAGTATATCTGCTCTGGCTGTCGGGGAAATTTTTCTTTGAAAAGTCTCAAGCGGGACATGATACACAGCACCCAGTGCGGATGGCCGATAAATTATGGCAAGTTGTCGCACTAGTTTCACTGACGGATTTGGCTTTTTCACTAGATAGCGTCACGGCAGCAGTTGCCGTCGCTCAAGAGACTTGGCTAGTTCTGATTGGGGGTGTCGCGGGAATTATCACCTTACGTTTTCTCGCAGGACTGTTTATCAAATGGTTGGCAGAATTTACGCACCTTGAATCGGCAGGCTATCTGATCGTGTTACTTGTGGGACTGCGTCTATTTATTAAAGTATTTTCTGATAGCTTAGTTCCTCCCGAATGGTTGATGCTGACTTGCATCGGACTAGTTTTTATCTGGGGATTTTCTAAGCGTGAGCCAGTCGATGAAATTGAGGTGATCGCAGAGCAAACCAAATAATTTATTGAGAGGAGCGCTTAGCGCTCCTCTCTTTTGTCTACAATAATCAAGATAGAAAAAGGGAAAATAGCCAGATGTTTGAATATCCTGATGACTTGAAATACACTAACTCCCACGAATATATTCGACTGGAAGATGACACCGCCACAGTTGGAATTACGGCTTTTGCGATCGATCAACTCGGCGATATTGTGTTTCTCGATCTTCCTGAAGTGGGGACAAGGGTAGAAAAAGGTCAAACCTTCGGCACAATTGAGTCGGTCAAAGCTGTAGAAGATATCTATTCACCCGTGACTGGTACGGTGATGGAATCGAATATGGCTCTTGTCGATGAGCCTGAAATCATTGGTAATGATCCTTACGGTGCATCATGGTTGCTCAAAGTAAATATCGAAGATGTAGGCGAACTAGATGGGACTATGTCTGCGAGTGAATATCGCAGTAAGGTAGAAGGAAGCTAGAAAAATCGGCATTTTATAGAGATTTTCCCATGACTGCTGTACAGAAAACACCCAAAAAGTAGGGGCAATTCATGAATTGCCCCTACTTTTTGGGTCATACTCAACTGAAAATTGCTGTAGTGTTGATTTTTTTTAAGCTTGAAAGAAAGCAGTTACCCCAAAAACTAGAAACAGAACGCCGCCGATTCCTGTAATTACCCGTTCAGAGATTCGCCCCGCAACTAAACGACCACCAATCACGGCGATCACTGTGCAGATTCCATGTCCCAAAATTGCCCCAAGGGTCACAAAAATCGGATCATTTGCTGCCGCTAATGCGATCGTGCTGATTTGCGTGCGATCGCCCCATTCTGCCAAGAAAGTCATCACAAAAGCCTGTATCCAAACCCCAATTTGTGGATAACGCGCTAAAATTTTGCCAAAAATGGGAACTGAAGTTTGTGGATTTTGACCTGCAACGGTTTCCTCGGCTTCCTTTACGACTTCCTCGGTTGAAGTAGGTGACATTCGCAGCGCATCGACAATTAGCTTTACGCCAAAAATCAAAAATAAGGCGATCGCGCCATAGTGAGTGTATACCTTAGGTAATAGTGAGACAGCTTGTCCTAGCAGAACTGATAATAATGTCATCAAAGCTAATGCTGCTAGCACTGACGAAAACACGATGCGATGGTTGTAGCGCATTGATAAAATCACAGCGATAAAAAAAGTTTTATCCCCTAATTCCGAAATCGTAATTAGCAATAAACTGGCTGTAAAAGCTTGCAGCAATCTCTTAATTCTCTTTATTATTTAGATTCTTAGGACTTACGCAACAATACTCTGAAACCTGCATTTCATAGTAGGGGCAATTCATGAATTGCCCCTACTATGAAATGATTTTGCATAAGTCCTAAGATTCTATTGTAAATCATATAGAGAGAATTTTTATGTATTTGAGAGAGAATAAAAAGCCGCGTAAACCTTTCTGTAGCTGCATTATAGATAATGAATGAACTATGAACTGATAATGAGTGAACTATGAACCGTTTATGAATCAATAATGAATTGCCTTGGTTTTTACTGTGTAATTCCTGTTCCTTTTAATCGTGGAGGTAATTCGACTGTAAATGTCGAGCCTTGATTGACTATACTTTCTACGGAAATTGTGCCGCCCATCAACAAAACAAGCTGCTCGGTAATTGCTAAACCTAGCCCTGTTCCACCATGTTTGCGTGTTGAGGATTGATCGACTTGACGGAATTGTTCAAAAATTGTGCGCTGGAACTCAGGCTCAATACCGATGCCTGTATCGCGTACAGAGATGAGAATATTTGATGTTGCGAAAGGAGAAATTTGTACTTCTTCGCTAGATGGATCATTGAGATCTGTAGTTATCTCAGAAGCAGGCATGTCTAGCCCTGTATTTGATATTTCCGCATATGTTAGCTCCACACTGACTTCACCACTGTCAGTGAATTTAATCGCATTAGAAACTAAGTTGGTAATCACCTGCTTAATCCGAATCGAGTCATGATAAATTGCACAAGTGCCAATATGATTTTCAAATACAAAATTGAGAGATTTGACACTCGCTAGGGGTTGCAGACTTTCGCAGGTATGATGAATTAATTCATCAAGATTAAAGATTTCTGGATGAGCTTCCATCTTTCCTGCTTCAATTTTTGATAGGTCGAGAATATCGTTAATCAAATCCAGTAGATTTTTGCCATTACGAAGGATGCGCTCTACCATATCAACTTGGCTAGATGAGAGGGCATCGCGGCGTTGGCGTAATAGTACTTGAGAAAATCCAATAATCGCATTCATCGGTGTGCGTAGTTCATGACTCATATTTGCCAAGAACTGACTCTTAAGTTGAGTTGCCTCCAATAATTGAGCATTTTGAGCTTCAATTTGGTTGATTAGCTGAGCATTACCGATCGCGATCGCAGCTTGCACTCCAAAAGAAGCTAATAGATTCAAATCTTCGCGAGAGCTAGCTCTCTCTAACTGGGCATGTCCGATCGCTAATACGCCCAAACGTCCAGAGCGACTAGACTCGATGGGCACACATAAAGCACTTTTAACAGGTAAATCTTCAATGAGATGTGATTCGCCAGCCTTAATTTCGACAGGGATTCCTTCTTGAAATACCTGTGCAATCAGATTTTGGGCATCCAAATCAAAGGATTCTTGCAGAGGGAAATCCTCTGGTAAGCCTTTTGTCGCTGATAGCGTTAGTCGATTCTCTTTAGGATTGTAGAGAGCAATCACACATATCTCGACCCACATGATTGCATCACAAGTCGCTTCCACCACTGATTCCAAAAGGACATCAAGATCTTGCAACTGTTGGTTAATTAAGTTGGTAAGCCGTTGCAAAATACTCATCCGCTTTTGCTGCTCGATCATGATTTTATTTGTCTCTTGCAGCACCTTATCGCGATAACGCTGCTCCGTAACATCGCGCAAAATCATCACACTACCAATTAGCTCTGATTCAGTGCCAACTAGTGGTGCAGCCTTAGTACTGAGAATGATTTCATTCCCTTCAGGCGGACGTAAAACTACTTGATCTTCTACGACTTCCCCAGTGGACATGGCGCGAAAAACCACCAGATTTGCTAAGTCTACAGGTTCGCCATCCTGATGTCTGATGTCAAATTGTTTGACAATCTCTTCCATTGATTTCGCAATTACAGGTGAAGCGGCGACACCTACATTTACAGCATTAAAGCTGAGAATTTTGCGTCCTGCGGAGTTGATTTTGAGAATGCGTCCTGCGGGATCGCTAAGTAATACGCCATCAGCAAGCTGCTCGAATACAGTAGTTAGTTCCTCTCGCTGACGGGCGATCGTTTCAATACTCTGAGCATTGCTAATTGCGGTGGCAAGACGACGACCAATGGATTGGAGAATGTTGCGCCCTCGATCGGACATCGGTGTGAGACTTGCCAAAAATAGCACGCCTACAAGACTGCTCCTTAGCATCAGAGGATATGCCGAAAGACTCTGAGGCAATAAATCACCTACAGGTGTACGATAAACCAGAGTCTGACCTTTGAGGCGATCGCCTTCCCAAATAATCGCTTCTTGTAGTTGTCCTGCTTGACCAATAATCCCTTCACCAAGAGTGATTTCTGTTAATGCTTGGCTAGTTTTATAGCCCCATTCGGCAGCTAATATGAGACATCCTTCAGGACGTGAGGTCGGAATTTCCCAAAGGTAAATGCTACCGAGTTGTGCGCCTGAAAGTTTACAAATTTCTTCTAAACTTGCCTTGATTAATTTGTATTGATCAGTGGTGTTGACTAAAACGCGATCGAGGGATTGCAACGCAAATTGAATGTCACGGGCTTCTAAGGTGGCGGTTTTGGTTTCTAGATGCGCCGCCATACGGTTAAAGACCTTGGCAAATTCCCCAATTTCATCGGATCGATTTAACTGCGATCGCGCGGCTAAGTTACCTGTAGATAGTTCTTCAGCAGTTTCTGCTAGCTCTGATAGCGGTGGTTGAATACTGCGAATAATGGAAATGGCGACAAACAGCCCCGAACCTAACCCCGCAGAGAAAATCACGATCGCTAGCCATGTTGTAAATGCTTCTAATTCGGGTGTGCCTTGTTGGATATGCAGCAACAAGATTAATGTTGCTGTGGCTAGTAATGAGATACTTGTGGTCAGCCCAAAAATCAAGCGATTGACTAAACTTTCACGGCGGGGCAGGTTGGCATTGGTCATGGAGCTTTAGTTTAGTTTGGCGATCTAATCTGATTTTAGTACTTTTAGTCAAGTTGCTTAAAGGCGATCGCGCAAGAATATAGCTCAATCCTCTGCTGATGAAGATAATCGCCGACGGGCGGATGCGATCGCCTCTTGTAATTTTGCTTGAAGCAAATCTTTGGGGGGTAGCACGGTGAGATATTCGGCAACGTGGATACCACTTTTGTCTAGTTCGAGCAATTCAATTTGTTCTTGTTTTTTACCTGCACATAAAATGATTCCCAAAGGTGATTGTTCATCACTCTCTTGGTCATATTTGGCAAGCCATCTTAGATACAGTTCCATTTGGCTCTTGTATTCATGGCGAAAGTTGCCGAGCTTGAGGTCAATCGCGACAAGGCGTTTGAGTTTGCGGTTATAGAACAGCAGGTCAATATAAAAGTCATCATTATCGATTTGGATGCGTTTTTGTCTGGCAATAAACGTGAATCCTGCACCAAGTTCTAATAAAAATTTCTCAATGTCCCGCAGGATGGCATCTTCGAGGTCTTTTTCGAGGTAGCGATCGCTTATATCTAAAAAATCAAGGATGTAAGGGTCTTTTAGCAGTAAATCGGGTGATATTTTCTTGTTTTCGCGTAATTGTTCTAAATCGTAGCTAATAGTTTCTTCGGGTTTGCGAGAGATGGCGGTACGCTCGAATAGCATGGAGTTGATGCGTTCTTGTAGTTGGCGAACACTCCAATTTTCGAGTTGTGTAATCTCGATGTAGAAATTGCGCTTCAGTTGGTCATCTATGCCCATAATTAGCTTGAGGTGTGACCAACTCAATTTTGCACACAGTGTATGCAGAATTTCTCGATCTGGAAAGACTTCGGCTATCAGGATGCAATAACGCAGTTGTCTTTCACTCCAGCCTTTACCGTAAGTTTGGGTGAGGTGTTGAGAAAGTTCTGTTATAACCTGTTTGCCATATTCGGCGCGTTGACGTTTCAGTATTTCGGTTTGAATGCGATCGCCGACTTGCCAATAGAGCATAGTAATTTCGGCATTGATGGCAATGGCGGCGCGTTGTTTGGCGGCATCAATAAGCTGACGAATTTCGCTAAAGAGTATTTGCGTTGTCTCTTGAATATTTGGAGTCATCTGTAGCTCGGTTTGATTGACTTAGTTAATTTTGCTGTTTTTTAGATCAGATTATGGGAGACGACTAGTTCTGGTAAAATTCAGATATGGTGGTATAAATGAGTAAATATGGTTGATATTAATACAATTGAACTTTCTTTCAAACGCATCCCTGAATATAATTCTGAACTTGCAAAAACAGTTCCTTCAAATATAAAGACTAATTATTTAGTTAGTTCAGTTGTCGCGATTGGGATTGGTCTATTTACTTTGTTCGTTACTTCTCAAAGTATGCTCAAGATCCTTGGTGGAGGCTTAGCTGTTGGTGGAGTGGGTACAGCTATTTACATATCACAGCGCAAAACCGATGATTCAAGTGAAGCACAAGAGGAGAGAAGAAAGTTTAATGTTGCTGAAAGTATCCGTAAGGCAAAGGCAAATGTTACAAATGAAAGGGTTCGGCTAACTAATGCTGCTCATAGTTTTCATGCATTCAGTTTTGATACTGCAAACGCTATTGACGATTCCATTTCTTTTAATTCCTATATCGTCAAAGTCACCGATAGACCAGATAGTATAAATATTGGATTGAGAACAGATAAAATCCTTTATCGTACTGAGTCCTATGCAGAGTTTTACACAACTAAACGAGGCAAATTAAAGTCACGGCAGCGTAAGCGTAAGGTTGCTGATCGAGTGAAATTTACGGTAGCTTTTCCAACTCGTAAACGTGCTGTGAAGGGGGTAATGCCTTTTGATAGTTACAATCAGATGATATCTCTGTATAACGCCAGACATCAGAAAGCTCAAGATTTAGCTGAGTTTAATCAGCGTTACACCATAGCTGAAGAAAATATTCGCAAGCATGGCGATCAAATTTATTTTTCTCCTGAAGAAAAGAAAGCGATAGAAGAAGCAAAAGCTTTAGCTAGTTTCGATATGCGTCTTAATCAAATTGGAGAAGAGGTAGCTATTGTTATTGATGAAAGTGAGTTTGCAGAATTTGATCAGAAACTAGGTTTAGATTCATTTTCTAGTAATCCAGATATTGAAATAGATGATGAGTTTATCGATGATGAATCTGATGACTCAAGCGATAATCAAACTGTTCGATTTACAGAGTCAGAACTTAAAGCGATCGGGCTTCCAGCAATTCGGAAGCAGTTTAATATTACTGCTCGTAGCTATAATGAGGCATTTGCGAAATTGAGTTCACAGGGTATTACTATTCAAAAGGAATAAAAAATCAATTTCAACCAATATCTGAAATATGATCTTGCACTAATTTTTTGAAGTAATTAGATCTACTTTCTTCAAAAGAGTTGCAAATTGTGGCTCCTCTATTTTGAAACGCTTGTTTCAACTCTGGAGAAAACCCATCAACATCAAAATAAGTGTCTTTATAAATCTCAGTCCCTTTTAAGATAGCTTGCTCGAAAGTAGTCTTATTGACCCTTGTTGACACAAAATTTACTTTAGTAAGATGTGCTGCATTAAAATTTGAGTCATCAATATTTGCTCTTTGAAAGTTAGTATCAAAAAGCTCTGCTTCTATAAAATCAACATTAATAAGCTTAGCTTCAAAAAGAATAACATGATGTAAAGTGGATCTGCGGAGATTTATATTCTCAAGTCTTTTTCCACTAAGATCTATGTCATTAAGAATAGCTCCAGACAAATCAATTGTTTTTTGTTCTATTCCCGATTTTATATCTCGACGAATAATAACGGTAAGTGCTGCCTGAATATCTACAGGAGTTTTAGAGGTTTTTTCTTCTTGAGATTGCGATATATTAACATCTTTTTCTCTCCTAATAAAAGCACTCAGAATCTCAATGACTATCCAATAATATTTCTCATCATCTTTGGCGATTCCTTCTAGAGAATAAATAGCTCCTAATCGAGTATGTAGGCTATTGCTGGCTAATTGCTCTGTAGCTTTACTAAAACGATCCGTAATAAGCCGTGATTCAGCTATTTCGATATCTTTTTGGGACTTTTTTTCATCCAAATCGTTTTTTCTTTTTGCTTGCTCAAGATTTTTGTTTGCTATCTCAAGATTTCGATTAGCTATCCTAAAATTTAGGAATAGAAAAACTCCACCTACTATTGTTGCGGATGTTCCGACCCCACCAATAATTGCCTTACTAATTTCTAGTGATGCTTCAAATTTCTCTTTCCCATTTTGGAGACCTGCATAATTGTTAGTAACTTGAACACCCCAATGTATAATCCACAATGCTAGGATGAAACCTGCAATTAGTAATAGAAAGACCCAAAAATATTTTTTCATGAGATTGAGATTTTGCCTCATATACTACTAATTTTTTTTCGCACTAAAATTTCATATAATATTTTAACTCTATCTTACTGATTTGAGATAATTTTGAGGTAATAGCTAGATGTGATCGGCTTGATAAATTAGCGATCACCATTTGTAGAGATTATTGGTGCAATTTGGCTATTTAATGCTCTGATAGAATACTCGTACAGCCCAACAATCCTATGAATATGAAAACCACCACAAATTCATCACTAGCAAAACTTAACCCCTATTCGGCTGAAGGCAAAGCAATTCAATGTCTCCTCCTAGAAGCTGACGATTCTCAGTGGATAACAACTATTGAAAGAGGTGAAGAAATAAATCTAGATGCGTTGCAGCAACAAATAAGTATTTTCAAAACTTTCCAAGCCACCCATTAAGATAAAAAGGGGATTTGGTAACAAACAACGCCTCTTATCTTCAAAATCTAAATAGCGATCGCCTTTCTTAGAGATTACTTAGTGTGATCGCTGTTCTATTTGAGTTGAAGTACGATCTTTGTTTTGTGGAATGAAAGGGCGATCTCTTTGAACATTTAGTGTTTCTGGTGAAAATAGGCGATCGCTGATTGATTTGAAGTGCGTTGCGATCTAATCTTGAAAATATCAGTAT
>Ga0315899_10007921_pt1 | contig 11412 bp, 7 predicted proteins | sample LakEriMetagenome_2_FD_203518 | JGI IMG/M metagenome (GOLD analysis project Ga0315899, IMG submission 203518) | Freshwater fungal communities from buoy surface, Lake Erie, Ohio, United States - Buoy 4 MA112 | ecosystem: Environmental > Aquatic > Freshwater > Lake | place: USA: Lake Erie, Ohio... | reverse complement strand
AGCTATTAAACTAAACTAAACTAAACTAAACTAAACCACTACAGGTCTACTCCAAGCTCCTGGCGCACAAGTATGCTGTCTTCTCAGATGGACGTGACCTTGTGGCTCTGTTGCCTGCCTGATGTTTGAGAGATGTTTGAGAGAGTGAGCCGGTTCAAGGGGGTGTGGAGGAGGTTATTTTTTGATCATTTTTAAAACCCAACAAGGAGCGAATGTCTGTTGGTAAGCAAAACGGACTGTCGCCTAATGGCTGTTGGTCAGCACAACTCACTGTCGAAGTAGCTGCTGCTGGTCCACGGGCCCAGCACAGGCAACGAGCACTCAACCCTCACCTCATTCATCTCTTTTCGCTTTCAACAAACCCTCCGCCTAGCCTACACTCTCCGCTTTGCCGCGCTCCACTCAGCGCCAGGCACCCATGGCCTCAGACCATCTCACTCATTTGAGCGGATTGCGGTATGTGTATCCAAACACCTAGCCGCTCTGGAGAGGTTGCAGCTGGTGCCGCCTCATAAGGCTCTCTTCACTCTTTAAGTGGCAGCACCCTCTTGGATTCAATGACCCGACAGCCAGCTTCAGTCCCCAGAAGCGTCAAACGCCTCAAACAGAAGGAGGATTCCTGGTGCGGCGGGGAATGCGGAGGCACCGTCTGATGCCTGACAGGTGTTGCCCAACGCATCGACACGAGGGAAGGAGGAAGGGAGGGAGGGAAAGAGCAAGAGATTTACTCGCACTGAGTCCACACTGCATACTTCCATACCCCTCTTTCGAATGTGCATGGTCCAGCGCAGAATCGGCACCGTGCTCATTCTTCCCTTTGTCCCTCATGTGCGCATGTGCCACTCGGCACGGGCATCGATAAGCTGAACACGACAGCCACTATTACCTTAATGATTCTTGGTTAGTGCCTTGGCGTGACCGACACTGTGCAGCACCTCGGTTGTTGCGGTGGTTGACCGCAGGTGTGAGTGCGACACAGCCTTGCCCGTCATCACCTGCCGGCCCGCCAGTACGTTCACGTCAGACATTGTTCGGCGCAGAATGACAAGGCACCAGCATTCTGCACACATTCTCATGAGGCAGCGCACTCCACCTGCTTGGCGAAGTCCTTGCCGCTGTTCTTCACACGGCGGAACAATCTGTTGCTGCCATGCAGGGAGCGCTTCATCGGGTGACGCGCATAGTCGGCCTTTGTGATCTTGGGCACGTGCATGTCGTCGGTCAACGCGTGCGCCACGGCGTGCGAGGCGCCCTTGCCCATGTCCGAGTCCATCGACGTCGGGAAGACCGCAGAGTTCAGTTTGGCCAGGTGGTGTTCGTACGCCTTAGCCGCCTGATCTGCGGTGAGGCGCTCGAGCTTGATTTTCTGCTCCTCCGCCTTGACGCGGTCGTGCTCTTCGATGTGCCGCATCTTGGTCTGCTCGGAGGCCAGCTGCTGCTGCGCCTTGTGGAACTCAGCGCGCATGGACCCCCTCGGGTGCATCATCTTCCCCTTCGCCGGCGCAGCGCCGAACTTCTCGTGCACACCGGCCTTCTCGCGCACGCCATGAAACGGCGAGCGGTGCACAAGCTTGCTGTACGGCAGCGGCTGCCAGTGCTCGGCGGGCTTCTTGCGCGAGGCGGGCTGTGGCGCCTTCGCACCCTTCAAGTCCACGCCCTGGAAGTAGCTATTTTCTACGGTGCGCTCCTGCACAGCGCTCAGCATCATGTGCGCGCCGCGCGCGGCCTTTGCGTTCCTCGAGCGCCGGTCCTTCGCGAGGTCCTTGGCGGCTAGCTCGTCGAAGAAGCTGTTTTCCACCGCGTGCTCGGCGCCCGAGCTCTCAAGCACGAGCGCAGGCCTCTGCCCTCCCAGTGACGCGATGGCCCCGATGCACAGCACCACGCCGAGCGCGACCACCCCGAGGATCGGGAGCAGTCGCCGAGTGTTGGAGTTCATTTGACGTGCGAAAGGGCAGTTTTGTTGAAATTTTTACCCACTTCGTGCAAGTATACACGAACACAGACGTTTTTGCAAGGCAGTTTGGCCTGAAATGCGGGCTGGCGAGATTGCACGCCCGCACACTGCACGCACATACCACTCGAACAAGGGCCCGCGGGGGAGCACGGTGCGAGGGCTCCCGCAGCGTCCGCTCACGGCCCGGGTGCTGCACCCTGCAGATGTGGAGCGCGGGACGACGCCGCGAGTGCGGCGTCTGTCGCTTGCGGTCAACGCCGCAGTGGCGCAGGAGGCCATCAGCACGCACCGCAGCACGCACAGTAGCGGCACGCCACGGGACCAGCTCGATGACCCGGCGCGCGATGCGCCCGGGCAGCACTGGTCTGAGCCCAAAGACGCGAAGCGCGACGCCTTGCGCCACGTGCGGGTGCTGGCCGGGCACGGGGATTACATGGAGCGGGAGCAGGCGGTCAACAAGCTGAGTGAGCTGCTCGAGGGCCAGCACATCTCGCGCTCGTGGCTCGTCGACCAAGGGGACCTGGTCGAGAATCTGGTCGCGCTTGCACAGCTGGGGACGCCCGCGCAAAAGGACAGCGCTGCAGTGCTCCTGTGTCGGATCGCCGACGGCTCAGCCAAGATCAAGGAGGCGATCGTCAACGTCCCGCGAACGATCCAGGCGCTCATGCGTCTCTTGCGGGGCTCGACCGACGTGCAGCGCGTCAACGCGGCGGCGATGGTGTGGTTTCTGGCCGAGAATGAGAAGTTTCGGACGTCCGTCATGTCGCACAGCACGATGCTCGAGCTCCTGGTGGAGTGCATTGACCAGGGCACGTCTCCGCAGAGCGAACATGCTTGCGGCGCACTGCGAATGCTCACCTTTCAGAACGAGAAAAACGCGCTGAGCACGCTGCAGATCGAGGGGCTGCATGGAATCCTGCTGAATGCTGCCAAAAGCGGAAGCCAAGGGGAATCGCTTCAAGCTGTATCACTCATCGCCCAACTGTCGTCCTACGAGACTATAAGCCGGCAATTCCGCTCCCAGTTCGCCGCCCTAGAGGACTCGCTCGAGTGCCTAGTACGAATGCTTGCCCAAGACGCCCGGCATCGAGAGGCAATCGAGATCAAATTGCAAGCCGCTATCTGTGTTCGAAATCTGCTCATCATTCCAGAAGTGTGCGAAATGTGCCGCACATTTCCGGATTTAGTGCCCTTGAGCATTGCGTGCTTCGCAAACTCTGAGGGAATGCTCAGGATACGCATGCTCGGAGTGCTCAAGGCCATGGCGAACGACGACGCGATGAGGGATTCCATGGTGAGTTGTACATCAAATTCAGGGCTCTCTTAGTAGTGCTTTGAGCACTGCAAAGCCCCCCTGAGCTGCCTCGCCTCGGTGGGGTATGGGACGTGCTGCGCCCATGTAATGCGTATAGGCAAATTAAGTAAGATGTGCCGTCATCCGCACCTTGTCACGGAACCTGCGCGGTGCCACTGGTGCAACGGCCCCGGCAGCACCGTGGCACCACGGCTCCACGGATCAAGCGGCACAGTGCCACGGCGACCTCTGCACTGTGCCGCCCAGACGGATGGTTGCCGGACTGTGTGTTTGGAGGGAGACACAGTCCAGCAAACGCGGCACCCGCAGCACATTGCCGCAAATCCGGGCCGTCCTCAATCCCTGGTCGCCACATGTCGCCACATGCCACCAACAAGGAGTATGAACATTCTCCCTTTTTTTGAAGATTTGATTTAATTGATGTGCTAACCTTACTGTGATCGTTGTGCAAATAATCCAGGCCCAAAACACGAGCATCTACCCAGTGCTGTTGACAATGATGAGCAACACATGGAACCAGCTCGAGGTCGACCACAGCCTTACGTTCATCAAAATTATCTCCCAGAATGCGGGCAAATTTTTTGCATGTGAGCATGTGCTCGCCGAGATGCTTGTCATTCTGTTGGCGCTATGCGGTGGAAGGTCCCCGGGGGGGCACGCTCAAGGCAGGAGATGGAGAATAGACGACAGTGAGGCAACAGAGTCTGAGCAAGCGGATGTCAAGGACGCGATCAAGATAAAGGCTGCCGCAGTGATACGCAATCTTGCTAGCAATTCTAAGTTCTGTCTAGCCATTTGCGAAACTGATGGGTTACTTGAAGCTCTTGGGGAGCTTCTTTCCTCCTACCCCAATGCTGGCTACCGGCAGGCATTGGGGGCAATCTGCAATTTGGCTGCATTTGATCTGGCAGCAGAGCGCATAGTGTCGTTCCCGTTCCCGAAAATGATTGAGGGTCACGAAATGGCCGAAGAGATTAATCTTCCTTTGAACGAGAAAAAGGTATCATCCTTCAAGCTTAAAAAGAAAAGCAGGGCCAGCCGTTTTAACAGGGAAAATAGCATCTTGCTCCAATTGTTGAATTTGACGGGATCCACAGACTCATGGACTTGCATTCAAAGCATCATCGCACTCCAGAACTTGCTTGAGCACGATGTCAACTTACGCTTGTACGAGAAGTCGATGGTAGCCGCTTTTGAAGCTCTTGTTTTGGGGCAGGGGAATGTGACCTTGCAGGTCCAAGTAAAAGCTGCGCTTGCACTCGCGAGCCTAACGTCGCGAGTATCCTCGTGCACATTGATTGCAAGACTTCCGGACAACAAGGACACACGAATGTTCGGTTTTCTGCTGGGCCTTGATCGTCCAGAGGCTCTTCCTGATGAAATCAGAGTTGCGCTGTGGGCGCTTTCCAACATTGCTGCGCTCGATGCTAATACTGAAAACAAGTTCCTTGAAGTGGACTTTCTACTTGATCGGCTGGGGCGCTGTGCAGCAACCGGAACAAGCGAACAACGGGTTGCAGCAGCAGCAGTCATCAAAAACCTTTGTCCACACAGTGCAATCGCCGCAGAGTATATTGGAGCGCAGAAGGGCGTGGTTGCATCATTGCATGAACTCGCAGTGTCTGAAGATCCGACAGTGTATGAACATGCTCTTGGGGCTCTGTGCAATTTGACCACAGCATGTACAAAGAATCGGGTGATTGATGTGGGGGATTGCCAGTTGAAATTTTCAAGGCTGCTGATTCACAAGGCATGTGCTTGTCTTGCCCAGGACGACGATATCCTGAGGGTCTACGGAGCAGGATTGATCTGCAATATGGCCGCATCCGGTGAAGGCAAAGATGCGTCGGCTTCAATCGGCCGTTCACATATGATTCTGCCTCGGCTGGTTGATTGCTTGTTTTCTTCAAACGAAGAAATTCGAATCAATGCACTGTCAGCTCTTTGTAATCTGGCGCATAATGAGATCAACCAGATCCATATAGGACAGTTGCCGAAATTCTTCGAAAGGCTTAACTCTTTCCTGGAATCCGGAAATGACGCTGAACAAGCGCAGACCTGCATGTTAGTTTTTTACTTATCGTTTACCTTCAAGAACAATGCCATGTTCGGGGAGCTTCCTGGAGCAGTGGACCGGGTAGTGCAGTTGTTGAGACTGGGAAATGATGAACAGATTGAAAACGCTGCTGCAGCTTTGAGCATTTTAGCTTGCAACACGAAGAATGCAGAGATGTTGACATCCGAAGAAAAGCTACCAGCTATCCTACAAACACTTTCTTCTACGTTAAGCGCCGGAAATATCCAGCAACAGGTCAACGTCGTGGTGTGCATGTGGAATCTTTCGGCAAGTTCCACAGTGGCTAAAGCTGACATCGGCAAGCTCCCGTCAATCTTCGTGAATCTTGTAGACATTCTCAAGGGGGACCGTGCTGGAGAATTAGCCCAACAGGTTGTTGGGTTATTAGGTGAATTGCTACATGAAAATGACCGGAACGCGATGCTTTTTGGGAAGATTGACCAAGGTGTTGAGACATTGCTTGAGCTCAGCTTCGAAACCTCTTTACCACCAGTAGTCGAATTGAACGCCTGCTGGGGTGTAACAAACTTTGCAGCAGGCGATGATGAGCGGCTGCGGAGAGTTGCAGAAATGGAAGGAGGCCTGACAGCCATGTCCCGCATGATTGCAAGGGGTGCAAAGAAACAGCAGGAATACGCCTGCCGAGTGCTAGCTAGTGATGTACTGAAATCGCAGGCAGGTCGGAAAAAGATCGCGCGTGTTCCAAAATTACTCGATTCACTGGTCAGTGTCTGCACCAATTTTGAGGATAAGAGAAGACGCTACAGTGCACAGATTCTTAGCAATTTAGCTGCTGGCCCCAGTACACGACAAGCACTCTCGAAAGTTGACCAATTGGTCAAAGCTCTCGAAACTGCTGTGGCAGATCAGAAGAGCGATAAGTGGTCGCAATACTACGCAATTCGCTGTCTGGCCTCCCTTGGCCTCGATCCGCACCTATGTGACGAGCTTGCGGATTGGGAGTGTACACACAGTCTTCTACTGTCCAACCTGAATTCCAAGGATCATGATCTCGTCGATTCGGCAGCAGAAGCATTTCACAATCTACTTGCTTCTAAGAAGGAGAATAGAGAACTATTGTCCGGGAAGAGGGAGCTTATGGATAGAATCATCGAGCTTGCCGGTGACGAAGAGGGCCATGTTTCCGCCATGCATGCCGTGGGGAGTCTTTTTCAGCTGGTAAGAGCATCAAAAGATTTCGCCAAAGAAATCGCCCATCATGAGTGCCTCGTCCCTCAATTGGTCAAGGCACTGAAACACGGCGGAGAGAAAGGCAAGGAGCTTGCATGTGCCATTCTTGCAATCCTTGGTGAAAATGATGATAACATTGAAAGCCTTGATGACGACGTCCTTAACATGCAAATCGCCATGTGTGACGGGTCTTTTGATGCCTTGCAAGATCTGGCTATACGGGGATCTCCGCAGCAGGCTTTGCATGCCACTGCAGTGCTGAGCAATCTAATTCTTAGCGCGGGATCATTCATGAAGACACAGCTAGCAGAAAATGAAGACCTTTTGAAGGCACTGATAAAGTTCTGCGAAGGTTCACCTCCTTTGCATCGCACCTACGCCGTGAGATTATTGTATCTCATGATGAAGGATGATTATCACATTATTGATGTGGTGGGCAAGCTGCCCAGCATCATTCCAGTGCTGATGGAGCTTCTTGATACGGGCAGCTCTGATCAGCGGTCATATGCATGTGAATGCGTGGTGCAGCTTGCATCTGTAGAGGAACTTGCCAATCACATTGGCTCCTATAATAGCGGTCACATTTTCAAATTTGTGCTGCAGATCTTGCTAGAGAATCGGTCCCCATTGAAGGGTGTGGGTCTTGAAATCATGCGCTTGCTTACAGTAGACGAGGGCAACAAAACGGTGGTACTTCGCGTGGAAGGGTTGATTGATTATCTTGCTCAAGTTTCGTTAAAAGGAAGTCAAGAATATTCAACTTCTGCCTCCGGCATTTTGAAGCAGCTGTCGACGTCGAACAAGGATCTGCGAGCAGTTTTGGCTACCGCTGAATTGCCACTTTCAGCTCTCGAACACTTACTGCAAATGACAGGGACAGCACGGCGGAATGCAGCCATGCTCATCTTCAACCTGCTTTCGGAGGCAGAGAACATGAGACGCTTGGTTCAAATTTCGAACTTGTTCGACACTCTCGGTAGCATGATTGTGCATGGTGACGATCTCGATCAACATTCTGCATGTAGCGCTCTTTGGAAATTATTGATGCATTCTGACAAAGGACTCAAGGACATGAGCAAAGCGAGCCAAGTAGTGAAGAAACTTGTTTTTTCGATCGAAGAGGATGCCAGTTCAGTCGAAAAGGAAGAAAAGGAAAAAATTATTCTCTCAACCATGCTTCAAATGTGCAAGGATGAGTATGGTTGCTCTGTAGTTTCACTCGTGCCGGGAATATTTCGTATGCTCATCAAACAGTCTAATCGCGAGGGTTTTGGAGATGGCCATCCATGGATTGCTCTCAGTGTTATGAGGAGCCTCGTTCAAGGGAACAGCACGTGTTGGAGTACGATGATACAAGAATCGGGGTCCATTTCTACTCTCTTGGCTGCGGTGCGCGTGAGTAACGCCTCCATGGTGCAGGATGCCTTGTGTATCCTTGAACTCCTGAGCGACAAATCCCAAGGATTCCAACCGCAGATCATGGAAACTAATATAGACAAAGGTGATGTGTGGGATACGTTGCTTTCGTTTGTGGATGAAAATCTGATGGATGAGAAAATCTTTGGTAAGGCCGAGTACGATGCACAACGTGAGCGAGCCTTTAGTATTCTGACGGTGCTCGCAAAACGAAATCAAACCGCATGTACTCGCATCACTCAGAAAAGAGTTTCAACAGGCATCATCGCAATGGGCATCATCAACGTTGGCGGTTCCTGCCGTGAAAGTGCAATGCGTCTAAGCATCGAGTGCAGTGCTATGAACAACCATTTCGCGAAAAAGCTTGGCAATGAACGTGGCCTGATCAAGACTCTGACATGCGCCCTTGGTGCAACCGCTGACGCAAAGTTTGTCATTCCTTTCCCTTTCTCCGCACGTCAAAAGAAGCTTGCGCTGTCACTGCTGTCATGCTTGAGCACAAACATCCTGCACTGCCAGACTATTGGAGGCACGCCAGGATTCGGCATTGCGCTGCTTACGATCATTCATGATGGATTAGAAGACCGCAAACGAGAATCGGAAGGCGCTGAGCAGATTCCTCGCCAGGGTGAAGGCGGTTCTGCGCAAGAAGTTGATGAGACTGTATCAATGAGTAAAAATACCGCTGTTAGATTGCCCGATGCTGACGAAATCCAAGCTCTGGATCCCTTCGAGCGAGCGGTGTACAATGGCCTGCTAAGGCCTGATGTCGAAGATGATGTGAATGAATCTCAGCTCTTGGATTGCGAGGCTGCGAATCTAGTGCGCATTCTGATCCATAACAATAACAATTGCAACACTTTAGTACGTGTGCCGTACCCGTTGGCAGAGACGCTTGTCATGCAAGCTCTTGCACAGCAGCAGCAGCAGCGCAAACACGCCCTTGCCATCTTATGGACTGTGGCTACGACGTCCAAATTTGGGCGGGAATTGCTTGGCAAAAAGGCAGTTCCGCTGCTGCAAGCACTTCTTACAATCTGCCTCCGTCGGAAAGAGCACACCGAGGAGGTGTTGCTGCTGCTAGCAGACATGATGCATGATAAGAAATGCAAATTAGCAATGCTTGCGAACGTCCCCCTATTGGGGCTCCTTGTTGAGATCGTGGGCACCGTGGAGAGCATTCAGCTTTCTGCGAATGCCGTCCGCACCATTGAGAACCTGGCGCATGACTTCGATGAGGGTAAGCGCGTGTTGGGCGAGCGCCAAGATCTAATGAGAGCCTTGACCAAACTCAGGTATACTGGCCCAGAATCGCTGGCAACGGCGGCGAATGCAGCTATGGAGCTTTTGGCCAAAAACTGCGATGAAAATGCCGGGATTTTCCGGCGTTTGCGCGCCGAGTACGCCAGATAATCCGCAAGATATGTGATCAGTCGATGCACAATAGCTGCAGCTAGTGCCTCTCGGCAACTGTAACCGCTAATTGGTGCCCAACTGCCCGCACTTGTTCGACCTCTACTTGGGCAAACCAGCACTCGTCTCTCGAGGTTGTTCCAGCGAAATTCATTGAGGGCCGGTCGACACATTCGCACACTATCCACGTCACTGTAGAAGTTTCTAGAGAAACGTAGGGCGAACCAAATTGCAAAATTGGAAAAATCCTGTCACCTACCTACCGAAACAGTGACACACAAGCTTGCACGGGGGGCGGATAAATCATGCGTGAGGATTTGTAGGTTCGGCTGGTACTTCACATCCCTCAATTAGCCTTCGTGCGTAGAAACAGGACTGGACATCTGTGTACATGGCAAATTGGGTCGAATATCATAAAAAAATATAATAAATCAAATGCAGAAATTAAACATCTTCAAATTCGTTCTTTCTCTCTTCCCAGAATCTCTGTGCTAGGCACCGGGCATGGTCCCAATTCATGATTGGCAGGACCGATTTGCTCACGTTGACCCATGGAGAGTTGACGCACGTATACGTATGTGGTCTCCTTGATTCAAGAGAAATATACCAAGCCATCTTTACCTTCACCCTGCTCACCATCCTGCGCACCACGTCGTAAAGCACCGTCAAGTGTGTCAGTGTCATCCAGACCATAGTTCGTAGGAGTTCAAATATGAGGTATCAGAAAAGCATAAATTTCTGTCACCAAGAAAAAATACGCGCATCTAATACAAAAATTTCTTACTTTGTTAATTGTGTCGTGTATCTTAGTCACGAGACTTGTCAGGCCCCGCATAGCTTCCTCTATCGTATCCATGCGCTTGGCGAGCGATCGATATTGAAAAGTGGAATCGTCTACGAGACCGGCTGCATCATCGAGTACTTCAGGCGCTGTTGGGTTGATGGGGGTTGGCTGGGGAGCTTGTGAGTTTTTCTTGTCTTCGACCTTGATCTTATCTTCGACCTTGAGACTTTTCCGGCTCTCCGTGTGCTTATCTTGGACCTTGGAACTACTTTTCCGGCTCTCTGTCGTGATATTATCTTCGATCTTGAGACTTTTCCGGCTCTCCGCCGTGAACGGTTTGCTGCAAGTCGTCATGTATTTTTTTCAATTAGCGTTCCTTTTTGTTGTATAGAGAACCGCAATATCATGACACGAGTCGCACAAAAGAGGAAAGTATCATATTTGACAGCAAGAAGGACATGAAGATGCGCATCAATGTACACAGCATTGCACAGACGGCGACATACCCAGTTCTTGGATCCTTACGCGTTCTTCCCTTCAGGTAGGCGCACCGCCTCATTGACCTACCGCGCATTGCAATGAACGCATCTTTGTTCCCTGGGACAACAGAGAATCGTTACATGTGCCTCCGAGGAGCTGGCATCAAGCCTTCGGATACTATTTCAATCCATGTATATGATACATTTTGATATTTGCGAAAAACATTGGGCCTAGAAAACTACCTGGAGCTTCCACCTCCGACCTTGCCATATCTTGAATGCATTTGTACACATCAGGGTAGTTGAACTTGCAGCAATTATCAAATGCCTCTTTTGTTAACTCAAGCACCTCCGACCTGTGGGTTCGATGGCACAAAAGTTAACAAATTCATGACACGGCCCAAGCTAGATGAGGAAACAGTGAATGAATTGACGAGAAACAACAAATTTGAACCTTCCATATGAGACGACGGTAGTAAAGCGAAAAGGGGGCCCATCATCCATCAGTCCGATGACACCGACAAGTTCGCCACCAGTTGTGATCATGTGGTCATCCTTTGCCATGTTTCCAAACTGCCGGCAGCATCTAGCGTTAGAACCTTTGGGAGTCTTATAGTCAGCGCGCCAACATGCAGACAACCATGTTGGGTTGGATGACTGGAGACCAGGTCTGTGCTCGTAATATACATGTATATGTATCCAAATTATGTGTGTGTGCATATGCATGCATGCATACATACATACATACATACTCATATATATATATATATATATATATATATA
>Ga0315899_10007919_pt1 | contig 11415 bp, 9 predicted proteins | sample LakEriMetagenome_2_FD_203518 | JGI IMG/M metagenome (GOLD analysis project Ga0315899, IMG submission 203518) | Freshwater fungal communities from buoy surface, Lake Erie, Ohio, United States - Buoy 4 MA112 | ecosystem: Environmental > Aquatic > Freshwater > Lake | place: USA: Lake Erie, Ohio... | reverse complement strand
AGAGGGGGCATGTGTTGTCATTCCGGGGTGCTTGTCGATGGAGGCGTGCAACTACAATCCTGCGGCAACCGAAGACGACGGCTCGTGCTTGTTCGTCGGCTTCCCCTGCGACGATGGTAATCCGGAAACAGTCGATTTGGTAGCTGCCGATTGCACTTGTCAGGGTGAGATTGAAGGATGCACCGTTCCGGGCTCATGCAACTACGATCCGATTGCCACGCTGAATGACTTCTCGTGTGTTGGTCCCGGTGGTTTTTGCAATGATAATAATGAGAACACAGTCGATGATTTTTACAACCTCGATTGCGTGTGCGTTGGATACTTATTGGGTTGCATCAATCCAGATGCGTGCAACTATAATGCGGAAGCAGGAGTAGACGATGGTTCTTGCTTCCTTATAGGTGATGCATGCGACGATAATGATTTGGGCACCGATAACGATATGATTGGCAGTGATTGTGTGTGCGCCGGCGAACCAAACGGGCAAACTCCCGGTTGCACAGCCGCTGAAGCGTGCAACTATAGCGCAGCGGCAACCATTGATGATGGCTCTTGCGTGTTACCGGGCGAGCCCTGCGACGATGGTAATGAAATGACGGGTTTTGATATGCTCACTGCCGATTGTGCATGTGTGGGTATGCTAATGGGTTGCACCGAACCGGATGCTTGTAACTTCAACAACATGGCTCTCCTCGACGATGGCTCATGTTCCTTCATTGGTAATGTGTGTGACGACGACAACCCCGAAACGCAAGGTGATATTTGGAGCGCCGACTGCGTTTGCTCGGGAGAGATTGTGGGTTGTACGGCTTTGTCGGCGTGCAATTACAATCCGGCAGCTACCCTCGGCGACTTCTCATGCGTATTCCAGGGCGATGTTTGTGATGATGGCTTAGCGGAAACCATCAACGATGTATACGGCTTCGACTGTATGTGTGCGGGTGAAGTTGTTTCCGTTGCGGGTTGCACCGAACCTAATGCGTGCAACTACGATATGAGCGCAACCACCGACGACGGCTCTTGCTTCTTCATTGGTGACCCTTGCGATGATGGCGACATGATGACGATTAACGACGTGATTATGGCAGATTGCATGTGCCAGGGTGAAGCTCTCAGCATTCCCGGCTGCACCGATGTGAATGCTTGTAACTATTTGTCTGAAGCCACCATCGACGACGGTTCATGCTTCTTCGTAGGTGACGCATGCGATGACGGTGATGTCAACACCAGCGGTGATGTATACAACGCAAATTGTGAATGCGAAGGCGTTGTTTCGGTGGAAGAATTGCAGGCATCAATTAACCTCTATCCGAATCCGGCAAGCACCGAAGTAGTCGTAACCATCAACGGTCTGGCGCCAACTGAAGTTCAGATCTTCGATGCTACCGGTCGCTTCGTAATGAATGCACAGCGCACTTCTCGCATCGACATTCATACCCTCGCAGCTGGCGTGTATACTTTCCGTGTGATGCAGGATGGTGCGATTTGGGAAGAGCAAATCATCAAGCAATAGGTAATAGGTGTTAGGTTATAGGTATTAGGTCTATAGAGCAATGTAGTTCCAATACCTAACACCTATAACCTATCACCTGTCTTCTTTGTTTACAACCTGACGCCCCGTGTTCATAACCGAATGTCGGCAAAAGGAAATAGGATTCTAGATTTGCCCTGAAACGATTTTTACATGATTGCAAGACTGCCGTTCACAGAAATGTAGCGGCAGTTTTGCTTTTTATACCTTTGAGGTCAACGAAATTACCGTGAGTACTGTCGACGAAAAAGATACATCCTCTGTTGTAGAAACCCCGCTCATGAAGCAGTACAACAGCATCAAGGTGAAATACCCCGATGCGCTGTTGTTGTTTCGCGTGGGCGACTTCTACGAAACATTCGGTGAAGATGCTGTGAAGGCTGCGCGCATTCTCGGCATTGTGCTCACCAAGCGTAAAAACGGCGCTGCTGCATTTATAGAGCTCGCAGGTTTTCCACATCATTCGCTCGACACGTATTTGCCGAAGCTGGTGCGCGCAGGAAATCGCGTGGCCATTTGCGATCAGCTCGAAGATCCGAAACTCACTAAGACCATTGTGAAACGCGGCGTTACGGAGTTGGTAACGCCGGGTGTTTCCTACAACGAGAAAACACTCGACACACAAAGCAATACATTTCTCGCCGCAGTAACGTGTAAGGAAAATAACTGGGGCGTTGCGTTTCTCGATATCTCAACGGGTGAATTTCTCACGGCGCAAGGCAGTCAGGAATACATCGATAAACTGCTGCAAAGTTTTCGACCCAGTGAAGTGCTCTATCAAAAGAATACCGACAAGCAATTCAAGGAGGCCTTCGGTGATAAGTTCTTCATGTTCCGATTGGACGACTGGGTGTTCACCCACGAGTTTGGAAGCGAGTTGTTGAACAAACACTTCGAAACGCGCAGTCTGAAAGGCTTTGGTGTGGAGGACCTGAAGGTGGGTGTCATTGCAGCCGGTGCTGTGTTGCACTACCTAAGTGAAACACAACACGACCGCGTTGATCATATTCGCAGTCTTTCACGCATCGAAGAAGATCAATACGTGTGGCTCGATCGCTTCACCATTCGCAACCTCGAGTTGGTGAGCAGCGGCAATGAAAACGCAACCACCTTGTTGCATGTAATCGACCAAACGGTCACCCCCATGGGCTCTCGTCTTATGCGTCGTTGGTTGTTGTTGCCGTTGAAAGATGAAGCGCGCATTGCACGTCGACATGCAGTGGTGGCACATTTCACTTCGCATCAAGAATCGCTCGAGCAGTGGCAGTCGGAGTTGAAAAATATCGGCGACCTTGAGCGCCTCATATCGAAGGTGGCTGTCGGTCGCATTGCACCGCGTGAGGTGCATCACATGCGCCGCGCACTCGATTGCATTGCGCCACTTAAGCTGTTTTTGGAAGGCAGCGGACATGCAGAACTCGCACACTTGGGTGCGCAGCTCAATGCGTGCGATGTTGTGCGTGAGCGCATTGCGCGCGAGTTGCACGCCGAAGCACCGATGGCGGTGAATAAAGGAAACATCATAGCAGATGGTGTAAATGCCGAACTTGATGAATACCGCCGATTGGTTTTTCACGGCAAGGACCATCTTCAGAAAATACAAGATCGCGAAAGCGAACGCACCGGCATACCGTCGTTGAAGATTTCGTTCAATAACGTATTCGGTTACTACCTCGAAGTACGCAACACGCACAAAGACAAAGTGCCTGCAGACTGGATCCGCAAGCAAACGCTTACACAAGCAGAGCGCTATATCACCGAAGAGTTGAAAGACTATGAAGGAAAGATTTTGGGTGCAGAGGAAAAGATGTCGTCGATTGAGTTGCGCCTGTTCAACGAATTGGTAGCGGCCATCGCGGAGTTCACGGCTGCCATTCAAACCAATGCGCAAATAATAGGTCAGCTTGATGTGCTCATGAGCCTCTCGCGCGTGGCCTTGCGCAACGGGTATGTGCGACCTGCAATTAATGCAACGACGGCCATCAAGATTGTAGAAGGTCGTCATCCTGTGATTGAACTCGCGCTCCCTGCGGGTGAATCATACGTGAGCAACGATGTGTATCTCGATAACGATGCACAGCAAATCATGATGATTACGGGACCCAACATGTCAGGTAAGAGTGCCGTGTTGCGTCAAACGGCGTTGATCGTGATCCTTGCGCAAATGGGTGGCTTCGTGCCTGCGCGTGCTGCCGATATAGGCATCGTCGACAAGATTTTTACACGCGTAGGAGCCAGCGACAACATCAGCAGCGGTGAGTCGACGTTTATGGTCGAGATGAATGAAACGGCGAGCATCCTCAACAACCTCTCTGATCGTAGTTTGGTATTGCTCGATGAAATCGGTCGCGGCACATCGACCTACGACGGCGTGAGTATTGCCTGGGCTATTGCCGAGTACCTGCACGAATTTCCGAAGGCAAAAGCGAAGACGCTTTTCGCTACTCACTACCATGAGTTGAACGACATGTGCACTTCGTTTTCGCGCATACACAATTTCAATGTGAGTGTGAAGGAAGTGGGCAACAAGGTCATCTTCCTCCGGAAACTTCAGCAGGGAGGAACCAATCACAGTTTTGGTATACATGTGGCCCGTATGGCAGGTATGCCAGTTAAAGTTGTTGAACGCGCGAAGGAGATATTGAAGCATTTAGAAAACACGCACGGCTATGACGATGCGAAAAGGGCGTCTACAATTTCAAGTACAAAATCAGAGGGAGTTCCTTCTCAATTAAGCTTCTTCCAGCTCGACGATCCATCACTCGCGCAAATACGCGAGGAGATACTCAACATCGACATCAACAACCTCACGCCTGTGGAGGCGCTGATGAAGTTGAATGAGATTAGGAAGATTGTGGGGGGGAAGTGACGAGTGACGAGTGGCGAGTGGCGAGTGGCGAGTGGCGAGTGGCGAGTGGCGAGTGGCGAGTGGCGAGTGGCGAGTGGCGAGTGGCGAGTGGCGAGTGGCGAGTGGCGAGTGAATTAAAAGGGTAGTCAAGTTACCATATACAAACTAAAATTGGATGCTTAAAAAAAAGGCCTGACGTGGATATACCAAGTCAGGCCTTTTTCAATTCGCCACTCGCCATTGGCCATTCGCCACTACATCTCAAACGTCTCCATAAACTTCGTCGTGAAGTCTCCCTCGCGGAACTTGGCGTTCTTCATCAGTTTCTGATGGAAGGGTATGGTCGTCTTAATGCCTTCAATGATGTATTCATCCAGAGCGCGCTCCATTTTGGTAATGGCTTCTTCGCGTGTTTGTGCAACAACGATGAGCTTTGAAATCATCGAGTCGTAATGCGGAGGAATGACGTATCCGGCGTAGGCGTGCGTATCCAAACGAACACCGTGACCGCCGGGTGAGTGATACGACGTGATTTTACCCGGGCTTGGCGCAAAGTTCTTGAACGGATCTTCTGCGTTGATGCGGCACTGAATGGCGTGCATCTTCGGGTAGTAATTACGCCCGGAGATTGGGTCGCCTGCTGCAAGTTTGATTTGCTCCTTCACGAGGTCGTAATTGATTACTTCTTCCGTGATGGTATGCTCCACTTGAATACGGGTGTTCATTTCCATGAAGTAGAAGTCACGGTTTTTGTCGACCAAGAATTCTACCGTTCCAACTCCTTCGTATTGCACGGCTTCTGCAGCCTTGATGGCAGCCTGTCCCATTTTCTCGCGCAGTTCATCGGTCATGAAAGGCGAGGGCGTTTCTTCTACCAACTTCTGGTGGCGACGTTGAATAGAACAGTCGCGCTCACTGAGGTGGCATGCCTTGCCGTATTGGTCGCCGGCAATTTGTATTTCGATATGACGTGGTTCTTCCACGAATTTTTCCATATACATGCCATCGTTGCCGAAGGCAGCCAATGCTTCACGACGAGTTTTTTCCCATGCATCGCGCACATCATCGTCGTTCTTGCAAATACGCATACCCTTACCACCACCGCCTGCCGTGGCTTTCATCATGATAGGGTATTTTATTTTATTGGCAATTTGAAGTGCATCTTCCAAACTTTCCAGCAAGCCGTCGCTACCGGGAATGGTTGGAACGCCTGCATCTTTCATAGTCTGCTTGGCGCTCGACTTGTCGCCCATCGCTTCAATCATTTCGGGTGAAGCACCGATGAACTTGATGCCATTTTCCTTGCATACCTTAGAGAATGTGGCATTCTCTGAAAGGAATCCATAGCCCGGGTGAATGGCGTCGGCGTTAGTGATTTCAGCAGCTGCAATGATGTTTGGAATCTTCAGATACGATTCTTTGCTTGGCGCAGGACCGATACAAACAGCCTCGTCAGCAAAGCGCACATGAAGGCTTTCACGGTCGGCGGTAGAGTATACCGCCACGGTTTTGATGCCCATTTCTTTGCAGGTGCGAATCACGCGTAGGGCGATTTCACCGCGATTGGCTATCAATATTTTCTTAAACATGATTTCTGTGTTCGTGGTTTAATAAGGGTCATAAACTCGCCCAAAGGGCAAGGCGCCGACGTTAGCTAGGCTGCTATTATGCTGGCTCAACCAAAAAGAGCGGTTGGTCGTATTCCACCGGTGTGCTGTCGTTTACGAGCACTTTCACGATGGTACCGGATACTTCCGCTTCGATTTCATTGAATAGCTTCATGGCCTCGATTACGCAAACAGTATCGCCTGCTTTGATGGTTTGTCCTACTTCTACAAACGCCGGCTTGTCGGGCGATGGTGAGCGGTAGAATGTGCCAATCATTGGTGAACGGACCTCGATTGTATTGCCCTTTGGTTCGGCAGCAACCGGAGCAGCTGCGGGCGTCGCTGCAGGTGCTGCTGCCACAGGAGCGGCAGCCGAAATAGCGACAGGGGCAGCAGCCGGCATGGCTACCTGGATCACCTCCTGTAATTTGCCTTTGGCTTCCGATGCCTTGATGGTTATTTTGAAGTCTTTTTGCTCGATGGCTACCTCGCTCACGCCGCTCTTGGAAACGAACTTGATGAGCTCCTGAATTTGTGAAAGATTCATGTCCTGATTTTCATTAAGAAACCCCGTTTCTTCGGTCTTAGCCGATGATGTCGGAGTTGTTTTGGGTTTATTTGTCTTTGCCAAAAGTAAACGTTTTAATTGGTTTGCTTATGCAGGCGTGTTGTAGGCCCACTTTACATAAATAGCTCCCCAGGTGAATCCACCGCCGAAAGCTGCTAATATGATATTATCTCCTTTTTTCAATTGCTTTTCCCAGTCCCATAGGCAGAGCGGAATAGTACCTGCTGTTGTGTTGCCATACCGCTGAATATTGACCATCACCTTTTCCGGCCCTACACCCATGCGGTTGGCAGTGGCGTCAATGATGCGCAGGTTGGCTTGATGCGGAACCAGCCAAGCCACATCGTCGGCGTTGAGATTGTTTTTTTCCATGATTTCAGCGCTTACGTCGGCCATTCCTTTCACGGCTGCCTTGAAAACGGGCTGACCGTCCTGGAAAACGAAGTGCTCCTTGTTGTCGACCGTCTCATGCGAAGCCGGTTTTACCGATCCTCCTGCCTTTTGATGCAGGTATTGACGTCCGCTGCCATCCGCCTTGAGAATGCTGTCCAGAATGCCTGTGCCCTCTTCGCTTGGCTCGAGCAAGACTGCACCTGCTCCATCACCGAAGATGATGCACGTGGCACGGTCGGTATAGTCGATGATACTCGACATCTTGTCGGCACCTACCACAACCACTTTCTTGTATTTGCCGGTTTCGATGAACTGGCTCCCGGTGGCCAGAGCATAGAGAAAGCCAGAACAGGCTGCGTTGATATCGTAACTCCATGCGTTAACCGCCCCGATTTTGTCAGAAATGATGTTGGCGGTTGCCGGAAAGACATGGTCGGGTGTTACTGTAGCGCAAATGAGCAGGTCAATTTCCGAAGCCTCTATACCGCGCTTAGCTAATAGTCCCTTTACGGCCTCAGCCCCCATGTCGCTCGTACCAAGTCCTTCCCCTTTCAAAATATGGCGCTCCTGCACGCCTGTGCGGGTGCGGATCCACTCGTCGGTGGTGTCGACCATTTTCTCTAAATCGAAATTGGTGAGCAGGTCGGGTGGGAGGTAGCCGTGAACGGCTGTAATGGCTGCGGTTGGTTTTGACATAGGTCGGGTTAAACGATTAGAAATGCGGGCAAATGTAACGCGCGGCCGCAAATACGCAATACGCGTGTAGCTCCGTATCCGAGCGGAGCTCGGATAAACGGAAAGTGAAGCCCTGCGGGCTTCGAAGCCGTTGGTTTTAAATAGCAAACGACATCAGCACTAATCACTATTTACCATTCACTATTCACAGTTCACTTTTTATCCTTTCACCCCTTCACTCTTCCCTAAAATCCTACAATCCTACAATCCTCCCATCCTTTCCCTTGGAATTGTGGAAAAATGGATTACTTTTGCCCTCCGTTTTGAAAATCGGCTGAAGTGAACACATTAAAGGAATACCGCATACCCTACCTGGGGCTTAAAGCGGGAAATCACCAATACGAGTTTCATTTAACGGACGAGTTCTTTGATCAGTTTGAGCTTTCAGAGATTCAAGGTGCAGATCTTCAAGTTGAGGTCGACCTTGAAAAGCAAAGCACGATGATTGTCATTCACACCCAACTGAAGGGTGGGGTGCATTCGGAATGCGACCATTGTGGAGACCCGCTGCCACTAAACATCCGAACCGAGCAACAATTGGTGGTGAAGTTTGGTAGTGAAACAAGCGAACAGGACGATGATATTTTGATTTTGGGTCCGAATGAACACGAAATCGACTTGGCCCAGTACTTATATGAGTACGCGCACTTGGCCCTTCCGGCTAGAAAGGTGCATGCCAGTGAAGCTGATTGCAACCAGCAGGTATTGCAGCAATTAGCCAAATACAAGGTCGACCAAACAGCCAATACGCAATGGGCCGCTCTGAAAAACTTGAATTACGAAGACCCCGAAGACAACGAATTTTTTGACGAAGAAGAATAACGATTTAATACCATACTAAAATGGCACATCCCAAACACAGGATCTCGCAAACCCGCCAGGCTAAGCGCAGAACGCACTACAAAATCGAAGCTCCGAATGTGGCAACTTGCCCAACAACCGGTCAGCCTCATTTGATGCACCATGCTCATTGGTATGAGGGTAAGCTTTACTACAAGGGTAAAGTGTTGGCGGAAAAGGAAAGCGCAGATAACGCTTAATCCTTCCTTGAAGACTTTCAGAGCCGGCCGCTTACTCGCGGGCCGGCTTTCTTGTTTGTACCCTTTTGGTTCACGTGTTCACCATTGAAGGTTTTGAATTATGTTAGCATGCGGCTCAGACGGATGCGAATAGCTCCGAATAGTGTTCTGTATTTAAAACGAAATGATATGAAGTATGCTTTCTTTCTGCTGATTGGACTCTTCTCCTTCAATGCGATTACGGCGCAATCCGATATCTCATCCGCTGTGTCGTCAGCATTGAAAAATGGCGATGCAGTTGCAATCGCTGCGCACTTCATGCCTCAGGTAGAGCTTACACTCCCTGGAAAGGACGGCTTACTCGAAAAAGTACAAGCACAACAGTTGCTGGCCGGATTTTTCAAGGAAAACCCTCCGCAGGCTTTTAGCATCAAACACCAAGGCACTTCCAAATTGGATGACCAGTTTCGAATTGGTGAACTCACAACTTCAAAAGGAATATATCGCGTTACTTTTTTCATGAAGAAAAACAACAGCGCTCTTCAAATCAAACAACTCAAAATTGAACCGGCTTAATTGCAAGGTCGTTTTAATCTAGGCTCTATGAATGTTCTTTCCTCTGTCGGCGCCTTCGACGTCGACGACTTTATACGACGTGCTCTTTCTGAAGATGTGGGTGATGGCGATCATACCACGTTATCGACCATTCCCGCTTCGGCCAAGGGTAAGGCCAGGTTACTGGTGAAACAAGATGGGATTTTAGCAGGAGTTGAAATTGCTCGCAGCGTTTTCGCTCAAGTCGATGCGTCTCTGACGTTTACAAAGTTGCTGGAAGATGGTGCGGTTATCAAGCCGGGCGATGTTGCGTTTTATATCGAAGGCCCTTCTCGAAGTATTACGATTGGTGAAAGACTCGCGCTGAATTTCATGCAGCGCATGAGTGGCATTGCAACTAAAACACATCGCATTCAATCGCTCATCGCCGACACTAAATGCAAGTTGCTCGACACCCGAAAAACAACACCCGGATTCCGACATTTCGAAAAGGAAGCTGTGCGCATCGGTGGTGGTGTAAACCATAGGTTCGGCTTGTATGATATGATATTGGTGAAGGATAATCACGTCGACTTTGCCGGTGGCGTGCCTCAGGCATTGCAACAGGTGAAGAACTACCTCATCGACACAGGCAAGACGCTGCGTGTTGAAGTTGAAGCGAGAAACATGAAGGAGGTCATGCAAATAGTAGAGTCGGGAATTGCATTTCGCGTGTTGCTCGACAACATGACGCCGGCGCAAATTGCAGAGGCTGTCCAATGGATTGATGGTCGACTAGAAACCGAAGCTTCCGGCGGTATAACGGAGGTCAATATTCGCGAATATGCACTTGCCGGTGTCGACTATGTTTCGATGGGTGCGCTTACTCATCAAATTCAATCGCTCGACCTGAGTTTAAAGGCGGTTTAATACAATCATTCGTTCTACTTTTGCAGCAATGACTGAAGAAAGCCTTACCTGGAAATCGAAGTTGCGCAATATGCCTGTGGTGGCCAAATCGGTGCATTATCTCGACACACTGCGCCTACCCGGTTTTCAAGGCTTGTCGCTGTGGTACGTGTCTTCGTTCTTCGCGGAGTCGATAGTCAAAGGGCAATTGGCGACGCGGGCTTCTGCCATTTCGTTTCGCATCTTCTTGGCTTTCTTCCCGGCAATTATCATTTTGCTTACGTTGATTCCGTACATACCTATCGATGATTTCCAGAAGTCCTTGTTTGATTCCGTACGCGGGTTTTTTCCCGGTGATACGTTTAGTCTGTTTGAAGACACACTCGACGACTTAATCAACCAGAAGCATAGCGGACTGCTTTCAATCGGTACGGTGTTGCTCTTGTACTACGCGTCGAACAGTATCAATGCAATTCTTATCGGGTTCAATCAGAGCTATCATTTCGAAGATAAAAGTCACCCGCTGGTGATGCGCATTTCGAGTATCATCTTGATTTTCGTTCTCGGTTTTATCATGTTGCTTGCGGTGGTTGTTCTGGTATTCAGCGGTGTCATTTTCGAGTACTTGCATCAAATCGGAATTATTGGCGACAGAGGATACATACCGATACTGAACGTTGCCAAGTGGGCAGTTTCTATTACGCTTGTTTATGCAATCATTAGCACGCTATACAATGTCGGCGTGCGCAAACGAATTCGTCGCTGGACATTTTTCAACGTGGGCGCTACACTAGCGACGTTAAGCTTCGTAGTTACGTCGCTCGCTTTTGCTTATTTCGTCAACAACTTCGCTACCTACAACAAACTCTATGGCTCACTCGGTACGTTGATGGTCTTGTTGATTTGGTTGAACATTAACTGTGTTATAGTTCTGATCGGTTTCGATTTGAATGTTAGTATTCGCAAGGCGCGACGCAGTGTGCCCAAACCCAAGCCGATTATTAAGAATACGATTAGGGAATAGACAATAGGTGATTAGGTGTTAGGTATTAGGTGGATAGGTAATAGCTTATCAATCATCTAACACCTAACACCTAACACCTAACACCTATTACCTAAAAGTTATCGAGGTCAACTGGTCGCATCACACCGAACCACTTCAACACTTTCTCGCCAATATTCGGCACGTTCACGTGAATGATATAGGTACCACTGGCAATCGGAATATTCTGATCATTCTTCAAATCCCAATCGAGTGATGTGGATGGATC
>Ga0315899_10007918_pt1 | contig 11415 bp, 9 predicted proteins | sample LakEriMetagenome_2_FD_203518 | JGI IMG/M metagenome (GOLD analysis project Ga0315899, IMG submission 203518) | Freshwater fungal communities from buoy surface, Lake Erie, Ohio, United States - Buoy 4 MA112 | ecosystem: Environmental > Aquatic > Freshwater > Lake | place: USA: Lake Erie, Ohio... | reverse complement strand
ATCAGACACGATACTATCCCAACTACGAAGCAGCTCAAACCTTAGCTCACATTGTCACCTCATCTTGCCTAACGTATCTGTTGTCCTGTGGGGGGGAGGTAGCAGGTGGTCGACGACCTTGCTGCGGAGGAGATGTGAGATGAAACTCGGCGTCGGCACCCCTCGGCCTTTCATGTGAGACCTCGCCTTGCTCTTGCTAGTTTACTAGAAACGAAGCTAAAGCCCCATAACGGGGGGTCCAGGGCGTTGCAGCAGACATTGCTCGGGTCGATCCCGAGGGCAGTGCATTGCTCACGTGCTGTCAGCAGACCCCGTGCGAGATGCATTATGGGGACGGCGTCATTCGCACGCAAAGCATTTCCACGCTCTCGCACGAGCGAGAGCGGGCAGCTGGGCAAGGCGGACCTGGACTGGACAGCACCTTCAGGTCCGCGCACCCCAACTTCAAAGGTAACTGTCACAATGATGGGCCCGTCTACAAAGCCGCAGCGACTTGGTCTTCCACGAGCTTGACCCTTGCGGGGGCGAGGCGGAGCAATGCCGGAGCCTCCTCCATCACCATCCCCCAACCTCAGGTCCCTTCACTTGGACCGCAGTGGGTTCTGCGACATCCACTTGGGCAAAAACTCAAAGGGGTCGCCTTTGTACTCCTCAAAAGTGGCCTTTTCGAAGCCTGCTTCTTCGAGGAGAGGCTGCAACTCCCCCTTTTTGAATTTGACGCAGGCGTCGGCGGCACCCCCGAAGAATTTGCCGTTGATGAAGCACTTCGGGAAGGTGTGTGTGTCGGGGGGTGCATATAAATATCGCGATTGTGGACATGCATGTACGGAATTTGGATACATGTATGTAATTTACAGACTCACGAAACCACAAGGGCAATCAGATCTAGAGTTTCGGGTTTAGAGTTAGGGGTTAGATCACACCTGCGGGAAGGTGTTGCAGGGTTTAGTTAGTTTCAGGTGTTGTAGGGTTCAAGGTTTAGAGTTTGGGGTTTAGGGGTTGGGTCACACCTGCGGGAAGGTGTTGCAATCGGTGAGGTTTGTGAGCGCGGCGCGGTACTTATTGCCCATGTTGTCCTCGGCATACTCAAATGAGTCGATGTTGATGACGGTGTATGGTACCTTGATCGCTTCCAACAGTTTGAAAATCGTCCAACAGAATTCGCAGTATTCCAGTGACCATACCACCACCTTGTGTTCCGCAATTTTGGCCTGCACAAAGGCAACGGCCTCGTCGGTGACTGGCGGCATGCTGATGCCCGGCGGCGCCGCCGAGGGCGTAGACGCAGCAATGGCCTTTTCCTCTTCCGTCATGTCCGCCGGAATGTCGGCAAAGAGAGGAGTGGTCAAGTATCTTTCGCCGGTGTCGGGCAGGAGCGCGACGATGCAAGAACCTTTCGGCGCCGACTTGGCAAAGTCGAGCGCCACGGACAGCACCCCGCCGCCGCTGGTGCCGGTGAAGATGCCCTCCGTTTGCGCAAGCTTCCGTGCCGTCGACATGGCCGCGCTGCCAGATACGTGCGCGAGCTTATCAAAGTACTTGGCGTCGGATGCCTCCGACAGCAGCTTGGGGATGAAGTCAGTCGCCCACCCCTGCAGCAAGTGCGGGCGCCACACCGGGTGGGGCTCGTTGAACTGCCCGTCGCTCTTGTACTCGGTCGGGATCCCGCTGTACAACATTGGCGCGTTGTCGGGCTCGCACAGGTGCACGACGGTCGCGGGCGAGTGCTCCTTCAGATACTTGCCCACCCCCTTTACTGTACCGCCAGTGCCGTACGCCACGAACATGTGGTCCAGCGTCCTACCAGCAAGAGCCTCGAGGAGCTCGGGGCCGGTCGTGCGTTCGTGGATTGCGGCGTTGGCCTCGTTGGTGAACTGGTCTGGGTAGTGCCATCCGTGTTTCTCGGCAAGCTCTTTGGCCTTGATGACCATACCGGAGCCCTTGTGGGCCGGGTTTGTCAGCACCACCTTGGCGCCCAGGAAGCGCATGAGCTTGCGCCGCTCGATGGAGAAGCTCTCTGACATCACGCACACGAAAGGGTAACCCTTGGCGGCACACACCATCGCCATTCCGATTCCCGTGTTGCCGCTGGAGGCCTCGACGACAGTCTGCCCAGGCTTGAGCTTGCCGTTTTGCTCTGCCCACTCTATCAAACCCAGCGCCAGTCGATCCTTGACCGAGCTCATGGGGTTGAAGGCCTCGCACTTTACGAACACGTCCACATCCTTTGGCGCCATCCTGTTCAAGCGAATGAGCGGGGTCTTTCCGATCGTCGAGAGCACGGATTTGTGCTGCAAGGCCCGCGACGGGTTCACAGTCTCCTCTGATGATGACATCTGCCGCGCGCCTCCGCCTACCCAGGAGGTGAAGAACCACCCTACCGCACTCGTGCTCTTTGCGAGGCCCAAGAGGAGCAGGGCGTGCGACAGCCGCGGCCCAGCACGAGAGAGCGCTCGGTGGGCCGACGTCCGAATGAGCGGGGCCATGATTTTGCTATGCATGATCATTGCATGAGGAGCTGGAATTTTTTTTTGAAAAACAATTTCCAGCTGAAGACCTTTTTCGTGTAAAAGTCACCATGGATTCGTCAGTGTGCTATTGGTGATGGCTAGTACAGAAGGCAGCGACGCGAGCTCGAGCAGCATCTGGGACCACAAGAGGAGTGTTCGCAAGAAGAGGAGTGTTCGCGCCCGCAACCGCACCCTGTCGTCAGTGTTTGTCGCCGCGTTGCTGCTCGCGACGATAGGGCTGTTGCGCTCAAGCACTGCAGCGGCGGGGCCTGCGGGCGGGGCCGGACTTGGAGGTGATATGGCACCACCCGGTGCGGTGCTTACTGCCGTCAGCGTGCTGCGGCGGCTGAAGGAGCGCATGCAAGGCGCCGGCGAGGGCGCGGTGGCGGAGAGCAGCGAGGGTGAGGCCGAGGCATCGCCCATGACTCTGTCCGTAGTAGATCAGGTGCTGGACTTAGTCAGATGTAGCGATCAAGATTTTCAGCCCGCCACAGCGCCCTCTGGGGCGCAGGCAAGAAACGACGAGAGCGAGCGTCCGGAGGGTGACAGCGAGGCCACGATGCACGCCGACACCAATAATTTCCTGGCAGGAATCCTATCAAGCAGCATATCGTGGTATGCAGACCCTGAGCGAGCCCCAACGCCGCTTCGCATGGTGTCTGCTGCAGACGAAATGCCAGAGGATGCCGTCACGCAGGACGAGCAGGACGAGCAGGACGAGCAGGACCTCTCGCTCGCTTGTGACCAGCAGAGCGAGCTCTCGCTCGTCTGCGAGAGTGAGCATTCGCGAGAGCAGGCAGACGCAAACAACAGAGATGCAAACGGATTCTCGCTCGACGCAAACGGGCTCACGCTCGTCTGCGAGAGCGAGCATTCGCAAGACCAGGCAGACGCAAACGCCCGCAACGTGGCGGGGTTGGGTGTATCCAAAGCAGAAGTATCTTTCATGTCATCAGCTGTGTCTTCGCCGACGCCGCCGCCGCTGCCGCCGCCGCCATCGCCGCCGCCTCCTCCGCCGCTGCCGCCAGTGCCCTCCGTGGGGCCCGAGCAAGTGCTCGAGTACTGGTTTGAGGGCGACTGGCAAACAAACTTTCAAAAAAAGTGGTTCACGCGCGCGGTACGTGGTACTGAGTGGCGACTAATCCCGTCGCGTGTGAATAAGCAAAACACGCTTTGTGCTGAAGGCTGGAGTAGTGCGAGAGAAAGAATGGGTGTGGGTGGAGGTCTGGGTGTGGAGAGAGAGGCTAGACGTATCTGGTTTATTTAGGTTGGTCTATGTATTGCCGTATTTAGAAGGGACTAGTGTACGTATTTGGGTTGAATGGTGCTGTTGGGGGCGCGAAATAGAGGCTCGTATACTGATTTAGTACTCGGTGGTATACGTTTTTTCAGTACTTGGTCGCGTGTCAAAGTTTGTGATGATGTGTACCGTGAGTCCTTTCTCTGAGCCGGGGGGGGAGAGAGAAGGAGAGGGGGAAGGGGGCAGGAATGTGGAGCGATGTGCAATGAGGTAAGTGTGTGTGTGTGTGCGTGCGAGAGGGGGAAACGCAAGAGCTCTGAAAGTTCCGGGAGCACGCACGCGCGTGGAGTGATTGATGGTTTCTCTGTATATGGATATTAGGTCTCTTTTGACACTTTTAGATCTCTTTTGAGACGGTATTAGGCCTGTTTCGGCAAGAGTTAGTGGAGTGATTGATGGGTTTCTGTGTTTGTAAATCAGGGGTCTCCTGATCGTGATGCAGTAGATGTGCAAGTCCGCGCCAGATTTTCCGATCTTCTTCTGGCTGCAGGTTGTCATGTGAATGTGTACGTACGTACGTATGTCTTGTGTGTGTTTACGTATACACATACACACACACTTGTATGTGTATGTACGTACGTATTTTTTGTGTGTGTATACGTATACACGCATGCACACACACATTTGCTCCACCCCTCCTTCCCTCCCTCTCTCCCTCTCTCGCTCATCCCCCCTTCTCCTAGCCCTCGCTCTCTCACTCCGCCTCTCCCTCTTCTCTCCCTCTCGTCCCCCCACGCAGATGTAAGGACGGCAAGGCGTGGCGTGGGATGCCTCTTAGCCTCACCCAAGAGTCTAAACCCTAATCCCTAATCCCTGATCCCTAAACCTAAAACCTAAACCCTAAACCCTAAACCCTAAACCCCAAACCCTAAACCCCAAACCCTAAACCCTAAACCCTAAACACTAATCCCTAAGTCCTAAACCCTAAACCCTAAACCCTAAACCCTTCCAGAACGCGGGACGCTGATACAAGGAGGGCAACACGCGGCGTGGGATGCCTCACCCAAGAGTCTCGTTGCGCACATAATTCTCCTCGATCAATTTTCCCGCCACATTCACCGCTATGGCTCTAGGGACGCGGGAACGGAGGCGGGAGAGTCAAGTGCGGGTGTTGGGAACGGGGAAGAGGAGTCGGTCGACTGTGGCATGCCCCCAGATTGGGGGGGGGACGTGCAAGAGGAGCGAGGGGATGTGGTTGAGAGGAATGGGAGGAAGGCGTTGGAGTTGACGAGTATGCTGGTGGATTCGGGCGAAATAGAGAGTTTGAGACCAGCGGAGCGGTGAAAAACTCTCAAACGTCCTCTATACAATGACTGTATACAGTACGTATATTTAGGGCGTTGACGTTTGAGAATTTGTGTCAGGGTCTTTGCGACGATGCCGATCCGACATTTTGCCACAGTTGACTCGCTGCGCGCCCTCCTTGTACTCGTCTCTCGGTGGGAGGCAGAAGTTGAGACAGGCTCCAACTCAGACGCAGCTCTCTTGAAGCGGTACCGGCGTGCGACTCAGCGCAGACTTGACGTTTTATGTGATCAGGGCAAGAGAGACGGCCGCATTCTAGCGCAGGAGGAGGGCGTGGCAGCATACAGCGACGTTGAAGAGCAGCTGCCGCGCGAAATGCTGGTCCGGGCTGTTGACAAGTTTGTGCGCTCACACGTCCTCGTCCAAGGCACTGCAGTGGTCTCGCTGTCGGGTGGAGTGGATTCAATGGTGTTGTGCCAAGTGCTTTGTTACCTCCGCGACTACCCTCACCTCTCACACCCAGCCTCCTCACCGGCCCTCAAACACGCACGTGGTAGTAGAGATGTCTCTCGGCGAGGTCCAGCACGTGCGGGTGTTGGAGAACAAGACAGCCCCCATGAGCGACGTGAAAAAGATGGGGATGCAACAGGCGTGGATGCGCGCATCCTCCACACAGTGGCCGCAGTGCACGTGGACTATGGCAATCGTTGCGAGAGTGGAGAGGAGGCGAGTTTTCTGGAAGCTTGGTGCCGTGGACGAGGAATCAAATGGTTTTCCACGCGTGCTCAGGTCCAGCGCGGGGCTGGTGACCGAGAGGCGTACGAGGCAGAAACGAGAGATCTTCGCTTTGCCCTGTATCGCTCTGCCCTTGACGCGACAGGGGCGCGAGGTGTGATGCTGGGGCACCACAGGGGGGACGTGGAAGAGAATGTTATTTCCAACGCGATGAAGGGAGGCAGCGTTCTTGCACTGGGCGGCATGCACCCTGTGCAATACATGTCACAATTTAAAGTTGAAATCCAGCGGCCGCTTCTGGCCATGGACAAGGTGGAGATTCTGGACTTTGCGACACGCTACGGCGTTCCTTATTTCAAGGATACAACTCCGAGCTGGAGTACGCGAGGGCGCCTACGTCGTAAACTGATACCGCTGCTGCAGGACGTGTATGGGGATGGCGTGCTGTGTAAAATGTCGAGCCTTGCAGCGGAGGCCGATGAGCTGAATTCACTGCTGCAAATGTCAGTGTTTGCCCCCTTCCACGCGGCCGTGATCGAGGGACCTGCGGGGGCGTGTGTGACGCGGGAGTCATTCGACGTGTACGTCGACTATCCCATTGCCTTCTGGAAGCTCGTACTGCGCCACGTGTGCCTGCGCGCTGGTGCTGAGGTTCCGAGGGAAGGCTCTGTGAAGCAGATGCTTGACCGACAGCGCAAGGCCCTCGGTCGTGAGCGCTATCAGCTTGCGTCTTCAGGGGAGAGAGGGAAGGTAACGAGGCGGGGAGGGCGTAGTGGCGGCCAGCTCATTGCTAGAGCAAATGGCAGCGGTGGTAGGGACAGAAGTTCACAGCCAGGCGACAGAGTAGCAGCAGGGCAAGCGGAGGACGGACAGGGAGGGGACAGGATGGGAAGGGGTGGGGAAATGCGTGCTACGTGGCTGCAAGCGCGTCAGCATTCACGAACGCTACTCTATGGCGGAGGCCTCTACATATTGAACCCAGCCCTGTTTCCGGCGTCTCCGGGCGGGGGCGACGGGGTATGGTGGCATCGGGGACAACGCCTGATTGTTGGTCGTTTCTACCTGCTGGGTCCCTGGAATGTAACTCTTGCACTTCTGCCAGTGGAAGAGGGCGTTGCTAGCAGAGATGTGGAGGAGGGCGTGGAGAAAGGCGATATCAAACAGCGTGGGAGGGAATGCATAGGAAGGGCTTCGGGTAGCTCGGGTGGCAGTGGGGAAGGTGTGAATGAGGGAGAAGAGCGTCAGGGGGGATACCGGCCTGAGGCGGCAATGACCATGATGGACGTTGTGAAGGGGCTCCTAATGTACGAGCTTCCGCTAATTGCATGGCGTGGGGAGGACGAGGCAGAAAAGATGGGCGGCGATGCTGACGGTGGGAGTGGATGTCAAAAAGGCGGCGGCAACGGTGGTGTCGCGTGGAACATTGAGCCATTTGCTCGTATTGCGGCCTTCCGCCTGATTCCTCGGGAAGTGCGAGCGCTTTTGCCGATCGTGGCGCCAGTTGGTGCGCCGACAACGCAGCATCAGGAACGTCAACTTTCGCATCAAGCTGGCGTGAGTCACGTGGTCAGCGCAAGACGGGGAGGCAGGGTCCGCGAAAGAGCGGGCGGTGATGGAGATGTAGGAGCATCAACAGAAGATACATTCAGAGATAGTCTCGCGAGGGTCCTCTCTGTGAGACGCTATCCCTGTCCACCAACGCCTGAACGTGCAGGTGGAGCGGGAGGAGGACATGAGCGCAGGAACGGTAGAATGGGAGGAAGTGAACATTTAAGAGGGAAATCGGACGGGAGAAGGATGGGCGAATCAAGAGAGAGTTCGGAAAGTAGCGGGGTAGACACAGAACTCGAAGCGGGAACATATGTAGAAGCTGGAAGAGGGGACTGGGCGCGGCGCAAAGTGCGCGTGACGCTTAGGGCACTGTCCACTCAGTGATCACGTGTTCAGTGATTTGTGATGGGCTTGCCATTCATGATTTGATCCACTTGTATGGTCTGGGGTGCATGGGGGTAACAAGAGGAAAGTTGATGGCGCACGCAGATCGGGTACTCACGGTATAGGGATGTGACCCAATTGTATATAATTATTTAATAAATTCAATAATGTGAAAATCAATAATGAGAATATGCCTGAGCGCGACGAGCAGATGCATGGAGTATCGTTCCTAATAAACGCGCGCGCGTTCTCTCTCGATCGCAGACAGAATAGTGTTTTCAAGCACCTCGAGATCTGACTCCTGAATGAACACCTGCCCTCTTATGTGTTCCCCTGATATGGAAGTGCTGGCTGAAACCTGTTCCCTTCCTTTACCTCGGCGACTTAAGCTGGTCAAAGGGAGCTCACCGCGGTTCACCGTCGAGCTTGCATCGAAACTTATTACATTTTCGCCCTGGCGACCAGGGGTGATGACGCCTGGGGACCCCCAGGAAGGGGGTGATGAGGGCTTGCCACCTCCTCTTCCTGCTTCTATGTCTAGTGGAGCTCCTGACCTGTTGTGATCCTCTTCTTCCGTGTCTTCTCCACCCAAGCTTTTCTGGTCCTCCAGTCGCAGGTGAACGTTCTTCTGCCCAGCGAGCTGTTTGAACACCCTCCAATATTCTTGCTGTGTCATCGTCATCACCGCTGCCGTCGCCGCGGCTGTTGCCGTCGCCGCGGCTGCTGCCGAAATGGCTGATATAGCACCTTGAGGTTGTCCATTTAAGGAAGGAGGGTTGAGATTGAAAAGCCCATCGAAATACGGGTTGACGCTTGTGTAGGTGGAGGGTGCAGTAGATTGATACAGGGCGCCATCTTGGTAGAATGCTGAAGAGCGACGAGGCTCAAATTGATAAAGTGAAGATGTTAAAGGGGAAGGGGCGACATATTGGCGGAGAGACGTGGGGCTGTGTAAAATAGGGCCTCCATTGTCCTCTACATATGGCGAGGGCAACTGGCCTGTGGGTGACGGATTTGTTGGAGTGGCTGCAGTGTTGTCGAGGCTCATGACTATTTTGCGGAGTTTTGCCCGCGTGATTGGCGACAAGTACTTCATTTCCTTCACGACATATGCATATAGATATACTCGTGATATTCAGACAGGCATACGCACCAGCACACTGACGTACACATGCTCAAACACGCGTGCAGGCAATAATGTGCATGCATGCACACATATGTATCATTGAACTCGTGTGTGTAGTTGTGTGTGTGTGTGTGTGTGTGTGTGTGTGTGTGTGTGTGTGGCGTGCAAGCGCTGGGAAGATCAGCAGCTGGACGAAGCATTGGGCAGGATGGATTCCTCACGGAACCTGAATGACATTGTCATCAAGATAGGAGAAGTCTTGCTGGCATTTGATTCCATTTTCAGCGAGCACCACCATATCATCTGGAGTCAGATTTTTGCTTCAGCTTTCGGTTTTTCAGCTACCTTCGACTTTTCTTTTGGATATTTTCCAGCTACCTTTGACCAACGCACACATACAATCAAAGGCACACTCAGTACTTTCCACACACCGCACATATCCAAGCACACATATTCCCCAATTTCTCACCTGTAAGATCAAATTCCTCAAACAAATTCGTCGACGCACCCAGACGAGGTGAAAGACTTTCTTCGTGACCAACTTTGCCTTTCACACGCTTCCTTGGCGTCCTTGCATCTGATGCTGTCAATTGCTTGCGGTCGCCTAAGGATATATTTGTCGGTGAGGTCAATGTGCTTTTTTCTGAGGGCGAAGCCTTTATTCCTGAGTGCGATACCCTTTTTTCCAATGTCACGCATCGTGTCACCCGCAACTTATGCGTGGCATCCGAGGGCGCCATTAGTGCTGAGGTCGATGCCCTCTTCTCCGAGCCTACGATTGTTGAATGGGGTTCTTGAGACTCTAAAACATCCAGCGATAGCAGTTGTGTATCAGCTACTGCGCTCGACATGTCCTTGCTATTTCCCGCCGGTGATGGAATTTTCGCCCTTCGCTCTCCTTCCGGCACCGTCTCTGGCGCCTGCACTATCTGTATTTTTGGCGGCAGGTTGCCAGCACAGTCAAGCGTTAGCAAGGCATTAGCAACATATCAGCAACACACTAGCATTACTTACTTACCTGCACTTGCTGTATCTTTGGCGGCAGCGATGCAGAATCATCAGAATCATGATTCATCGCTCCTTCCTCCCTTTTTTTGGCTTCGCGGAGAGCTTGTAATCGTCGAGCAAATATCTCCTTGTTTGGAAGCAAACGTATTGGCTCTGGCTCCGTGTCTTGAATAACAGAGGTTCTCACGGTACGCGATTGACTGCCTTTTGAACGTCGCTGTGCGCTTTTTCCGTTGGTCTCGATCGTTGATTGGGTTGCAGGCCAGAGCGAGAGCGAGAGAGAGCGAGAGCGAGCGAGAGCTTTGGCGGATGATTGTCGGGGCGCCCTTGTAGAATGTCTTTGATGAGACTCCGCAGCAGCAGCAGCAGTAGCAATAATGGGGGCCACTTGCTGCTGCTCCTGAAGGAGCTGATGTAAAATGGCTTCTCTTCGACTCGGCTCCACTATCGAAATACTAACCAGCCTTGCCATTAATGTGCCCGAACGAAGCTGCGACTGCTCATCTTGTGCTTGCCTCTCGAGATCAGTCGCCACATTTCGAGGGCAATGGCTGTCAGCGTCTAGATTTGGGTCCGCACAAATATCAACATCGACTATAATGCTCCCAGCTGAAATGAGTTTGACATCAAGGAACTTTTTCTGGACACCAGAGGCCTGGGCTAGTTCCCGCAAAAGCCTAATCTTGAATTTTGCACGTTCGTATGTGCCATCCTCTCCGGACTCAGAAATGTGCATGTTAAGAACTATCCTCACGGTGACTGCCTGTGCCGCGCCACACACGACTGCTTCGTCTTGCTTGCGCTCCAGGAGCGGATTCAAAGTCGACTCGGCGAGGGAGCGGTTTGGCTGGAGCTTCGCCGCACACAGTGGCGATCGTGTGAGCGGCGACGTCGGGTTCCTGACGAGCCACTGCTCGATGCTCGCGCGGTTGAAAGTGTTACCGTTCCCTGTCTCATTTTCCTCGTCTGCATGCTCATTTTCCTCGTCTGCATGCTCCGGTGTGCGAGACCTGCTCCGTAATGAGGCGGCACTAGCACCAGGTTGGAGACGAGCCTGTACTTCAGTCACCAGATATTCCGAGACTGCAGCGTGTAGCTCCTGTTTTTGCATTTTTCCCACGAAAATCTCTGCTGTCTTGCGTCGTGCAAGTATGCCTCGCAACCGCTTCTGAATTTTAATCGCTGCTGCTACTTTTCGCTCATTCTCGTAAGAATCAGGATCCCCACCCGGACAACACCGTTGCAAGCAAGGTGAGCAGCATAGCAGCAGTTGCAGACGCCTCCGGTAAAAGCAGCAGCAGCAACAGCAGCAACAGCACGCGACTATTCCAATTACAGCACAACTCGCCGCCAAAATCAGCCAGTCGCCGCATGTCCATCCCCAATTTTCTGTCGCATCGCATACTGTCTTCACGCATTCCCCGCACACGCTCTTCAAAGCGCTCACCACGGCATTCTCTTCCTTCACAGATGTATTTTGTTCTTTCGTATTTTGTTCTTTCACATTCACCACAGTGACATTTGTGATGAGTGCGACTGCTGTACCTGTGCTGCCG
>Ga0315899_10007909_pt1 | contig 11423 bp, 9 predicted proteins | sample LakEriMetagenome_2_FD_203518 | JGI IMG/M metagenome (GOLD analysis project Ga0315899, IMG submission 203518) | Freshwater fungal communities from buoy surface, Lake Erie, Ohio, United States - Buoy 4 MA112 | ecosystem: Environmental > Aquatic > Freshwater > Lake | place: USA: Lake Erie, Ohio... | reverse complement strand
GAGAAAGATGTATTTAATTACTTATATTTGGCGCGCTAGTGGTGAAATTCGAAGTTAGCTCGACCAATGAAAACACAGACAATTCGAAAACCTCATTCACTTCTTTCACCCGATTTGAGCCGCTCTAATTCCACTTAAGCGGCCAAACTTCTTTCCCAAAACAGGGTGTGTTTAGGGGCTTCTTTCCGAGAAAGAACCACCTCAGATCGCTACCAACTAAATCGACGCGACCGGCTTGATCTGTTTATCGACTCTTGCCCCACCGCTGGATCGACTAGAATGTGGGTCTAGTTTTAAGCCGTTGATCGCAGCGAAGTCGCACCGGTCGCTTCTCGATCGACGGAAGGTTTGCTAAGGGTAGAAAATGAGCCATTTTGTTTTTGAGTGCAACAGCGACACGTACCTTGAGTGCATGACCCATCAGGTCTTCGCATCGAATACTTCGTGGCCCATGCAAGTGACTGAAGGAGACTATCTGTTTCTCCACCACTACGAGACCGGTGTTCTTTTAGGTCTATGGAAAGCTCGTAGCAACGGTGGCCGACTCTTGGTCCCCAAACTCTGGAGAGGTCGGTTTCCTTTCCAAGTCTTGATCGCGCCGGCGATTCCAAAAGCCCAGGATGTGCCTCGGGATATACTGACTAAACTCGGAATCAATCCAGCAGCCGGTCGGTTCGAAGGTCTGCTCGATCCGACTATTGGCGAACCGCTGGTCGAATCGCTCCTAGGTAATGGTTCGTAAATGATATGGCATCAAAAACAAAAAACTTCGGAGCAATACTTCGAGAAAAACGCCTCGATAGGGGGTTTGGCTTGCGTGAGTTTGCCACAATGGTTGGTGTAAGCTCGACCTATATCTCGCAGCTTGAGCAGGAAAAAATCGATTCCCCAACTGCCGAGCGAGCCTCGAAGATGGCCGAGCTCCTGGGTGAGAACCCTGATGCTTGGATCGCGCTTGCCGGCCGAGTTCCGGACGACCTTGAGAGAATCATCCAAAGCCAGCCGATCCTCTTTCCCGCTCTGATTCGAGAAGCAGACGGCTTACTTCCTGAGCAGCTCTCGAAACTCACCGAGTCGGCAAAAAAGATGAAACGCTCGAAGTCCTAACGGGAATTTTCTGGCTTTTGTCGGATTGCGGCTAGCTGCCGATCCCAACAAAACCATTGGTTTTGCGAACATCGAACTCGGTCAAGTTGGGTTTTCTATGTTGCGGCGCTCTCGGTTTTGCTAGAATCCTTCTCCTGGGCAAACCCGATCTCCCTGGTTTCTATAGAAAGCATCCGCATGGCTCTGAAAAAGTCCGAGCTTTACTCGTCCCTCTGGTCTAGCTGCGATGAACTGCGCGGTGGGATGGATGCTAGCCAATACAAAGACTATGTGCTGGTTTTGCTGTTCATCAAATATGTCAGCGACAAATACGCCGGCCAACCTTTTGCTCCAATCAAAATACCCGATGGAGCGAGTTTCAAAGATTTGGTTGCCCTCAAAGGCAAAGCCGACATCGGTGATCAAATCAACAAGCGGATCGTCGCCCCTCTGGCCAGCGCGAACCAGTTGTCGGACATGCCCGACTTCAACGATGCCTCCAAGCTCGGTTCGGGCAAAGAGATGGTCGATCGACTGACCAATCTCATTTCGATCTTCGAAAACCCCGCTCTGGACTTCTCCAAGAACCGCGCCGATGGGGACGATATCCTCGGGGATGCTTACGAATACCTGATGAGGCACTTTGCGGTCGAAAGCGGCAAGAGCAAGGGCCAATTCCTCACGCCTGCCGAAGTCAGCCTAATCATGGCTCGGATCATCGGAATCTCGACCGCCAAGACCGGATCAAAAACGTCTGTCAGTGATCCGACCTGCGGCTCGGGATCTCTGCTCCTGAAAGTTTCGCATGAGGCGCCGACGCAAGTGACGCTCTACGGGCAGGAAAAAGACTCGGCCACCGCCGTCCTGGCTCGCATGAACATGATCCTGCACAATACACCAACCGCGTCGATCGTCCAAGGGAACACGCTTACCGATCCGAAATTCAAAGACGGCGACTCGATCAAGCAATTCGACTTCGTGGTCGCCAATCCCCCATTCTCGGACAAGCGCTGGAGTACCGGCTTGCATCCTAACAATGATCCCTTCGATCGCTTCTCCGGGTTTGGTGTTCCCCCAGGAAAACAAGGGGACTATGCCTACCTGCTTCACATCGTGCGTACGCTGAAGTCCACGGGTAAAGGTGCTTGCATTCTCCCCCACGGTGTGTTGTTCCGAGGGAATGCCGAAGCCGACATTCGACGCAACCTCATTCGAAAAGGCTACATCAAAGGGATCATCGGTCTGCCGGCCAACTTGTTTTACGGTACCGGCATTCCCGCTTGCATCGTGGTGATCGACAAAGAGTACTCGCAAGCTCGCAAAGGGATCTTCATGATCGACGCCAGTGCTGGCTACATGAAGGATGGTGCCAAGAACCGATTGCGAGATCAGGACATCCACAAGATTGTCGATGTGTTCAACAAGCAAACAGAGTTACCTCGCTACTCGCGGATGGTGCCGCTCGATGAGATTGAAAAGAACGATTTCAACTTGAACTTGCCTCGTTACATCGACAGCCAGCAAGCCGAGGATTTGCAAGACATCGCCGGCCACCTCCAAGGAGGAATCCCAGAGGCGGACCTGCAGGCTCTCGATTCTTACTGGGCGGTGTGTCCCAAGTTACAGCAATCGCTGTTTAAGAAGAATCGAAAAGGTTACCTCGACCTCAAAGTGGACAAGGCCGACATCAAAAAGACCATCTATGAACATCCCGAGTTCACCGCATTCATCGATGGAATGAATCAGCACTTTGCAGCTTGGCGTGAAAAAACATCGAAGACGCTCAAGGCGCTCAAGCCAGGATTCCATCCCAAGCAGATGATCGCCAAGTTGTCCGAAAGCTTGCTTGATCATTATCGGCCTCATGGCGATGTGTCGATCCTTCATTCTCATCTGTCGATCCTGGATGCATACGATATCTATCAGCACCTTATGGACTACTGGTCGGTAGCCATGCAAGACGATTGCTATGCGATCTCAGCCGATGGGTGGAAGGCCGAACCAAATGTTGATCTCGATAAGAAAAACAAGAAAAAAGACAAAGGTTGGTCGTGTGATTTGATTTCAAAGTCACTGATCGTGGCGAGGTATTTCGCTAAAGAACAAGAAGCGATCGACACCAAGAATGCTGAGCTGGAATCGCTCTCGAGCAAGATGGCGGAGATTGAGGAAGTGCATAGCGGCGAGGAAGGTTTGCTATCGGAACTTGAGAAGGTCAACAAAGCCAACGTGGCTGCGCGAATGAAAGAGATCAAAGGGGACAAGGAAGCCAAAGAGGAATTAGCGATTCTCACCGAGTGGCTTGACCTCAATAACAAAGAGAGTGAGCTCAAGAAGCAAATTAAAGATCTTGAGTCGGCACTCGATGCCAAGGCGCTGGCCCAGTATGCCAAGTTATCCGAAGCGGAGGTCAAGTCACTAGTGGTCGATGACAAGTGGTTGGCGACGATCGACACCGACATACACGGCGAGATGGATCGGATCAGTCAGACGCTTACGCAGCGGGTGAAAGAGCTTGCCGAGCGATACGCCAAACCGTTGCCAGCCCTAGCCGACAAAGCTAACGCGATGGAGTCCAAGGTGCGAGCGCACCTAGAGAGGATGGGATTCGCATGGCAGTGAAGAAGGGATACAAGCAAACGGAAGTCGGGGTGATACCGGAGGACTGGCATGAGGTCCGCGTCAATGATCTGGAGCCATTCATTACTAGCGGATCTAGAGGATGGGCTCGCTACTATTCGGATCGTGGAGAGTTGTTTATCCGAATCACCAATATGTCACGCGCAACCATTTATCTTGACCTCGAAGACCCTCGATTTGTAAAACTTCCAACAACATCTCATGAAGGAGCACGTACTTGTGTACAGAATGGCGATCTACTTGTCTCCGTTACAGCGGATATCGGCATCATAAGTTGGGTTTCATCGACTGTCCCGAAGCCCGCATATATCAATCAGCATATCGCGCTGGTTCGCCTTCCCTTATCACAAGTCGACAGCAAATTCACAGCCTATTTTTTGGCAAGTTCGTCACCTCAAAAGCGATTTCGCGCCATTACGGATCAAGGGGCTAAAGCGGGGATAAACCTCGCAACTGTCCGTGACATTCCCCTTGCCTTTCCTCCCACTCTCGCCGAGCAAGAGGCGATTGCCGGGGCGTTATCGGATGCGGATGCATGGATCGAATCGCTCGAGCAATTGATTGCCAAGAAGCGTCAGATCAAACAAGGTGCCATGCAGGAATTGCTCACCGGAAAACGCCGACTACCTGGGTTTAGTGGCAAGTGGGAGAAGTGTAGTGTTGGCGATGTGATAGAGAAAGCATTTTGTGGCCCGAGTCCCACGTGTGAAGAAAGGAATATTCATGGCGAGGAATGGGGAGTTTTGAAAACAACAGCCATGACTTGGGAGCACGGTTGGGATTGGACAAAACACAAGCGTCTCCCAGAGCATTATTGGAATCAACCGGAAATCGAAGTTCATACCGGTGATGTTGTTGTAACAAAGGCTGGGCCACGGCATCGTGTTGGAGTCGCAGCCTTCGTAAACTACGTGCCAGATAGAATTTTAGTTTCGGGCAAGATGATCGGGCTACGTCCAAACACCAAGCGAGCACTCGGGTTTATGTTAGCCGCAGCAATCTCCGCTCCTTCGTCACAGAAGTTTTTAGACCAACGAACAACTGGGATGGCTGAAAGCCAAGTGAACTTTGAAAACGGTGTTTTGATTGGGACTCCGATCTGCTTGCCTAGCATATCTGAGCAACATGCGATTGGATCTACCTTATCTGACATGGACGCCGAGATCGACTCGCTCGAATCGAAGCTGGCCAAGGCGCGCGAGATCAAGCAAGGGATGATGCAGGAGTTGCTCACGGGGAAAACGAGGTTGATATGAAAAGCTACTATCGCGTAATTCTAGGGGCTAAGTCGGCTTATGTTCAAAGTTGTCTCGATGAGGGGTATGTCGGAGTTGACTACGGTATCAATGAAGATCTCAAAGGCAAACTTCCAGACGAGTGGCGTGAATTCAATCATAAGTACATACCTGTTTATCTTGCCAATCATCCCGGGAAAACGAAAATAGCTGCAGGACTAGCATGCGGTATGCTCTGGACCTTTGCTAAAGAGATGCCCAAAGGATGCATGTTGCTTTGCCCCGATGGAACCGGGCAATATCGACTGGCTGAGATCACTGGAGATTATTATCACGCACCCAGCCAAGAGCCTCAACATAGACGTTCTGTCAAATGGCTAAACCATTCGATAGAGAAGTCCAAGCTATCTGAGAACCTGCAAAAGTCGCTTGCCGCCACCGGAGCTGTCATTCGAATCTCAAAGCCTGAGTTTATTCAGGAGATCGAGCAGTATCTCGATCATTCGTCTCAGCCGACGGTTGTCGCTACGGATAGCAGTATAGAAGACCCGATTGGGTTTGCGATGGAAAAGCACCTCGAAGACTTCTTGGTCCAAAACTGGGCAAGCACAGATCTAGGCAAGAACTTCGATATCTTTGAAGAAGATGGCGAGTTAGTAGGCCAGCAGTATCCCTCCGACACTGGACCGATCGATGTTCTTGCGATAAGCAAAGATCGCAAAAAACTTCTTGTCGTTGAGCTGAAAAAAGGAAAAGCGAGCGATGCGGTCGTTGGGCAAACACTTCGTTACATGGGGTATGTCCAGGAAGAGCTTGCGGAAAAAGATCAAGAAGTTGAAGGGGTAATTATTGCTCTGGAAGACGATGTACGAATCCGCCGAGCCCTTGCTATGGCACCAAAAATTAGTTTTTTCAAATATCAAGTGAGCTTCAAGCTCGTTAAGTGATTCAATGACTAGTGATTTAGATATTCTGAAAACAATCAAACACTCATTTTTGAGTGTTGTAGAAAACGACAGCGTACTGCTAAAGATTACAGCTAACGAGCGAAGTGTTACACACAGGTTGGCGGTGTATTTGGAGAGACAGTTTGAAGGTACCGGTTTTCAAGTTGACTGCGAGTACAATCGCGATCGTCGCAAGCCGAAAAGACTAAAAGAATTTAAGCGTAAGATCTCTAGTGACAACACAAAAGGGGTTACTGTTTACCCCGACATAATTGTTCACAAGCGAGATACTGACGAGAATCTTATTGTTATTGAAGCAAAGTTTGAACGTTCATCGCTCGATTGCAATCAACTTGATTCATGTATCTGCGATCGTTGCAAACTTAGAGCGTACAAGAATGATCTTGGTTATTCCTATGCATTCTTTATTAGGTTCCCGACGGGGAATTCGCTTGTAAATTTGGATGCTGATTGTCTAGATGCATTTATTGAGCCAATTGCCGATGAAGAATAAGCAGGTAGTTGAACCTTTGAAGATGGAAAACTGATGCAAATGAACGCCATCGGAAAGCCCGAACGAGCCACCCAAGACCGAGTCATCGCTCTGTTCCGCGAAGAGCTCAAGTATCGCTATCTCGGCGACTGGACAGACCGTCCAAACAATTCCAACATCGAAGAGACGCTCCTAACAGACCATCTACGCAGCGCCGGCTACGACGATCTTCAAATCAGCCGAGCGATTTACCTGCTACGCCAGGAAGCCGACAACCATCATCGTGGCCTGTACGACAACAATAAGGCGGTCTACAAATTGCTCCGCTACGGAGTCCCAGTCAAAACCGAGGCCGGCAAAGTCACAGAAACCGTCCATCTGATCAACTGGAACGATCCGTCCAAGAATGACTTTGCTATCGCCGAAGAGGTGACTCTCAAGGGCGGTCATGAGCGTCGGCCCGACTTGGTCCTCTATGTCAACGGAATCGCAATTGGCGTGATCGAACTGAAGAATAGTCGTGTTTCGATTGGTGAAGGGATCCGGCAAAGCCTCTCGAACCAACAACCCGAGTTTAATCAGCGATTCTTCAGCACCATCCAATTGATCTTTGCAGGCAACGATTCCGAGGGGCTGAAGTACGGATCGATCGATACAGAGGAGAAATATTTCCTTCAATGGAAAGAGGATGAGCACGACAATAGTAGCTTTAAACTCGATAAGTACTTGCGCAAGATGTGCAGCAAGGAGCGGCTGATGGAGCTGATCTACGATTTCGTCCTTTTCGATGGTGGGGTGAAAAAGTTACCCCGCGTGCACCAATACGTCGGCATCAAGAAAGCCCAACAGCACGTCCAGCAGGGAAAAGGGGGGATCATTTGGCACACCCAGGGGAGCGGTAAGAGCATCGTCATGGTGCTTCTTGCCAAATGGATCTTAGAGAACAACCCCAACGCTCGGGTGGCGATCATCACCGACCGAGACGAACTCGATAAGCAAATCAAGGACGTATTCCAAGATGCGGGGGAAACCATCGCCAGGTGTAGCAGCGGTCGCGATCTAGTCAACCAACTGGGCCAAGCCAAACCTCGTCTACTGTGCTCTTTGATTCACAAATTCGGTCGACGCGACGTCGACGACTTCGATGCGTTCATCAAGGATTTGGAGTCCCAGCCAACCAAGACCGTCGGCGATGTCTTTGTTTTCGTGGACGAGTGCCATCGCACCCAAGGTGGCAAGCTGCACCGCGTGATGAAAGCGATGCTACCTAAGGCCGTATTCATCGGCTTTACTGGGACGCCTCTTTTGAAAAGAGACAAAGCAACAAGTCTCGAAGTGTTCGGAGGCTATATTCACACCTATAAATTCAGCGAAGCGGTCGAAGATGACATCGTGCTGGATTTGGTGTACGAAGCCAGAGACATCGATCAGCGACTCAGTTCTCCGGAAAAAATCGACCAATGGTTTGAAGCGAAGACCAAGGGGCTCAACCAGTGGCAAAAGGATGAACTCAAGAAGCAGTGGGGAACCATGCAGGCGGTCTTGAGTTCACGATCGCGGATGGATCGGATCGTCTCGGACATCGTATTCGACTTCAGCGTCAAACCTCGTTTGTCATCCCAGCGAGGTAACGCCATCTTGGTCGCATCGAGCATCTACGAGGCAGCCAAGTACTTTACCCTGTTTCAGTCGACACCTCTCAAGGGCAAATGCGCTGTCGTCACCTCGTACAATCCGCAGGCCCAAGATATCACCAAGGAAGAGACTGGGGCAAACACGGAAACTGACAAGCAGTTCGTATACAACACCTATATCGAGCTGCTCAAAGGGGTTGAGGCAAAACCTGGAAAGACCAAGACCGAGACGTACGAAGACGAAGTCAAACGCCAATTCGTCAAAGAGCCGGCCAAGATGAAACTATTGGTGGTCGTCGATAAGTTGCTAACCGGTTTCGATGCCCCCTCGTGTACTTATCTGTACATCGACAAGTCGATGCAGGACCACGGGTTGTTCCAAGCCATCTGCCGCACCAATCGACTCGATGGGGACGACAAGAATTTTGGCCACATCGTCGACTACAAAGACCTGTTCAAAAAGGTGGAAAAGACAATCGCGGTCTACACCTCCGAACTTGATCACAGCGACCAAGGTGCCGATCCGGAGGTGCTCGTCCAAGACCGATTGACCAAAGGCAAGCAGCGACTCGATCAAGTCATCGAGCAATTGGCTTTGCTCTGTGAGCCAGTGGCACCACCCAAAGGGGAACTGGAACACATCCATTACTTCTGTGGCAACGTCGAGATTCCCACCGACCTAAAAGAACGCGAGCCACAACGATCGGCACTCTACCAGGAGACCGCATCGCTCGTTCGGGCTTATGCCAGCATCGCCGATGAACTGGAAGCAGCCGGTTACACCACCAAAGACATCGCGAGGATTCAGCAGCTTCAAACACACTACTTGAATCTCCGGGAGACGATCAAGCAAGCCAGTGGTGAATCGCTCGATGTGAAGTCTTATGAAGCAGACATGCGTCATTTGATCGACACGTACGTGCAAGCCGACGAACCCAGGAAAATATCCCCGTTCGACAACATGGGGCTATTGGATCTGATCGTAAAGACTGGGATCGCCGATGCGATCGCCCAGAGGCTCTCGTCGATGAGGAATAACAAGCGAGCGATTGCCGAGACGATTGAAAACAACGTTCGTCGTAAAATCATCAAAGAGCATCTCAACGATCCCGCATTTTACGAGAAGATGTCGGTCTTGCTCGACGAAATCATTGTGGCCAGGAAAGAGCAGGCTATAGAGTACGAGGAATACCTCAAGAAGATCGCTGAGTTGGTCAAGCAAGTGGAAACGGGGCATGTCACCACATTACCGGCTGCGCTCAATACGCCTGGAAGGCGTGCTCTGTACAGCAATCTCAAAAGCGACGTCATGGAGACAGTAATAGCCAACTTGTTTATCAAAGAACCCCCACCTGAATATGCTGCCAATCCCGATCCGTATTTGATATTGGCATTGCGGATTGATGAATCCGTCAAAGCTGCCGCGCCTGACGGCTGGCGTGGCGTCCAATCAAGGGAGCAGATCGTCAAGCAAGCGATTTACAGTGTCGTCAATGATATTGGCGAGGTTGAGCGATTGTTTCTGATCATCAAGGCGCAGAGCGAATACTAGGAAGGCGTTGCCATGGTGACCAGAATCAAACTTGGGGAAATCGAAGCTGAAGTCACGTTCAAGGCGATCAAGAATGTGCATTTGAGTGTCCACCCACCGCTTGGACGAGTGCGAATCGCTGCTCCTTCCCGCATGAAGCTCGATACCGTTCGCATATTTGCGATCTCTAAATTAGGGTGGATCAAGCAGCAGCAGCGAAGGCTTGCAGCCCAAGAACGCGAAACCTCACGCGACTACGTCAATCGCGAGAGTCACTATGTTTGGGGGAAGCGGATGTTGCTAACCGTGGTTGAAAAAGACCAACCGCCATCAGTTTCTGTCCGAGTCAACAAAATGACATTGAGCGTTCGTCCTGGAGCGGATCGTGTCCAAAGACAAGAGATTCTTGAACGATGGTACCGAGAGCAACTTCGGCTTGAGGTTCCGAAACTCATCGCGCGATGGGAGAAGCATTTGGGGGTTAAGGTCGAGCGTTTTTTCGTTCAAAGGATGAAAACACGATGGGGGAGCTGCAATCCGGCGACCGCCAGCATTCGTTTGAATACCGACTTGGCCAAAAAACCGGGTCAATGCCTCGAGTACATCGTGGTCCACGAGATGATGCATTTGCTCGAGCCGACCCACAACGCACGTTTCATTGCCCTAATGGATCGGTACATGCCTCAATGGCAAGAGCGCCGGCAGCTGCTAAACAGATTGCCGGTCAGGCATGAGGACTGGACGCATTGTGATACAACACAACGCAAGTTTACTCGCTAACGTTTTTAACCACTTATTTTTTGAAGGTTGTGATTTATGAGTAATGTTGAAACCGACGAACTCACATTTTTCCATATGGTAAACACATTTAAAGGATTCAAAAATGACCTGATCCATAAGAACAGTTTAACTTTTATTACAGCACTAGCAATTTTTGCCGTGATTTGGTGTTCGCTTTTTGCTTTTGTTTTTTGTTGTTGCGAGTGTGGGAAGGAAATTAACGCACCAGATAACAACAAGGTAAAATTGCACTTCGGGCATGCGGTTTATTTCACGATTGTGAGCTTTACTTGCGGCTTTTCATACATTCACCCAACAACCGTGTTTGGGCATATTATCGCGACTATAAATTGTGTCGTAGGAGTTGTTTGGTTTGGTTTACTTGTCGCTGTCTTTGCGCACGCAATGGCGCCTTCCAGCAACGCAACCACAACTGATACGTTGCCCCCAGGAACTGATGAATCTAAAGCGAAAGGCGGAAAGGAAAACAACGATGAATGCAATGTCAGTAACAAGGGCGTTAATAATGCGACTGCCAACACATCTAGCCAAATCGAAATTTCTACACCTAAACAACCAGTTACTGATGGCAATAGCGATGCAGCTAGCCAACTTGCAAACGGAAGTTCCATTAGCCAAGAACTTCCAGACCTATCCCTTAATAAACCGCCTCTTCGAATAACCCTATACGTGGTTGATTACTCTTGCAGCGATGATAAAGATCGTCGTTTCCTGAATCGTATTTTTGAAATCTTAGGTCGTGAAATTGTTTTGTCTTCTGGAGAAAGCAGGGTCGTTCTTCGCATAAGATTCTGATAATTTCTTTCAATTGGTTACGGTTCTTTTATCGTTGCAATAAATTGCAATAGTATTTTTCATTCACTGCTAGCAACTAGATTTCCAGCGGTGTGTTCCGATTTTTCAAGAGATTCTACACCCCACCACGAATAAGCCGATACGCTTTCTGCGGTCGGCCAGCCGTCGCGGTGAAGGTCGTCAGCAGATCGCCCTGTTGCTCCAGCGTCGAGACCATCTCTCTGAAGGCTTTGGCATCCATCTTCATTCGCTTTAGTAGCG
>Ga0315899_10007907_pt1 | contig 11424 bp, 9 predicted proteins | sample LakEriMetagenome_2_FD_203518 | JGI IMG/M metagenome (GOLD analysis project Ga0315899, IMG submission 203518) | Freshwater fungal communities from buoy surface, Lake Erie, Ohio, United States - Buoy 4 MA112 | ecosystem: Environmental > Aquatic > Freshwater > Lake | place: USA: Lake Erie, Ohio... | reverse complement strand
ACCTGCCCTTGTTTTACATCATACATCTTTCTCATTTTTTTGGATTCAGAATCATGGATAATTTTTCTCATGCAAATCAATACCTGGATTTGCACGAGGGGCAATTTGTTTCATCCAATCCTTCCCACCAATTGGTTATTCAACCTCCTTTGAGTGAAAAAGTTGCCCAATTGCTTCGGGCAATGCAAATAGCTGAGTTGGGGGAGATCAAGTTAAACAGGAACCAGCGCAATCAGTTGATGGATGATTTGCTTCAATTCTATGCAATGCATATCCATCCGTTCTCAAAACTGAAATCCTTGGCCATCATTCGTACAGTACTGGAGGAATGATCAAATCAATTTTTTGGAGTTGAAATTGTTATCCAATAAAACCACACCTGGTTGTTTGCCTTTTTCAAAGCTGCCCAATTCACTATATCTGTTAAGGGCTTTGGCACCATTGGAAGTTGCCCATTTCAATATGGTTGCAATGGGTATCAAGGGAAATTTTTCTTTGATGGTTTTTATTTCAGCTGCAATGCTCAACTGCCAATTGCTGCTGTAGCTGTCAGTGCCCAGCACTATTTCAGCTTTGTTTTGCATCAGCAATTCGATCGGTGGAATTTTGTTCTCAATGTAAATATTGGCGTTGATACAAAGACAATAATGCAATCCTGACAAATGGGCTTCTGCATGCTGTGCTGCAAAGCTTATATCATCCTGACTGGTAAATGTATTGTGTACAAGAATCACTCTTTGGTTTTTATTGAAATGAGGCAAGCAGGACTGCAGGGCTGATTTTCCTGTTGTAGGAAAGGGAGAAGATTCGAATCCAAACTTTTGTAAAAATTTCAAATAATTACCTTTCCCGGTTTTGTACAATTCATCTTCAGCTGGATTTTCCTGGTTGTGCATGCTGATGACTGCATCAGCAGTTTGTTCATTGATTCTTTTAAAAGTAATATCACTTATGGTGTATGGCGCATGTGGAACCAGATTGGATTGCCAGTGTTGGATGTTGAATTTTTCTTCAGCCTCTTTGAAGTTTTTCAAAACGCCATTGTATTGTTCCATGCGTTGATCAGACATTAGATCGCTGAAGCAGAGTACCTCAACAAAATTGTTCCATTTCAACTTACTGCTCATTTTTGTTGCAATGGTGTCTGCGGTATTGCCAATATCTCCAACAGCAACAATTCCATCATTTTCCATTTCTTGCTCTGCCAATTTGATTTTCTCTAAAATCAGTTCATGAGCGAAATCTCTTTTTCCAACTACATCCAGCAGAAATGGGATCAGTCCTGTTTGTGGGGGAATCACATCCTTCATGTGGCTGAGCTCCAAGTGGCAATGTGCATTGATGAAACCTGGCGAGAGTATTCCATTCAGTTTCAATATATCATCCCCAGCCTCTGCCGCAGGAATGATGTCCATAATCTTTCCTTCCGATGAAGTGATCAGCACATGATTCTCTTCCAACATTTCATGTCCATCGAAAAGGCAATCGGCTTGAAACTTGCGGTAATTCATCTTAGAAAGAAGTAACTTTGCGCACTAAATTAATCATTAATCATCTGAGGGAGCGAGAATACTATGTTAGATAAGCTGGAAGCCATAAAAGCCAAGTTTGATGATATTGGAGTTGCACTGACCAACCCGGCAGTTGTGAACGACAACAAGCGCTTCAGTCAACTTTCAAAAGAATACAGAAGTCTTGAGAAAATTGTGGTTGCTTACGAACAATACAAGCGGTTATTGTCTGATGTAGAATTTAATCGCGAGGCTTTAATGGGGGACGATGAGGAACTCAGGGAATTGGCCAAGGCAGAAACGGCTGACCTGGATCTTAAAAAAGAAGAGCTCGAAAAGCAAATCAGAAACATGCTGATTCCAAAAGATCCACAGGATGAGAAAAATGCGATTCTCGAAATCAGGGCAGGAACCGGTGGTGATGAAGCATCACTTTTTGCAGGAGATTTATTGAGAATGTACATCAGGTACTGTGAGGGGAAAGGCTGGAAAACAGCATTGCTTTCTGAAAATGAGGGAACCGTTGGTGGGTACAAAGAGGCTCAGCTGGAGGTAACAGGAGAGGATGTATATGGAACATTGAAATTTGAGAGTGGAGTCCACCGTGTACAAAGGGTTCCCGATACAGAGGCCAGTGGAAGGGTGCATACCAGTGCCGCAACTGTTGCGGTGATGCCAGAAGCAGAGGAGGTTGATGTGGAAATCAGAGAAAGTGATGTAAAAATGGAAACTGCCCGAAGTGGGGGTGCAGGCGGACAAAACGTGAACAAGGTGGAAACCAAGGTCATGCTCACCCATATCCCTACAGGAACGGTGGTGATTTGCCAAACGGAAAGAACGCAACTTGGAAACAGGGAGAAGGCGATGCAAATGCTGAGAACCCGTTTATATGAGGAGCAGGTTAGAAAACAGGAAGATGAAATAGCCAGACACAGAAAAAGCTTGGTCAGTACAGGTGACCGCTCAGCAAAAATCCGAACCTACAATTTCCCCCAAGGCCGGGTAACCGATCACAGGATAGGAATGACGCTTTACAACCTGCAAGATGTCCTCAATGGCAATATTGGTGAACTGATTGATGCACTTCAGTTTGCAGAAAACGCAAGTAAGCTCTCGCAGTGATGAAAATCACTTTTTGAGAAGAGAAAAATTCATCTATTTATGGACCCTTTAACAAACCAAATGCACGCTCATGCGTCTATATTGGTGATGTGTCTGTGGTAAAAAGGCATTAATAAATTTTTAACGAAAAGCACAAAAGAAAAGCAGCAGCAGAGACATCTAAATAAATAGCAAAAGCAAAAGTTTTCTCATAAGCAGTTAGTTTTGGTTACCGGCCCCTATTTCAATAGGGGCTTTTTTATGTGAGAAAACTTTTGCGGGTATCAAGCTCCTATCAGTGCTTTGTATGCCTGAACATCCATCAGGTTGTTGAGTTGAGCTGCATCAGCTACTTTCATCTTGATCATCCACCCCTGACCATAGGGATCTTGGTTTACCAATTCAGGTTGGCTTTCCAGCAGAGGGTTTTTTTCGAGAATGGTTCCGTTAACAGGTAGGAACAAATCGCTGACTGTTTTGACAGCTTCCACAGTTCCAAAAACCTGATCGGCATTCATTTCTTTTCCAATTGAATCAATATCTATAAATATGATGTCACCCAATTCGCCTTGTGCGAAAGATGTAATGCCAATGGTCGCCACATCTCCATCCACAGAGATCCATTCGTGCTCTTTTGTGTATTTGATTTGCTCAGGAAAACTCATATAAATTTTTTTACAAGATTAAAGTTTTTATTGTCTCATTGTTCTTTTAAGAGGATTTTCTTTTCACCATTCTTGTTTGTATGATCCGAATGGGAGTCAGGGGCTTATCACCCCCTGTTTTTCCGGAGGTGGCGGTATTGCCAATCTTATCGAGCACATCGAATCCGCTGACCAATGCTCCGAAGATGGTATAGTTCTGATCGAGATGCGGAGTACCCCCGGTTTGCTTGTATACCTCTCTGTGCGAAAGAGGTAATTTCCTGCCTTTCAATCGATAGGTTTCAGCAGAGTCAAGCGTAAAGTCGTTGTGGATTCTTCCTTGTACAATATAAAATTGAACCCCGCTGCTGTTCCTTTGCGGATTGATATCATCTCCCCATCTTGCAGCGGCAATGACTCCTTTTCTGTGGTAAAGGGATGGTATGAATTCTGCGGGAAGGGTATAGTCTTTTAAAAATCTTGTTGAATCTGCTTGGATACGTGACTTTTCATCACCTGCCTGAATCATGAATCCGCTGATCACCCTGTGAAATGAAATGCCTTCGTAAAATCTGGATCTGACCAGCTTGATGAAATTGTCTCTGTGGATGGGTGTGGAATCGCTTAAGCGGATGATGAAGGTTCCTGAATCTGTTACCATTTTTACATCCCGCCTGGTATCCATTTTTTTCACCTTTGTTGAAGGTTGGGCCATCAAGGATGTTGCAGCAATGGCGATCCAAAAGAAAAGCGTAAAAATCAGTTGAATGTTGTGCTTCATACAAACGCATTCTGTGAGAAGTAAAAAAGTACGTGGTCTTTCATAAAGTTCTCCTGTTCTATCAAATGCATCGTTGGCAATTCTTTCAATTGTTTGAAATGGGGCCAGCCATCCTGGTCCCAGCCTTCCTTCTCATAATATCCACTTGCCGTTAAAATTGAACAGACCGCCACGTGCATCAGATCTTGTTTTTGTTCTTTGGTGAACTCATGACCTGCACCGCCCACTTCCTGAACTCCAATTAAGAAAAGGATAGACTCCAAGTCGGGTTTCTTCCCAAATCTTTGCATGAGTTTTTCTTCCAGTTTCCACCATCTGACCTGTAAATCTTCCGATACCAACATCCCGCAAAACTAATCAAGATTCTGATAGCGAACACCCGCAACTGCCTGAATTCTTATCTTTGCAAAAATTGATCGATGCTGCAGTTGGCGTTTATTCGGACAAACAAGGAAAAAGTATTGGATGGATTGCAGAAAAAGCATTTTCAGGACATCCATCTCGTTGATGAAATTATTTCGTTGGATGAACAGCGAAAAAATCTACAGACCCAGTCTGACGAATTGCTGTCTCAAAGAAATACTGCCTCCAAATCAATTGGAGCATTGATTGCCCAAGGAAAACAACAAGAAGCCGAGACAAACAAATCAAATGTGGCAGCATTGAAAGAACAAATTGATGCGCTCACCGGGCAATTGAATGAAGTTGAACAACAGTTGAGCCAACAACTTGTCCGACTCCCCAATCTTCCAAATGAACTGGTGCCGAATGGTAAAACAGCAGAAGACAATCAGGTGATGAAGCAATCACCCGACTTTCCAAAACTGCACCCTGGAGCAAAGCCGCACTGGGATTTGATCACACAATATGATCTTGTCGATTTTCAAACCGGTGTCAAAATAACTGGCAGTGGATTTCCATTGTACAAAGGCAGAGGTGCAAAATTGCAAAGAGCATTGATTCAGTATTTTCTGGATTACAATACCGCTGCAGGGTATACTGAATACATTCCTCCCCATATTGTCAACGCAAGCTCGGCATATGGAACCGGACAGCTGCCGGATAAAGAGGGACAGATGTATTATATCAAAGAAGATGACCTTTACCTGATTCCCACGGCAGAGGTCCCTGTCACAAATATTTATCGCGATGAAATCGTTCCCGCTTCCAAGCTCCCTATCAAAATGACAGCATATACTCCATGCTTCAGAAGAGAGGCTGGCAGTTTTGGAAAAGATGTACGCGGATTGAACAGGGTGCACCAGTTTGACAAAGTTGAAATTGTACAATTGACAGAAGCAGCAAACAGTTACGCTGCGTTGGATCAAATGGTTGCACATGTAGAGCAATTGATCATTTCACTGGGACTTCCTTACAGAATTCTTCGATTGTGCGGAGGTGACATGAGTTTTGCATCTGCGCTTACATATGATTTTGAAGTATACAGCGCTGCACAGGAACGCTGGTTGGAAGTTAGCTCCGTTTCCAACTTTGAAAATTTTCAAACGAACCGTTTAAAAGTCAGAACCAAAGACGAGCAGGGGAAAACACAATTGCTGCATTCATTAAATGGCAGCTCTCTCGCATTGCCACGTATCCTTGCAAGCATGCTAGAAAATTTTCAAACACCCGAAGGCATACAAATTCCTGAAGTGCTCAGGCCATATTTCGGGGCCTCAGTGATTCAGTGATGCTTTAAATTCAGTCATTCTTTTGTGCATAACCTGAAACCATAGTGGGGGGAACATAGCAAGCAATATCATTCCCGGGTATCCAGTTGGCATTTGAGGTGCCTCTTCATGATGTCTAAGCAATTGATATTTTCTGCTTGCCTGATAATGATGATCGCTGTGTCTTGAAAGTTCAAAAAGCAACAATCTTCCCAAGAAATGATTGCTGTTCCAGCTGTGTTCAGGCATTGCACGTTCATACCCTTCTTCTGTTTTCTTTCTTTCGAGGCCATAATGTTCAATGTAATTTACTGTCTCCAACAACAGAAAACCGATGGTGGCTGCAGCAAGAAAACAAGTACCTGCAAAGATTCCGAATATCAAAAATATCGATGCAAGGAATACCAATTGCAGCAGTTGAAACTGGATCATTTGATTCATGATATCCAGTACTGGTTTCCCTTTTTTTCTTTGTTCATCTGCTGCAATTTTCCATGCAGAGATGAATCCGTAAACAACTGTTCTCAGATAAAAACGGTAGAGATTTTCTCCTTTTCTGGCACTGCTGGGATCTTCATGGGTGGAAACATTTTTATGGTGACCCTTGTTGTGTTCAATATAAAAATGCATGTAGAGAGAAGTAAGCAATAACGCTTTCGCCATGTTTCTTTCATAAAGGTGTCGGCGGTGTCCGAGTTCGTGTCCAACATTGATTCCAAATGTGCCGCAGAGCAGTCCCATGGCCAATATTTTTCCCGCCAATTCCCAATTGTTGATGGAAGGGTCGTTTACTGTTTGCAGAAAATAGTACAGGGCAATGTATTGCAAAGGAACAATTGCGTAAAGCCAAATATCATAGAGTCTATCCTCCTTTGCAATTTGTTCTTCGGCATCTGTAAGATTTTTTTCATTCGATGGAATGAGCAACTCCACAGATGGTACGATCAAAAATGCAAATAAGATGGGAGCAAAAACCATCCATCCATTTTGTGTAAATGATATATAGGCCAGGATGTAGATGGCCAACGGAAGGCTAAATTTCAATGCTCTGATTTTCATTGTTCAATTCATTTAAATTGTTTGCTCTTTCCTCATCGCCACTCGATACAATATGAAGGCCATCGCAAAGAACATCATTGTTCCCAGAAGGAAATAACCCTGTTCACCCAATACATGGCTGATACTGGGCTCGAGGTTCAACAATCCCAGCTTTTTGGCAATGGAGTCATTTGCAGAAAGAAATGCAACTGCTACCCCTGCAATGGCACCACCTGCAACCAGTCCGGTGGCGAAAAGATTTCCTTGTCTCAGGTCTTCTTCATGTGCATGCTCGGTTGACTTTTTGCTCTTGTCAACCCATCCTCTGATGGCGCCTCCTATAAAAATGGGAAGCGTTGTAGAAAGGGGCAGGTAAATGCCAATTGCAAAACTCAATGCTTTGATGCCACATAGTTCCATGACAATCGCAATGGCAACTCCCACCAATACAAATTGCCAATCCAAATTGAATGAAAGGATTCCCTTGATGAGTGTTGCCATCAATGTCGCCTGTGGTGCGGCATAGCGATCAGTGCCAATGGCATGGTAGATATTTGATTGCAACATTTCCTGTGTAGGAGTATCCAGCACTTTGATGGTAAAGCCTATCGCAATGGAAGAAACGATTGCTCCAATGAACAATGCAATTTGCTGGGCACGTGGGGTAGCACCTAAAATATATCCTGTTTTTAAGTCTTGTGAAGTAGCGCCGGCATTCGCTGCAGCAATGCAAATAATTCCACCCACCACCAAAGCCATTGGTTCAAAAACTTTGCCTGTCCAACCAACTGCAATAAATACCAAACAAGTTCCCATGATGGTGGCAATGGTCATGCCGGAGATGGGATTATTGGAAGATCCTATCAATCCTACAATTCGTGAGGAGACTGTCACAAAAAATGCACCAAACACAACAACCAAGATGCCGATAAGCAATTTACTTGCCATTCCATTGCCTGGCAGCATGGGTAAAATCGCCATCAGCAATATCAATACAATGCTTCCCCATAACACAATTTTAAGCGACAGATCGCGCTCGGTTCGCAACGTTTGCTGGAGGTCAGACTGTTCTTTTTTTATTTTACCAATGCTTCCTTTGAATGATGATATAATTGTTGGGATGGTTTTGATCAGCGTAATGAATCCTCCTGCAGCTACTGCGCCTGCACCGATTTGTCTTACGTATGCCCTGTAAATAGCTGTGGCAAAATCTGCAAATTGATGTGTTACGGGATTCCATCCTCCTGGTCCTCCGGCTGTTTGTAAGTCTTGCAGGTAACCGAGTTTTATCAATTGACTTGCAATCACATCGCCGGGAACAACTGTTGCAAGCAATGGATTGAAAACAAACCATGTGAGCACACTGCCTGCGACAAGCACACCTGCAATTTTAGGTCCGATGATGTATCCCACCCCTAAATATTCTGGTGTGATTTCGCCGCTGATTTTTGCAGAGGGTAAATATTTATTGGTTTGTGCAGTAATGAAGGAAGGGGTTTCAGCGATGACATGAAATATCTTTTGAAAAAAGGCATAGAGCACTGCAAATCCCAATCCGGAAAAAGCAGTTTTTGCAAAATTGCCTCCTCTTTCGCCTGCTTTTAACACAGATGCACAGGCTGTTCCCTCAGGGTACGGAAGTGTTTCATGTTCTTTTACAATGAGTGCACTTCTGAGGGGTATCATCATCAGTGTTCCCAACATGCCGCCAAAAATGGCAAGCACCAGAATGGTAACGTAATTAAAATAGTCAGCACTGGTGCTCTCGCTGAGAAATAAAAATCCCGGTAAAGTAAATACCACACCCGCTGCAATGCTTTCTCCTGCAGAGCCTGTTGTTTGGATGATGTTGTTCTCAAGGATGGTGGTCTTCAGAAAAAGTCTGCTGAGTGCAATCGACATGACGGCAATCGGAATGGATGCTGACACAGTCAAGCCTGCTTTCAAGGCAAGATAGACAGTTGCAGCTCCGAAGATGATGCCAAAACAAGCACCTGTGATGACAGCTTTCCAGGTAAATTCTTTCATTACCTGATCGGGTGCTACAAAGGGAGTGAATTTTTTATCGCTCATGAGATAGATAGATTTGAATTGATTACTTCATCAGACTTTGTAATTTCTTGGAGAGAAAGAAAAGTATCAAAGATGCTGCACCTGACATGACAACAAACATGATGAAGAAATCAAAATTATTTTCGATGCCAAAGCCTAAAATGTTTTTTGATTTGCCAGCCTCTGGATATAATTTGCTCAATGCTCCAGCGAGGTAATTGGCAAATGCGTTTGCAGTAAACCATACTGCCATCAGCATGGAAGCAAATTTGAGTGGAGCCAATTTATTTACCAATGAGAGTCCAATGGGAGACAAGCACAACTCTCCAAGGGTATGCAATGCATACATGCCAAGCAGCCAAATCATGCTGACCTTGATGCCTGGTTGAACATCCTTCACGCCAAATGCAATCCACAAATAACCCATTGCCAACAAGAACAAGCCCAATGCCATTTTAGTTGGAGATGAAGGATCATGCTTTCCCAATCTCACCCAAAGCCATGCGAGCAAAGGTGCAAATCCAACAACAAAAACTGAATTCAGTGATTGAAAGAAACTCGCAGGAACAACAAAAAATCCAAGATCACGATTGGTTTGTTCATCCGCAAAAAATGTAAGGGAAGCACCTGCCTGTTCGAAGGCGCTCCAGAAAAATACAACGAAGAATGAAACAGTAAATATGACCAGCACTTTGCTTTTTTCGATGCTGCTGAGTGTTTTGTCGGTAAATATGATGGCGGCGATTGTTACAATGGAAGCGACAAGTAGAAAAATAAGATTGGTAAACAGTGCAGTTCCAATTTCTATACCGTTGATCGTAAAGCCAATGTGTTTGATCGAGGCGAGTCCCGAGTCCAAATAAAGCATCCCCGTTGAAACCATCACCAGTAAAAGCATTCCAATAGTCATGATGATTGGATTTCTTGAAATCGGTTGGCTGTTTGTTGGTTCCATGCCCAATGTATTGCCATCTGGATCTTTTACAAATTTTCTGTGGTAGATCAATTGTATGGCAACACTGATCAGCATGCCAATGCCTCCTACCAAAAAGGCCCATTTAAAATCAGCGGGATTTCCTGTATCACCTACCAATCCGCAAATGAATGGTCCCAATGCACCCCCCACATTGATCCCCATATAAAAAATGGTATAGGCTGAATCGATGCGCGTATCTCCTTTCGGATACAACTGTCCTACAAGTGCTGAAATATTGGGCTTGAAAAATCCATTGCCTGCAATCATGAATCCCAATCCACTGAAGAAGAGGATTTGTGATAATTCTGCATTGCTGGTATAGGTGCTGCCACAAAAAAACAATACAAATTCCCCCAGTGCCATGATGAGTCCACCTGTAATGATGGAGCGCTGATTCCCCCAAAATCGATCGGCAATGAATCCGCCAATCAAGGGTGATAAGTAGATCAAGCTGGTATATCCACCATATAGATGCGAGGAAAATTCCTTGGAAAACAAGAGGGCTTTGGTCATAAAAAGCACCAAAATGGCCCTCATTCCGTAATAATTATATCTCTCCCACATTTCGGTGGCGAATAATACATAGAGTCCTTTTGGGTGAGACGCGTTCTTGGTTTGGGCCATATGATTGATTTATGCAATGCCTAAAATAAGCAATTTGTATCTTCGTTCATCACTATGAACATACTTCTGTTGGGTTCTGGAGGCAGAGAACATGCCTTGGCCTGGAAAATAAAGCAAAGCAAACATTGTAATCAGTTGTTCATCGCTCCTGGAAATCCAGGAACTGCAACCATTGGAGAAAATATTGCAATAGACTTGCTTGATTTCAAAGCGATTGCTGATTGCTGCACAGAGAAGGATATTCACATGGTGGTAGTTGGACCAGAAGATCCGCTTGTACAGGGGATTTACGACTACCTCACAGCAGATGTTTCATTGGCGGATTTGATTGTCGTTGGTCCTTCAGCGGAAGCTGCCCAATTGGAGGGAAGCAAAGCGTATGCAAAAGCATTCATGGAGCGGCATGGCATTCCAACTGCTGCATACAAAGAATTCACGAAAGATAATTTTGAAGAGGGCAAACAGTATATTCAGCAACATGGTCTGCCGATTGTGTTGAAAGCAGACGGACTCGCTGCGGGCAAGGGCGTTGTGATTGCACATTCACATGAAGAGGCGCTGACTACATTTGAAGAAATGATCCTGGAGGCAAAATTTGGAGAAGCAAGTGCAAAAGTGGTGATTGAGCAGTTTTTGAAAGGAGTTGAACTCAGCGTTTTTGCACTTACCGATGGACATGATTATGTATTGTTGCCTGAGGCAAAGGATTACAAACGAATTGGCGAAGGGGACAAGGGGCTGAATACGGGTGGAATGGGTGCTGTAAGTCCGGTGCCATTTGCACAAGGTGAATTCATGGGCAAGGTGGTGGAAAAAGTTGTGAAGCCTACCATTGCCGGACTCAGATCGGAAAAACTTACATACCATGGTTTTGTCTTTTTTGGCTTGATCAATGTAGAAGGAGAACCTTTTGTAATAGAGTACAATTGCAGGATGGGTGATCCTGAGACCGAAGTTGTCATGCCCAGGCTCTCAACCGACCTGGTTGAGCTTTTCATTTCAATGAGCCAACATACACTTGGCACTC
>Ga0315899_10007905_pt1 | contig 11427 bp, 9 predicted proteins | sample LakEriMetagenome_2_FD_203518 | JGI IMG/M metagenome (GOLD analysis project Ga0315899, IMG submission 203518) | Freshwater fungal communities from buoy surface, Lake Erie, Ohio, United States - Buoy 4 MA112 | ecosystem: Environmental > Aquatic > Freshwater > Lake | place: USA: Lake Erie, Ohio... | reverse complement strand
GTTTACAATGTAGACGGAAGAGAGGTTGTTGTGCTCGCTGAAGGCCGTCTTGTGAACCTGGGTTGTGCCATGGGCCATCCTAGTTTTGTAATGTCGAATAGCTTTACCAACCAGACCCTTGCGCAGATTGAGTTGTGGAAAAATCACAGCAATTACGATAACAAGGTGTATGTGTTGCCGAAGCATCTGGATGAAAAGGTGGCAAGGCTTCACCTGGCCCATATTGGTGCTGAACTGACCGAGCTTACCACGGAGCAGGCCGATTATATCGGTGTTTCTGTGCAGGGCCCATTCAAGAAAGATCAGTACCGTTATTAAACAAAACAGTATTCAGTTAAAAGCCATTCTACGGAATGGCTTTTTTTATGGCTATTTTTGTCGCAATGCCCGACGGTAATAAATATCTTAAACGTGCCTTACTGTTCGCTTTCGGACTAAAACTTTTTTACCTGCTTCTGGGCAATTTGCTTCCGAATGGCTGGAATGGTCTGGAGCATGTGCTGGATGTATTTGCACGCAACGATTCCGGCTGGTATCATCAAATTGCCAGGGATGGCTATCCTACATCCCCACCTGCACTTGGTGTTCAAACGTCATTTGCCTTTTTTCCGCTGTATCCTGCTATTATCAGCTTGTTCCGCCAACCCATATTGTTGTTTACCCAAAACAATGATCTGGTTTATGTGTTGGCATCATTTTTAGTCCACCTGCCACTCACTTGGTTGTGGGTTGTTATGTTATTTAAATGGCTGGGAGGAATGGGTTTCGATTCTCGAAGGGCTTTTATTTACAGTATTTTCTTTCAGGTGTTTCCTTATCATTTCTTTTACCACATGTTCTACAGTGAGGTATTATTTTCCATATTGTTTATGTGGGCTTTAATTGCTGTTCAGAAGAAGATGCACCTGTCTTTGGCAATGGCTGTGGCCTTGCTTACGTTATGTAGGCCCACAGGGATAGTATTTTCTGCAGGTTTGGGATTGTGGCTGCTGGCAGAAAATGGGTGGTTTCGGGTGTTAAGGCAGCGTGATAATTTAATTCAGTTGCTGGCGTTATTTGCTGCACCTGCGGCTTTGGTTTTGTGGATGATTTACCTCTATTTTCATTGTGGTGATCCTGTTGCATTTAGCAGCACACAAGCCGCCTGGGGGCACGCGTATACCTGGCCATGGGAGCCACTTTTTGCCGGAAGACAATGGTATTTACAGCTCATTTCTATCTATATATTGCTGCTGATATTGTCATCCATATTGCTGTTAAGAAAAACCCGTTTGGGTGAGCAATTGTTTTTTTGGTTGAATGCGCTATTTCCCTTAATCACAGGGAGTATTGCCAGTTATTATCGCTACTTTTCGGTCATCCCAACTTATTTTCTCCGCTTGTTCACGGTGCTGGAAACACGATGGAAGTGGGTGTTTGCTTTTGGTATGTTGCTGAATATATTGCTTTATTATGTTTGGGTTTCCCTTTCGTCACGGGCATCGGAAGAGTGGCTCACATTTTAAGACTATCAATAAAGTAGGGTTTTTCATCCAACTTAAAATAAACTGGATTAAGCGTTTTTACATGAAATGGAGGCATGAATGTAGCGCCCAGATACAATGTATCACCAACGGCCATGGAATCTGGTTTCAATCGGCCATTTTCGCTGTATCTAATGCTTACAGTTGGCTGTTTTTCAATTGCAGCAATACACATACTCTCGTAGGGTAAGGCCCATGGCGTTCCAATGGCTTCGTTATAGTGGTTTACAATCACTTTTTGGTAACCATCTTTTGTGTATTGCTTGCTTTGGAATGCTACTTCTTTGGCTCGCTGCCGGTAAAAATATCCGTTGCCATGCAAAAGAAAAAACACAATTCCTGATAGCCAAAAAACTGCAGTATATGTGTGAACGAGCTTAGCATAGCTGTTATGAGAAAAGAACAATAATGCAGCTACGACTAACACGGGATAAAAAAATTTTTGCATCATTACCGTTGCGTCTCCCGATTGGTAAACCACAACCAGCATTAGACAGCAAATGACGATATAGGCCAATCCCAGTATTGTTTTCAGGGGTTTTACTTGCTTAAAGCCAATTACCGCCAGGGTGACAAACATTGCGATAAGCGGCCACATCCATCCGGAAAGGTTAGCGCACAAATAATCCCAGCTGTAGTGACTGGTTATGTGCAGCCACCCTGATGGGGTCTTTATTTTTTCCAACAATCCGCTGTCGTAGTTATTGGTTGCGGGTGAAATAAGATATTGTAGAAAAGCAGCCGAGATGTTTATCAAGATTAAATCACGCCATTTTTTTGATTCATTAGAGCTTATCCAAACCGCCAATAGGGAGCCACCCATTAGCATTAAGGCAGCCGGATGGGCCATAAATGCGCCAAGGGAGGTTACAAACAGTGCCCATTTGGGCGGATTTGCCTGCGTACTCAGAAACCAAAACAAACTGCAGCAGAGTACGGCCATGTGAATTTCGGAGTAGCCAATAAACAGCATTTCCGGCCCGGAAAGCCAAAGCATAAGGGGGAAGACCAATGCTTTGTGGGTTGAAATCCGTTGGGTGAAAAACCAGGCAGCGACAAAAAATAAGGGGAGCGTGATATTGACAAGATGCATCACCACATTGGCCGGAAGGGCCATTTTTACTGCAAGAACCGCCGGAGCCAACTGCAGGTAATTGGTAAATCTGTCATAAACGAGGGCTTCTTTGTTCAGTAATCGAAATAATGTGTAGGCGCTATCGGTGTGTAACCAACGCGGAAGAGTGTAATAAACCACTGCACTAAGCCAGCTGGCCAGCATTAAAATTCCCAGCAGCCCGGAAAGTTTTTCCTGTGCAAGATATTTTTTAAGGTATGTAATCAAGCCGCTGCGGTTTCTTCTGTTCCTTCAGCTTTTTCAGACTCATCTTCTGTAATATCTTTTTCAATGACCAGGTTATCGATGATGAATTCCTGTCTTTCCGGGGTGTTTTTACCCATGTAGTAGTTTAGCACTTTTTCGATGCTGCTGTCAGCGCTTAATACAACCGGTTCGAGGCGAATATCGGAGCCGATGAATCGGGCAAATTCATCCGGTGATATTTCACCCAGTCCTTTGAATCGGGTAATTTCGGGTTTGCCCCCCAGTTTTCTAATGGCCAGTTGTCTTTCCTGATCGCTGTAGCAATAGATGGTTTCTTTTTTGTTTCGAACCCTGAACAGTGGCGTTTGCAGGATATACAAATGCCTGTTTCTTACCAGGTCGGGGAAGAATTGCAGGAAGAACGTCATCATCAGCAAACGGATGTGCATGCCATCAACGTCGGCATCGGTAGCCAGCACTATTTTATTGTAACGGAGATTATCAACCGTTTCTTCAATATCGAGGGCATGTTGAAGCAGGTTAAACTCTTCGTTTTCGTATACAACCTTTTTCTTAAGGCCATAGCAATTCAGGGGCTTGCCTCGAAGGCTGAATACGGCTTGGAGATCGGGATTGCGGCTTTTGGTGATACTGCCGCTGGCGCTGTCTCCTTCTGTAATAAACAGTGTGGTTTCGAAGCGTTTTTCGTTTTTCTCATCCGGAAGGTGAATGCGGCAGTCGCGCAGTTTTTTATTATGCAGATTGGCTCTTTTTGCACGCTCTTTGGCCAGTTTCTGCACGCCGGCCATGTCTTTTCGCTCGCGCTCGTTTTGCAGGATTTTTTTCAGCAGTGCATCCGCGGTGGCAGGATTTTTATGCAGGTAGTCGTCTACCTGTTTTTTTACGAATTCCAGTATACCGGTTTTAATACTGGGACCATCGGGGCCCATATCGGTGCTGCCGAGTTTGGTTTTGGTCTGACTTTCAAAAACGGGTTCCTGAACGCGCACGCTGATGGCTGCTGTGATAGAACTTCGTATATCTGAAGCATCAAATTCTTTTTTGTAGAATTCACGTATCGTTTTCACCATGGCTTCGCGGAATGCCTGCAGGTGTGTTCCACCCTGCGTGGTATACTGACCGTTCACAAAGGAATAGTAATCCTCGCCGTAGCTGTCTGTATGACTAAAGGCGATTTCTACATCGGTACCTTTTGCGTGCATTACGGGATACAGCATGGTTTCGGGGTTTACCTTGTGTTCCAGCAAATCCAGCAAACCTCGCTTGCTGCTGTAGTTTTCACCATTGTAGTGAATGGTGAGGCCTGCGTTCAGGTAGGTATAATTCTTAATCTGTTCGCGCAGATAGTCATTGACAAACTTATAGTTTTTGAAAATGCTGTCATCCGGTTCAAAAATGGTGAGGGTACCGTTGGAATCCTTCGACTCAAATTCGGGTACATCTTCTTTCAGTTCACCACGGCAAAATTCCGCTTTTTTGGTTTTTCCATCGCGGAAGCTTTGCACGCAGAAATAGTGGCTGAGAGCGTTAACGGCTTTGGTACCAACCCCGTTTAAGCCCACTGATTTTTGAAATGCGCGGCTGTCATATTTACCCCCAGTATTGATTTTACTGACACAGTCAATCACCTTTCCAAGTGGTATTCCGCGACCGTAATCCCTGACTGTAACCCTGTGCTCTTCAACCTTTACATCGATTTTTTTACCATTCCCCATTACATGTTCGTCGATGGAGTTATCGATAATTTCCTTCACCAGCACATAGATACCATCATCGGCAGCGGTTCCATCGCCCAATTTGCCGATATACATACCCGGACGAAGCCGTATATGTTCTTTCCAGTCGAGACTTCGTATTTCGTCTTCGGTATACCTGGGTGTATTTTCTGTCATAATTGCAATATTATCATCGGAAATGGCTTTGCTCCACCATAGTTGTTCACAGTCTTTATAAATTTGCACATGCGTTTTTTGATTTTTATACTATTGCCGATTGTGTTTTTGTCCTGTCAGACAGATTTGGACAGGAAGCTGGGTCTGATACAGCCCTATCTGTCGCAGGTTCAGGATTCCATGAATGTAAACCGCATTCCGGATTCTATGGCCAATCATTTTCAGCAGTTTGCCGCCCAGTATCCTCAGCACAAAGCCAGTGAAAAGCTGTTGTACGCATCTACCTTGATTGCGGAGCGCAGCGGGCGTCACTATGAGTGTGGTAAATGGTGTGAAATGTACGTGGCTCACTATCCAAAGGGTCAATATGTATATCCGGCCATGGTAGCGGCTGCTCATAATTTCGAGAGAACAGAGCAGTTTGGAAAGGCCATAGAATTCTATGACAAAGCGGCATTAACACAGCCGGAGTCCATACTGGGTAAGCAATGTGCTCAAACATCTACCATGCTTAAAAAGGGCCTTATCACACCCGAACAGCAGCTGGAGTACATCCTGAATCATAGTACAGACACAGCCAGGTAATTACTTCTTTTTTTTCTTTTTAAAATCGCCTCGTTTCCAGGCATCCAGAAACTGCATCCATGCCATGGGGCTAAGATAATTTTGCGGTGGGGCTTGTTTGTAGTAGTATAATTGCTGCACGCGGCTTTGCGCAATCATTTGCTGACTGGCCTTGGCATCGGCAGGCCTCAATTTCAGTTCTTCTTTTGCGGCTTCCAGTTCCAGGTTTTTACGGGCAATTTCGTAGGCATCATCGGGGGGGACTGTATTTACAAATTCATGGTCAAAGAAAGATTTTGATGGGAGTGCTCTGATAAAAATGACCGGGATATTGATGGTGTCCTGCACCATGGTTTTGATGATATTGTATCGATTTGCAGTGAGGGTATCCGGGATTACGTGCCATGAGGCGGTTTTTTCTGCCTGAGTAAACCACAGGGTGTCCCCTTTTAGTGCAACGATATCAAAATGTCCGAGTAAATCTGTATATCCTGCCAGTCCGCGGCGGCCATTTTTAATAGCCACATAAGGGATGGGTTTTAAACTGTCAGAGGTAAGTACCAGTCCGGTAAACAAAATATAGGGATTGATGCTTTTTTGTGCATGGATATTCCGGGGAATGAGGGCCAGAATGGCTAAAATTCCGAGTAAACAATATTTAAACCTCATTTTCATGTATAATATACGCATTTTTTTCCGGATTTCCAAATTTACCAGCCGTTAATGTTCCATATCACACCGGCAATGACCGTGCCAAGCACTATGATTGGCGGGGATATTTTTTGAGAGAATATGAGGGCAGCTGCCATAATAAATATCCCAATTTCGGATACATCAGTTTTGATATGGCTTATCTGCCCCCAAAAGTGTTGGTTGATAATAAGGGCAGCAGACAGGATGAAACCTACGGAGGCCGCGAAGATCCCATCAAGAGAGCGCTTGATGATTGGATATGTCTGAAGCCGGTTCCAAAGGGGGAATGCGAAGAAAACCAGTAATATCCCCGGTAGGAAAATTCCGACAAGACCGATGCCGCATCCCAGCAACTGCCCATCAAATCCGAAACCTGAGCTTCTCATGGCCATGCCATTCAGGTATACGGCCAGGTTGAAATTAGGTCCCGGCATGCCTTGAATCAGGCCCAGTCCGGTATTGAGCTGGTCCATGCTCATGTAGGGTTTGTGGTACACGTAATGTTCCATGGCCATGGCGCTGAGAATGTTGCCTCCCCCAAAAGACAGTGCCCCCATTCTGTATGTATTTTCAAATAAAATGATGGGTTTGCTGAGTCCAAGGGTGTCTTCATTGGCGCTTAATACCATTCCCAGACCGCCGATGAGCAGAAAAATGAGCAATAATAAACTCAGGTTTGCCCACCGGATTTTTCCAAATGGCTGTGGATTGGGTGTAAACTGTCTGTTGCCGAAATTGCTGCTGATAATGCCGCCCAGTATGACGCCAAAGGGGAAAATCAGGGGATTCCGGAATATAAAGCCAGCTGAACCTGCCAATAGGAAAATCAGGTAATTGATGTTGTCTTTACGAATCATTCTGAACATGCTGTATACGGCATAGCAGAGAAATGCGGCCACCATAGGTTCCAGAAAACGCAAATGACCTTTGCCGAGAAAGGTTGGTGACAGCGTGAAAAGGGTCATGATAAAAGCGCCGGGCAAAACCCAGGCAAGCAGGGTCATAAATGCCAGGCCCGGGCCCCCCAGTTTAAAACCAATTGCTGTGATAGTCTGTGTGGTGCTGGGACCGGGGAGTATGCTGCAAAATGCGTTGATATCAATTAAATCCTCCTTAGACAGAAATTTTTTGTCTTCTACCAGTCTTTTGTTGAACAGTGGCAGGTGCATCTGAGGGCCTCCAAATGCGGAACAGCCGAGCCAGAATGCAGATTTAAGAAATTGCCACTGCTTAAGTTTTCCTATTTTTGTGCTGTTATGTGGCATTTCTACAGCAAATCAACGAAAATATGGTCAAATATGGCAGTTTTGACCCCGGTTTTTATCATGATTTTCGCTTCCTGCGGTGGGGGAGCGATCTCTGAAAATAGGACTGAGTGCACGCGCGGTATGGATTCACTATGGACTTCGCTGAATGAAATCAGAGGTCGGTTTGGGTATAAAATTAATGAAATAGATGAACGACGTCATGAGATGGACAGCGTTTTGCAATGGCTGAAATTTGCCGGAGAAAATGAATTATCTCCCGATATCAAAACCCAGATTATGCAGTATAGCTCTGTGTACCGCATTTACAAGGATTTTTCACCAAGGTATAGACAAAATATTCTCAAAGCAGAGGAGCTGTTTTATGAGATTAAGGCCCTTGACAAACAAGTGAAGGCGGGTGATTTTGATAAGGATTTAGCTGCCTTTGGAAAAGAATACAGAAGATTGATGGGCGCCATTACAAGGTTGCGAGCCGATGTGGAAGAAACCTTGGGCCGATTAAATGCCGTGGAACCTACCTATCGCAGGATTGCTGAAAATGTTGAGAGTTTTGCGGAAACCCTTCGCTAATGCCATTCTGCCGGCCATAGCTGTTTCTCCGGCCAACGTTTTTTAAGCTGTTCTAAAGCATCGCTGCATTGTTTCATCCATATATCGTTGTTTTCAGCACCGGGTCGGTGTCGTTTTAGGCGAAGCCAGTTCCATGTTTCTGTAATATACTCCAACGTCTTTGGGGGCATGCTGCTTTCACAGAAACGCTGAAAGATATATTGAATCGCCCATTCCGAGGGATGGGCAAGGTCCTCGGCGTAGTAGCGATGGTCTCGCAGCTCTTCCGTTACAATCTCGTAAGCCGGGAAATACAGAATTTCCGGATGTTCAGTTCTTACTGCAGCCAGCGCACTAATAAGTCTGCTCTTGCTGATAAGGTTTTCCTGAATGCCTTCCCTCAGGTGTTTAACGGGACTGATCGTATACATGATTTTAATTCCGGGGTTAATCAGGCGAAGATTATAGATGGTATCAATGATGGCTTTTTGAACCTCGGTATCCGACAGTATTCGTGTATTGAACTCATGATTGGGTATTTTATGACAATTCCCGACAATTATAGAAGGCTCGCGCATTTGCCATATTTTGGCAGTTCCGGGTGTGATGATGGCTATGTCAGCGGCTGCGATAAATTCGTGCGCCTTTTCTATGGCGTTGTTGATTTTTACTGCCAGTGAATCCGCATCTCTGTCTTTAAAGCTGCCATGGTGCTGCATACTGTGAAATTCACCTGCGTGGTAGGTGAAATCATGTGCGCTGTATCGGTATTCCGATGCAACTTTTTCCAAAGCTGCTGCGATGCTGTAGGGATTGTATAAAATTCCAAACGGATTGCTGTAGCAAGACATGCCTGTCATTTCAAGGCGCGAGGCCATATTTTCTGAAAAACATGAGCCCATAAAAAAGTATCTGGAATTGAGGTCTCCGGCATTTATAGGGGTTATCGGGAAATGGGTGCTCTGTTTTGATTTTAGTAATTCAGAAGGCATTGTTGCAAAATAAAACAAAACACCCCAGTTGTATTTATATTTTTGCTGCATGGATTTGGATTTGAGGAAAAAGGAAAACCTTCATGTGGTTTTTTGGCTGATTAAAGATTTTGCATGGTTGGCTGATTTAAAATTGCTGGGAATGGGGATGGCCGTGCCCACAGTATTGTTGTCATATTGGCTGACTTACAAAAGCAGAAAAAATAGAACTGATTATTTTCACAATCTTGCTGTTTCATTCTGGATAACCGGCAATTCTATGTGGATGACAGGGGAATTTTATTTCAACGACGGAATCAGAGAATGGGTTAAACCATTCTTTTTATTGGGCATGGCAATCATCGCCTATTATTATTTGAGTGATTATTTGATTAAAAAAAGAAAAGATATTCAGTAACATGAATTTATCATGAATAGGCCGCTTCTTCAGCGCTCTAACACATCTTTTTTCAAATCATTTGATGGTAATTAAAAATTGAAATGTCCATAATTTCATTGGGCTTTACAGGAAAAAGTTATTGGCGGGTATTGCGTAACTTTGCAGGCAAGTATGTCTGAAATACAGGTTTATCAGCCCAAAAACAACGTTCGTATTGTAACTGCAGCCAGTTTATTCGATGGCCACGATGCGGCCATCAATGTGATGAGAAGAATCATTCAGGCCACCGGATGCGAGGTAATCCATCTGGGGCATGACCGCAGTGTTCAGGAGGTGGTAGAAACAGCCATACAGGAAGATGCGCATGCCATCGCACTTACCTCATATCAGGGCGGCCACAACGAGTATTTTAAATACATGTATGATCTGCTGAAAGAACGCGGGGCCTCACATATTCGTATTTTCGGCGGTGGTGGCGGTGTAATCCTTCCCGATGAAATCAGCGAACTGATGGCCTATGGTATAACCCGCATTTACAGTCCGGATGACGGACGTGAGATGGGTCTTCAGGGGATGATTAATGATCTGGTTCAGCAAAGTGATTTTTCTGCCGGTGAAACCCTTAAGGGCAAGCCATCAGATTTGTTGGTTGCCAACAAGGGGCAGATTGCCAATTTTATATCTGCCGCAGAAAATCATCCTGAAAAACACAGAACTGAGCTGGACGAAATTCGGAAAAGGGCTGCGGAAATAAAAACCCCGGTTTTGGGGATTACCGGAACCGGTGGTGCCGGAAAGAGTTCCCTGGTGGATGAGCTGGTAAGGCGTTTTCTGGCTGATTTTCCTGACAAGCACATTGGTATCATCAGCGTAGATCCCAGCAAGCGCAAAACAGGCGGGGCATTACTCGGCGATAGAATTCGCATGAACAGCATTCATAACGAGCGGGTGTATATGCGGAGCATGGCAACGCGTCAGGCCAATCTGGCACTAAGCGGTCATGTAGATGAGGCAGTGAATATACTCAAGGTGGCCGGCTATGACCTGATTATCGTAGAAACCAGCGGCATCGGACAAAGCGATACGGAAATCACTGAACACAGCGATGTTTGTCTGTATGTGATGACACCCGAGTATGGAGCCGCTACTCAGCTGGAGAAGATAGATATGCTTGACTATGCCGATGTTGTAGCCCTAAATAAATTTGATAAGCGGGGTGCATTGGATGCCTTACGCGATGTTCGCAAGCAGTTTCAGCGCAACCACAAACTGTTTGATAAAGACACCGATACGATGCCGGTATTTGGAACCATTGCAAGTCAGTTCAATGATCCCGGTATGAATACCCTGTATCTGTCGCTCATGCAGGCCATAGCGGCCAAAACCCAGGCCCCGCTGCATAGTCAGTGGAAGTCAGCTACGGAAATGAGTGAAAAAATCTTCATTATCCCTCCGGCACGTACCCGTTACCTCAGCGAAATCAGTGAAAATAACCGTCAGTATGATAAGCATGTGAAGAAGCAGAGCAGCATTGCCGATGCTATGTATGGACTGTGGCGTACCATTGAAACTTTATCGGGTGTTGAAATGTCGGTGTCTGAAGGTGTTGAGGTCTTTTTTGCAGCTGTGAAACAGCCACAGGAGGGAAAACAACATATTGATACACTGAATGTGCTGATGGCGGAATTTGATACGCTTAAACGCAGCCTGGACGGACATGTGTGGGATATGATTCAGGGTTGGAATGCTGAAGAACAGAAGTATAAAGACGAGCACTATGTATATTATGTAAGGGGTAAAGAAATTAGGGTGCCCAATTACACCCAAAGTCTCAGCCACTTGCAAATACCTAAGGTAGCGATGCCGCGTATGCAGAGTTGGGGTGATAAAGTGCGCTGGGCCATGCAGGAAAACACCCCCGGATTTTTCCCGTACACGGCTGGTATATATCCATTTAAACGGGAAGGAGAAGATCCAACTCGCATGTTTGCAGGTGAAGGAGGACCCGAGCGCACCAACAAACGTTTTCATTACGTAAGTCTGGGAATGCCCGCCAAACGATTGAGTACTGCGTTTGACAGCGTTACGCTCTATGGACGCGACCCAGATACCAGACCCGATATTTATGGTAAAATTGGAAATTCAGGGGTGAGTATTTGCTGCCTTGATGATGCCAAAAGATTATACAGCGGGTTTAACCTGGCCGATCCCAAAACTTCGGTATC